>JAABUK010001063.1_pt1 | contig 54074 bp, 61 predicted proteins | sample 5559141 | NCBI WGS metagenome assembly JAABUK01 (sample SAMN10711869, study PRJNA513367) | rock metagenome | isolation source: Antarctica rocks | place: Antarctica: Victoria Land, Pudding Butte nord | collected 2016-01-03 | reverse complement strand
TGCGGATGAGCTTCTTAGGCGACACAAAAAAGCGGGGTAAGGCTGCGCCCGGGGTGTTCGCACAAGTTGCAGAAGATGCACAGGTACCTTTGCTACCAGCTGGCCGAGCTGGTTGTGATGATAGCATACTGGAGAGCCTGGCAACAGGGGGCTCAGCCACAATAAGGCCTGCTGCCAGGCGGCTTACTGAGACTTGCATCTGCTCCCAGTTCACAAGCACCTTGCTGTCATGTTATCACTCACAGTTCACATGTCATGCAGCTATACGGCTAGCTATGAGAATTATGTCAAACGTCTGGCTCAGCATGCAGCAATACTTTCATGTGCATGCAGGCTCCAGACGACGATGCAGACGCCGACGACCGCTGGATCGACGAGCAGATCAGGAAAGGCACAGGCGGTGGTGCAGACCCGACAGCAGTGGCAGCAGCCCGCTCAGCAGCAGCAGCAGCAGCAGCAGCAGCTGCTGCAGCACCAGCACTAGGCAGGGCATTTGCTCGGCAGCTGGATGGACTTGGAGCTCCTGCTGCTGCTTCTGGGGTGTGGCAACAGCAGCCTGAGCAGCTGGCTAGAGTTGGGCAGGATGTCATGCTAAGTCTGCAGCAAGGAGTGGCACAGCTCCAGGTATGCTGCTTTTGTGACCAACTCATGTACCTGCATTACCTGAATCTCACACATGTCTCAGTGAAGTGCTGGTAGCCAACTGAAGCAGTGTGCTTGTCTGGCTGGACCAACCATGACAGCCATCTTGGCTGTGGCATTGTCGCTATGCTGTGTCTTTGCAAAAGACATCTGATGACCACCATGACATCCATCATGGCTCTGGCGTTGCTGCTATGCTGTGTCTTTGCAAAAGACATTTGATGACCATGACGTCTGTCATAACTGTGGCATTGTCGCTATGCTGTGTTTTGCAGCAGACATTTGATGTTACGCTTCACCATCACGCTTCACCATGCAGGCATCCCACAAGAATGCACAGAAACAGCTGCAGAGGACAAGCCAGAACCTGACTGACAGCATCAGTGCCATAGATGCTTTTGAGGAGCAGCTGCAGTCAGCAGGAGCTCGCTACACCTTCCTGCAACAGATCAAGGCGTACATTGCAGACCTGTGCAACATGCTACAGGTAGTCACCAGGCCCCTGGAGCATTCTGCTTGCCTGTGTGCTTCTTGTGCATGCACCTGGGCCCTGTCAGAAGCCAAGTGTTGTTTGTGTCCTGTCACATTTCAGAAAATGGTTTGAATGTCAGACAATGGCTTAGATGTCCAAAAAATGATCAGATGTCAGAAACTTGCTCAGATGTGAGTAAACGGCTCAGATGCCAGGAAATGTTTTTGCCGTTCATCGGTTGGTGTGTTCTGTGCTAAGTCTGCTATGCATCGCATACCTTGTAAAGTCTATGAACATAGCAGTGCTGCATGGTCACTGAACACACTTGTGATGTCTGTGACATGGCAGTGCTCTGTGGTCACTGAACACAAATGAGAAATCCCCCAGATTGCCCCTGCATCTGTTTCTCAGCAGGAAGCCTTAGCAAAAGAGCTTTGGGTTGCAGGCCAAATCTCCTATTGTAGAGGAGCTGCAAGATCACATGATGGGCTTGCAGCAGCACAGGGGTCAAATTGCGGCTGAGAACAGTGCTGGAAATGACCGGGAAGAGATGGCGCCTGCTGAAGCTGCAGTGCAGGCTGCTCTTGGCGTTCTTTCAAGGTATGTAGACACATGCTATAATCCGCAATCTCTCTTCAAGTTAATCAGCTTTGCATATGGACAATAGCGCTGAAACGCTGACATATTACCACAATTTCACATTCCTGTCATTTTATTTGACATGCTGCATCAAAAGTATGAGAGCGAGTTGATGAGGCTTTTGCAATACAGAACATGGCAGTTGTTGGCAGCTTCGGCAATGCAGAGTGTAGCAAACATCAGCAGTATGATCACTGCAAATCATTGAGATTTTTGACAGCTTTAGCACTACAGAATGTAGCAAGTGTTGCTGGTTTGCTCCAGCTTGAGTCCAAAGATCCTATCTTTGCATTGTGTGCAACATGGTGTGTGCATTCCAGGGGAGGCGCAGGAGCAGCTGCAACAGCAGGCGCAGAGAGAGCAGCAGACGCTGCTGAAGCAAACTTGCTGGAAAACCTGCCAGAGAAGCTGGACGAGTTTGGCAGGGATGAGAATGTGGAGCTGCGCGAGGAGATGAGCAGAAGAGCCAGCAAGCGGACCGCTCAGTACAGCACGCCGCCTGCCCAGCCACAGGTCTGCTCAACCAGCAACTTGATCACTGTTGATGCATACTGTGCATGTCAGCTGAGGCCAAGAAGAATTGCCAGACACCATGATAGTGACCATGGCAAGTGTCACTGCCTTGGCATACTACTTCCAAATTCTACATGCATCAAGCAGCATTCTTGACATCCTGCATATGAAAAGGCCAAATACTCCTCAATTGCGGGGACTCATTAGCTTGCTGCAAAGCGTTCGCCACTCTGCCATTGTAATTGCGCACTGTCTGCTGTGCAGAATACCCTTACAAACAAATCGAAAGGACAGCTCAGACAAGTAGCTGTTGCCTGCCTGTGCAGGATGCTGCAGAGGAGCGCTGGGGAGACGCTACAACAGATGAAAGCGACTCTGAGCTGACTCACTACCGCAGCAAGCGATCAGAAGCTCTGGAAGCATCTGCCAGCGTCTTTGCTGATGCCAGTGAAGAGTATGGCAGCCTGGCAGCTGTGAAGGACAGGCTGGAGAAGTGGAAACAGCAACAGCCTGGAGCTTACGCAGATGCTTACATGAGTCTGAGTGTGCCTGCTGTCATGGCACCGTTTGTTAGGCTAGAGCTGTTGCGATGGGACCCTCTCTTTGGCAGCAGCACAGGTTGGCACACACTTCCTTGAGCGTCCATGTGAGAGATCCCTCCTGATATGTGCCCCTCTGCACTGTTTCTCGAAAAAGTTCTCATGCAATCGTTCCGAAGAATTCTCATCCAACAATGAGGGCTGCTGCCCTCATGCCTTCATCAGCACTGTAAAGCTGCCAATGCATCAATTTCCTTGCTGTCCACCTGCATCCTTCCTGAACCCTTAACAGTCCCCAGGACCTGGCTCAGGCTGTTGGTTTGAGCACCAACCTCAGTTGGTCCAGACATTGCCCTGAATACAGTGTCACACACAGACAATTGCTCTTGCTGCAGGCTTTGACAGCCAAGAGTGGTACAAGCAGCTTTTTGAATACGGCTTGAATGGAGACAACAGCGCATCAGGCAATGGGTCAGACCCAGATGAGGAGCTGGTGCCCCGCCTGGTGGGTCAGCTGGTCCTCCCCCTGGCAGCCCACAGCTTGCAGCATGCCTGGAACCCCCACAGCCGCCGCAGCACTGCAGCTGCCAAAGCCATGCTTGAAGACCTGCTCATATATGTCCCACCTGAAGAGCCCAAGCTGCAGGTATGCTCAGCTCCATTTGGGCATTTTTGCGTATAAGCCGATTCAGCTTTTGCATGATGACATTCACATCTGTGCTGGTTGATCTGTTGCTTTGCACAGTTTGGCTGTTTGTTATAATAGCAAAGTAATATATAGACCATAGCATGATTCTGGATGTGAGACAGATTTGGCATGATGCTCTGAGACTGCCTGTTCAAGAAGAAGCTTCCTCACCTGCACAGAAGATACTGTTCATGGCAGCCAGCAGCAAGCTACTGTTCTGACATTCAGCATGTTAATGTTGGGCAAGCAAACAGCCTGACATGGCTGTGGTGTTTCACTGAGAAGGTACACATGTAATGTATCTGCAGGACTTGTTGGCAAGCATCAGACAACGATTAGAAAGGGCTGTAGCTAGCACCCGGCTTCCCCCTTGGCCACCAACTGCCACTGCTGCCTCACGTAGAGCCACCATATTCCTGGCGCGCCGCTTTGGCAAAGCCCTGCGGCTGCTACACAACATACTCACCTTTGACGGCGTGCTCCCCCGCAGGTGAGCAACATCAATGTTGTGCAGCACATCATGTGTAGTCTCTGTCTGTGTGGTATTCAGGCTGGCTGCCTGTCATGTATGGAGTTGTTTGCTGATTTGCATCTGCCTGCAGTTTGCTTGACAACTGTTCCTGCATATTACATGTTCACATGCAGATCTGCATGTTAATGTTGGCAATGACAAGGCCACAGAAGCATGCTTGGACCTTGCAAAATGCTGCCGCTGAGCATGTTGCTATCCTGCAGCGTGTTGCAAGACTTAGCTCTGGTCCAGCTCATGCAGAAGCAGCTGCTGCCCTATCTGAGAGCAGGATCAGCTTCAGTGCCTGTTGCAGTAGACCGTGCTAGCCGAGTTTTGACAGATATTGCGCGGTTGAAAGGCTTGACACAAGGTGAGATTAGCTCAGTTGCCTAGTTCACCGTACAGCTCAAGCTGTCAAAGTTTGTATTGCGTGCTTGAGGGTCTGAATCAAGCTCTGGAGCATGGTTGCGAGGGACTGTGTGTGAACAGGAGCTTGGGGATGATGCATGAGTGTGCAGTGCAGTGCTTGAGGGTCTGTACTGTTAATGATGAACAGGCGTGCAGCACGGCAACTGTGCTACATGAAATTGGCATGTTTTGCTGGCTGTGCGCGTTCCTTCTTTGGCAAAATGGCTAGTTTGCTGCAGGTTCAGCAAAGGCGCTTGAACCATTGGCAGAGTTCCTGTCAGCAATGGCACGAGCACTGGAAGCGCAGCAAAATAGAAGCACAGCCAAGCATGTTCAGCTTGCTAAGCAACTAGCTAAGCTGCTAACTGTAGTAGGGAGCTCTGCCAGAAGTCAAGAGGTGCTGGCAGCTTTTCCAGGATGAACTTGACTGATCTCAGCCATGCATCACTCATTGAAGTGTCATCAACTTTGAGTAACATCGTTTTGGTTTATCTTACAAACATTGAATGCAATGCTGCAGCCAAACACAGTTCACACCCAGCGCCAAGCTTTCTGTCAGTAGCACGTGGCACCTCAGACTGGATCTGATCTTGGCATGCCAGAAGAGCTTTGTGGTGACCAGACTTTGAATGTGATCTGTTGCAAGCCAACGTTAAACCGAAGCGAGCCAACCAAGTGCCTGGTTTGCTGCATATTCCAGTATTGCAGATGAAACTCTTGGCTAGCAAGCTGCAGCGTGGCAGCATGCTGCTGGTTCTGGTGTACACGGAACTGGTATCTGCTGTAAGATTGTATGCGCTGCCAACTTTCATGCCAGCACTTGTGCTGCTCATGGTTCGCGGAATGATGCTGAGAGCCCACTTGTAGTCGTTGCAATATCTCTGCGCCACAAACACCTCCTAGTCTCTGCGGTAAGAAGCTGAGCACTTGGAGTTGTTTCAGCTGTGCAGCTCCCAATCATCAATGGTACAATTGCTTAGTCATTCAAATGTTCCAGCTTGGAAGCATGCACTGACCTTTATGATACAACTCCCTGACATACGCCAGACCATCACATGCTTGATCTGTCCTCCGATCATGCAACCTCAGTGCCTCCTGCTTGTGAAAGTCAATTAGTGACTGCAGTTTGTGGTGATTCGTATGCATTTGTGCATGCCACTTGCTTCTTGTATTGGTGGCATGGTCAGCAGTTTGTGCAGTGTGCTGCCAGCCTTGTACTTTTTCCTGCAGCGACACAGGGCATTTGAGCGGAGCCCTGAACTTGTGCCATGCAGTTATGTTTTGATCATAGCAAGTGACTGTGGTTGCAATGGCTCCCATGCATTGTACCTGGACTGCAGCTAGGCCCTGCTTTCTAGATTGACATTGCAGGCGGTACCATGCTTTCTTAGCTGCAATACGGCTGATTTCTTCATGTCGATGAGACGAGTATACATGCGAAAAAGTGTTTATACACGTGATCAGCAGCAATGTCAGCATGACATGGCCTTCCAATGCCTGCATTCAGCTTAAACATGTCAATGCATAACTGCGATATTTTTTATTATTGCATACACATGTTTGTGAGTACCAGATAAGTGGTGACAAATGCTGAAGGAGTTCTTGCAGCAGCATGTTTATTTGGGGGAAACTTCTGGTGCCAATGTCTTCTGGCTCGTCTGATGATTGCTTTTTGCAGAAGGGCCCCGGGCACTCGTTGAGTCCTCCCAGGCATGATCAAAAAGAAGATGCGACAAATCACATCTCAGTTGCTTGTTTTTTTCAGCCAAATCTGAGTGTTTGCGCTGCTGATCGGAGTCACACAGTACGGCATGTCAGTTGGGTAGGCTTGCTGACTCCGACAAAGCCAAAGTTGGCAGACTCCAAGTCAACTTAAGTCGCCATCACAGTCAAGCCTTCTCAACACATTTGATTTGGAGGTTGCTGATCATGCCGGCCCGGCTTCCGGCAAGCTTGCTGCTATGCGAAATATAACATGTGCAAGCGTTACGCACATAAAACTGTCAAAAACCAACTACATACTGGTGAACTTGACAAGCAGCTGACACGTATAATGCAACACACTACATGAACATGCATGGCAATAACAGCCAAAAGATGTAAAGGTGCCAGCCATGTCCCTGGCTGCAACTCTGCCCAGAGCAAAAGTTCATGTCACAAAGTCATTCTGTTGGGGTCTATCGTTGCAGGTTATAAAAGGGTCTCACTACATGTACATCGGGCATTGCTTCAGCTGGAGATAACAACATGGGTCTTGTCGACCCATTGTGAGCCCTTGCCTGCTTGGCAAAAGTTTCCCCACATCCCTGCGGTTGATGGTGCATCCTCTGCATATCCCTTCTTGTGCATTACATAGGAAGAACTGCCAACTGCAGTGCCCCAGCCGCTCGCCTTGCCATGAGTCAGCACTGTAGGGCCATGGTAGTCTTCTCTTTTATGCTTGTGTCCTGCTCCAACAGTTGTTCGGCCTTGAGCTGTTCACACATAGGCTGCTGTACTTACTGTGCTGCAAAACAGTGCTGCAAGTGGATGCTTCATATATTGTGAGGACCAGATGCATGTGTCAACAAAGATACAAAAACACAGGTTCCTTCTACGTGCTGTGCTACAGCATTTTGGGCTTTGCATCATCATCTGCTGCCATGTTCCTCTCTGCAAGAACTTGATTCACAATGTATGTGATGCATTCAATGTCACCAGTGGTCATCTCCCAGAAAGTTTTTTTGCTGACGTGTGCAAAGTCCGAGTATAACTGTTGGTCTCCTTATTTGTGTCTGCCATTCTGTCAGTACCACAATCAAGATCCAGAACTCTCTGCGAGCTGTTTGCAACTGCATGTAGCAGCTCTAGCAGCGTTTTGGCAACTTTTGCCACAGCTTCAAAGTAATGTGCCTCTTTGTGTGATTGGCAGGCAGAGTCAGGACTGATCAACAGCAGGACGTCAGTGCAGACTTTGTGCAGCTTGAGAAGCAAGGTGCTGTTGTGCACTTCCTCCATGCAGCTTGACGCTACTTCGTAGTGAGCAGCCGCTGCGCTCAACACATACGCATTGAATATCTTGTCGGTGTCCATTTTAGCCCCTGCAAAGTATTCAGGCTGCTCGAGCTTGCTTCAAGACGGAACAGCCAAAGCCTACCAGCAGCAGTACCTGCCAAATCTGATTTGGTTGCATTCTACCTCCAGAACAAGTTCATGCAGAACAGAGTAAAACCTCAACCCAAGCAAGAAAAATGGTCGATTACCTAAGTCAGTGTATCAGTCCAGTGTGTTCCGACTATGTCTCCCACGTTAGGTCTATATGCCGGTGAGCTGAACACCAGTTGTACTGGTCTACTTTACTGTGGTCAGCAACACGCTTTTCTAAGCACTCTGCAGCTAATGGAAAGGGGGAAAGTTTCTCATAAAAATTTCAACACTCGTTCAGTGCAGTCTCAATTGCAGCAGTGGGCTCTGTGTTCAAGACCTGGAGCGCCTCGAACCTGTTCTTTGCTGTCTCTCCTTCTTCCTCTTGTATGTTGTACATAACCAGTTTCAGACTCTTCTGGTCTCCTCGAAGTTTCTCCGCTTGCGCTCTCCACTTTGGTCAACCGTTCTTCGCACACCCTCCGTTTGCGCTTTGTAGCACCACAAGCTCTTTGTACAGCTCCGCTGTATGGCAAGAGAGAGAAAGTTGCCTTTGCTCTTCTTCGTTATCGATAGGTCAAATCACGCCATCAACGGTCAAGTTGCTTGCGCAGGTGCGCGCACAACACACGATGTCGTCACTCAGCTTGCAATGGCACAGCTAGCTTAGCCTGTCATGAACCCCTCCTCCCGATGCTTCTGAGGTCATCTTGTAATCGGCTGACCCGGCAAGATCTTGTAACCTGCTGTGCGGCAGGTCGTGCGCCTCTCGCTGTTGGACACAGCCGTATCAGCTGCAGAAACTTTGACAGCAAAAACAATGTGAACAGCAAGCCAGGGCTACTGTCTCGACGCCGGCAAAAGCAAGTCGCAAAACTCGTCTTCGTGCGGTCTGCCAGCACTGATCTGGTATTTATACTCGAGATATACGCTCTACGTTGAGGACTGCGCAGAAAACACTTCGTACGCACATCTGAAAAGTATATTGCTGTATATGACTGCAGTCAGCTGGATTGCTGGAGGCTGTTGCCACAGCGGCTTTACAGTCCCGACTCAGGCACCACGACAAGGTTGAAACTGACATCAGCTGCAACCTGCTCGGATTGCTGGCCGGCCAAGTTGACAGCGTCCACATCTATGGAACAGGCTGGCAAAGCAAAGCCGGCTTGACAGCCCGAGTCTTAGAGGTAGCTAATGTAATATTGCCAGGCAGTAATGAGCATATCACCTTGCTGCACTGACGCCATTCACATACTGCAAGTCTCTGCACACGCTGCTTGCTGGCACCCCCGGTCACACCCTGCTCTTGCCTGCTCTTCCCATCCTCCCCCCCCCTCCCCCCCCTTGCTCCTTCAATTGCAGATCAGCTGCAACTTGCAGGTCTTCTTGGGCAAGGCACAACTAGACATTGAGGCTATCTTGACCAAGCAGCGTATCCTGCTCAAGTCCATCCCGCGAGGCACAGCAAAAATTGTGTTCACTGCTAGAGACTTTGGTCACTTTCTGGCACACCCACTGCTCAGGCAGGCTGCTGCTACAGCTGTGCAGGTGTTTATTTCATGGCCAACTCATCGTCCTGAGTTACAAAACACCGTTTGAAAGTTGGTGGCAACCAGTTGCTTTTCAGTCCATGGTGCACAATTGCCTTGTCAGAGATGATTGCCTTTTGGGAGTACTCAACAGCTGTGCATGGAACGCGACAATAAAAAATTGCTAGCTGTGCATAGAATGTGACAATGAAACAGTGCTACTCTCTTTGCAACCAAGAAATATGTTGCCAGCATAGCATTGCAAAGCACATGTCATAGTGTTTTTGGCTCTGCATACAGGGACAGCTGTTTGCCTTTGATGAGCACTCAGTGCAGTTCAACTCATTCTATGGCCCATCAGGAGCCATCAGCTTTTCTGGGCGGTGGCAGGCTGATGGCCACAGCTACAGCCTGACAATGGTCCCACAAGGCAACACAGCTCAGGTCACTGCTCTCACAGAGGAAGTCAGCGAAGCTCTCAGCAAGCAGGATCTTGACATGACAGCAATATCAGCTGGTGAGATCTGTTACAGCCTGGCAGCATACTCAGACGGTTAAGTGCAGCATGTCTTTGCAAGCACGAAATGCATGACTTGGTTCAACCCATGCACAGCCTTGCATGAAAAAGGCCTTTCATGAAATGGCACGGTGAGTGGTGAGCCGCAGTTTCTGCAGTTTACAGCACCCTACATGTGCTTTTCCTCCGATGCCAGACCCTCAGAAGGAAATCGTTCATGCTGCTGCAGATTTGTCAGGCGCAGATGAGACCGCGCTCCTTGTTTCAGGAGAGCTGTCACGGTTTTTTAGCAATCTAACCATCTCCTTGCAAGGCATCCAGCTGAGCTACAACAGTATGAAGCTGTCCAGTCAGACCTCTGGGGCTGATGGAGATGTACTTGAGCTTCATCTTGATGTTGCCGTGCTTGAATTTCCACCACCCAATCTTGACTTTTGACCACAAATTCAGCAAGTGGCACAGATTTGTGTGGTTTGATTATATACAACAGCTGCACAAATAGGCAGGTTTTGATCCAGGCATTTCACCAGGCTCTGCAAATCAGGGTATCCTTGGGGACATGTATCTGAGATCCAATCTACCAAATAAATAGGCAGTTTTTGGTTTCATTACCCTGGACAAATGCTGGGCTGTTTGTACAGGCCATTGTGGTTCAGTGGCATTTTGGAATACAGTGAGAGTTTTGGACAGTTGAAAGATCAGCATTGCTGTGCATGGACTGCAGCTTAGCGAGTTGAGTTGTGGGTTTGAAATGTGTACCAGGTTGAGTGTGAGAGTGGGCTGCAGGCAGGTCGGTGAGTTGTGGCTTAGAATCTTTTGTAACAGTGTTACATATCATGCAGTATGCCAATGTCTTGTGAGGGGTGCTCTGCAGCCGCAAACATAAGTAATACTGTGATTTAACCTAGATCGGTGAAGGGATGTACTGGTCATGATAGGATGAATCCATCATGATTTGGGAGTACCACTTCGTGCTTACTGATGCTGGATGGACTTCCTTCACACCAACTTGACTGCTAATATTGTAACTATCGTTAAGGTAGCCAGGTATACCACAGCTGTGCATCATTGTGCAACGCATGCCATGCTGCATCTGCTAATTGACCTGTTCACGTGGTTCACAGGCAAATTCTGATCATTCACTGACTAATGACAGAGTCAGATCATGATTCAAATTTGGTCATGTAGAATGAACTGCTGGTACACAAGGCATCTGACAACGACATTCGAGACTAGGGACTTGTTGCTCAGCGTGGCGCCGCCACAAGGAGACATGTCACGAACTTGCAGCCATGGCTGCATCACCCGTGTGCCCATCAGCCGCAAACACCGGCTCCACCAACACTCTCTGCATCAGCAATGTATGCATCAATTCATGGTCAGTGCAGCTCTCAGCGCAACTGCTTTCGAAGTCTGGTGCTGGGGCAACACAAGCCTGATAGTACATGTCTAGCAAGTGTTTGGCAGTTGATCAGGTCATCCAATGCTGCTTACCACAGATCAAGCCACAACTTGCTCACAGCATCAGAAAGCCATGTCAGACAGACAAAGAGCACAGGCATTGAGTCTAACAGAGCAAGGAGCGCTGCGCCTATCTACCTTAGAGACAGGACAGCAGATGATGCCAGTCTGAACCTCTAACTTGGGCATCGTAACATCGCCCGACACTGCATCTCGCTCTGCTGCTGACACACCCCACTTGGCATTTGGCACTCCCTTGACCACCGCTCTGGCTTCTGCGTCACTAGCACACTCCATCATGAAGTCATCTGGGTAGCTGGCACAGTATGATGGCTTGCAGTGCAAAGGGGACAGGTGGCAGGCTTCAAAGTTGAATAAGCGACCATCAAAGTATGGGTCTGTGAAGGGTTGGTAGTCAGCAGCTGACAAGGCAACTGGTGCATTCACTGCAGCTACTTGAGTAGCTGCTGAAGAAGCCGACTCAGCTGCTTCCCTTGCGGCTTCTTCAGCCATCAGCTGCTCATACTTCTGGGCGTAGTCCTTCTCAAGAGCTTCAGTCATTGATGATGCCGTCGTGACCAGTTTCTTGTTGGCTTCCAAAGCTGCTTTTGTAGCATCACTGTCATGATTGCCATCGTGATCTGCACCCCACACCTCACATTCAATGTTGCCAGTGTCCACCAGACTTAAGCCACCATTGATGCCTATCACTGTGCTACTACTTCCACCAGCTGTGTTGTTGTTGCTGGTGCTGCTTCTGTCGCTCCTGTCATCTCTGCTGGCAGTCAAGCTACTGCTGGTGCTACTGCTACTGTTGCTGCTGATGGTGGGAGTGGTGGTGGTGGTGGTGGTGGTGTTGGAACCACCTTTCTGGTGCCTGTCAGACTGCAGATGCGATGAGGGAGACTCCCGCAGTGCAGCTGCAGCGTCATCATGATCAAGGCCTTGCTTCTGCTGCCCCCTGTTGCTGCCTGTTGAGGATGACCCTTGTGGGGTGCCCTTACCAGCTGTCTGGTCCTCTTCAGCCAGCAACAGCTCAATAGGCGTCAGTGCTGTAGAGCCAGGTTGTGGACCAGACTGCACAGATCATACACTTGATGTATGGCATGCCATGAAGAAGTTGGTACAGACACAGGGCGTCGTGGCAGGAGTTGTGATTACATATCTGTCAAAAGCCATTGCGCTCAATCACATCATGCAGAAGGACTGCAGTCATGCAGCAGCTACCAGATCACAGTGCTGATCCTATTCTACCCTACCCTACAGCAATCAACAACATCTGGTCCAGACACATGTCATACAAACACCATTGGCTTTGCACCAGTGCTGATGGATGCTGATACTGGATCACACAGCAGTGCCTTCAGATGCTGATACTGAATCAGGCACCAGTGCTATTGGATGCTGATACTGAATCAGGCAGCAGAGGCAGTGAGAGAGCCACCTGAGGATGTACAGCACAGAAGTCATCTGCCAGACTTGTCAGACGCTGCCGCAGCAGAGGCAACAGAACCTGATGCATAATGACGCTCCCTGGGTCACTGCAAGCTGCATTGCATAGCTGGGCCTCAAGCAGAGGCAGCGCCGCACAGCCCTCTGCAAGGAGATCTTCCAGATGCTTCAGCTGCGCTTCAGAAGCCTTGTATGCTTTTGCTTCTTGCTGGTCTGTACATAGCTTGGGCCAGATAGCCTGTGAATGAGAAAGATGAGTTTTCAGCACTTTTATTGTTCCAAAGATAAAAATTTACGAAAACGGAAAACGTTGTTATATGTTGCAACGAATGCTACTAGCATGCCTTTGTGCAGGAACTAGCATGGCACAATGTTGTGACAAACTGCTTTTGGCAATGCAACTTTAGCTGCCTTTGTGGCTCCTGTTCAGCTATGAATCAGCAGCTGGCAGACAGGGTTAGTCGTTGCACTGTATGCATTGGCATCAGTCATCTTGTACCTCATGCTCACTTTGAGTGACACTAGCATGTTTATGCATTATGCACATCATCAACATCTGGTGCTTGCAGCAGTTGCAGCCAGGTAGAAGATAGCCGCAGCAATACAGGCACCCTTGCACGAAGTATGAACTTCTGGCAGGCACTGTTTGCACGTTGTTTGAAGCTGTGTTTGCAGGCAGCACAAGCCCATGCTGCAAGGCAGTCTGCACACAGCACTAGCAGCCCTGCTTGCCAGCCAGCCGTGCACTCTGCCTGCCAGACGCAATGCTTGCTGCATCTACAGCACGATTGCAACTCACGCTCTTGAAGGTCTCTTGCGTACGCCCCAGCTTGCGCACAACAGCAGCCATGGCATGTGTCTCCGGAGTATTGACCTCCACATAGCCATGAGTGAGTCCTGGCCCCACTGCTTGCCTGATGGCATCATCAGCAGCGATCTTCTGGCTGGTCACTGTGCGGAAAGCCTCGTTTGTTTTGCCCAGGAAATCAGCCCACTTCAGCAGCCGGTCATGCTCCTCCATATACTCCCCCTCCCTGTCCGCAGCCATGTCCCTTTCCCTTTCGTTGGTCTGCGGTAACAGAATTCAGTTGGCAGTCATGTCTTTTTCTCTCTAGTTGGTCTGCGGTAACAAAATTCAGTTGGCGGTCATGTCTTTTTTTCTTGAGTTGGTCTGTGGTAATAGAATTCAGTTGGCAGCCAGGTCTCATTCTCTTGAGTTGGTCTGCGGCGGCAGAAATTTATTTGAGGCAGTAGATCATAGAGCTTGGTGTAACAAAGGAACAGAAGAGTTATTCGATGTTTTCTGGCAACTCAATGATTTCCTAAAAGAAAACAAATATTGCTGAGTGCAAGGATAACAAATGGTAGGAAGCAGGTGGCTTGGCATTCCTCAATGTTTTTGATAAAGGGGTTGTTCGTTGCAGTGACTGCTAATGATGGGTTTTTGTTTGTTTTTCTCTTTTTTAGTGCATCTTGTCTCGCTCTTCCTCATGAGCCTGCCTGACCCTGCATGCCTGTCGAAAAATGTCAGTGGCACGATACGTCAAAGCTTTGTACTGCCACACACCTATCATGCCTCGTTGAAAGCACGCTGCCTGCTGTGATCTGTCAGACTCCTCCTAACCAGAGACTATCTCCTTGCATTGGGCATTGCCATACATGCTTAGATGATCTCACCAGAACAGGTCATTGCAAAGCCAACAATTTCAAGATGACTCTATTTGACAGGAGCCAGGTGGCAGCTTCAGGCCTAGGCAGCAGTTGACTGTCAACTGTCAAACAGACAGGGAAGCCAGCACATAAACACATGCAAGAGTTTACACGCCCCAATTTCTAGTCAGTTTCTAGTCATTTCTAGGAATTTCGAGCCAACTTTGTCAGCGCTGAATACTGCACATGCTGCTTGAGCACGAGCCTGTAGACAACTGCAGACACTTTTGGCCGCTAAATTTGTATACCAAACACAAGCACAGCCAGGCGTTGCAACAGTGTCTCACCGTGTAGCTACGGTCTAGAGCGGCCATGTCTTGCATGAGGACTTGGCACTCATCAAGAATGCCCATGGACAGCATCAGCTTGCACAAGTCCCTTGACCCAGGGCTCCCTGGCATCACTTCTTCCAGCGCCTCAACTCTTCTGTGCACTACATTCTGCCTGGCCATGATCTGCACACCAGACAACTGGAAATTATATGTTCTGTTCTGTACTGCAGATACGCCGCAGGTTCTGGTATGGTGCAGGTGATGCAATGTGTGATGTCTCAGCATGTATGCACCTCTTCTGTGCACAGCACTTTGCCCGGCCATTATCTGCACACCACACAACTGCAAATTGTCTGTGCTGTTGCTGCAGGTATGCCTCAGGCTCTGCAATGGTGCAGGTGATGCAATGTGTGATATGTCAGCATGTATTTTTTCCTTACCCATGGAAGGGTTTCCAAGCAGTACAAGCAAGAAACTGCAGCAAAATGTAAATGTTTCAAGCTGGATGACAGCAGTGGCTCAGGATTGAGCTGTAGCATAGCGCCTGTCACAACTGTACAGTACCAGCACGCAAAAGAGCAAACCATGCTTCAGTGCCCAGGTGCAACATGTACTGAATGACAGACTATAATGTATATTCCACACAACATGTCTCTGCTTACCATCCGTGCTACAGAGCTGCATCTGTGCCAAGTGGCATCTGAAGGAAGCGTTGCTCTTCCTGGCGTGAGTCAGCTGGACCTCTTGCCGCAGCTGACACGTGATGATCGCCACGTCAGGAAGACCTTTCATCCTGTTGGCCTCGCTGTTCTCCACTCTGCAGACCATCAGGCACATTAGACACTCCCTGCACAAGAGCCGATGCCCCCTCACGGGGTAGGACCTTAGCCTCAGCAGGGATGGAAATTTATGCCGGCAACCATCAGGGTATGCCTTGTACAATAGGCCAATCACAACTAAACCAACCAATTAGACACTCCATGCATCAGGGTCTCAGGACACACTAAGACAACAGCAGATGCTGCCTTTTGTCTTGGAAGCTATGAAGTAGACTGCTCCTCGCAGCAGGTCAGCAGTGGACTTGCTAGAGATGCTGTGGCCAGGCAACACTCAGCGTCATGCATGCTCTGAGACGCATCTGAATTGAACAGGTCATGTTGTGTCCTGCTGAAGGCAAGCATTGTACTCACATCGGTAGCATGAAGGCAGCATGTATGCTTCAGTGCTTTGATACATGGTACAGCCCACATGCAAATATAATGACCCTGCTCACAATTGAAACTGCAACTGCTGCAGTTGGTGTTGAAGCTGACATTGCAAGCAACATGATTTTGTATGTACATAGGCCACACTTGAACAGTACAGAACAGTACATGTAGATTGCAAACAGACCTGGCCATCTCCTCTTTGCGCGTGCGTATGTGGCCCATCAGCTCTCTCACTCTATCACACTTCCCGTCCAAGTCGTGTGAGTCCACCAACGCAATCATCAGCTGCTGCCAGGCTTCTGTGACAGTCAATGGCTGCAAGCCTGCAATAGGAAGAATGACCTCCACCTGATGGATCTGATCAACCAATTTGCTGGCGTGCAGGATGATTGCGCCACTGATAGGTCAATGCAAGAGTGCTCTGTCTGCCAATGCGTGCAACTGCCCAAAGTTGAACAAGAGCATGCACACAGGTGCTTGCACGCAGCAGGAAACCACCTTTGGCCACAAGTGTACCCAATGCTTGCAGGCAGCCACAAACCACCTTCGGCCACAAGTGTACCCATCAGGGGCAATCTCCAACAGAATGAAATGCTCCTTACCAGGAACGCCTGGATCATTGGCATGATATGGCTGATGTGTGTTGAAGATCCAGTCCAGTACTGGGTCTGTAGCGGGGGTCTGGCTCCCAGCTGGTGCCCTCTGAGCTGCCTTCTGTAATCGCTTCTGAGATTGCTTCACAGGTGCCTTCTGCTGAGCTGAATGGCCGACATCAGCAACAGCCTCCTGGAAACAACATCAATCAATCAATCAATCCAATCAATCAATTGATTGCATTTGGTGTCTTTAGAACTCATCAGATGAGTCAACAGACAATGCCTATGAAATTGCTGAGAATGCTGAATTTTGAATGAAACAAGTAATTCACTGCAGACAAAATATAGGACATCTCACTGCAGCCACCAGTGCCGCATCATGACAGCTCTCATAACAACACTCATTGCAGTGAAGGTGTGAATGTGAGCATGCAGCTTTGTCCGGATGCTCTGTGAGCAGGCCTGTAGGGGTGATGCAACACCACAGCAGATGTAGTAGTTATACAGGTTCAAGTACAAATGGGACCCGACCTGCAGTTGATGCAGCCAATCTGCTCTGATTGCTAGCTTGCTGTTGTTGTCTGTCATCTTGAAGGGCTGCAAATGCTGCAAAGCCTCCTTGCCAACCTGCACATGCAGCATCATACAACATGACAGCATGAGGATACACCCTTACGACATGACTCGCCTTGACTCAAGATGATTGAAATCAAGTAGTTGGCCTGCCATGCAGGGTCACTAGCTGCAATGTGAAAATGGCTCACTGCAAGCTTGCAGACAAGACATTCGTGCATTCGTGCTGACTCTTTACAAGCGTTCTGCACCAGACCAGATCTTGCTGACTGTAGTCATCTATCATACAGTATCAGAGCAACATTACCTGTTGGCATGCTGCAGCCTCAAAGTCATGCACCTTGCGGTCAAGCCAGCTGTCCACCTTCTCAAATTCTTTGTAGGGCAGATCATCCAGGTCCCTGTTTTCAAGGCACAGCTGGCCATTGCCATCCTTCAAGCTGCTGTACCGCTTGCCCTCAGGCATGACGCTGCATATGTGCACAATGATGGGAGCTATGGTCGCATTGTACCTGCACGTCAGCATGTGGTACGTGGTACATCAATATACCATAAAGCTTTTTTAGGTGTTGCAATTCAATGTACAGAGTGAACAAAGCAACAGATGTGCACAATGATGGGAGCTATGGTGGCCTTGTACCTGCACGTCAACATTGGATACATGGTACAGCAATGTACAATGTTTTTTGGGTGTTGCAATGTGTAGAGTTAACAAAGCAACACATGTGTACAATGATGGGAGCTGTAGTGGCGTTGTACCTGCATGTCAGCATGTGATACGTGGTACATCAATACAGCACAAGGCTTTTTTGGGTATTGCAATGTAGAGAGCTGACAAAACAAGATAGCACATCCGTAAACCAACCCCACTAAGCAGAAAACTCTGTGTGAGCTTGCAGCGCTGGCGTGCAGAGTATCTCACAAGCTGGTGTGTATGTTGCTATCAGGATTTGCAGGACCCAATAAGTATGTTGGGCCGTATAGTCTAGCGTTGCTCAGTTGCAGTCCAACGGGAATGTGCACTGAAATGCACAGACCATTGTGATACAGCAGAGGTGTTTTGAAGTGCACTCACAGGTACTTGTGCTCGTTATGCAGTGCAGCAAGTATGAAGTTGGCCAGGTTGGTCCTGGGTGGTTGGCGCCATCTTTCCAGCTTGGACCTCTCAACCTCACTCAGCTTTGGCTCACTCTGCTGCTGCTTGACCTGCTTTGTCAGCACTGAACTGCATAGCAGCAAGCATGAAGTGAGACTGGGTGGAGGCCTAGGGCTGATCTCAGCATGAGTGCAGTTAGATAGGCTTGCTGATGATGCTGGTTTTAGCATGAGTGTCTGGTTGAATTGTCACCTGGAGCAGTCAGTGTGGGGCATGGACCAAGGCGCCATCAAGCAAAGTGGACAACTGTTTGCTGCATGACATTGACACATGCTGCATGATGCTGTGTCAGGTGACAAAAGCTTCAAGTGCCAAACAGCTTGCAATGCTCAAGTGTGCCGCACTTCTTCACAGCTCAGGAGAGATGCATTGCAATGCTAAATCTTTGTTCAAGGCAACAGCCTCAGGAAGGAGCTTTACATGCGTTTCTGCAGCTGCTTTTGCATCTGTTGTCTTGACGGTGTCAGAGATGTATTTCTGCAGGTGTGGCTCAATGTGCTGACGCCTGACGTCCAGTCTGCATGAATCACGCAGGCTTAGCAAACGCAGTGACAAGGCAGCAGGGGCTGAGCAGTTTAAAGATCAAATGCTCAATCAAGGTTTGTCCTTTTTCAGCTCAGGCCTATGCAATTCAAAACAGCAACTACTTGTGTTGTCAGCAGAAAACAGCAGAGGCAGGGCTTGCTGGCACACCAAACTGTTCACACAAGTCAATTACCAGATTTGAAGTATGGTGAAGATGTGCCAGCTTTTCATAGGCAAGGCACGCTGAGGACCACTGTCAGACGCGATGGCAAACATGATATCAGGCATAGAAGAGTGCATCCTGCTCAGGCCGTTCAGTACACACCTGAAGGCTTTTTTGTCACAAAACAAAGGTTGGCCTGCGGTCCACTGCCATCGCTTGCAGCTGCCATTCTCGCATAGCCGCTTGATGCCTTCTTGCACTTTGGCCCTCGCTTCTACAAGCGCACACATACTGAAGTCATTGCAACAAGCAGTGAATGATAAGTGCTCAGTACAGATTGCGACAACACCAGTCAGTTGCTCATCATGCTGTGTATGTGGCACTACTTGTCCTGTGTGACATGTCATGGAACATGCTTGGAAAGTGTGCAGAAGCTTGATTAGTCTGCTGCACATGCCATGTGACATGACACCAACACGCCTGCAAACTGATGCAAACATGCGTGCACACATGTTGCTCCTGTGCTGAGAGCTTTCTGCTGTGCACGTGACAAGAAACTTGTGCCTGCTTGATGTAGGCTATACAGACACTCACCATCATCTGTCACATCAGGCAGTTTGGCCCAAATGTCATCTAAGCTGGTGCTGAGGATCTCGGAGCGCTGCCCAGTAGATAAACTCTGCCAGAATTTTCTGACCTTTGCAAGCTTGTCTTCACTCCCCTGCTCAATTGCAACAAGAAGACATGACAAGAAGAAGATGAGTCTGTCGTTATCTGCAAGATAAGGATGGTCTTGTCCATTTATGCACCATGATGTGCACATGTTGTGTGAGATTCGATACAGGTTCAAGCTCAGCAACATGAAAGAAAGTGGTGCCAGTACACAACCCAGGACATGGGGTGGCACTGAAAGCAAAGCAAATTGAGTGTATTGAAATAAACTTGACGCAAGCTTGGAAGTAGGACTTGTCGTGTTCATCGCCATTTCTCCCTTTCCTCCCTTTCCATGTGCCTATTGCAGGGCCGGGAACACTTACGTTGGGCGAGATATATGCTTCCGAGGTGTCACCAGCGTTGCAGTGATGACTGTCTGTCTTCGCTTTTCTGCGTTTGCCCATATTGTGGTGATTGCACAGCCTGTGATATGAAGAGAGTTATGGAGACTCTATAAAGCGCAGCCCAGGCGATATGTTCTAGCGAGTTGCCTGACGCCCTGTGCAGAATGCATGCTTGGGCTGTGATCAGCCTGCTAGCGCGAATTCATTAAAGGCGCTGACTCACCCACCCAAATTGCCAAAACCTTGACAAAGAAGCCGCCCTCACCTACAAGGCCCGCTGGTGCCGATGAGTATGCGGTGTATATGCGCAGTTTATAGGTCTGTAGGAGGGGGATTTGGGCTGACTGAGTCCAATATGGCCAGCGTAGCGGCTAGCTTGCAGAGGTTTCAACAACTTTAGTCACATCTCCGCAGGTGTACATGGGCAGCGAGACAATACAACGCGCCGTGTACCTGTTGCTGTGCAAAATGCACCCCCCACTTTGTTCTCCGCCCTAAACCCGCCAAAGGCGGGCGGGGTGCACTGGGCTGGCCCTGGGGACCCTGACCATGGTGTGCGTTGGTGCCTCCTGAGTCAGGAGTCCTGACTATTCAAACGTGCATAAAATCAACGTTACTTGAATTGATTCAAGTGGGCCAGCTAGTGTTGCCTGCATCTGTGCAAGGTGTATGGTCGGCAGCAAACGCTAAACCAGCCTGCAGACTAAGCAACAGCTCAAGATGCCAAGCTGGAGCACGGGATCTGCCACCCGTGAGAACCTCATCGATCAGCTGCCGGTCGAGCTGTGGAAGATAATATTTGAGTTTATAAGGCCGGACAGCGAAGAGTTTGTGAATTTTTGTGCCCATGACCGTAACCGTGAAACTAAAGTTGCAGCTTCGCTGTCTGATCAAGCTCGTTTCTACCAGCTCAAGCTGGTCTGCAGCAGGTTCCTTCAGGTTTTCCTTGTGCACCCTGAGCTTTCAACTGAGGTCATTTTGGCTGAGGGCGATGCCAGCAACATGATGCCAAGCCTGTTACTGTGGCTGCGGCGCTTTGCTAAGTTCATACACACAGTCAAGTCTTTTGACATCAGTCCATATCAAGAAATGGTGTTGGGAGGTCTGCCCTGCCCGGATTCTAAGCTTGCTTATGCGCATTTGACAGGAGTATCTTCAGCTGCACTACACGGACTGGCAATCTCAGCAAGTATGTCAGACTTAACACAACTGTCTAGCCTGAGCATTGAGTTAGCTAGCCTCCAGCCAATTCATTTCCTTCTAGATTGGGTGTGCAATATTACATCATTGGTAGATCTGGAGGTGAATGTGCAGAGTGCATGTCTTGTGAGTGACAGCCTGACCCTGCTTTCACGGCTATCAAACTTGAAGTTGTCCAATCTGACAACTAGCGATGATGGACGCCTATTGATTGGTGACGTGCCATGGCTTGCAATGCAGGCTCTGCAGCGTGTTGACTTGACAGGTCCTCTTGCGTTTCATGATGGCATAATACAGCTCACTACGCTACAGCACTTAAGCTTTGTGTCATTCTCTGGGCTGTACTTATTGGACAGCGCTACCTCCAGTTTGGCGAGGCTTACCTATCAGCTAGCTGCTCACTGCCCTCGTGTGCTGGTTGAGATAGATGGTCACTGTTTTTAAATGGCCTTTAACAAACACTTTGGCATTGGCACTTGGCAGAGGGCCTTGCCCATGCATGCGTCGTCTTTTTATACACTGTGATTTCATGTGCAGCATGTCCCAGAGAATGAAGACTATGATTATAAGCGTTCTTTGGCCCATGTTGCGGCTATAGCTACGTACACACATGTATATACGGTATGTGATATGCAAAAAATGTTGCATCAGTAATTTCCCTTGAGCAGAGCTAACTGAACATGTGACCAGTGGAGGCTTGAAATTGACTTCAAGTCATCTGTAGCAGGGCACACTGAGTTAAGAGGCATCTAATACGCAATGTAGAATTTTGCCCTACAACATCATTGAACAATGTCATAGTGCATCAACTTTCGAGATGGTCATGTACATGGCCATGCTGGCTCACTAGGATGTCATGACTGGCCATGTACCACGCAATGTTCAGCAATCGAAATGTCCTGCTCTGTACCTGTAGGCTGTCTAGTACACGTATGCAGAACTGCCTACTAGCTAGGCATTGCTATAGCAGGCATTGAAACTAATCTTCTTTGTTCTTGACGACGAGCTGATTCCACCCCTAGTCTACTTGTATACAGTAGGCATTGATTTTGCTCCAAATGCTCTGATACAATGGCTGGCATCCATGTGCATGGGTCATTGTTGCTCTTGGAGAATAAATGGCCTATGCGCCACAAGGTCATGTGCAAGCAGCAGGCTCACTATAATCAAAAGAGGTGTGACAGATTCACCATCAATGGACATATGCCAAGTTGCCAAAGCAGGGCATGCTGTGGGCAAGCTTCCATGTCTAGACTTTTGCCACTGATGCAGCTCAGAGATGTCACATAGTATTACTTGAGGGCCATGCTGCCAAGACTGGGATGCAGCCCAAGAGGCTCTGTTTGACATGACAAGTCAAGCTGGACCACAGTCTGGCCTTGTAGCAGGCGCTGTCACATGACTTTGAGGCAGCAACAGGCCCTCAAACACCGCCTGTTCTGCTTTCCAGGGCTATTCTGGCACAGTGTGACCCTGGCAAGGTGCTGCGCAACTGCTGATCAGGACTCAAAGCTTAGTTTCAGTATGCAACTGCCTGCTATCCAAGACAGGCACTGCTGGTTGAGGCATTCAGGAGTTGCTCGAGGTTGGTCAGTGTAGTTGCTCAGACCTGAGCTGCTGACAAGCTGCCAGGCACTTGCTAAAACAAAGGTGCTTGCATCCAATCTGACCGCGCTCTGACTGCAACTTGCAGGGATCATCCTGACAACTTTTTGCAGGCCCTATTAGCTTGAGACAAAAAATCTTGGCAAGATATGATGCCCCTTGAAATCAGCTGGCTCAGGAGCTTTCAGGACCAGGGTCAGGACTGCTGCAGGTTGTCCTGCCAGAGTCGTCAGTCTGAAGTCTGGTATTATGCAATCTTGGGTCATGACTAAAGCTACAACAGCGTTCGAAGCTGCCATGTCATGGGCATTTGACTTTAGCAGCGGTATTGCCGTCCTGCATTGACGTCTGCGCAAGCGTCCATCTGTCTTGTGTGCTCAGCTGTGAGCTACAACTTATGGCCCCCACTGTATGTGCTATACCTGCTTGGATGCACACACTTTCATCCACCATTTCTGCAAAGCCTATGTTGGTATGCATGCATGTATGAAAGCAGTGAGTGATACAATCACTGTATGATAGACATTGTCAGGGCCTCTGCAGCTGTTGCTTGGACAACCCCACCCGTAAGCTTAAGGCCTGTGATATTAACGCTGTGAGCCAGGAGAGTTTCAGGCATGACAGAGTAGTATTGCCACTTGCGTCAACCTGAAACGCATTAAGCCACCTGGCACATGGTAGTGCACTGTTTGCCAAATTTTCACAGCACCTCGAGATGCCAATTGCACACAGTAAACCAGTCATCAGGTGCTGGTTGTTACAAAATCAGATGATGGGCGTGATGTAAAAGAGAGACCGAGATTTGTTTGTCACAGAACTGACAGGTCTAGACTGCAAAGCAAGCTTGTGCCTGTGGTCCACAACAATTGCAACTATTGCTTTTCTGAAGTTTCCCTAGCGCGCACGACTAAGAACCAAATGCTGCCAACCTTACCAGATCAAGCAATGCTTGAATGGGATCACAATGCGACTGCACCTACCCACATAAGCTATATATGCATCGGCAATACCAGTGTCAGTATCAGTTCACCGACCGTCTGTGAGCTTTGATGGCTGTCGGAACTGGAGGCAAACCACTAGTTTTGATGCGACTGTCTGTAGCATCAATTTCTCCAGAGGCAGCAAGTTTGTGGGAAGACTGTTGACCGGTGTATGATTTGCTGGAGGCAGCGACTGTGGAGCTGCTATCTGTGGAACCCATCACCGACGATCTCCTGCCCTTGTGAGCAGGAGGCACACTCTGTCCTGCAAGCAATGAGGACATGCACAATTAGACATAACAGACACTCATTAACACAACACACCCCAATATTTGCAATTGTGCATATCCCCAATTCTTCTTTTTGGGGAACAACTTACGCAGACAACCGGCCAAGGTGATACTTGGACATGCCTCGGCATTGAGGTAGGCAGACATCTGTGACTCAGATGGCCAAGACAAATGTTGTGGCCAGAATTTTTGATGCAGTGTAAGGCATGTGAGTTGCAGCAGATCAGGTCCTAAGCATAACAAGTAGGAATTCAGCAGACAAGTGGGGAGCACCACAAATAAATAATCGACGGCATAAATGCAACAGTGAATGATGAATGAACGAATGAATGAGCGATATGCATGCATGAATGCATGGATGGATGGATGGATGGGAGGTTGGATGCATGAGTGAGTGGATGCATAAACAGACAAACAAATTTGCAACTGAATGAAAGTGTGTGGAGGAAGCATCTGAAGGACTGTACAAGACCTGAGAGAGCCCTCTCATGCAGCAACTAGCCACTGAAGTTCATGACTGCAAAGTGCTTTTGTGACAAAATAATGGACATCCATGTGATCATTGTGGTAAGCATGACAGGTGCGGTCCATGCAGTGCAATGAATACTGAGCAGTGATGCTTGCCTGCAAGCTTGCCAGAGTTCTGCGGCGACATGACCAGTGAGCCAATGCCCATAGCCTTGGTTGCCTTTCGTGTGCCATCTGAGCCCTGCTTCACTGGGCGGGGCAAGTCAGCAGGGCTGCTGCCAGGAGCCCTGCGCGCTGCTTCTGATGAGAACATGGACCGCGCCCCTGCAGAATTGTGCACACTGTGGGTATTGGTGGACATTGCCTGTCTGTATTGGTGGACATTGCCTGTCTGTATTGTGTGCAGCAATGTGGCTGCAATGATCCTGCTGATGCGCAGGTCATCCATATAATGCGCCTTTATTGCTGCAGCCTTGCCCGTGCTTCCTGGCTAAGCTAAGTTTTGTGAGTTTGTATTTGAGAAAAACTATCACAAGGCATTTATCATGCAGTGCAACACGCATTGGTAATTTGTGTGCAGCAGGGCATCTGGCATTTGAAGCAGACATTGCATTGCCAAGACTGCAGACATGCAACTGGACAACCTACTCCAATGAACACGGCATGAGCATGTGCAAGACCAGCATCTTGCCTGGGACAAACAGGATGAAAGCCTCTGACAGCAGACAAGGGGTTCATGTTGTGCATAACTTCAGGAGCCAGGCTGGATGCATGCAGCTGGGGACTACAATGGGGACTACATTGTACAGGGGACTACATTGGGGCCCACAGTGTACAGGGGACTACAATGGGGACTACAATGGGGAGTACAATGGGAACTACAGTGGGACTACAACTGGGACTGCAACGGGGACTACAACGGGAACTACAACAGGGATTACAATGTACCTCCTTTGGAAGGGGTGCTAGGGGTGGCAGGGGGGGTGGGCAGGCCCCGCCTGCGTGTGGGACCTGCTGCAGCCCCTGCACGGCTAGTAGCTGGTGACACCGGCTCTTCTTCGCCTTCAACGCCACCACTCACTGAAGCTCCATCATCGCCGTCTAGCGAGTCTGTGGGAAAGCCACCTGAATGCATGACAACACAAGGCAATCAGTCGTCTCGATTTCGGCTGAAGCAGTGTTGACAATGAGAGATATTTGAGCACCTGAAGGCGTATACCCTGCAACCAACAGAGCTGCAAACATTCAGTGCTGAATAGCCGGCTGTTTGATTCAAGCAAGCAAAAAAGGTGGTGAGTATTATGTGTGGTGAATGGTATGTTTGGTGCAGCCTTCCTGTGCCACTTTTCTGAAGTTGCCACATGCAGGAGCAGAGAACATGGTTTGCTGTGAAACTCAAGCCCTGTGTAGGCGCTTTGGAACTGAGGTGCTTTGTTGGTGTGGAGCTAGACATGGGCTGATACATTGTCACTGCTGTGTATGCTCTACTGCAGCACTGCAGGCGAGCGCTTGCACTGCAGGCCATCTGTGCCCTGAAATGAAGCCTAGCAGCATCAAGCTCTATTTGAGCAAGGGGTTTGCATGATAAAATGCTGTGCCAGAGCCGTGCCATGCGGCTGTCACACGCATGCATCTTATGCCTGCCAGGCATGCTTGTTGTTGCATAGTCAGTGTAGAAGATCAGGCAGCACAAAATGGTTGATGCCTGGGCACATGGCCAACTGATGTGCGTTGAGCAAGGGTTTGCCTGTATGGAAAAATGGCTTGGTATGTGATGCGGCATGTTCACTTGAATGCACTATGCTGTCACTAGACAACACTCATCAGAACTCTGCAGTGTGGCGTTTGCATCTAGGTTCACGGTGATGGTCAGTCTCTGTGCATTGTGAGCAAGGCAGTCCAAACACCCACCAGGCCAACTCACAACAGCAGTTCTCACGACATCCAAGACCAATCACCTGGTTAGGGTGAGCCTACTTTGTGCTACCTACTTGCACCCATTCTGCCATGCGCTTAGAGAACTATAGTAGTCCTTACAAGAGAACAAGTGATGGGACCAGCAGGAATGGTGACAGCAGGAACAGCTAACTTACTGTTGACTCTGGAAGGGGCAAAGTCGCTAGGCAGCACCAGTTGCAAGCTGCTGGAGATGGTGTCATCCTGTGAGGCTGCTCCCTCCAGGGGGGTACCCTCCAGGTCCAGGTTCCCCTCAAGATCCCCCTCCAGGGGCTCCTCTATGGAATCTACACAGTCCAGGCCCTCACACCAGGGGTTGTGCCGCAGCTCCAACATTGTGATGCGCTCCTCCTGCACATGGCAGCAGGTCAGCTCACATCACAGTGCCTCTAAGGAGTCACCATATAATACTGGGTCTCCTTTCAAAGCCATAACAGTTCAAGCCCACGAAGCATGGAGCACTTTTCATTGTTATGTGTAATTTCTATTATTATTATTATTATTATTATTATTATTATTATTATTATTATTATTATTATCATCATCATCATCAGTAGCAGTACAATCATTATTATTACTATGAGTATGCACGAGCACTCCTGCAGCTCTAAGCAGCTGTGACACGCTCCTTCTGCAGAGGCTGAGTCAGCTCAAGTCACAGTGCCTCTGAGTCATGATTGTGTAACACTGGGGGAGACTTTCAGAGCCAAATCGTCATAGGCCACAATAACCGCCGTCCAGGCCCTTATGAAAGAATGCAGAATTTTGGTTGCAGCTCTACCGCTGTGTTGCAGCCTGCTACATTCAGGTGCAGGTGCGCTGTCAGGGCATGATGACTGGGCACATCAGGACTGACATGCTGTGCTACATTGCATACAATCAGTTGTGTTGCAGCTTCAAAAACGCAATGCACTCCACCAGCAGTCAAGCAGATGCAGCGGCAAAGAATGCCTCAGGTCTTTTGTCTAAGACAAAAATCAGTGCTGTGCACTCTGAGCAGGAGCCATGCACACTCAGAGCCTTAAGGACATTGCTCACATATGGTGTTGACTGTTGGACTGTTTGACATTTGTGCAACACCTCAGCTCTAGTGTGAGCTTGTGCAAACACTGCAGATCTTAGCTTGGGTGTTCAGCATTGCATGTGGTAAAGGGTGAATTGCTGAGTGTTTGGACCTGAAGTGTTCAAGTGTACTGCTTGAAAAGCAGGGCAGTGAGCGTCCACCTATTGTCCACAAGACCACGCAGCAGATGGTCTAGCAAGAGCCAAGCTGCGCCTTGTCAGCAGGTTGATCATGCAAGCCAGCTGTGCAAGGCATTGTGTGTGAGATGAGGGGAAAATACGCCTTTTGGCGTCAATTTCATGAGAAGCCAAGTACTATACCGGGCTGCCCAGGTAGTGTGTGTGACTTACAGGGTTGACAAGCAGCATGCCCTTCATGATGTGCCTGAGGCTGGTGCTGCTGGTATCAGGCAGGGGGTCGTACACTCCCTTCACGATTGCCTTGAAGAGCCCACTCTGGTCCTTTGCCTGGAAGGGCAGCTTCCCCTACACAGCAGGCAACACTCATCAAGGAAGGCAAATAATAAATAGATAACAAATTCGCGTCCGGCTCATGATGAGCTAGGTACGTGCTGGACAAGTCTGTTTTCTCCAAAGCTGTCTGTCTTGCGTATCTCTATAAGGTCTACGGTCTATCAACCCAACAGTTTTGACAATCTGTGTGGTCATCAGGGAACGCTGACCATGCAGATTGTGGTGTGATTGAGCCTGGTGGGTGATCTGCCCATCATTTGCCCGCTGTGCTTTGCTTTTATGTGCTGGCAACCGTAGATATGCTGGAGGCAGGCAGGAAACAGTTAAGGGGTGATACATGGGACAGCCAAGTGGCAGCAATGAGACAGTTGTGGGGGCAGAAGTGACATGGCTTACACGCAGGGATGACACCATCCCAAAACGACAACAGGCATGCCAAACGGCATGAAGAGGCAACTTATGGTGGCGTAACGTCCATGGTTCAGAGACGAGGCATTCTAGAGAAACATCTTGTAAAGCAGTTCATTGAGCAACATTAGGACCACAAAGGGCAAGCCAATGGGCAACCTACTTGCAAGCCAATGGTCAATCTACTTGTAAGCCAATGGGCAGCTTACCTGCAAAAGCTCATACAGAATGACCCCCAGGCTCCAGATGTCAACAGCAGGGCCGCTGTACTCCTTGCCTTGGACAATCTCAGGAGCTGTGAACTCAGGAGTTCCACACAGCTGCCGCAGGTTGCCGGAGAACGGCGTTGTGATGCCTGCCAGCCCGAAGTCAGCAATCTTGACATTCGAGGACTCATCCATCAGGATGTTTTCTGGCTTCAGATCTCTGTGAATCACCCTCCTGTAGTACAGACAGACACAACGGGTGACGCAGGAGCATGCTGCCTTTTGTGATTGGTGATATGGGATGAGTGACCATGCAGTTTGACTGTCATAAGGCTGTAACTTGAAGACGCTTCTCTCTCAGCCTAATGGCCTTGTGACTACCGTACAATGACCATACTTGTGTGGTAGCCTCTCTTGGCCTATTGCATGGCCTTGTGACCAACACATAATGACCATATCAGCACTTGTGTGTGTTGGGCACAGGAGCAGCATGCAGTATGGCAAACTGCAGCAAGCATCACAAAAGTGGAGAGCAAGAGGTGAGCTTCACCTTCTGTGGCAGTAGTCCATGGCACTCAGCACCTGCTGGAAGATGCGCTTTGCCTCTTCCTCCTCAAGCTTCGCCCCAGGCTGCAGTGGCAAGCCAATGCAATCAGACTCTATACAGGTGATTGCGCCAGGCATGCATCGGCAAGCATGGTATCTGCGGGAACGCTGCTCTACAGCAAAGGCACAAACAGGCAGCAGTAGGAAGCAGTTGTAGGGATGCAGCAAACAGCCCAGGGCAACTGTATCTGATAGACAGTCAGGCCGAGCACTTCAGACCTTGCTCACCTCCTGCAGACAAACAGGTTGGTAGACATGCCATGCACTTGATCTTGCTCTGAAGCTACTGAAGAACACCTACCCACCAAAGCTGCAGAGATATTGCTCAAGACACTCACAAAAATCTATAGCTCTTTTCAATCCCGAAACGTCTATTTTGATTCCGAAAGGTCATCCCTACACTGGAAATCTAAACTTAGAAACGTCTGGGGACAGTAAAAATGCGTTTCTACATTGTGGAGATGTTTTAGTTACACCAGGGCTGATCCCCAACAGCGTATGAGCCACATAGTCCATGGATTGGGGCCAAACTCTGCCTACCTGCTTCCTGACATAGTCCACCAAACAGCCGCCAGAGGCGTACTCCATGACGAAGTAGAAGATGTTGTTGGTGAAGTGCATGTCCAGCAGGCGGATGATGCAGGGATGCTTGAGGCCTGACAGCACGCTGATCTCATCCTGGATCTGATCTATCTGAGCAATGCTGCGGAAGTTGCTGGCATCTACAGACTTTATTGCTACTGTCTCCCCTGCAACAGCCACAATTCTGCTGAGATGCTGCATCACATGCAAGCTTGCAAGGCTGTCCATCTGGGCACAGTTGACTTGCTGACATCACTGAGATTCTGCAAACCAGCAGCAGCATCTGACATCTTGGATCTATATGCAGGCTTGTAGAGTTGTCTATCTTTGCGCAAAAGCTGCTGGGTTTCACAGGCTGGAAATGTGGCTTTCTGTCCTGCAGCAGTATGAGCAGCTTCAAATGCATATCTACATACAAGCATGCAGGGTACTTCATGCGCATGATGAGACCGTTTGCTGAGATTTGCTGACTCCACAGCACCTATCTGTCCAGATACGTATTTGCATACTGGCTGAAGTTAGTGCTTGACACTGAGAGGCATAGGTGCAAGCACAATCACGCCCAAGTTCACCTGAGAGGCACAGATGCAGGCATCAGAGTGATGTAACAATTGCAACATTGTGAAAATGTCCATGCATAGCTGTCAATGGAATTGACATCCGCAGAGTCTGTTGCTGTGGACTGCAAAGTGACAGCTGCAGTTGGGAACATTACCTGTTTGGGTATTCTGCCCCAGCCGCACAACCCCAAAAGCCCCCCGGCCTACAACCCGCCCCAGGTTGTACCGCCCAACCCGTTTCAGCTTGAAGGCAGTCACATCAACTAGTAGGCACAGCTGAGTCAGGGCCGGTGCAGCAGGGCTAGCTGCTGCTGCAGGGCTGTCTGCAGCGCTACTGCCCTGCTTCGCTCCTGTTTGCTCTGCCTTTGAGCTCTGTGCAACGTGGGTGTGCAAAGGGAAGTTGTACAGTACCGCCCTGCAAGGCAGTTTGCAAGTACTCAGCAATCATCAACACCAGGGACAAGCTTCAGATTCTGCGTCTAAGGTAAGTTGAAAGCTGCTGTTGCTGGGAAAGCCTGATGGACTGTGAGCAATATTGCTGTGCAGTAAAGCTGTAGTTTGTTGTCAAGCCGTAGGCCTTCCCATATAGCATGACCAGCAGGGGCACCATTCTAGGGCAGGCCACTTTTGTTTGGCCCTTTCATATGCGCAAACAAACCCTTGTGGGTGCTGGACAAACCCTCATGAGCGCTTCAAATACTGCAGGTCTAAGCACTTGCATTTCACTAAGAAGGCCGAGCTTGCTTTTCACAGCCGGTCTGAGGACTCGTTCTGCATGCAAGAGACATTGTATGCACGATCTGGTAGTCACAACAATGCAGGACAAGAAAGCTTATGTCACTTCAGGCTAAAGCATTTGACCTGCAACAAAGCATTTCTTGTGTATGATCTTGGTGCCAAAACAGCACAGCACAGCATAGGTTGCAGGAATGCATGCAACTGACCAGAAGGGTGTGCCATCACGCTTGTAGCACAGCACTTTGGCTGCTCCCGGCTGCCCTGTTCGCTGCAGAGTCACAATCTGGCGCATCACCTTCTTGTCACTGGCCGGTCCACACACTGACAGACAGCTCATGCCAAAGACATCACCATCACCATACCCCAACAAGGCCTGCAGCACACACATGATGATATGAGCAATGCAGAAAGTGAAACAAAAGTCGTTGAGGTTGCGCCAACAATCCCTGCAGGAGAGGTGAATCTTACTCAGTATGACTGCATCGCAATACACACTCACGCTATATCATGCATCCTAACCTTGGCCCTCCGATAAGGGCACCAGAGAATGATTACAGTTCTGCCCCTTTGTAGGGCTGCTTATGTAGGACTGTAGAGCAGCAGTCTGGAGCAGCGTCTGTGTTCTGCTTCTGTACTCTCAGCACTGATAGGCAGTTCATGTGCAGCACCTGATGGTATGCTGATGCAGGTGCATCCCACTCAGGTAGGAAATCCCAAAAGGTTTAGGAGGAGTGTTTACTTATTATATTGACTTCTCAAGGAGTCCTTGGTCGTGTGGTGCTGAGCACTTACTGACAGGAATTGTTTGTGGGTGCCTCACACGCCATCAGTGCATGGTCTCAGCAGCCTTGGCGACATGTGTTCGCTCTCAGTCACTTGCAAGCCGGGGCTTTCATGTGAGGGAGGTGCTGGTGGGATGCTGTGATGCTCTTTTTATGTGGTCAAGCTGGGTGGTGCTGATGACAACAGGGGTACCAGTGTGTGCAATGCAGATATGCAGGTCGCATAGGTGCAGCACAGGCTTACAACGCTGCTTTGCCAGCGGCCTGCTGCAGCAAGGAGTCATGTAATGCAACAAATTCAACAGTGGCGCATCTGCTGTGGCACACAGCCACAACATGCTTGCCTGCATGGTGCTGTGCACAGTGGCTTTACAGATGCAGACATGTTGAGTGCCTGCATGCTACCTGAAAGCCAGGGCTGGTGTCCACAATAGGCACATCTGGTACAGAAGCATCAGTAGTCATGAAGGCTTTCACCAGCTCCCCATCTATGTCTTCTTTATGCACGACTGACCCCTCAGCATCCCCTGCCCCCTGGGCCCTCTCAGTCCCCCGGTCGTCCATTAGCAGTATGATGTGCTTCAAGACATTGCCAATGCGGTCTAGCACTGGAATGCCCTTGATGACGCTACGAGTCCTGCAGAAGAGACAGCATGCTTGAGACCAACAGCTGTGAAGCTGGAGCTTGTTTGTCAGTAATGTGATGTTTGCAGTGATGGGTATCAATGAGGGCTAGCCCATGCGCACTGAGCCCTGTCACTGTAATTCGACTTGTCAATACCTGGGTTTACAACTCAGAGTGTGTAAAGGTCAAATTGATGCTAGCAATCTGCGACCCAGGAGCAAACTATGGTGACAGGCAGGCACATGTCGATGGCAACACAGATTGCATGCCTGAAAGAGGATGGCAGAGTATAGTCATACCTAGTCCCATCCTTTCTCTTGATATTCACCATGGCACTGAACGTGGCTGCGATGGAGCTCATGGTCGTTGGCAGGTTCTTGGTAATTGTATCACTGGTACTGAGGACCTGTGAAGAAGTCAGATGTCAGATCTAACACCCTTGCAGTGCAGAGCAAGCTAAGATGCAGCAGATTAGCACTGCATGACACAGTTGCTTGAGCAGCATTCACGGTTGCACACTGACTGATACGTTTCTCGACATATGTGCAGCTGCATGAGCATGGCAGCTCCTGGCAGTATTCATCACCTGAAAGAGGGATCTGCCCAGCAGCTCTTCCCTGTGATAGCCGACTGCCTCTGCAAACCCCTTGGTTGCAAACATGACTGGATGCCCTGTCTGCTGAGGATTTGTGATGACCATGCAACACATCACAGATTCCAGAGTGTCGACTGTCCTCTCGTCCTGCAGTCAAAGGCAGATCCACGCACTTGAGTGACCCGTCTTTTAGTAAGGCGCTGCATTGGCTTGACACCCTCAGCAACAGTGTATCTGCACAGACCTCCACAATAAAATCCGCGTTCTGAGCCTGCCCAGATCCTGATGGCCTTGCTTGCTCATCCCATGGAAAAGGACCCTCGTCTGGCAATGCAACTTTGGGTACATCAGTAGCCTCTAGATTAACCTTGAGCGTCCGGCGTGTAGTGGTCTTGGCCGTGAGACTTCGATGGCTTCGATCCACTTTGGACATTGCCTACTCCTGCGTTGAGCCTGCAAGCTGTGCGCCGGTGGCTGCTGCGGAGCACGGCAGCGCACCAACTTTACTGAGGTACAGTTGGGTCACAGCACGACGTGTATTTCCGAACCTCCGAAACAACGCAAATCCGGCGTTGTACACGTCGACATTGCTGAAGTGCTTGCTGAAGCGTGTGCTCGGCGAGCAGCTTACAGGTAATAGTATGGCAAAAGCATACTCAATACCGGTTCACAGGATCTTGGCTTCCCTGCCCATCAATTTTGATCAAAACACCCAGCCGCAATTTGCTTTTGCAAAGAGCATTGTGCCCTTCAACCCAAGTTCATTGAAAACCTGCAAGATGCGCTCACAAACACCAATGCTTCACCAAAGCAATGTCGCATACTAAATGGTTGACTAATCAGTGACAGGTTTGCAAGAATACTAAAGGCAGGGTTCTTTTACAGCTTCCACTTTCGTGCGTCAGCTACAGTCTAGAAACCATGTATATATAGCCTAAACTCGCACAGATCGCAGCTGCAAAAGTTACCGCTGCTGGCAATTGATGCCTTGGTGTGTAGAGAAGTTGTGCAGCTTGATACTCGCAACAGCTTTGTAGAGTGATCTACCAGTGTTGGCAGCATGCATTTCCGCCACTATAGCGCCGCTGGGCTTGTAGCGGTGCTGTGTCTACTCGCCTTCGTTTCCTTGGCGTCAGCTAAGCAATGGTCGCCGCAGAACTTCCCTAACCCAGCCACCGACGTCGCCTCGTGTGGCAGAAACGGGAAGCCAAGTTGGATATGCGATCCTGACAGGATCCTGTCGGAGTATAGTCAGGATGTCGTCGAGGGCAGCATACATGAAATTGCAGCGGCCAAGTCCCCGTACAGGCCTGCAAACTGCCCCGACCTGCCTCCTGACGCAGCTGGATATCAGGTAAAGATTGTTGCTCAGCTTGTCTCTTTTGCATGACGCTGCACCTGCTCAGAGCTTTGAGCTGGATGTGTGCACTGCAGGTTGCTGTTGCCCTTGTCCAAAGTATGAAGTTGCAAAATGGCAGATCTGAAGCAGAGCAAGCCGAGTACTTTGCCAAATCCTTGCATAAAGCCTGGGGTGTTGGTGACAAGAACTGCGATAATGGCTTGGTGTTCCTCCTGTCCAAGGATGACCGTCAGGTGAACTTGCTCAGTCCGAACCATACTTCGTCCTCATCTTGAGCACACACTTCACCTGCCTGGCGTCTCTGCGGCTGTATGCCTGCGGGTATGCATACAGTCAAATGTACTTACTCCTCATGCTGTTAACATGATGATGGCATGTATGTTCTCACTAGTGGCCTGTGTTGTCACAGATGTACTTGGCAGCTGATGACCAAGTTTTGAGCAAGCAGCGACAGCAGTATGTCCTTGACAATGCAAAGGCTAAGCTACGGGCTGGCAACTTCGATGGTGGCATTGAGGGTGCTATTGTGGACATTGGCCTAGCCCTCAGTGGGGCTGACTTGCCAGGCGACACAGACAGCAGCCAGCACTGGGACTGGGGTCTAGGTGTCTTTGGTGCAATTTTTGGCGGCGTCCTCTGCAACTCCTGCTGGTGAGTGCAGGAATTCTCCTGTCTGTAGCATGCTGCCTGGACACACCCAGCCTGCGTAGATTGGCACTGGATCACAAATGCAGCCTGATTTGCAGAATGTCAGCCTCTGATTTTGCCTTGCAATATTGTCAACTGCATTGAGTGAATGGGTCAGCAAATGCCTGTATCAGTCAGCACCTCAGTTTGCCGGCTCAACACATCACAGCTGTTCTACCTTTCTGAATGCACTGAACCCTCCTTTCTGAATGCACAGTGGTGGCCCTGCAGGTCTGGCTACCGCAGACGGCGTGAGGCCAAGGTATGCCGCTCCCTGCTGCAGAAGCTCAAGGACGAGCAGGCCACAGCAGTGAGAAACCAGCAGTACCCGGCAACCTCCTGCCCCATCTGCTTTGAAGATCTCGCCAAGCCTGATGCAGCTCCTGACTCACCTTCTGCCTCTGGAGCTGGCATGGCTGGTGCCTACAAAGGTGACCAGTCCAGCAGTCGGTTTGGAGCCAGCAGCAGCAGCAAGTCTGATGTCGCACCTAGTGCGCCGCCTCTGGAGACCCGGTCTGAATATGAGAGTTTGCTAGGCAAGGACAGGGAGACACCTGGTCATCAAGATGAGCACAAACACATCAGGTGGGTGCGGAGGCAAACTTTTGTAGATACACTGGTGGAAAACGAGGCTGTTTTGCTACAAAACACAGCCTGCCAAGTTGTTTCACCAATGCGTGCATGATAATTACTTGCACTTCTCAAAATAGGATTACACGTACGTCTGTCTCGCCTGATGTAACTCAACCTCTGCAGGTCAGAGTTGCTTGCAAATTTGGTGGGCTGTTGGGTTCGTGTCTGTCTCGATGGTAGATGCAAGTACTGCAAGGTAAATGAATGTGTTGCTCTGCCACCACCTTGTGCTGAAGCCTGATGTGTCCCTGCAGAAGCACTGACAGCAAGAAGCAGCAGCTGAAGCCGCTATCCCTGCCGTGCGGTCATACCTTCTGTGAAGAATGCATTTCAAGGTAAAGATGTTTGCAGTTTTGTCAACTTTGAGCCAAATCATGCATCATTAGAAACGCCCAGCCAGCAAGGCTGGCCAACAGCAGAGATTGTAGACGGTGCAAGTGGTGGCCCTGTTCCCCTTGTAGGCATGGTAGACCCTACATCCATCATGGATGTGAGTGACTTGTGATACCCCTCCCTTCCTTCAGTCATATCCGGCTGCTGGCTTATGTACACTCTGGAAGATCAGTTTGGCTAGTGCAGCTGATATTGCTGTTTCTGTCAAGAAACATCGGCTTGGCCAGACTGCAGCATGCGCAATTTGATGAGCCTTCTGTCATCAGGTTATTGACTGCATGCTGGATGTTATGCAGGTGGCTTCATGACAAGAACAGCTGTCCTGTGTGCCGCAAGCCCCTGACTGGGGATGACCCCAGTGAGGACCCCAACTTGACAAGGGGCTCAGCTGCACAGGCTGCAGGTGGTGGGCTCAACAGGCAACAGCAAATCTGGGACAATGACATGTATGCATCAGAGGTCATGTTCCGCATGGGACGCCTTCAAAGGTAAGACCTCAATCTCACTGTAGCTTATGCAGCTGGCCAGCCATGCATGCACCTGAAACAGCTAGTCATATATAGGCGTGAAATGCATTGAACAGTGGAGTTGTAGCTTCCAAGTGTATGTAGCAATGTAAGTGCTGTAAACCTTGTGGTTTTGAACTCGAAATTTACTCAGCAAACCTTATGGTCACTGTTGACGATTTAGCTTTGTGCACATCTGGCATGAAAACATTTTCTGTTGCTTCTTCTGCTGTCATGCGCAGAATGAGTTTTGCTGCTGTGATGTGCCGGCTGTACTTCTCTAGTGTAAGCTGTGCTGTAACTCGCAGGCTGTACCCGTACTATGTCACCAGAGACATGATCTCAGATTGGGGAACCCACACGTCTCAAGGGCAGGCAGTCAACTGGGATGCGCCGCGCAGCATGCAGCTGAACAACCCTGAGATCCGGCAGAGCCGACACGATTGGGGCTCACAGGGTGCCACCACCGATTTTGGCGGCGGGGGTGGCAACTATGGGGGCGGGGGCACTGGAGGCTCTTGGTAGACTCCAGCTGTGGCCACTGCAGCTGAGTCTGAACTCCGGCTGCAGCTTATGGCTGAGCTTGTGACACATCTGCGGCCAGCTTGACGACTGGCAGATGCAGCTGATTTTGGAACTTCATTTTGTATTCAGAGCAGGGATGTATTGCAACTCAAGCAGATGTTAAGGCAATGCAGAGGCAAGTCGCAAGGTCACACTTGGACTAGCAGACTGGCAATTAAATTCAGCCTACCCTGCAGGCTTCACTGCTGTCAGCCTTTGCTTGAGTTGCCTCTGACTGTGTCGAAGGTTGTATTGAAAGGCTGGGAAGGACAATAATTGGGTTGCAAAGTCACACTTGAATCGGTCTAGCCCTTCTTTCAGCCTCCGTCTTGCCTGCGCTGCTTGTGGCATACTGTCACTGAGCTTTGTTTCAGTGAAAGCATTTTGGAGTGTGCTGCAAGTTGGAAAGGTGCAAGCACAGGTCGCAGGGTCACACCTGGACCAGTAGACAGGCTTCATTGCCTTTACCCTGCCAACTCTGCACTTTAGCAACCCTGTATGTAGTACAGTGTTCTACGGTCATATTTCTGAGCAGATTACATCACAGCCAGCACACTTACTCAGGCATGATGATTGCGGTGTCACAGCCGGATTAGCAGACTGGTCTTGGGCCTACCCTGCTGCCTATTGTGTAGTTCTGAATGCTTACAAATCTCAATGCTGGAACGTGGTTTTAGCAATAGTTGCAGAGTGTAGATTAACTTCTATTTTTAAGCAATTGTGCTTCAACTTTGTAACATACCTTGCACGACAAATTTTGCATCCTAACGTGGCGAGAGTTCATGGCTGTCACATTATAATGAAGCCCTGGACAGCACAACGTGTTTGAGTAATCATAGGCTACTCCATAAGGTCCTTATCGGTAAGGTAGCAACAACTGTTTTTAGAAGCAACGAAGGGCCCCTGATGCGTGCTTTGAATAAACTCAGACCCTGGTCACCTAGCTAGTGCAAAAGCCAAGCAGGACTAGATGTTGCCAGCTTTCGCCTTTTTCTGCACATGCTGAAATGGCCTGGCAAAGGTGCATGGGGTTCCAAAGAACACAGAAGCATCTCCCCACGCTGACATCCTTGCTGCATTAGTGGCCATTGACTGAGTGCCAGCAGTAGGATCGGGCACAGGCAGCACCTGCAAGAACAGTGTACTAGGCTGGAACGATCCCTTAAAGGCCAGTGAACAATTACAGACGTCATGGCTGGGAAAATACGACACCAACTGCCATTACATCAAAGTGCACAGACTATAGCCTGCTGATGAACAGCAAAACGATTGCTGTAAGAGCATTGGCCATAATGGCCAGCACAGCTCAGTGAACCATCCGGACATCATGCAGTGCTTGTTGGTCACCAGTAACACAACTGACTTATGCACTGTTGTCCTGCTGTACCCTCTTGCCCGGCCAAGAGGCTCAGACAGAAAGCAGACTGACCTGCTTGTCAGCTAGCAGTCCCTCCTCCTTGTTCTGCTGGGGCCTAGGTGCTGCTGCAGCAGGCCTGATGGGACTTCTGATTGGCACAACTGTGCGGGCAGGGCTAACACCAGGGGAGGCTGTTGGGTGTGGCCCTGCAGTGCTGTTGGGGTGCACAGCAGCAATGGTGGCAGAACCCTCTGCCTCAGCAGCCGGCTTTGTTTGGTACAATCGGCTCTGGCTTTTGTTCTGCAGCACTCATGCTCAGGTCATTCATCATATCATTTCTCAACAGGGAACACACACAGTGGACAGTTGGACAGAGCCATACGTTGATGCAACGGAGCTACGGACAAATCTATGCAAAGTCCAACAACCAAATTGATGATATCAGTAACCAATGCATGTCAGCTGCATGTCTCATGCTAGTACATCCGAGTATGTAAATAGGAAGTCACACGGCTAATGATGGTGGACGCCTCTGAGCCAAGCTCTCCAGCAGAAAGTTCAGTGTTCGATGGTGGTGGACAGAGCTGGGATGGTTTTGGTAAGTGGAGGGGGAGACCTGCTTGAGTGCCTGCTTGGCTGCCTGCTGCTGCTGTAGGGCCAGCTGCTCTGTGAGTTGACATGCTGCTGCAGCCGCCACCTCATGCTCACGGCTCATCACCTCTGCACAAGATGATCACAATGACATTTTGATCAGCAATCTGCTCACTAGCTTGCCCTGAGTGATCACAACTTTTGGCAGAACTAGCGTCTCAAGCTTATCTCTTTTTGAAGCTCTGTCAACACAGTCTGGCACAGACCTGCTGACCCGGCATGAATATGGCTTGCAGTACCCAACATATCTTTGTCTACATGTACATCAATAATGTCACCGCGACTTGCACTTGTGAGCATGCATTGGTTCAGCATCACAAAGCAACAGAAAGAGTTTGTCCAAAGACATATTAGATGACTGGATTTGCTGACTCAGTACAGTACAGTAAAGGCCGTGAAGTGGCATGGACAACAACACAATCTGCAGAATGCAAGAGAGCAGACCAATCTTGTAGGCCTGCTGCCTGGCTGTCGCTTTGTGGGCCTTCAAGTCTGTCTTGGCCATCAGCAGGGTCTCCTTGAGGTGGTGTGCACGCAGTGACAGCACGCGCCGTGCCTTCTTGTCCCCCTGACTCCCTGCTTGAGCCACCTGCAACATCAACACACTTCCTGTTGGTAGAAAAGAAAGAAACACGCGACAATGTCACACCATGTTGCACACAAGAACATCGGATGTCAACCACTGCACTACTCAATTTGCCACAGGGCAAAGCGTGAAGACTGTTTGCAGGCTGATTGCCACGCAACTGGCTGCAGTGACAATGTGACTCAAGGCACAGTTCTGCATGAGGGCTTGCCTTCTGCATGTTCATGCATTCTGTTGCAGCAACCACAGCAGACATCTCAGCCTGCTCCAGTGCAACCTTGGCTGCTTCCACTTCTGCCTGAACAGATCACAGCTGTCACCCTTCTGATGTGGGGCTGTTCATAAGATCTGGTGCACAAATTTTCAAGTGAAGTGCCACAGCACAGCAGCAGCAACAGCAGCACAGAGGCATGGTGAGATGCACAGGCCCAAAAGGGACAGGTGGTGCTAGAGCAGAAGACACACCTTAGCAGCATCAAGGGCCTGCTGCACACCTGCCGTCTCCTCTTTGGCCAGCCTTGTCTGTGCTGCAGATTCCTGCTTGTCACAGTTCAAGTCAGACATGCAGTGCTCCAATGCTCCCGTGCAAACATCAGCACTATGTAGCACACCAAGATGCAATGACCAGGCTTTTGCTGCAGATTGTATTGTTTGATGCTGGACGCGCTTACCATGCTCTCAGCTACAGCATCAGCTGTCTCCTGTTTGGAAGCTGCCTGCACAAAAGAGGCTGTTCATGATAGTGACCAGACCTCAGCGGCACATGATGTGCGGCAGTTGCACAAAAACGCATGTGCAATGGGAAGAAGGCTCAGTGAGTCAATCTGTTGCTACGTACTAGTGCTGCACTATGCTGCGTCTGTGCATCCTCAGTTGCTGCATCATGATCCGCCATGATCCCTTGCACAAGCTCTACAACCCATTTGGTTTTCTTGGCTGTGTCCTGTAACACATATATGCAACTCAGCCAGCACTGCCATCAGATCTGCAATGAGAAACTGATTAATTGCTAGTTGACCACAGAGCCTCAGAACCAAACCCTAAGCGCTGAGATATGCATACCAGGTGCTCTGGAGCATGCTTCTTGACAAGTTCCAATGCTTGTCCTCTAGGTCTGCACAACACAGAAGGCGTATCGACGGTGGTTGGCAGCGATGAGCAGGATTTTTCAGGTTTTTCAGGCTTTTCAGGCTTAATAGTCGAACTTTTACAGACGTGCCGAGCAATACCCTGAAGACTTGCTACTACCCCCTGCCTGACCGCCTTTGGTGACAGTAGCTTTGTCAAGCTTTTTTGCTGACTGTTGCTGTCTAGGCCCAGGAGACCGTGCAGCGCTGACCGGCCGCATCTGTCGTATTGAAGCCTAACACAGCAAAATCGGTGACAAAATTCGCCAGACCTTGCTCACACGACCCATCAGTCGCCCGCTTTGCACACGTAACGCTCAAGTAATGACAACGGCTGTGTGGCTCTCCGTCAATGTTGTGCTTGCAGCCGGACAATGATTGATCACCGTCTCTCGTTGTGCAGTCCCGCTGCTCCTGGAAATATTGGAAATGTAAATTTTGTTATTGAGTGATTGATTGTAAACTTTACTGTGTCAAACTCGATCATAAAATTACCTGTCCACAGCTGACATTTGCCAGAGCGGTCGTCGAGCTCAGCAATTTAGTGATGCATTCACAATGAGCTCGCACATAACAAGGCACGCAGCCATCGTTACTCGAACATCCCTCCATCCTAAACAGAAGCACAAAGGCTATCTCCTTGCACACAGGCTTTTCAATGCTGATGCACCAATCATCCAACGTTCTCTTTATGCCAGTCAGCTGCTCACAATGTGTATTGGCCCCATTGACAGCCCAGTGCACGCCAGAATAGCTGTCAATCATTTACCCCATGCAGCTGCTAAAGAGGAGCAAGAGAGCGCCAGCAATGGCAGCCACTTCAGCCCTGGAGCGGATCACGTTGCAGTGGTCAAAGGCAATGGCAGCTCCATTGTCCCACAGCAAGGTAATGGCAATAACGGTGGTTCAGGCCAGGGGGGTAGTGGATCTGGAGGTGGATCTAGTGGTGGGCACCCTGGGAATGACAGCCCTGGTGATGGCCCAGATGATCAGACAAAGTTTTTGCTGCTGCTACTGAGCATAGCACTTGGAGCAGCTAGTGTGTTTGGCATTTACCACCTCGTCAAGGCTATACATGGGGTCACTTCACGCCGGCGAGCAGCACAACCTACAGTTGACACTCAACAAAGGTTTGTTTGATGTTAAGCCCTGTCTTGGCAGAACTTCTGCTCATAGTTGCAAGCAAGCATAAGCATTTGTCGCAGGCCACATGATGACATTGCTGCCTTGAAGAGATTACTGCGAGAGGTGTTCACCAACCAGATGCAGATGGAAAGACGCATTTCAGCCGTAGAGCCACATGAAGATGACCAACCTTCCTTTGATCCTCTGGAGCGATCACGCAATGGGTGGGCATCCCTGTCTGCACCTGGCAAGTCCAAGGTTGAACTTTCCGGGAATGTGGTCATGGGCTCTGCTCTTCTCTATTCTAAGGCAAGTCAAGAGATGTCTTGCATACTGTCATGTATTGCAGCACACAGTCGCGCTTCAGCAAGTGCATGGTGTACACAATACTGAGATGTACAAGCCGTTCTGTAGTACACTGTTCAAAGCTGCACAGACTTGATACTGCATCTGATGACCTTGTCATGTCAGAAATAGAGGTAGACATTGCATTGATGGTACCTGCAGGATCAGGATGAACAGAGGGCAGCTAGCTCACTGGATCAGACAGGCGTGTCTACCAGCACCCTGATGACACTCAATGTCAAGACTGATCTGGGTGGTCCAGAGAGCGGAGGGCTGCATGCTCAGTGTGTGCTAGATGCTGACAAGAGTCAAGCGCATCTGCAAAAGGTGTGATTCAAAAGGCATTCCTTGCACAAGCAAGTACAACTTGTTACCAACAGCATATCATACTTGTGTGAGCTGCTGTATCATTGCTGTCAGCTCATAGACATGAAATGTTGCTGTACAGCCGTGTCATGCACTTTGCATGTACACATGGCTAATGCATGATTGTGTGGTATTCTTCCCCAGAACAGCTTGACACTTTGATCAATACATGACTGGCATGCATACACAGCAGAGGGTACTGAAGCGCAGGTGGTCTATGAGTGCCAGCCCAGGGAAGATATGAGCTTGTACCTGGCACCACTTGGAGGTCAGGCGGCAGATGCAGTCATGACTCTTAATGCTCAAGCAGGCAAGCTCTCATCCGCTAGCAGCCTATGCAATCAGCTTTGGATGTACTTGTTGTCAGCTGGCAAACTGACTGCTTTATTAGGCATAAAAACAAACCCAGCCAAGAGGAGCTGCGCCCTCAGCATCAATTCGGTCAGGCCATGCCTTCCAGCTCTAGACAGCATGATGTTGCATTAGTGATAAAAGTTTTGCTAATCCCACTTTGCTATTGTGTCTGGCATCATTCGTGATGCTTCATTTGAGTTGGGTTTATCACATGAGTGGCGGTACCATATGATGAGTATAGCAAGTGGGTGCAGGGCAGGGCGTGTCCTGTCAAGTACAGCGGGGTTGCCCCTTACACCAGCAGTGCAAAGGATCTGGAGCAGTCTTGAACTACACCCACCAGGACAAAACACTCAGTGCTGCTCATTTCAGGCAAGGTGCACATGCCTACACTCTGCACAGAAATGTGACGCGCTGCATGTCCTTCTTGCACCGGGCGTAGGTTGTGCCTGTACTCTGATATGCAGCGCAGAAGCGTGAAAGAAATGCATAAGTTAATGCTGTGTTTGGGGCTTAAAGCACTTGCATTGCGTTCATCCTTGGGACATGTGTCAGTCAATGCTAGTTGCTGACGTGCTTGTTGTGGCATGGTACGTACACCCTGGAAGTAGTAGCTGAAGTCATTGGGGCAGGCGCAAGCACTGTCAGTGTGCATGTGCATGCTGTGTTTCATTACCACGCTGACATGGTGGGTTCTGGCATTGTCAACTTGTGTGTCACAATGCCTAGCGTGTGACAAACTGGACAAACATTTGTCACATCTCAAAAGATGTTCCAAAGCCAGCATGGCCCTTGTGAGCTGAAGAACAGGTGTGTGCAAATTGCTTATCATCAATCATTATTGAAAATGAACGCTACTGCAGTTATTGTTACGTGAGTGTTGGGGTTATGGACTAAATCATTTACCCCAAGTATTTGTTTCAGTTCACAGAACATGGGCAAAACAAGCCCAAATGAGCAAAATTTTTGGGGAATTTGTTGGCAAAGCAAGGTCTTGTCATAGGTTTTCAGGTGATTTTAGTACATTTCAAATCTACATCATCTGTTGAAACAGGTTATCAGATTATCAATTGAGGTTTGAGCGTTGCCCAAGAACTTGTGAAACTTGGCAGAGGCATGGAGCTGTGCTTTGCTGTGTTCAAATTTGACAATTCAATTTCCCATTAATGCTACAAATTAGCAAGCAACACGGTAATTCACCATGAAACATTGCTGTGACTGACAACAGCCGTGTACGGCAGTTTACAGCAATGTTTCATGGTGAATTACCGTGTTACTTGCCAATTTGTAGCATTCCTGGGTAATTGATGGCATTGGTTGGGTGACATGAGTGATCATTCACTCAATCTGTCCATGCATGTGGTGTAGCAGGTGATGGAGAAGCACACTCCCTGCTACAGCTCTCAGCCAACCCCATATCAAGCTTCTGCTGTGCTCTAGTCGCTACCCAAAGCGCCTTTGCGTCGCATCAGAATCGGACTCTTGCCACTGGTGATCGCGCGGGCAGGAGCAGAAGCAGCATCAGTGAAGTTGAGGAGTCTTCTGCAGTGCACTATCCTGCTCAGCAAGGTAACAATGGGCTGTTTTGGGCACTACATGTGCAGTGCCTGAGCCAAATTAGGACTGCTGCCGAGATGGCTGCTGTAAATTTGCCAATGCCTGTGTAAGACACTCACCTGACATGTCACTGGGATGTAAAGCAGCACTGTATCACTAGAATTCAACCACACAAGAAATATGACCTGGTCTGCTGCAAGAACCTGTCGGACTTCATCAGACCTGGGCATGCCTCAGTATATTGTGTGTGTGTGTGTGTGTGTGTGTGTGTGTGTGTGTGTGTGTATCTGTGCGTCTTTTCAAATGGGCATGCAATGGTGACATGCTGATGGCCCTAGCATGCCAGTGTCAAAAGAGCAGTGGTGTACAAGCCCAGGCAGGCAGCTCTGATGTCGTAATCCTGCAGCATGGTTCATTTGCACTACAGGAGTTGGTAACAGTGGGCAGCAGCATGACAATGGTGCCACTACCCATGCTGACTCTGCCAGCGCAAGCACAAGCAACGCTGGATGGGCGTTCCAAGGCCTCAAGGGGCCATGTTTCAGACCCTCACAGACCAGCTCAGATACTAGGAACTCACAAAGACATCCAGCAGCAGCTGAGGCTTCTGCGCAGCACTGCTTAGGTGTTACAGGTTGCCTGCTGCTCAGGCTCGAAATTGAAATGAGGGTCCTGTTTGTCTGTGCCTGCCTGTCTATATTTGTCTTTCTGTCTGTGACTGCATCTCTGTCCAGTGTCTGTGTGTCTCTGCTGCATGCCTTGTATTACCTGATTTAGCATGTGACCAATACTATGTTTGACATGCTTCAAAAGTCACCCATGCATGTTTCACATGATTTGTTTGACTGTGTTGCATGCAAGTATGGTCGCGTGTGAACAAAACATGTGTTAAATGTGTAGGGCTGTGGAACTGGTGCGAGGAGATAGCAATATCTGGCTGGGCGGCAGTGGGGCAGGGGGGCTCAAGGGCACCCTCATGGCGGGTGACCCTCTCCTCCTACCCTGACGGTGCTGGGGATGCTTGGGTTTTCTCACTACGCAGGTGAGCATCTTGGCATACACCCACACGTAAAGCGCAGTTGGGACATGCCCGTCCAGACACGTTGAACAGCCACATTGGCTCATTCCACCTCAGTGCAAGTGAGAGCAGCAAAGGAAATACCTCCCTGTTCACGGACGCCAATAGCTGTTCAAATGGTAAACATTCCATGACATGCAAGCATCATAAGCAGTTTCCTCCGATGCCTTTCGGCAATGATGCCATCATCCAAGCCTGCTGTAGTGCAGCTGACAATCTCTAGTGCTAAATGATACTAGGGCACTGTGATTCACTGCTGGTCAAGACTTGCTGAGGTTGCGGTGTGTCTTGCAGGTCAAGTGACAGCTTTCTGACAAGTCAACCAAATAGTGCTAAAACCTTGACAGCTGAGCTATCCATGCAAAAAGCCATTGCAGATGGAGTGATGCTTACTCCTGGTTTAGTTTTTGCTCGTGAGCCTGGAGGCAGCCTTGCGTCCTTGTGCTGCCGTACTGAGTGGCACTGTTGATGTAAGTCAGTCATGCCATGTTCTACTACCACATGGACACTGCACTGACTCGTTCTGAAACATTGTGATACACTGTACAGCCTTGCAAAACACATGTATACTTTTGTCTGCATGTAACTTACAAGTAATCAGTAAGCAAATTCCAGGCTTTGTGGCCGTCAAAGCTTTTTCGGTCTTGGCTGCACAAGTGATACAGTACTCTTTAATGGTGAAACATAGCACTCAATACCTGTATTTTCTTGCGTGATGGTATTCCAGCAGAAGACGTCTCTAATTTGCACAAAGCTGGTTAGTGTGGAAGCTGTAAAACTCCTTTGGAAGATGAACCGACATGCTTCGACGAGTGCATTTGTTGTCGATGCGCATCAATTTGCGCATCGACAAGGCTGCAAATCCACATCAAAGCAAAGCTTGTGTCTGCGTTGGCTGAAGCACCGCCCGTAGACGTTGACCTAAGGTCTGCGAGCGGACGCTAATCCAGAGGGATTCACTAGTGATCTCAGTTGCGCTGAGCCGCGATACACAGCATCAGCCGGGGTCTGGCGCCCTTTCAGCACCATATGATCCAGAACCATTTGTCAAACAGATCCGGCAAGCGGTTGGCAACTGTCTAGGTCACAACTCCGTCGAAGATATCCCAAAAGCGGGCCCCACTAACGGGCAAACATGCCGAGCCCTCGGCATCGACGCCCCAGGCACTTTCAGGACGACAGTTCTAGTTCCAGCGAACAGCCATCCGCCATGTTGCTGCCAGAATCTCTTCCTCAAACTTCAGCCAGACCTTCCTCAGACGCAGTATCAGAGGCCTCTTCAGGGCATTCTTTGGATCAGAACAATCTTCGAGGTTCATACAAGGACAATCCTCCCACACTTGCACGCAGGTGATTGAAGCTTGCCTGCCTTCACAAAATTGCTTGCGCAATTCATTCCATCATACTCAAGCACATCCTCTCCATGCTGATCCTAGACACCCTGCTCTGCAGAAGCTTAGACAGTCCACTGGATACTCAGTTGTCCAGCGCACACCAGAAATGGTGGCTCCGAACACGATTTGTCACCACTATTCTTGTGAACATGGGAAACATCATGGAGCGAGCTGATGAGCAAATCTTGCCAGCACTGTATGGGTTTGTGGCTGCTTCCTTTCATATTGGACCCACACAGCTGGGTTACTTGACCCTGAGCAGAGCCCTGGTCCAGGCGGTCGCATCCCCCTTGGGAGGGGTTCTAGGTGGGCCACCCCATGACTAATCCAGAACAAATGAACAAAGTACAGAATGAAATATTGGCTTCAGACCATTGCTGCTTGTTGTAAGCGGCTATCTCTCATTGAAGCACTTTTCTGGAACCAAAAACCAGTGTCCTCTCTGTCAGGAAAGCGCTGGTATCTACTGTCTTGCATTTGCAAATGTGGACTGAATATGCTCTGTTGCACAGCACCATTTGAGATGGGTATCTCCTGTCATCAATGAGCCACCAGTGTCTTGCCAAGCACGCAATCACTGCTTACCATCTGCCATGCAGGGCACAACTTCAACAGGGTCTGGGTGATCACTGGAGGCTGCTTGTTGTGGGGTGTCATGACGGGCGGATTCAGTCTTTGCACAGTCCTCTGGCAGGTGTGCTGCAACATTGTTTACCTCATCTTTGCCATTATGCACAAGCCTGCACATGGCAAACACAATCAAACTCACTGCATGATCTCAACACCTATGCATGCCAGAATGCCTGTCATTGTACATGCACATGGCATGTGACAGCTGGCTGTTCGACTGCTGGCAGTCACAGTTTTGCAGTGGACCAGGAACACACACAGATTGCAGGACATGCATTGCTCTGCTCCACAGCAACCACATTGACAGCATACCAATGTCTGCATTTCCTTTTGCACACATGTGCATGCAAAGTGATTGGGCACAAGCCTGCTCAAAGACCTGTAGCATATATGCCTAGTACAAAAGCCACTGCCCTCTCACAGGTTAGGGCCTTAGCCTCGGCAGCAATGTAAATTAGTGCTGGCAACCATCAGGGCATGCCATGTATGATAGCTCTTTTCAGTCCTGACACGTCTAGTTCAATTCAGAAACGTCATCCCTACACTGTTAATGCAAACTCAGAAATGTCTGGGGACAGTAAAAGCGCGTTTCTACATTGTGGAGATGTGTTAGGCCAATCACATCTACTATGTATATGCTTGCAGGGGATGGCACTGTCAGCCATCAACGGTGTTGGCCTGTCACTGGTTATCCCAAATGCCCAAAGCATCACAGCTGACTACTATGATGAGCTAGACAGGGGCAAGGCCTTTGGGGCATTGTACATGACAAGCGCCCTGGGTGGTGCTTTTGGATCCTTGTATGCCACAAATCAAGGTCGGTGTCATGCTACCTGTTGCTTTCTGTTCACATAAGCAACACATGCCTAACGTGGTCCAATGTAAGTGCTTGCGCTAGTCATACAATAACGCATTGGTAGTTACAGAACACACTCACAGTTTCTTACACTAAATGTACAGTTGAGAGTCAAATACTTGCTGAGCTGGCATCTTCATGCATGCAGGTGGGTACACCCCCTTTGGCATTGAGGGGTGGAGGGTGGTGTTCCTGACAGTGGGAGTCGTCAGCTTTGCCCTGGGCATCCTCAACTACTTCTTTGCACATGACCCACGCTACGCCCAGGACAACAAGTCAGTTCTGAAAGAGCACCAGCACAGCATGTCCTTTTGGGGAGCCATTGCCGAGATGAAGAGAATTGTTGTGATCCCATCTTTCGCTATCATCATCCTGCAGGTGAACAAATATTGTTATTGTTACTGTTATTGTTATTTTTATTGTTAATATTGTTATTGTTAGTATCATTATCATTCTCATTATCATCCTGCAGATGAGCAGTGACAGACCCATTAGGCATAATGCGTCATGTTCTGTGCTTCAATCACTTGTTCACAGCAGAAGCATTGTATCTGCTGCACCAGCCAGTCTCTTATGTGTTGCTCTTCTCTGCATATGCTAGTCTCAGCTACTCAGCACGCAGAGAATGGCTTTGTACACAAGAGCCTTCTTTCATACCTGTTTGGTCATTGATGCCTACCAGGCTAATCTCAGCTACTTAGCCCACCAAGATTGTTTGTACACAACGAGTTTTCTTTCATGCCTGTTGAGCCACTGCTGCTTACCATTTGCTCTGGCTTGGGAGCCAAACACGATATCCTGATTTTGACATGCAGGGTGTTGCGGGGTCTATTCCTTTCCAGGCACTTGTCTTCTTCACATTGTATTTCCAGCTGCTGGGCTTCTCCAACTTTGCAGCCAGTGCCCTCATGTCAGGCTTCCTCTTCGCCACTGCCTTTGGTGGCCTGCTTGGCGGCTGGATTGGAGACAAGTAAGCTGCTTGCGCGCTTGCTTGCATGCATGCATTGTACTGCAGCATGTGATCCATACAAGATGCTGTTCAGATCTCATCTGCACTTCTTCAGGGTTGGTGACACTCCCTCTTCTGGTATGTGCACCACAGTGTGCATCCAGTATGCCATTCAAAGGCTGTGTGTTGCAAGTCCAGCTGCTCCTGCCGGTTTTCCCCCTTATGTGCATGACTCCTGATGCAGATGCCGGATTGCTGTAACATTGTTGCCTGAATGTTACAGCGACCAGATAGTAAGCATGCGTTCTGGGTTGCCTGCAGGGCGGCAGCCAAGTACCCCAACCATGGCCGCATTGTGGTCACCCAGCTCAGCATCGGTGTTGGCATCCCCATGACTATCCTACTGCTTAAGGCAAGCACTGGTACCAAGATGCTCTCATGTTGTAACTATACAAGCATGTGTATATCGACACATTCCTGTTGCTTTCGAAAAGTACAGTTCTAGCTTTCACCTGCTACAGGTCATCAATGACCAGTGATCAGGAACAGTATCCTCTGAGTTACATACCAGGCCGCTGTATGAATATGCTGTTATCATGCTGATGCTGCACCAGCTGTGATGATGCCATAACCATGCAATCACACTGGTTGCGGGCGTACATGCAGCTTCACTTTCAGCGTGGAGCTGGTTACTTCCAGACACGATCACCTCTTTCTGATGCAACTAAGGCTTGCATTTCCAGATGCATCCAAGGCAGGCATCTTCAGATGCAACCAAGGCATGCATCTTCAGATGCAACCACGGCATGCATCTTCAGATGCAGGTGAGGCAGGTATCTGGTGACTGATGAGTATTGGTAATGTATGTGCAGGGGCTGCCCTATGATGCCACGACAGCAATGGCTGTGGTGTATGGGGGCCTGCTGGCGGTGATGGGGGTGCTCATCAGCTGGGCTGCCCCAGCCTGCAACAACCCCATCTTTGCTGAAATCGTGCCGCCTCACCTCCGTAACATGATCTACTCTTTTGATAGGCAAGTAATTCTGCAAACAGTGGTGCAACACATACAGGAGCCAATGCCCCCTCATGGGGTAGGACATTGGCCTTGGCAGGAATGTAAATTTAGCAATGCCAACCCATTCAGGTGTTGCCGCTTTGGTGGCTTTGGCAGAAAGCCAGTAGCTGCATTGGACTGTGCAGCTGGCTTGATAGACAAATCTTAAGTCATGTTTTGAGATTCATACATGTTTGTCAGCATGGGGTCCCAGTCATGAACAGTGCATGATATGGTGCATACATGCAAGCTTACACACAGGCAAAGAACAGTCTACTCCTAGCTGGCTCACACTTTCTGTGATGATGCTGTAGGTCGTTTGAGATGGCTCTGGCAGCGTGTGCATCCCCTCTGGTGGGATTCCTTGCAGAGAAGGTGTTTGGCTTCAAGGGGGCGGCGGCAGCAGGGGAGCGGGGTGGAACAGGGCCTGACCAGGGGGAGGATCTCACTAAGGCCAAGGCTCTCGGCAATGCCCTGCTGGTGTGCTTGGTTGTGCCCTGGACTATCTGCCTCATAGTCTACACAGGTCAGTCATGCAGTGCATGCACAGTCACACATCAGCTCATTGCTCAGTGTTCTCAAACTTGGCACAAGTGCTTCATTGCAGCAATCAGTTCTGGTCCTGGGAATGGTGTACGCGTTTTGTCAGCAGTTTCATAGAGGCGTCATGCTGACACGTTTTTATGTACACATCAGGGCTGCACTTTACATATCCCAAGGACAAGCAGCGCGCACAGGACGTGAAAGACAAGCTTGTTGCAGCGCATGATGTTGAAGCGCATGGTGGCTCCAGCCAGCAGCATCAGGTAGGTCATCACACCTCTGTTCTAACAGCAGATGTACTAAGTCCTATTGTAGAAGGCAGGGGTGCTCGCTGCCTGCCAAATGTGACGTGTTGACAAGTACAATTTTTTTGCAACCTCTGCATGGCGGGTGCCCTGACAAACACAGATGCTTGCTTGCTTGCTAGTGTGGCTGGTGATGGTGACTGACCCAGCAAGCCTAGCTGACAACGCAATGGCAGATTTTGGTTGAGGGCTATGCTGGCATGCAGGCAATTTTGGAGCAGCCAATAGATGAATCAAGGCCATTGATTGCTGGGAATGGCCAGAGATCATGAGTGCAGCTTGCAGAAACATTGTATAATTGTACTGTTAAATGTGCAGTCATGTTGAACACCTTTGTGTTGGTGCTGTAAGCCTTTGCGCAGTTGTTGCTGCCAAGGTCGTGGTGTTGTTTGCACCTATCATAGTATATATGTAGTGAATGTCGCAGAGCAGCATGATAAACATGATTGGCTTTGTACTTTTGCTGGTTGCTTTGCCGGTTCTTGGTTTAACAGTCTATACAGTTATATATATGTCTATAGACACTCATGCCTTGGCTGTGCCTTGCACTTGCAAATATTTTGCCGTGCAGGTTATGACTGGTTTAGCGCACATCATGTCTGCTAAGTCTAAGTGATGTGGGACGGGCATATCTGGTGCTCCAGTAGCACTTGACTTCAACAAAATTCCATTGTACCTGATTGATGCAGTAAAGCATAAAGCTGCGACTGGGGACGACAGAAAGCATAAAGCTGGGAACATAGTCGGACAGGCTGCAATGTGACCGTTTTCTCGACCAAAATACTTGAGCGCAACAGACTACATGACACTAGGCATCATGCTCACACTGGCACTGCCTCAACCACTCTATACAAGCCTCTAGTCTGGTGCACAGTTTTTAGATGGAACCCAGTCTCTTGCAAAAGTTGGCCGAACTCTTGTTCTGTGCGCTCCTTTCCATCAACAGCTACAAGCATGGTGATGTCAAGCAGATATTTCACAGACAGGTCTGTGATGCCCTGAAGAACAGATTCTACCAGCAACACAACAGCAGAAGGGTTGTCTCCTATGGCCTGCCTCAGATTCCTGAGTATGACACGAACTTTATCATCAGACCAATCATGCAAGATATCTCTCAGAACATATGCTTCACGAGCTTGGTCAGCCTTTGGCAGCATTCCAGACTTCAGGAAATCACACGCAACAAAAGATGTTCTGTTGATCATGTTTGAGGGGTACTTTGACTGCCATTGCTGCTCTGCCTTTTCAACAACTTGCGACAGATCACACACTACACCAGAAAGAGTTGGATGCTGCTTCAGCATTGCCGCAAGAAATGTTCCGTAAGCAGCGCCTACATCAATTACTCTACTGTGTTGTGACCAGTCATAGTCAGTCAGTAGACCATGGATACCCATTTTGTCTTGTGATGCCATTGCCAAAGAAAACTCATGCTCCATTTCAGCATTGTTGTTCAGGTACTGCCACATGTCTTGCCCATGTGCAATGTCAAACGGCACCCTGTCCTGCCGCAAGCCCTCTGCTATATAGTTGAAAGGCATATACAGTGATTGCATTCCCCCTTTTATGGTGTGTGTTACTGTGTTGGGATGGTCTTTCCTTAAGACGGCTGACAAAGCGTTATTGTGGAAGGTGATAGTGCTGCTTTTAGAGTCTTGCCGTGCAGTAAGCACCCCAAAAGCTGCTGCAGCAGTAAGCAACCTGCACAGCTTATCTGCATCCTGTATGCCCAGTGTTGCCGCCAGCTGTTGTGCTGTCTGAGCTGAATCACCAAGAGCATCAGCTACGCCCAAATCATCAATAGCCACAATGATTTGGCTCTTGTGCAGTCCACCAAGGGCTAGCTCTACCATCCTGACTGGTGGCGGGAGAACCCAATTTGGGAACAGCTCCAGTAGCTTGAATGCCTTGAAGCCAAAGGTGAAGGCAAACCAGGGAGGCAGGTTTGAGCTGTCATTCATGATGTCCTGCTGTGTGCTTTGGTATACAAATGCCGCCAAGACTGCTGAGCAAACTGTCAGGATAGCAAGGCAGTTGAGGATGCTAAGTCGGGCCATCACTCCCTGAAGGCAAAACAGTAGTATTTGTGCACTGTCTTAGACGCGCAGTACGAACACAGGATGCTGCATTCCGTATGTAACGTATACTGAGATCACGCTCCGCAGCCGTCAATAGCTTACATTGACTTGGGATCTAGCAGTAACTGACGTGTCGATAGGTCAAGCAAGGCCCTGTCGTTTCAGAGAGCGCATAGGCAAGATGATTGCGCATGCATATTCGGTGCGACAATATGTCACCTCGATATGTCTGTTGTTTCGCAGCTTATACTGTCTAAACCTAACTCACAACTTGCGGCACATGCCGGTGCTCGTGAGGCTCGACTTCACTCTGCAGAGAGCCCGTCTCCGCCAGAACACACAACTTGGATTGTGCTACATCATTCACGCACAACGAAACGGTGTCTCGCTGCGATATAAGGTTCGTATAGCGTCGAAGAAATGTTTCGAGCGCAAGTGTTACACCTCAAGTTTGACCACACAGACGTTCCGTCTCCTGTAGCTTTGCCATGCATGCTTGCAGGGAGTGACAGCATCACAAAACTGCGCTGTGAAGCTTTGCAATGCTGACATCTGGTGCACACGTTAGGCAGGTTTGCACAGCATCAACCAGCACTTGTGTCGCCCACGCCACCTTGCCGCAAGGAAATCGGAGATTGATCTCGCGCGACCCAGCAGGCGCCGGCTCTCAGCGAACGCAAAGCA
>JAABUK010001062.1_pt1 | contig 54079 bp, 46 predicted proteins | sample 5559141 | NCBI WGS metagenome assembly JAABUK01 (sample SAMN10711869, study PRJNA513367) | rock metagenome | isolation source: Antarctica rocks | place: Antarctica: Victoria Land, Pudding Butte nord | collected 2016-01-03 | reverse complement strand
GCTGGATCCCCGGGACGAAACCGCGGAGCGACCGCGACCGGCGGGCCGCCCGGGAGCGGTGTGAGGGGGTGGGGCGGCTGATGGTGCGATCCTGGCGTGCGGGGGGTGACGTCGGGGTGGTGGACGATGTCGTGAGAGACGCTTCATCGCGTCCGGGGCTTCGATCAGGGATTCGATGAATGCTCGGTGTTTGAGGAGGTGAATTGTAGTTCGTCGCCCTCCGAAACCGTAAAGCCTTTTCGCCGGATTTTTTGGTATCATCGAGATCCCGACCAAGAGCGGCTTCCACGACCGGACCTTCCTCGATGCGGTGGCCGACCTGATCGGCGAGGCCCAGGGATGAGGATCGGGATCGTCAACGACCTGCCGATCGCCCGCGAGGCCCTGCGCCGGGCGATCGCGTCGGCGCCCGACCACCGGGTGGCCTGGATGGCTCGCGATGGCGAGGAGGCGGTGGCCCTGGCCCGGACCGACCGGCCCGACCTGATCCTGATGGACCTGATCATGCCGGGGGTCGACGGCGTGGAGGCGACCCGGCGGATCATGGCCGAGTCGCCCTGCCCGATCGTGGTGGTCACCAGCTCGGTGATCGGCAACGTCGGCCGGGTCTACGAGGCGATGGGGCTGGGGGCGCTGGACGCCGTGGAGACCCCGGAGATGGGCCCGGACGGCGACCTCGCCGGGGCCCGGTTCCTGCTCGCCAAGATCGCCACCGTATCGAAGCTCGTCGGCCGGCCCCCCCCGGCGGGGGCGTCGCCGATGGGCCCGGCGCCGGACCCGGTGGGCCCGGGGGCCGGGCCGTCGTGGCCGATGGTGGCGATCGGGTCGTCGTGCGGCGGCCCCGCCGCGCTGGCCGAGGTCCTCTCCGGGCTCCCCGACACCCGGGACGCGGCGGTGGTGATCGTCCAGCACATGGACCTGGCCTTCCTCCCCGGCCTGGCCGAATACCTCGCCGAGCGGACCGGGAGGCCGGTCGGGCTGGCCGAGGAGGGCGCCCGCCCGCTCCCCGGCCAGTTCCTCCTGGCGGCGACCGACGACCATGTCGTCCTGGACGAACACCGGCGGTTCCGCTACGTCGCCGAGCCGTCCTCGTATCCCTACCGGCCGTCGGTCGACGTCTTCTTCCGGAGCGTCGCCCGCCACTGGCCCGAGCCAGGCGCCGCGGCCCTCCTGACCGGGATGGGCCGCGACGGGGCCGCCGGCCTCCTGGCCCTCCGCCGGGCCGGATGGCTGACCATCGCGCAGGACCTGGCCACCAGCGTCGTCTGGGGGATGCCCCGGGCGGCCGTCGAGGCCGCCGCCGCCGACCTGGTCCTGCCCGTCACCGCGATCGCCGCCGCGATCGCCGACCGGGTCCGGGACCGATCCCACCGCCTCCCCGGAGCCCACCGCCGATGACCGCCGCCGGACCCGAGCTGACCGAGCACAAGGTCACCGTCCTCCTGGTCGACGACCAGCCGATCATCGGCGAGGCCGTCCGGCGGATGCTCGCCGGCGAGCCGGACATCGCCTTCCACTACTGCAAGGACGCCACCCGGGCCGTCGCCGCCGCCAACGAGATCGGCCCCACCGTGATCCTCCAGGACCTGGTGATGCCCGACCTCGACGGCCTCACACTGGTCCGCCTCTTCCGCGAGAACGAGGCGACCCGAGAGACCCCGATGATCGTCCTCTCGACCAAGGAGGAGCCCAAGATCAAGGCCGAGGCCTTCGGCCTGGGCGCCAACGACTACCTCGTCAAGCTCCCCGACCGCCTCGAACTCCTCGCCCGGATCCGCCACCACTCCAAGGGCTACATCAGCCTCCTCCAGCGGAACGAGGCCTACCGGGCCCTCCAGGCCAGCCAGGCATTGCTCGCCAAGGACGTGGCCCAGGCGGCGAAGTACGTCCTCTCGCTCCTCCCCGAGAAGCTCACCGACGGCCCCATCCGGGCCGACTGGCGGTTCATCCCCTCGGCCGAGCTGGGCGGCGACTCGTTCGGCTACGGCTGGGTCGACGCCGACCACTTCGCCCTCTACCTGCTCGACGTCAGCGGCCACGGGGTCGGGGCCGCGTTGCTCTCGGTCTCGGCGCTGAACGCCCTCCGGTCGCAGTCGCTCCCGCAGGCCGACTTCCGCGACCCCGGCGGGGTCCTCACGGCCCTGAATCGGGCGTTCCCGATGGAGCAGCAGAATAACCTGTTCTTCACCATCTGGTACGGGATCTATCACCGACCGACCCGACGCCTCGACTACGCCGGGGGCGGCCACCCCCCCGCGCTCCTCCTGACCGGCCCCGACGCCGGCTCCGCCCGGCTGATCGCCCTGGAGTCGCAGGGCCCGATGGTCGGGGCGATCTCCGACCTCGACTTCCGGTCCTCCACCGTCCAGGTCGACGCCTTCGGCCTGCTCTCGCTCTACAGCGACGGCGCCTTCGAGGTCGAGCGTCCCGACGGCTCGATCTGGCCCCTGGGCGAGTTCGTCGACTTCATGGAGAAGGTCCCCAGGTCGCCCGAGAGTCCGGGGATGGACCGGCTCATCGAGCACGCCCGGGCGATCAAGGGCTCCGACGAGTTCGCCGACGACCTGTCGATCGTCGAGTTTGTCTTCACGCCGCCCGCGTGACGCCCCATCGTCGGCGATCACCCGGCCGAAAACTTGTACGTCCCGGGTTCGGCCCCTGGCAAGAGCGGCCGATCCCGATAAGATGACCTTTTACGCGGATTAATGCATTGCAAGGACAAATGTTATGACGATCACGTCGGGTGCGAACACCGGCACGGACGCGGCGATCATCGCCCGCATGGTCCACCCCGACGAGGCCGACTTGTCCGAGGATGCGGCCGAAGCCGTGCTCAGGATCTTCCGCCTCGATCAGAGCGACCAGGACCGGCTGCATGACCTCCTGGTGAAGAACCAGGACGACGCCTTGACGCCCGCGGAGGCGGAAGAATTGGAGAGCTATCTCCGGATCAGCCTCCTCGTCGATCTGATTCACGCCAAGGCCCGATTTTCCCTGAAGAAACACGCCTAGGCGATGGATGCCGCGTTGGAACGGCTGGTGTGGCAGAGGGCGGGAAGTCGGTGCGAATACTGCCGGCTGCCCCAGGTCGGATCGCGAGCAACCTTCGAGATCGACCACGTCATCGCCCGCCAGCATCGCGAACGCACCGTCGCGGGCAACCTCGCGTTATCCTGCGTCTACTGCAATGGCCGCAAGGGGCCGAACCTGACCGGGCGGGACCCGGCGACCGGCAAGCTGACGCGGCTCTATCATCCGCGACGGCACAAATGGCCCTACCATCTCCGCTACCAGGGGAGCACGATCGTCGGGCGGACGGCCATCGGCCGGACGACGATTGACGTGCTGCGGATGAACCACCCGCCGCTCGTGGCCCTACGCGAAATCCTGATGGCGGCCGGGCTGTTCTGACGGCCTTGTAGGACATGCTACTTGTAGGAAATTCGGTGAATTTAAATAATAGATGATATTGGTAAATAAATATTTCAAAACATGGAATTCTACCGCAGTCCACCGATATGGGGGAGACCGGGATGGTCCGGGAGGACGGCCGGAAAGCCGCCTCGCGGGCCGCGAGATCGATCACCGGATGGCCCATCTCTCCCGGGAAGGCCAAGATCGCCGTCCGGATAATCCTACTCAAATTAGATGTTTTAACTTGCTTTCCTAAAACTCCAAAAACCAGAATGTCCCCTTTGATCGGATCGGGCCCTAATTTTTGATGAAGTTAAATTGGGAACGATTCCTGTTACATTGTAAGCTGGCGAAGAAAAATTGATCGAATTATGCAATGAGGTTTCTTCAAGATAAGGCAGGATGGCAACGTGCGCCGAAAACCCAAGCCCGTGGTTGACGCCGGGAAAGGTTGAAGTTGTCGTTGAAAACGATTGGATCGCGATACCAATCTGGCGAAGGTTGTTGAGACAAACAGTACGCCTAGCCGTCTCGCGAGCGCTCTGTACGGCGCAAACAATCAGGCAAAGAATCAATCCGATAATACTAGCAGTTACGATCGTCTCTAATAACGTGAATCCCAGCTGCTTTTTTTTTGAGCCGAGCATGTGGTTGTCCCTAACAACTACCTGTAGCCGTTTACACCCCGGCGTTACCAAATTCGGATGGTGAACGGTCAAGGCCAATTTTCCCCGGGAAATCCAAGAACCTTACTGAACAACCGGGGTGCTCTGAAGGCCCGAAGAAGAGAATCCATCATCAATCAAGTTGTCCCCGATTCATAAACCCCTAATTTTACGCTGCTTCCAGGGTGTGAACGGCTACAACTACTTTTTGACTTCAATTTCCACAAAAGGAGAGTCGGTGCGATTGACGATTTGAGATTTGGAACTCGTGGAATGAATTCCCTGCGCGTAAATGAAATACCTTCCAATATTTTTAGGTGTCTTTAAGGTTGCTTCAATGTTATATGCACCCTTTTGCGTTTTTGTGTTTAAGGCGAAACTGCCAAGCATTTTCTGCTTCTCGCTATCCGATTTTCCTTGAACGATCATCACCGTGATGGTTTCAAAGCCTGCGCCATTCTCTGGAAGAACCACCCGTCCCTTGACAGTGATCTCCTCCCTCGGTTGAAACGTGTCTTTTTCTTTGGGAGAAACAATCTCGATGACCTGCTCCCTCGGAGAATCCTTCTGGGTGTCTGCTCGTGACGGTGTTCTGGAACTGACGATCAACGAAAACACCATGCTCAGCGCGATGGCAAGAATTGGGAAAAAGGCGTTCTTTTGCTGTGAAAACATCGCCGATTGCTCTAGTATATGGTTCGTGGGAGATCCCTTTCAGCGACAGCCTAGATCACTTTGACCAATGAAAAATACGAAATCAAGAAAAAATTCGGAAATTTTTTCGACATTTAAGGAAGGGTAAAGGGGACATGCTACAGGGTAAAGGGGACATGCTACTTTTTGGTGATCTGGATAGTTTGACTAATATGGGCGAAGAAATCGAATTTCCAAGGTCCGCAAAAGCCCTTTTGGCCGCATGATAACGAGCGGCATTGAAATCCGGCTCGGCCGGGCCGGGGGAAATCGGGCTCTCGGGCCGAGAAGTGTGTTCGAATTCCTCGATCGGGCGCGAAGGTATTGGGGAGGTCAGTCGAACCCCGTTACCGCCCCCGCACCGCCCGAGGTCGCCCCATGGTCGCCAGCGAAGCCCAGATCAGCGCCAATCGCGCGAATGCCCTCAAGAGTTGCGGCCCGAAGACGCCGGAGGGCAAGGATCGGTCGCGGCGGAACGCGCTCAAGCACGGGCTCTGCTCGGCGGTCATCGTCCCCGAGGACGCGGAGGCCGTCCAGGGTCGCGCCTATTCCTTCTATTACACGCTCAAGCCGCAGAATTATTTCCACTCCTGGATGGTCGACCAGATCGCCATCTTCAGCCTCCGGGTCGACCGATCCCAGCGGATGGAACGCCGGCTCCGCGACCGGCATTCGCTCCGGGCCGAACTGGTCTGGGACGCCGACCGGAAGCTCCAGGCCGAATCGCTGGGGTCGAAGATCGCCCGGCGGCCGTCGGAGACGGTCGAGGCGCTCCGGCAGACGCCCCAGGGCTGCGACTGGCTCCTGACCCGGTGGGAGTTGCTCGAACGGGCCGCGGGCGAGGAAGGTTGCTGGACCGCGGATCAGGAGGCCCTCGCCTTCGACCTGCTCGGCACCCCGGCCGGCTTCCGCGACGGTCGGACGCCCGCCGGGTCGCCGGCCGAGGTCGCCCGGGGCGAGATCGCCGCGCTCCGGGAGCATCGCGCGGCCGTGGCCGAGCTGGACGAGGTCGACCGGGCCCTGGCCGAGGCCGACCTGTCCGACGACTCGAACCACGAACTCCGGAAGCTCCGCCGGTACGAGTCGGCCCTGTTCGGCAAGATCCGCTGGTGCATGTCGCAGCTCAAGTACCAGTCGCCCCACCTCCGGCCCCACCCCGACCTGACCCCGGACTGGAACCCCAGGCCGGAACCGGTCCCCGAGCCCGAACCGGTCCCGGAGCCCGAGCCCGAGCCGGCGTCCGCACCGGCGGCGTCGGCGGTGAAGCCGAAGGAACTCTGGCAGTTCAAGCCGCCGCACCCGCCGTTCGACCTCGAGCCGCACGAGTTCCCCGCGCCGGGGCAGGACGCCGACATCCCGGCGATCGTGGCCGCCCGCCGGGCGAAGCAGGTGCAGAAGGCCGAGGAGTCGCGCCGGGCCCGACGCCGGAAGCTCGAACGGCTCCGGGCCTGACGGCCCGCCGGCCATCGCCCCCGGGCCCCCGGGAGGCCCGTCCGCGCCCGCCGGGATCCGCCGGCCGGGCCCGCCCCCCCCTGCGCGGGGGCCGTCCCTGGGGAGAATTGGGAGTGAATATGGGAGAAACGGGCATTCTGTGCCGATCAATCGACCCGTCCGGATCGGGGCGAACCCGTCCACGGTTGTTGATTCGGGAAATCTCAAGGCGGGGGGCGGGCCCGTCCCGGGGCCGGGGCGGGCCCGATCCCGGAACGAAGCCGATCCGGGCCGGGGGAGGGGAGGGCCTCGGGTGTCCCTTTTCGGCGTCGGCGGGGCGACCGGGCGTGACTCGGGCGGCGTCGGACGCTAAACTATGCGTCCACCCGCGGGCCCCGCGGGCGGTCGAGGGCCGTTGCGAGACGATTTGGGATGAAGATCCTGCTCACCGGCGGCGCCGGCTTCATCGGGTCGGCCGTCGCCCGCCAGCTGATCCGCGAGACCGACGCCGAGGTCGTGAACGTCGACAAGCTGACGTATGCCGGCAACCTCGGGTCGCTGGCCGAGGCGGTCGACGACCCCCGGCACCGCTTCGAGCGGGTCGACATCTGCGACGCCGACGCGGTCCATCGGGTGTTCGAGTGGTATCGCCCGGACTCGGTGATGCACCTGGCCGCCGAGTCGCACGTCGACCGGTCGATCGACGGCCCGGGCGAGTTCGTCCGGACCAACGTGGTCGGGACGTTCACGATGCTCCACGCCGCCCGGGCCTACTGGGAGTCGCTGGAGGGCGGGGCCCGCGACCGGTTCCGGTTCCACCACGTCTCGACCGACGAGGTGTTCGGGTCGCTCGGCCCCGAGGGGCTGTTCGTCGAGGAGACCCCCTACGACCCGAGGTCGCCCTACTCGGCCAGCAAGGCGGCGTCGGACCACCTGGTCCGGGCCTGGCACCATACCTACGGCCTTCCCACCCTGGTGACCAACTGCTCGAACAACTACGGGCCGTACCATTTCCCCGAGAAACTGATCCCGCTGGTGATCCTCAACGCCTTGACGGGCAAGGACTTGCCGGTATACGGTCGGGGCGACAACGTGCGCGACTGGCTGTACGTCGAGGACCACGCCCGGGCGCTCCGGCTGGTCCTGGACCGGGGGAGGCCGGGCGAGACTTACAACATCGGCGGCCACAACGAGCGGACCAACCTGGAGGTCGTCCGGGCGATCTGCGGGCTCCTGGACGAGCTCAGGCCCGGGTCGCCGCACGTCCCGCACGCCGACCTGATCCGGTTCGTCGCCGACCGCCCGGGCCACGACCGCCGGTATGCGATCGACGCCGGCAAGGTCGGCCGGGAGCTGGGCTGGAGGCCGGCCGAGACGTTCGAGTCGGGGCTCCGCAAGACGGTCGCCTGGTATCTGGACAACGAGTCGTGGTGGCGCGACGTCCGGTCGGGCGGCTATCGCCAGGAACGGCTCGGCCTGGGGGCCCGATCATGAATCCGGCCGGATCGACCAGGACCCGGGGGATCATCCTGGCCGGGGGCTCGGGGACCCGGCTCTACCCGCTGACCCGGGTGGTGAGCAAGCAGCTCCTGCCCGTCTACGACAAGCCGATGATCTACTATCCGCTGGGCGTCCTGATGCTGGCCGGGATCCGCGAGATCCTGGTGATCTCGACCCCGGCCGACCTCCCGAGGTTCCGCGAACTCCTGGGCGACGGGTCGCCCTGGGGGATCTCGCTGTCGTACGCCGAGCAGGCCGTGCCCGACGGGCTGGCCCGGGCGTTCGTGATCGGCCGGGATTTCGTGGGCAAGGAGCCCGTCGCCCTGATCCTGGGCGACAACATCTTCCACGGCGACGGCCTGAGCGAGCAGCTCCAGCGGGTCGCGGCCCGGCCCGAGGGGGCGACCATCTTCGGCTACCACGTCAAGGATCCCCAGCGGTACGGGGTGGCCGAGTTCGACGCCCAGGGCCGGGTGGTCGGGCTCCAGGAGAAGCCCGAAGTCCCCCGGTCGTCGTATGCCGTGGTCGGCCTCTACTTCTACGACAACGAGGTCCTGGACATCGCCCGGGACCTCAAGCCCTCGGGGCGGGGCGAGTACGAGATCACCGACGTCAACGTCGCCTACCTCCGACGGGGAAAGCTCCGCCTGGAGGTGTTCAGCCGGGGGATGGCCTGGCTCGACACCGGGACCCACGAGGCCCTCCACCAGGCCGCCAACTTCATCCAGGTGATCGAGCACCGGCAGGGCCTGAAGGTCGCCTGCCTGGAGGAGATCGCCTACCGGATGGGCTTCATCGACGAGGCCCGGGTCCGCGACCTGGCCGGCGCCCTCCGGAACGATTACGGCGCGTATCTGCTCGGGATCCTCGACGGAGGGCTGTCCAGGCCATGAACGTGACCGGGACGCGACTGCCGGGCGTCGTCGTGATTGAGCCCCGGGTCTTCCGAGACGACCGGGGGTACTTCCTGGAGACCTGGAGCGCCTCGGCGTTCGGGGCCGCCGGGCTCCCGACCCGGTTCGCGCAGGACAACCTGTCCTGCTCGGCGGTGGGGGTCCTCCGGGGCCTCCATTACCAGTCGCCGGCCGCCCAGGGGAAGCTGGTCGGCGTGGTCCAGGGCGAGGTCTTCGACGTCGCGGTCGACATCCGGGCCGGGTCGCCGACCTTCGGCCGGTGGGAAGGCGTCACCCTCTCGGCCGAGAACGGCCGACAGCTCTACATCCCCGAAGGTTTCGCCCACGGGTTCCTCGTCACCGGGACCGGCCCCGCCCTGTTCGCCTACAAGTGCACCGAGGGATACGACCCGGCCGGCCAGCGATCGATCCGGTGGGACGACCCCGGGCTTGCCATCGACTGGCCCGCCGCCTCGCCCCTGCTCTCGCCCAACGACCGGGGGGCACCCCTCCTCCGGGAGATCCCCCCCGATCAACTCCCCGCCTACCGGACCCCGACTTGAGGTCGGCCCGACGGATCGATGGTCGGCTTCCCGACCGGGAAGCTTCCTTCCCGGATGGATCCCCGCCATGACGGCCCCGATCCCGCGATTTCGACCCACTACTGTCCGGTTGAAATCCCTTTGAATTCCAGGGTATTTCCGAAATACCCATTCTCGATCTGCTCATTTTGGTCTGAATTGCCTTGAAAACCAGGAGAATCACTGGGGACTTGACAAGAGGATTTGTGATGAAATTTGCCGTTCAGAGAATTGCACGCCAATCGTTTCGCTCCCGAGCGATGACTGGTGTAGGCCCTAATGAGCGGCAAGTCATCACGGACCATCTCGGATCAGGTTTTGGAGCCCAAATGCCATTTTCTCGGTTTCAAGTCGTGCGCGCCTCGCGATGCTCGTAAGTCCGAGGCATCTCGTGGCCTTCATCAAAATTGAGAAACCTCAACCGGACAGTAGTGATTTCGACCATCCGATGGCCCGGACGACCCCGGGCGGGTCGAGGAGGTCGGTCGGGCCCGGATCATGCAAACATCCCTCAACGGATGGTCTCCGCCCGCGACCGGGTCCAGCAAGGATAATGGGCATGGTTGCCCGCGGGCAACGCAAAATGGTGAGGGAACACCCCCAATCCTCGATCCCCGGAGGGGCCAGGACTTCACGGGAAGATCATCCCCCGGGCGGCCGGATCCCCGCGGAATCCTCATGAATCCCGCTCAATCGTCGGGTTGACCCGCCGGAGACTGGAGCCCGGATGTCCGATCATGTCGGAAAAAGGCATCACGTTGTAGCAAGGATTGCCCAAGAAACCTACAGACTCTTCTGGACTTGGTTGACCTCTCTTCCGAGGGGTGCTAAGCTGGGCCCTCGACCTCTCCAGGCCCTGCAGGATGACCCATTGGTCCCTCGGCCCCCGCCCCGGTAGCGTCCGCCCGGACGCCCCCCCGCCCCGAGAGACCGCCCGCCAGGATGTCCCCGGGAGAAGCCGCTCCGATGAGCACGATGACGCCCATGGCCTTGAGCACCTATGAACTGGCCCCGCCCATGCCCGAGGTGTCGGGGAGGGCCGACCTGGGTGCGACCCTCGCCCGGGACGAGCCGGGCCAGTCCGCCCGATCGGCGGCGAAGCGGGTGATGGACGTGGTCGGCTCGGCGCTGGGCCTGTTCTTCCTGACTCCGGTCCTGGCGGTGGTGGCGGCCCTGATCCGGCTCAATTCGCGCGGGCCGATCCTGTTCCGGCAGGACCGGATGGGGCTCAACGGCCGGGTCTTCCGCTGCCTGAAGTTCCGGACCATGGTCCCCGACGCCGAGCGTCGGCTGCTCGACCTGGAGTCGCGGAACGAGTCGGCCGGCGGGGTCCTGTTCAAGATCAAGGACGACCCGCGGGTCACGCCGCTGGGGCGGTTCCTCCGCCGGAGCAGCCTGGACGAGCTGCCGCAGCTCTGGAACGTCCTGGTCGGGCAGATGAGCCTGGTGGGACCGCGTCCGCTCCAGCTCCGGGACAGCCGGCGGCTGGCCGAGCTGGACCCCGAGGGGTACGGGCGGCGGCTGTCGGTGGTCCCCGGGGTGACGGGCCCCTGGCAGGTGGCCGGCCGGAGCGAGCTGGACAGCGAGGACATGCTCCGGCTCGACCTGGACTACGTCGATCGGTGGACGGTGGGGACCGACCTGGCGATCCTGGCCAGGACGATCCGGGTCGTCCTGGCCGGCAAGGGCGCCTGCTGATCCGGGTCACGATCCGGCGCCTTGTGTCGTATCTTCCCCGGACGGGCCCCGCTCCCTCGGGCCGAGATCCCACCCGCCGAGGTCCACTCCCATGGCGAATGTCGGGGCAACCGGCCCGGTCACGATCGACGCCCCGTCGGGGGTCGCCCCGGGTGATCCCGGGCCGCACCGGCCCAACCCCTGGGTCTGGATGGCGGTGGCCTGCGTCCTGCTGGGGACCTCGGCCGTCGGCCGGATCGTCCAGGATCGGCGCCACCGGCTGGAGGCGAGCGTCGTCGAGGATGTCCCGTTCCCGCTGGAGACGATCTCCAGGACGCTCGGGGGATGGCGATCCTCCCCCGGGGGAGATCGGCAGCTCGACCCGCTGACGATGCGGATCACAGGCGGGACCGACCACATCTCCCGGTCTTATGTCGACGAGCTGACCGGCGTCTCGCTGGGCGTCCTGGTCCTGTTCGGGCCGGCCGAGCCGGTCCTCCCCCACACGCCCGAGGTCTGCTATGCGTCGACCGGGTACGCGACCGATCGGGCGCCCGTCGGTCGACCGATCGGGATGGCCGACGGGAGCCCGGCCGGGTTCCGGGCGGCCGTCTACCGGAAGGCGGGCGGGCGGTCCGTCATCCGAGAGGAGGCCTACCACTCGTTCCGGCTGGACGGGAAGTGGTCCCCCGATGCCGGACGGGGCCGGCGATTCGCCCGGCGCAATCCCAGCATCTTCAAGGTCCAGGTCTCCCGGCGGGTCGTCGAGGGCGAGCAGCCGGGCGACGACGAGCCGATCGAGCAGTTCCTCGGGCTGCTCCTGCCCGAGATCGAGAAGCGGGTCGCGGGATCGTCCCCGGCCCCCTGACCGGCGTCATCGGGCGGCGTGCGAGCCCGCCCGATGCGAGGCGAGCCGATAGCCGGGCTTCCTCATCCCCGGACCCGCCATCGGCAGGTTCGGGCGGGCCAGGCCCTGAGAGGGCCGATGGGCGATCCGGGCCAGGCCGCCGGCCAGGAGGGACGCCCCGCCGATCAGGCAGAGGATCAGGAGGATGGGCGACAGGTAGATCGCCAGGGCGGCCTGGACGAAGATCCGGACCGGGTCGCGACCCGACTTCGCCCCGGTCAGCAGGCCAGACAAGCTCGATCCGACCGGATGATCTGCCATGAGCGGCCACCCTTATGCTCGCGGACCCCTTCAACTCGGCCTTACCGGGGAAGCCTACGACATGAATCGGCACCGGCGACGAGAATGGTGCCTCGAATCCGCAAGGACGGCGCCCGGACCGTCCCGAGCGACCGGTGAGGCGCGACCCGTCCGGCCGTCGCGTCCCGGGAAAGATGGGCTAGACTGATTATAGGACCCCCGGATCGGTCGGGTAGGCGAGGGGACGGCCCCCGTCCGGGGATCGAGCGTCGCGACGGCCCGTCGGGATGTCGCGGGATCGGGCCATCGGGCCCCGATCCGGAGACAAGCACAATTAAGAAAAGTATACGCTCAATCTGGCAAGGCAACAACCAGGGCCCGCGGAACTCGGGGACCCATCCCTGCCTCATGGGCGGTCCCGCCCCCCGACTCGTGCCCGACGGGCCGGGAGGGCGCGCGGCCCGACCGATCGGGTCGACGGCGGCCTGTCCCGGGCCGGGGCGGCCCGGGTGGTCGACGGGCCGGCGTCGCGAAGTCCCTGCCAATCAAGCGAATTTGGAGCCTTCCGGGCCCCGGGCTTGGGCCGGCCCGGGGGCCCGCCCGCCCCGACTGTTGATCGCGAAGGACATGAGAAGGCATCGGCAATTTTCGAGTTGACCGGTGCGGCGGACGTCCCGTAGATTGATTGCATCGCGTCCCCGGGCCGACCGCCCCCTCGGCGTCCTCCCCCTCCCGCCGTCCGGTCATCCCGGCCACGACCCTCGCCCCGAGAGCACTTTACGATGGACTCCTTCGACTCGAACCGATCGCCCGTCCCGGCCCGGATGCCCGCCCCTCGCCAGGTCGTGCCGTCGTCGATCCGGGGGGGGGCCGCCCACCTGCCCGAGGCCGCGGCGTCGCCCCTGTCGCTCCGGGTCGCCCTGAGGGGGGCCCGGCGGTACTGGTGGCTGGTCCTGATGCTCTGGGCCGTCGGATCGGCGGGGATCGGGGCGGGGATCTACCTCAAGGTGAAGCCGTCCTACAAGGCGACCAGCCGGCTCCGGGTCGACCCCTCGTCGGACAACATTTATGGGATCGCCCGCACCGAGTCGCTGGAGGCCTACCAGCAGACGCAGTCGCTGCTGATCACCAGCTCCAACGTCCTGACCAACGCGGCGGCCAACCCCAGTGCGGCGATCTTCCCCCGGATCCGGAAGGCCGGCGACGCCGTCCAGGAGCTCGCCCAGAACATCGTGGTCGGCGTGATCCCCAATACGTACCTGATCGACGTGTCGATGACCTCGCCGGACCCGGCCGAGGCGGCCGCGCTGGTCAATGCCGTGGTCAAGGCCTTCATGGAAGCGAACGTCGAATGGTCCACCGGCGCGACCAAGCTCCAGATCCGGAAGCTGGAAGATTACCTCGACCAGCTCAAGGGCCAGTCGACCGCGTTCGAGGACAAATGGAAGGAGGTCGTGAAACGGGGCGACAACGGCTCCCAGATCCGCCAGAAGGAGCTGCTGGAGAACGGCGAGGTCAGGGCCCAGAACGTCGGCCTGAATCGCGGCACGATCACGATGGACGAATACCGCCGGGTCCGCGAGGAATTGAACAGGGTGATCATGGATCTGGCCCAGGCCGAGGCGGTCGTGGCGACGGTCGCCCAGGCCGCCCAGCAGGCCGCCGACGACCCGACCCCCGCGCTGGACGAATCCCGGCTCCAAGTGCAGGTCGACCGCCAGTTCAAGAACGACCCCGAGGTCGTCGCCTTCACGGCGCGGATGCACGAGGCGAGGAACAAGCTGGCCGACATCCAGCGGATCACACCCAGGAAGGACGACCCGGCCTTCCGGCGGGCCAACAACATCTTCGAGTCGCTCAAGGCCCAGTACGAGCGGATGTATGTTTCCAAGTCGGCGGAGATCCGGGGCCGGATCCAGGCGCCCGGGGGGCCGGTCGAGCAGGCCGGCGAACTCCGCGCGGCCGAGTCGAGGGCCACGCAGCTCCGGGTCCAGCATAAGACGCTCCGGGAGCGGTTCGAGAAGCTCCGGGTCGACACCCAGAAGATGGCGACCGACGATGTCGATATCACCGTGATCCGCGACGAGCGGGAGAGCCTCAAGGCGATGCAGGAGATGGTCAACCGGCGGCTGGAGCAGCTCCGGTTCGAGTCCAAGGGCGAGGAGCGGATCCGGGTGGTCACCTCGGCCCGGGTGTCGGGCCAGGCGATCTCCGACAACCGGGTCAAGTTCCTGGCGATCGCGCCGGTGGGCGTCCTGGGGGCGGTGCTCGGGCTGATCGTGATGCTGGAGGTCCGGTCGGGGCGGGTGGCCGACCCGGAGGCCCTGTCCACCCGGCTCCGGCACGAGGTGTTCTCGATCGCGCCGCTGCCCGACCTCCGGTCGGGCCCCGGGGCGGCCGACGGGCGGTCCGAGCAGAAGCTGGCCCGGTTCGTCCAGAGCCTGGACCATCTCCGGGTGGCCCTCTGCGAGGCGGGCGGTCACGGCCAGGGCCGTTGCGTGATGATCACCAGCGCCACCGGGGGCGAGGGGAAGACGACCCTGTCGGCCCACCTGGCGGCCCGGTGCGCCAACGCCGGGACCATGACCCTGCTGGTCGACGCCGACCTGAGGCGGGCCTCGCTGGGGAGGCTGCTCGACGTCCCGGCCGGCCCCGGGCTGGGCGACATCCTGGCCGGCGACGTCGACCTGGACGGGGCCATGATCACCGAGCAGGCCGGGGGGTTCCACTTCCTGTCGGCGGGGACCCCGGGCCGCGACCCGAGCCGGGTGATGAAGTCGGACCGCCTGAGCGACCTGATCGGCCGGCTCCGCCACTCGTACGACCTGGTGATCATCGACACGCCGCCGGTTCTCCCGGTGGCCGACGCCCTGATCCTGGGGCGATGGACCGACGGGGCGGTGGTGGCCGCCCGGTTCGACGCCAGCCGGCTCCCCCTCCTGGAGCGGGCCAACCGCCAGCTCGCCCTGGCCGGGATCCCGGTCCTCGGCGTCGTGGTCAACGGGGTCCGGGGCCATGATGCGGCCTACGGCAATTACGCCTATAGTTACAATTACCCGGGCCGGGACAGCCGGGCCGCCGACGACCCTCGGGCCTGATCGAGCCCCCCCGGGCCCCGGGCCGGGAAATTCGAGGGCCCGCGCGGGCGGTCGACCGTCACCATCGGCCGCCCGATGGCGTAACCTGATCCGGGCGGGCTCGCCGCGATCCCCGAGGTCGGCGGCCCTTCGACCCGCCCCCCGACGGCCCGGGTCCCGAGTAAACGGACGACGTTCACACTTATGAAGCCATCCGGGACGGAACAACCGGCCGAAACCGACTCCATCCGGGGCGAGGGCCGCCCGATCCGGGGCTCGACCGCCCTGGGCCGGCTCGCGGCCCGGCCGGGCGACGTCGTCGGCCTGACTGCGGTCGCGACCCTGCTGGGGTGGGCGTACGCGCCGAACATCGCCTCCCTGTACAGGACCTGGTCGACCGAGCCCGATTACTCCCACGGGTTCCTGGTCATCCCGATCGCCCTGGTGATCCTCTGGAAGCTCTGGCCGGCCCGGGTCGAGGCCCGTCCCGGCCGATGGGCCGTCGGCGCGGCGGCCCTCGCGATGGCGCTCATGGCGCGGGCCTGGTTCGACGAGCGGGGCCAGAGCTGGCTGGAGACGGCGACGCTCCTGCCGGCGATCGTCGGGCTCGGGCTGGCCCGGATGGGGTGGCCGACCTTCCGCCGGACCTGGCCGGCGTTCGCGTTCCTGGTGTTCCTGTTCCCGCTCCCGCCCCAGCTCAATTCGGCCCTGTCGCAGCCGCTCCAGGGCCTGGCGACCCGGTTCGCCTGCTTCCTCCTGAAGCTGACCGGGCTCTGGGTGATGCCCGAGGGGAACGTGATCCTGGTGGGCGGCGAGAAGCTGGAGGTGGCCGCCGCCTGCAACGGCCTGTCGATGCTGATGAGCCTGGCGGCCACCGTGGCGGCCACGGCCAGCCTGATCCCGATGGCCAGCTGGAAGCGCGTGTTCCTCCTGATGAGCATCATCCCGATCGCCCTGGGCAGCAACATCCTCCGGATCGCCGCCACGGCGTGGTGCTATTACCAGTTCGGCGGCAAGGTCGGCCGCGAGTACGCTCACGACTGGGCCGGCTGGCTGATGATGCCGACCGCCATGGCCCTGGTGGGCCTGGAGCTGGCCGTGATGTCCTGGCTGGTCGTGGAGACCGAGGAACTCGACGAGCGCGACGCGCTCCGGGCGTTCGAGCGGGCCACCACCTGGCATCCCGGGGGCCGGTCATGAGCGGCCCCGCCTGGGTCTGGGGCCTCCCGCTCTCCCCCATGACCCGGGGCGAGGCCACCTCGGCCGTGCTCCGCCTGATCGCCGAGGGCCGGCCGACCTACTTCATCACCGCCAACACCCATTACGCGATGCTCACGGCCCATCGGCCCGAGCTCCGGCCGGTCAACGACCGGGCCGCGTTCATCCTGGCCGACGGCGCCCCCCTGGTCTGGGCGTCGAGGCGGGGGCCGGTCCCGCTCCCGGAGCGGGTGGCCGGTTCCGACCTGATCTATGACCTCGCCGAGGCCGCCGCCCGGCACGGCCGGGGGATCTACCTCCTGGGCGGGGGCGAGGGGGTCGCCGAGGAGGCGTCCCGGAAGCTCCGGTCCCTCTACCCGGGGCTCCGGATCGTCGGGACAGCATGCCCGCCCCCCGGGTCGCTGGCCGGCGAGGGGTGCCGCCGGATCATCGCCGACGTCCGGGCGGCCCGCCCCGACCTCCTCCTCGTGGCGCTCGGGCAGCCCAAGGGCGAGCTCTGGCTGGCCGAGCACTGCGAGGAGCTGGGCGTCCCGGTCGGGGTCCAGGTCGGCGCGTCGCTCGACTTCGTCGCGGGCCGGGCCCGGCGGGCCCCCCGGGCCCTCCAGCGGGTCGGGATGGAGTGGGCCTATCGGATGTGGCGGGAGCCGGCCCGCCTGGCCCCCCGGTACGCCAGGAACGCCCGGTTCCTGGTCGCCAGCGTCGTCCGAGAGCTGGCCCGCCGGGGACCCGGCCGCCCCGATCCCGTCGCCGGGCCCCCGGCCGGGGCCGTCCGGGCGGAAGGCCCGGGGCCGGCCCGATGAGACCCCCCGGAGGCCGGCCCTCCATCCCCGGCGAACCGACGGGACCGACCCTCCGGGGGCCGGCCGGGAGGCCCGCCCGGCCCGCCCGCCGGTCGAGCCCGGGGGGCCCCCGATGAACGACCTGGGGGTCGTGGCGATCGGCCGGAACGAGGGGGACCGCCTCCGACGCTGCCTGGGCTCGCTGGCCGGGGAGGGGGTGGCGTTCGTCTACGTCGACTCCGGCTCGACCGACGGGAGCGTGGCGATGGCCCGGTCGATGGGGGTCGAGGTCGTCGAGCTGGACCTGTCGACGCCCTTCTCGGCGGCCCGGGCCCGGAACGAGGGGTTCGGGCGGCTCCGGGCCGGGTCGCCCGGCCTCCGGTACGTGATGTTCGTCGACGGCGATTGCGAGGTCGTCGGGGGCTGGATCGGCCGGGCCAAGGCCGAGCTGGAGGCGTCCCCCGGGGCCGCCGTGGTCTGCGGACGCCGCCGCGAGAAGTTCCCCGACCGGTCGGTCTACAACCGGCTGGCCGACCTCGAGTGGGACACCCCGATCGGCGAGGCGACCGCCTGCGGCGGCGACTCGGTGATGCGCATCGAGGCGTTCGAGGCCGTCGGCGGCTTCGACCCCACCTGCCCGGCGGGCGAGGAGCCCGAGCTCTGCCAGAGGCTCCGCCGGGCCGGCTGGTCGATCCGGCGGGTCGACGCCGAGATGACCCGGCACGACATGGACATGACCCGGTTCCGCCAGTTCTGGACCCGCCATTATCGGTACGGCTACAACAGCCTGGACATCCTCACCCGGTTCCCGGAGCCCGACCGGCCGTTCGAGCGGGACATCATCCGGGCCAGGCTCTGGTGCGGGGCCATCCCCGCGGCCGGGGTCGCCGGCGGGGCCGTGGCCGCCGCGGCGGCCGGGCCGATCGCCGGCCTGGCGGTGATCGGCGGGGTGGCGGCGCTGTACCCGGCCCAGATGGCCCGGCTGGCCTGGAAGGAACGGGCCCGGGCCGACGGGCCGAGGACGGCCCTGGCCCACGGCGTCCTGTCGACCCTGGCGAAGTGGGCCCAGCTCGCCGGCCAGGTGGCCTACCTCCGGGACCGGAGGCGGGGCCGGTCGGCCCGCCTGATCGAATACAAGCTGGCCGGCGCCGGTCGCCCGGCCGGCCCGGCCCCGCCGGCGATCGCCCGATGACCGCCGGGCGATCCCCGGCGGTCGGGCCCGGCCGTGTCGCCCCGCCCGACCTCAGGCCGATGGATCCCGGGGGCGACCGCTCCGAGGCCGCCGCGACGCGGGCCATTGGCGCCGAAACCGGAGTTCCCACGCGACCCGATCGTCGGACCCGGGGGGGAGATCACCTGGACATCGAGGGCTTGGAAGTCATGACCCCCGCCCGTCGGGACGAGCAAGGCCCGCCGACCGGCCCGGACCCGGCGTCGTCGGGGGCCCGACCGGCCGTCTTCCTCGACCGCGACGGGACGGTGATCGAGCACGTCCATTACCTGTCCGACCCGGCCCAGGTCCGCCTGATCCCCGGCGCCGCCGGGGCGCTCCGGCGGCTCCGGGACGCGGGTTACGCCCTGGTCCTGGTGACCAATCAGTCGGCCGTCGGCCGGGGGATGCTCACCGTCGACCGCCTGGGCGAGATCCACGGCGAGCTGGCCCGCCGGCTCGCCGCCGAGGGCGTGGCGCTGGACGGGGTCTATTATTGCCCCGAGGTCCCCGACGGCGACGATCGGACGGCGATCACGCACGTCGACCGCAAGCCGGGCCCGGGGATGCTCCTCCGGGCGATGGCCGACCTGGGGCTCGACCCGGGCGCCTCGTGGATGGTCGGCGACCTGATCAGCGACGTCCTGGCCGGGGTCAACGCCCGGTGCCGGGGGAGCCTCCTGGTCGGGGCCGGCGGGGGCCTCGACGGGGACGAGGCCCGGGCCCTGGGCGGTTGCCGGGCCGTCCCCGACCTCCCGGCCGCCGCCGACGTGATCCTGGGGACGGCCGCCGGGGCCCGGCCGGCGCCCCGACCGGAGGGCCTCCCTCGATGAAGATCCTCCTCACCGGCGGGGCCGGGTACATCGGCAGCGCCTGCCTCCGATGGCTCCTGAAGAACGGCCACGACCCGGTCGCCTATGACGACATGTCCGAGGGGAACGCGGCGGCCGTCCCCCGGGGGCGGCTGATCGTCGGGGACATCGGCGACGTCCCGGCGCTGACGGCGGCCCTGGAGGCCCACCGGGCCGACGCGGTGATGCACTTCGCCGCCCTGGCCTCGGTCCCGCTCTCGATCTCCGACCCGTCGAGCTACTGGCGGGTGAACGTCGCCGGGACCAAGGGGGTCCTGGACGCGATGAGGGCCGCCGGGGTCGCCCGGATCGTCTTCAGCAGCACGGCTGCGACCTACGCCTTCGGCGTCGAGATGCCGATCCGCGAGACCACCCCGCAGGCCCCCGTCACGCCCTACGGGACGACCAAGCTGGCCGCCGAGTGGATGATCGGCGAATACGCCCGGGCCTACGGGATGGGGTACACCATCCTCCGGTACTTCAACGCCTCCGGGGCCGACCCCGACGGCGAGCACGGCGAGAGCCGGCACGTCGAGGGGCACATCATCCCGCTGACGCTCCTGGTGGCCGTGGGCCGCCGGGACCGGCTGAGGATCTTCGGCGGCGACTGGGAGACCCGCGACGGGACCTGCGTGCGCGACTACGTCCACACCGACGACCTGGCCCAGGCGCACCGGCTCGCCGTGGAGCGGCTGGAGCCCGGGGTCGCCGCCGCGTATAACCTGGGGTCGGGCACCGGGACCACGATCCTGGAGGTCCTCCGGGCCTGCGAGGAGGCCGTCGGCCGGCCGATCCCCCACGAGCTCGTCGACCGCCGCCCGGGCGACCCGGGGACCCTGATCGCGACCCCCGAGAAGATCGCCCGGGAGCTCGGCTGGTCGCCCCGATACCCCGACATCGGCCCGATCGTCGCCACCGCCTGGCGATGGCACTCCTCCCACCCCGACGGCTACGGACCCGGCCCGGATTGACCCGTCACGCGGCCCCGGCGCATCGTATGCTTCCTAGTGCCGGCCGGGCGCCGGCCGCCCGAGGATCGCCCGAATCGGATCGACGAGCGTCCCCATGAAGCCACACCTCAACGCCGGGCCGCCGAGGATCGCCGCCGGGCCCGACGACGGGGGCCGGGCCGGCCTCCTCGTGCTCCTGCCCGTCTTCAACGACTGGGCGGCGCTGCGCAAGCTCCTGGCGGCGCTGGACGGCGTCCTGGCGGGGGACGGCCGGGAGGCCGACGTCCTGGTCGTCGACGACGGCTCGACCCAGGCGTTCGACCCCTCGGCCGTCGGCCCGGAGTTCCGGGCGATCCGCCGGGTCGACGTGCTCCACCTCCGGCGGAACCTGGGCCATCAGCGGGCCATCGCCATCGGCCTGGCGTTCGTCGACGCCGAGCGGCCGGCCTGCCGGGCGGTCGTCCTGATGGACTCCGACGGCGAGGACGACCCGGCGGACGTCCCCCGCCTGCTCGCCCGGTCCGAGGAGGAGGGGGGCCGCCCGATCGTCTTCGCCGAGCGGACCAAGCGCTCCGAGTCGCTCACCTTCCGCGTCTTCTACTTCCTGTATCGCCGGACCCACCGGGTCCTGACCGGCCATTCGGTCCGGGTGGGCAACTTCAGCGTGATCCCCCGCGATCGGCTGTCGGGCCTGGCCGCGTCCTCGGAGCTCTGGAACCACTACGCGGCCGCCGCGTTCGCCTCGAGGCAGCCCTACGTGACCATCCCGACCCGCCGGGCCCGCCGGCTCGACGGCCGGTCGAAGATGAACTTCGTCAACCTGGTGACCCACGGCCTGAGCGCCATCTCGGTCTACAGCGACGCCATCGGCGTCCGGCTCCTGATCGCGACCTCGGCGATGATCGCCCTGGTCGTCGCCGCCCTGGGGGGGACCCTGGCCGTCCGGCTGTCGACCAGCCTGGCCATCCCCGGATGGGCGACGACGGCCTTCGGCGTCCTGCTGATCATCCTGCTCCAGGCGACGATGTTCCTCTTCGTCTTCAGCTTCATGATCCTCGCCGGCCGGAACGGCGCGGGCTTCCTGCCGCTGAGGGATTACGCCTATTTCGTGGGATCCGAACGGGTGGCATACCAACGATGACGGCCTTCACCTACGTCGGCTCCGAGCTCGACCTGTTCTCGGCGGCGAAGAACTGGAAGTCCTACTTCCGCGACCGGATCGCGCCGTATCTGGGCGACGACGTCCTGGAGGTCGGCGCCGGGGTCGGCGGGACGACCCGGGTCCTCTGCCGGGGGACCGAGCGGCGATGGGTCTGCCTGGAGCCCGACGCCGCGCTGGCCGCCCGGCTGGAGGGCGAGATCCGCTCCGGGGCCCTCCCGGCCTGCTGCGAGGCCCGGATCGGCACCCTGGAGGATGCCGACCCGGCGGAGACCTTCGACACCATCCTCTACATGGACGTCCTGGAGCACATCGAGGACGACCGGGCCGAGGTGGCCCGGGCCGCCCGCCACCTCCGGCCCGGCGGCCACGTCGTCGCGCTCTCGCCGGCCCACCAGTGGCTCTTCACGCCGTTCGACCGGGCCATCGGCCACTACCGGCGGTATACCCGGGCCGGCTTCGGGGCCCTGGCGCCCGACGGGCTGGCCCCGGTCCGGGTCTCCTACCTGGACTCGATCGGCTTCTTCGCCTCGCTGGCCAACCGGCTGGTCCTCCGGAGCGCCATGCCGACCCCGTCGCAGGTCGCCTTCTGGGACCGGGTCCTGGTCCGGCTCTCCCGGCGGGTCGACCCCATCCTGGGCTACTCGGCGGGCAAGTCGGTCCTGGCCGTCTGGCGGAAGACCCCCGCCTGAGCCCGGCCCGGGGACCATCCGGGGCCCGGGCGATCGCCCGCCGATCGGGCGGGATGCCGAAGGATCCCGCCCAGCAATCATAAATGAAGGGCTTTAGCCCGCGGAAACCACGGGGATTTATCCCGGTGGAGGAAACGATTTCCCCGGCTTAAGCCCATCCTCCTCTTGCTAGGGAGTGATATACTCCGTATGATGTACGCATGAAGCTCACGATCCGACTCCAGGTCTTGCCCGACGCCAACCAGAAGGCCATCCTCCTGGAGACGATGGGGCGGTTCAACGAGGCGGCCGGGTTCGCCGCGAGGGCCGGATTCGAGGCCGGCATCTTCTCGCAACCGAGCGTCCACAAGCTCGCGTACCGGGAGATCCGGGATCGGTTCGGGCTCTCCGCGCAGATGGCCGTGCGGGCGATCGGCAAGGCGGTCGAGTGCTTCAAGCGGGACAAGACCCGATGCCCCGCCTTCAAGCCCCACGGGGCCGTCACCTATGACGAGCGGATCCTCGGCTTCAAGGGGCTGGACCGGGTGAGCCTCTGGACGATGACCGGGCGGATGGTCCTGCCCCTGGCCTACGGCGAATATCAGGGCGAGCGATTCGACCGGATCAAGGGCCAGTGCGACCTGGTCCATCGGGGCGGCAAGTTCTACCTCTACGCCACGGTGGACCTCCCCGAGGGGTCGCCGGTCGAGGTCAAGGATTTCCTGGGGGTGGACCTCGGATTGGCGAATATCGCCACGGATAGCGACGGCGACGCCTACAGCGGCAAGCCGGTCGAGGATGTCAGGCGGAGGCACAACCTCCAACGCAAGAGGTTGCAACGCAACGGGACGAAGGGGGCGAGGAAGAAGCTCGGGCGGGTGTCCGGCAAGGAGGCCCGGTTCCGCAAGCATGAAAATCATTGCATAAGTAAGGCGATCGTCGCGAAGGCCAAAGACACCGGGCGTGGGATCGCCGTCGAGGACCTCGGCGGGATCCGCGACCGGCTCCCGGTTTGGGCCAAGGACGCCCGCAACAGGCTGTCCGGCTGGTCGTTCGCGCAACTGGTGGACTTCCTCTCGTACAAGGCCCGATTGGCGGGCGTACCCCTCGTGAAGGTGGACCCACGCAACACGTCCCGGACGTGTGCGAGGTGCGGCTACTGCTCCAGGGACAACCGGAAATCTCAAGCGAAATTCCTCTGCGTGAGTTGCGGCCATGCCGCCAACGCCGATGGGAACGCCGCCGAGAACATCTCGGCTCTGGCCAAATCTAAGCTGGCCATAGGACTGGTGGACCTCACGGTTTAACCGGAAAGCCGCCGGGCTTCAGCCCGCGCGGAAGCTTACCCGCACGAATCCATCCCGGGGAGTCCCATGTCGAGCACCATGACCCGCATCAATCACATCAGCCCGATCGATCGCGACGCGCTCCGCGCCACGATCCGCGGGTCGAAGCCCGTCCTCAATTTCTGCATCGATAACTTCCTCGACGCCGACTTCGCCGAGGCCGTGCTCGCCGCCTTCCCCTCGTTCGAGGAGGCCGCCCGGGTCGGCCGGTCGTTCAACAAGGTGAACGAGAAGGGCAAGGTGCAGGTGACCGACGCCTCGACCTTCGCCGGGCCGGTCGCCGAGCTGAACCGGACGCTGGCCTCGCCCGAGTTCCTCGACCTGGTCGCCGACGTCTTCGGGATGCCCGCCCTCCTGGCCGACGAGAAGTTGGAAGGGGGGGGGATCCATCAGACCGGGCCGCGCGGCCACCTCGACGTCCACGTCGACTTCAACTTCATCCCCGATCGCCAGCTCCACCGGCGGCTCAACATCCTGATCTACTTCAACAAGGGATGGAAGCCCGAGTGGGGCGGCAACATCGAGCTCTGGGACGAGGAGGTCAAGGTCTGCCACCACTCGTTCTCGCCGGTCTTCAACCGATGCGTCATCTTCGAGACCAACGAGGTCAGCTATCACGGCGTGACGGCCGTGAAGTGCCCCGAGGGCCGGAGCCGGAAGTCGTTCGCCGCCTACTTCTACACCAAGGAGGCGCCGGCCCACTGGACGGGCCAGACCCACTCGACGATCTTCAAGGCCCGGCCGCAGGAGATCGTCAAGGGGAACGTCCTGATGCCCCTGGAGAAGGCCCGGTGGCGGCTCCGGCAGGCGCTCTCCGGCCTGAAGCGGAAGATGAAGGGCTGAGCCGCCCGCCCCCGGCCGCGACGCCGGATGGCGTCGCGGCCGGGGGTCAATGCGGCCGGTGCCGGCCCGCGGGCCGCGTCATCGGGGCCGTCGGAACAGCCGGTGCGGGTCGCCGGACGCCCGGACCGGGCCGTTCCGCCCCGGGAACATCCTCAGGGCCGCCGGCGGCCTGGGGGCGACCGGCGGGGCGAGCCGGGCGATGTAAAAATTCGCCGCCCCCTGGACCTGCGACTTCACCGGCGGCACGAGCGTGACGTCCAGGTTGGCGGGGCTGGCGACATTCGCGGAATCGACGGCCAGGTCGCCGGTCCCGGGCGGCATGAAATAGCCGACGTTGGCCGACCACCGCGAATCGTTGCCGTCGCCGCCGGCGTTGTAGAAGTCCTGATCGAGCGTGCAGCCCCCCGCCTCGGCCTGCCGCAATTTCTCCCGGTGGATCCCGAAGTACCGGGGATGGCGGACCACGGCGTTCGACCGGGCATAGTAGTCGGCCGAGGCGGCGCCGGGGGCCCCGTAATCCGACGGCGATCGGTCCATCGGCAGGACGGCCCCGGGGCCGGACTCGTAGGTGACCACCTTCATGGCGGCCAGCCAGGGGACCGACGGGTTGGCGGCGGCCGCCGAGGCGATCGCGTTGGTGTGCGATTGGAACTCCGCCCGGACCCAGCCCCGGGCGAGCTGGAGCTGGAAATAATCGAGGTTCTGGCCGGTGGTGAAATTGTCGAAGGTCGGCCCGAACGGTTCCGACCCGGTGTCGTTGGCGTCGCAATTGTAATAGCCGGCCGTGGCCATCTCGTCGAACGCGAAGCCCTGGGCGACGGCCCCCGCCAGCAAGGACGCCGTGTACGAGGAGTCGGTCTGATGCGTGCCGATCACCCGGATGACGTCGGTCGCCGGCCGACCGGCGGCGACGAAGGCCGCGCGGGCCAGGGCGTGGACCTGGCCCGAGCGATACACCTGGTACGGAGTCGTGGCGTTGGAGGCCAGCAGCGGCAGGGCCGGCGAGGTCACCCGGCCGAACTGGACGGAGTAGCCATGGGCCGGATACGCCCCGTTCCAGCACTCGTTGCCCCACTCCAGGCGGACCTTGAGGCCGGGCCGGAGCCGGCGGGCGATGAAGCCGAGGATCTCCGTCACCCCGGCGTCGGGCGTCCCGTGGACCAGGTTGAACCACATGTTCGACCCGACCTGGTTGCAGAAGTCGATGCAGCTCTCCAGCGAACTCCACCCGGACGATCCGTCGGACGCCCCGACGACGTAGGTGAAGAAGTCGCCGGGCTTGCAGGTGTAGGGCGTGGGGGCGAGCGTGACGCCGCCCAGGAAGAACTGCATCAGGAACGAGGTCGGCGACTTGATCCGGATGGCCGATCCGGAATTTGCCAGGCCCACGGTCCCGCCCCCGACGATGGGGACCGGGCCGGACCGCACGTCGATCGTCCCGTAATTGCCATCCTGGGTCGAGGTCAGGCCGTGCGGGACGGCCGTCGTGACCAGGACGATCGTCACGCCGCCGTCGGACGCGATGAAGAAGTTATCCCCGCCCGGGTCGGGCCCGACCGAGGCCAGGGCGAGCTTCGTGACCTTCCCGCGGGGGTCGCCCAGGACGGAGGCGGGCGGGTAGTCGGCGAGGGCCTGGCAGTTGCTCCCCACCGCGTTCAGGGGGTCGATGAACCGGAGCGAGGCGGAGCCGGCCAGCCGGGCCGCGACCGAGGCGTGGTACGGCTTCGAGGGGTCGGCGATCGTCCCGGCCGCGTCGCTGGGCGTGACCCGGAGGTTCCGGACGTCGCATCGGTAGTCGGCCGTCCCGTCGCCCACCGGGGCCGTCCCCCGGATGATGAGCTGGATCCCGGGCGACCGGAGGTAGGGGTCGGTGACGCTGATGAGCCGCCGATTGCCGGTCGCCCGCCCCGTGACCGGGAAGCCGACGGGCGTCAACTCGGCCAGGATGGTCGAGGCATTGACCCGGTCCAGGTTGACGTCCGACGTCCCGTCCCAGGTGATCGCGTACGGGCCCTGGGGGAGCGCCGGGATCCCGGCCGCGTCGCCGCCGGGATCGACCAGGCTGACCTGCATCACGCCCTGGGTCGTGGGCCCGTAGATCCGGGTGGGATAATTGTTCGCGTCGGAGGTGACCACATAGGGCATCGGCGACGCCATCCTGGCGGCGATGTTCGCATGGACGATGTTCGACTGCGAGTAGCTGTCGCCCTCGACATTCCAGCCGATCTGCATGGCCCGGGGGCCGTCCGGGAAGGCGGGCAGGAGCGACCCGCCCGCGAGGTTCGCGGCGACGATCCCGGCGGCGGCCGGGACGGTCCCGGCGGCGGTGGTGGCGAATCCGGCGACCGCCGAGAAGGTGACGACGTCGCCCGGGACGATCCGCAGGGTCGGGTCGGCCGAGGTCCGGGTCAGCCGGACGGCGTCGGACACCATCGTCCCCGACCCGGCCGCGTTGGCCTGCTTGATCACGATCCGGTGGGAGATCCCGGCCAGGACCAAGGGTGGGCCCACGGCCCGATAGGTGACCGCCCCGTCCGCCACGCCAACCGGGGCGACCCGCTGGTCGACCAGCACGGCGGCGCCGGTCGTGGTGGCGGACGTCCCGTCGGCGACATAGGTCCGGACGGAGACGGTGTACGAGACCGACGGGCAGTTGCCGGCCCCGGGGACCCAGGTCAAGTAGGGCTGGTAGGTCCCGGCCGGCAGCAGGCCCTCGAAAGTGGCGGACGCCGTGGCGGCGGGGTCGGTCGACGTCCCGTAGGGGATCTTGGGACCGGCCGGGCTGGGGTAGGCGAAGGACCAGCCACCCACGTAGTTGGACAGGTTGGCGTTGAACGTGGCGTAGCGGTGCGTCGGGCCCCCCTGGGGGAGCGAGTAGTAGATCCACGGGAGCCGGAGCGAACTGACCCCCCAGACCGGCGAGGGGAGCCGGATCGCGGGCCCCCCGTTGATGGTGAACGTGGGGGACTGGCCGCCGGGGTTGCTCCGGACCAGGGTGACGGCCGGGTCGGAGGCGGTCAGGAGCGGCTGCGCCGACCCGGCCAGCGTCCCCTGGAAATGGATCGACAGCGGCCCGGAGGGCGGCCCGGAGACCGCGACGTTCCCGGCCGCGAGCACGGGGGTGGCACCGGCCGTGAGGGCGGCCTGGACGGCGGCCGCCGCGACCGTCCAGTAGAACCCGGCGTTAGCGGCGACCCGGTCGCCGCCGACCGATGGGCTCACGTTCTCGAGGACCGCCTGGCCGCCCACCGGACTCGGGGCGTTCCCCGAGGTGGCGGTGTGCCAGTAGTACAGGTTGCCGGCCAGCACCGCCGAGGCCGAGGCGACCTGGACCGCCGCCCCGCCGGCGGCCGGCCGGACGGCGACCCCGTCGGTGGCGAACCAGTTGGCGTCGGAGAGGACGACCTGGGGGTCGAGCCCCGCCGGCGAGGTCCACCGGACCAGGATCGTGGACCCGGTCGGGGTGACGGGGCCCCCGGGGTTCAGGAGGGCATAGGGGCACCCGCCCGCCGTGACGTAGGTCGCGGGCGGCGCCACGGTCTGGTCGAACGAGGCCGAGGCGAGCCGGTTCGCCCGGGTCGCCGGCCCCGGGCCGTCGAAGACCTCGACCAGGGCGGCCTTCGAGTGCACGCCGGACGCGTTCCACCCCCCGTAGACGTTCACGGCGGCCCCGGCCGTGAGGCCCGAGACGGTATACGTCGCCGAGAACTCGGGCGGGTTGTCGGTCGCCACGATCGGCGTCGTGGTCCGGCCGCCCCAGGACAGGGCGAAGCTCCCGGGCAGGGCCTGGCCGATCCGAAGCTGCTGGTACTCATCCAGGGAGATCAGGGACTGGACGGCCGCCGGTGCGCCCGCCTGGTCCAGGAAGCTGACGACGATGCCCTCGCCCGACGGGGCGACCGAGATCGGGCCGATCTGGGCCATGGGCGTCGTCGTCGCCCCGACCCGGGGCGGGACCGGGGTCGACCCGGGGGGGAGATCGCCGAATTCACTCTGGGACATAAACATTGCGACCTTGAAAGTGCCTAGCGGGCTCTCGCCACGGCAATTACTTTCAGGCCGCGTGGCGCGCTAAGAACACAGTTCTTGCCGCAAACGGGATTTTTATCCCTTTTATGAAATAAAAAAGGGGGGGGACCGGGTGCCGGCGCGGCCTCAAGGGCCGTCGCGGTCGTGCCGGCCGGATCCGCCCAGGAGGGCGGCCGCCTCGTCGCGGAACCGGGCCAGGCCGGGATGCCCCGGGCGATTCCGGGTCGACCAGTCGACCGCCCGGTCGAACCAGTCTCGGGCGGTGACCTTGTCGCCGAGCCGTCGCCAGCTCATGGCCAGGAAGAAGAAATCGAAGGCCGTCCCGCCGTCGGGCCCGGACGCGGCCGACCGTTCCAGGGCCTCCACGGCCCCGGCCCAGTCGCCCGACCGGAACCGGGCCACGCCCAGCGTGTTCCAGCAATCGCCCCGGCCGGGGGCCTCGCGGACCGCCCGTTCGGCGAGGCGGACGGCGTGGGCCGGGTCGCGTGGCCCGGGATCGTCGTCGGAGACCAGGAGCCAGGCCAGGTCGTTGAGTGAGTCGACCCGAAGATCGCGGTCGTCGGGGTGGTCGGGGTCGGCGGCCCGGATTGCCTCGCGGATCGCCAGGGCGGCCTCCCTCTCCTCGATCGCCTCGGCGGCCCGCCCCATCCCGGCCACGACCCGGGCGAGCCGCTCCCGGGCGGTCGCCAGAGCCCGGAAGTGGTCGACGTCCGGGTCGACGGCGGTGAGGGCCTCCAGGCCGTCGACCGCGTCCCGGCAGGACGCCTCGGCCTCGGCCGATCGCCCGGCCTCGGCCAGGGCGAGCCCGAGCCCGCCCAGGGCCTCGGCCCGGATCCGTCGGCGGGCCGGGCCATCGGGCCCGGCGGACGCCAGCTCGACCGCCCGGCGGAATGCCGGCCCGGCCTCGATCCATCGCCCTCCGGCGGCGATCTCCTCCGCCTCATCCAGGCCCCGCCGGGCCTCCCCCTCGGGCCCCCCACCCTCGGCCGCGGGGAGGCCGCAGAGCCCCCCCAGGATCAGGCCGATGAGCGGGGTCGGCATCGCGTTGGACAGGTTGTCGATCAGGAAGAGCCCCACGAACACGGCGGCCGCCGCCGCGGGGGCGACCGCCGGGCCGCCCCAGGTGGCCACCGGATGGCGGCGGAGCATCACGACGATCGGCGTCATCTGCATCAGGTTGAACGCCACGAGCCCGACCAGGCCGTAGGTCCCGTAGGCGACGATCCAGTAGCCGTCGATCACCGAGAGGCTCTTGCCATACTTGTCGCGGAGGAACAGCCGATCGTGGCCGCCCCATCCGAACGCCGGCCGCTGCAGGGTCTTGGCGATGAACAGGTCCTCGTTATACAGGCGGAACTCGACCGACTGGGCCCGATCCTCGCCGAACACCTTGGCGAACGCGACGACCTGGCTGCCCGACCAGAGGCCGGTCGCCCTGCTGGCGCTGTACAGGGGGGCGACCGAGAGCAGGACCCAGATCGGCCAGGACCGCCCCGACCGCCGGACCGCCCAGAGGATCCCGAGCCCGAGCAGGAGCAGGAGCAGGGCGCCGGTCGCCTTGCAGAGCACCGTGACGATCGCCAGCACCAGCGTCAGCGCGCCGAAGGGGATCCCCCACAGGGACCGGATCGTCCGGGCGGCCCAGAGCCGGGTGGCGAAGAGCGTCGCGGATGTCATGTACATCCCGAGTTCCAGGCCCGTCGACAGGAAGACGTGGGGGCGGTAGCCGCCGTATCGCGTGTCGGGCGGGCGGCCGGATCCGTAGATCATCAGCTCCAGGACCGGGCTGATCCGGAGCTCCACCAGGCAGAGCGGCACGTACAGGAGGCCGCCGACGGCGATGGCCGCGGTCAGCTCGCGCATCCCGTCCAGGCTGGACAGGTAGATCCGGCCGATCAGGTAGGCGAAGCCCCAGATGAACAGCTGGAGCAGGACCGTGGCCAGCCCGTCGTAGAGCCCCAGGCCGTTGGAGACCGACGAGGCGATCGGGACCAGGCACCAGGCGATCATCGGCAGGTCGAACCATCGCGGCCGGAACTCGAACAGGCGGCGGATGTCGAAGATCGCCGTGCTCAGCAGGACGCTCATCACCGTGGCCGACATCTTGCTGTAGATCGGGATCCCGGGCAGGTCGATCCCGATGTTGGGCAGCGAGAGCAGCGCGAAGACGAACGAGAAGACGACGGCCCGGACGGGCCGCCGGGTCGCGAAGATCCAGAGGACGACCAGCGGCCAGCTAAAGAGGGCGATCAGGCCGAACACGACCATCGCGACGCTCCCCCGATGACGGACGATCCCGGCCCGGCGGCCCGGTCAGCATTCGACCACGGGGCCCCACTCGGCGTCGTCGAGGTAGACCGCGTGCTCGTCCCGCCACTCGAATCCCTTGCGGCGATACTGCCCCATGGTAACCTCGAACTGGCAGATCTGCGAGCGGGCCTCCAGGGGCTGCAACCCCCTCGTGTCGGAGATCCAGGCCGTCACCGAGTACGTCCCCTTGTAGAGGCGGAGCTTGGGGATCGCGCACCGGAGCCGGAAGTCGCCGCGGCGCGACTGGAAGGGGAGGCCCTCGTCGAAGTTCCAGCAGTGCGTGACGTTGACGCCCTGGCTGTTGAGGATCCAGAACATGAAGCAGAGCCGGGCCATCGGCTCGCCCACGTGGATGGCGAACTCGAAGGCGATCGGCTCGCCGAAGACCTGCTGGCCGTACGGCTCCGAGGTGACGACCCGGGCCTCGGCGATGTAGTTGGTGTCGGGGTCGCCGTCCGGGTTGACGAAGGGCTTGCCGAGCGTCGACCCCTTGAAGGCCATCTCGACGTAGGTCCGGACCGCCTGCTCGGTCGGGGCGTCCAGGATGAGCTCGCCGGCCTTGAGCACCAGGCATCGGGTGGTCAGGGCCGAGATCGACTGCATGTTGTGGCTGACGAAGAAGACGGTCCGGCCGTGGCCGACCACCTCGTTCATCTTCCCCAGGCATTTCTTCTGGAATTCCAGGTCGCCGACGGCCAGGACCTCGTCGACGACCAGGATCTCCGGCTCCAGGTTCGCCGCCACGGCGAACGCCAGCCGGATGTACATCCCGGACGAATACCGCTTCACCGGCGTGTCCAGGAACCGCTCGACCTCGGAGAAGGCCACGATCTCGTCGAACTTCCGGTTGATCTCGGCCCGCTTCATCCCCAGGATCGACCCGTTGAGGTAGATGTTCTCGCGGCCGGTGAGGTCCGGGTGGAAGCCGGTCCCGACCTCCAGGAGCGACCCCATCCGGCCCCGGAGCCGGGCCCGGCCCTCGGTCGGCTCGGTGATCCGGCTGAGGATCTTCAGGAGCGTGCTCTTGCCGGCGCCGTTCCGGCCGAGGATCCCCACCGCCTCGCCCTGCCGGACCTCGCAGGAGATCCCCTTCAGGGCCCAGAAGTCCTCGCTCCGGGACCGGTCCTCGCCGAACCCCCGGAGCCGGCGGAGGGTCGAGGAGAACATGCCGGTGAACGCCTCGCGGAACGACGTCGCCCGGTCCGAGAGCCCGATCCGGTACATCTTGCCGATATCTTCGAGGACGATGGCCGGGCGGCTCATGGGGGGCTCGCGGGGGCGGGGAGGGGAGGGGCCCGGCGGGCCCATCGACGGCGGTCGGGTCCGGCCTCAGATGACGTCCGCGAACAGGCGCTCGCTCTTGCGGAAGAAGAACAGGCCGAACAGCAGGAGCCCGGCCGTGGAGGCGACCGAGATGGCCAGGCTCGCCGGGTCCCAGGACCCCCCCAGGATCGAGGCCCGGTAGCCGCCGATGATCCCGACCATCGGGTTGACCGAGACCAGGAGTTGCACCGGCCGCGGCAGGATCCCGGGCGAGTAGAAGACCGGGCTGGTGAACATCAGGATCTGCATCGCGAACGGGATCACGAACCGGAGGTCGCGATACAGGACCGTCGCCGCCGCCATGATCAGGCCGACGCCGAACGCCGCGAGGAACGTGAGCAGCATCAGCGGCGGGACGGCCAGGATCCAGGGGCCCGGCGCCACCCGGTAGAAGGGCAGCAGGATCGCGAACAGCGACAGCCCGACCGACAGGTCGACGAGCTGGGCGCCGACGGTCGACGCGGGGACGTAGAGCCGCGGGAAGTAGATCTTGGTCAGAAGCTGTTGCTGGCTGATCAGGCTCATCCCCGCCGCGCTGACCGCGTTGGAGAAGAAGGTCCAGGGGACCAGCCCGGCCAGGACGAACAGCGGGAAGGGGACCCCCTCGGGCGCGACCCCCGGGATCCGACTGAAGATGAACGTGAAGATGATCGTCATCAGGAGCGGCTGGAGCACGGCCCACGCCACGCCCAGGACGGTCTGCTTGTATCGGATCTTGAGGTCGCGCTGCACGAGCGAGGCGAACAGCTCGTGCGACTGGATCAGCTCGCGCCAGTTGATCGCGATCCAGCCCCGGCTGGGGCGGATGATGACCTCATGAGATCCCGGGTCCGACGACTCGTCGGACGCCTCCCAGCCGGGATCCGCCGGGCCGGGCCGTCGCGGCGACTTCAATTCTTCCGTGGTGCTCATAAGATCAATAAGTATCGAAAGAGTCCAGAAAAGTATGATTTCTTATCGCCGGGTCTCAGCTTATTTTAGGATTATTATCGGGGATTTGCAAGCGACGGGGCGACGATGCCCGGGGGCGATCGGCCGTCCGCGCCAAGGATGATCCGACACGGGGCGGGGCCGGCCGCGGCGAGGCCCGCCATCTCCCGTCCGACCCGTCCCGAGGGCGATCGACCGGCCCCGCCCGGGGGGCCGATCGACCCCGGAGCTCTCGTGGGCGATCGATGGTCGGCCGGCGGAGGACGGCTTCCTTCGCGGGTGGATCCGGCCTGGCGGGCGTCGGAGGCGGTTCGATCGTCCCCGCTCCGCCCGGCTGGGCAGGGGGAGGTCGCCCGATCCCATCGGATCGACCCCGGACCCGGCGGAGCCCCCACCATGAACGGGTGGAGGGGAAACCGGCCGATCTCGACCGATCGGGCGGGATCCGCGGGGCAGGGCCCGTCAATTCGACCAGACGCCGCCGGGGAGGCTCGACAGTTTGGCCCAGAGATACCAGGCGAGGAATCCGCCGCTGAAGGCGAGCACCGCCCCCCGGGACAGGAACTCGACGATTCTCGATCGGGCAATCATCGCGGGGCCTCCTCCCGGTCATCGCGGGCCGGCGGGTTGGAGCAGGGGCGGTGGATGATGGGGTCGTCCTCGATGGCGATGGTCCGCCTTGCGGCCCGGACCGGGGAATTGTGGGCCCATCCCTTTCGCGACCTTCGCACGATCTTCACGGATCCTTCCCAATTCTAGCGCCGAAGGCAAGCGATCCCGGGGACGATCGGGGCCATCCTGGGCGGGAGGATCGGCCGGAAGTCCGGATCTCGATTGGGCCGGATCGCCGGGTTACCCTCTCGACCCGCCCGCGCCAGGCTGGCCGAATTTCCCGCCGTCGGCGCGAGCCGACTTGCCCCGAAGGTTGCCGATGATGGCCCGACCTCCGCTCCCGATCTCGGGCGATGATCCCGCCGCGGGACCGGTCCGACCCCGGACATGACCCATTCGGGCGCGATCCTCGGCATGCCGGCCACTATGGCCCCGGAGCAGGCCTCGGGCCGCAAGGGCGCGGTCACCCCAGCCGGCGACATCTAAGGCCTCGGCGCGATCCGACCGGCCTGGCCCTCGACGAGAGGGGGCCGTGAAGGCCCTGAACAATCCCGGGCCCGGCAGCCCGACGGGGCCGTCGCGATCGAGCGCGACGGCTTCCTCGATTTCGGGTCCCCGGTAGACCCCTTCGCGCCCCGAGCCGCCCGACGACACGACCGGCGGGGCGGAGCCGGCCGCGACGGTGCCGAGGAAGGCCCGGCGTCCCGGTCGCATCCCATGAGGTCGGGACCGGCCGGGTCGGCGGGGCCGATGCCGGCTCGGCGGAGGCGGGAGGGCCGACATCCGGATGCCGCTTACCCGCCCGGCCGGGATCGGGGACGATGGACCGACCCCGGGGATCGACCCGGGGGATTCCGGGCCGATTGCCGGACCGGACCGGGCGCCGATGACGCTCAATCCCGGGGGCCTCCCCGTCCCCGGCGCTCGCGCCGGCGCGATCGGCCGCCCTCCGCGATGGGCGATCAATTCCACCTCCCGAGGAGAGCCTCCCGATGAGCCTTCATCCCCCCCGGCCGAGCCGCCGAGCCTTCCTCGGCACCGTCGCGGCCGGCTCCGCCTTCTTCTCCGCCCGCGGCCTGTTCGCCGAGCAGCTCGCCCTCACCCCGCCGAGGACCGAGGGGCCGTTCTACCCGGACAGGCTCCCCCTGGACACCGACAACGACCTGATCATCATCAACGACGCGATCACCCCGGCAGTCGGCGAGATCACCCATCTGACCGGCCGGGTGCTCGACGCGTCGGGCTCGCCGATCCGCGACGCCACGATCGAGATCTGGCAGTGCGACGCCAGGCAGGTCTACCTCCACACCTCCGACAGCGGCGGCAAGAAAGCCCAGCAGGACGCCAATTTCCAGGGCTTCGGCCGGTTCACCACCGGGTCGACGGGCGAATATTACTTCCGGACGATCAAGCCGGTCCCGTACCCCGGCCGGCCCGCCCCCCACATCCACTTCAAAGTGAAGAAGGGGGATAAGGAGCTGCTCACCTCGCAGATCAACATCGCCGGCCACCCCGGGAATGAGATCGACGGTGTCGTCCGGGTCGGGCTCGGCGCCTTCGATCGCGAGCTGCTCCTGGCCGACTTCCGGCCGGTCGAAGGGTCGAAGATCGGCGAGTTTGCCGCCAATTTCCCGATCGTCATCGGGCGGACGCCGGACGACCGCGGCTCGCGGCCGGGCCGATGAGGTCGGGACGTCGGCGGATTCCAGGGACTTCCATCCGAAAAGAGGATTGCCATGCGAACGTTCCTCGGGTTGACGGCGATCATCGGCGGGTCGCTGCTCGCGGCCTCCTTCGCGTCGGCGCAGCGGTCGGGCGGGCCGGGGTCGGCCGACCCCGACGACCTGGTTGTCCGCATGATGGCCTTCGACAAGGACAAGGACGGCAAGCTCGCCAGGGCCGAGTTGACCGACTCGCGCCTCCTCCGGATCTTCGAACGGGCCGACGCCGATAAAGACGGGGCCGTCACCAGGGAGGAGCTGGCCGCCCTGGCGGCCAAAGAGCGATCGGATGACCGCGGCTTCGGCCCGGGCGGCCCGGGCGGCCCCGGGGGACCCGGCGGCGGCCCCGGCGGGCCCAGGATGGGGCCTTCAAGGCCCGGCGAGGTCCTGCCGGTGATGTTGCAGACGCGCCTCGGCCTGTCCGCGGAGCAGAGGTCACAGATCGAGTTGCTCCAGAAGGACGTGGACGCCAGGCTGGCGAAGATCCTGACCGAAGGGCAGCAGGAGCAGCTCAAGGAGATGCGTAACCGCGGCCCCGGCGGCCCCGGCGGCCCCGGCGGTGGGCCTCCCGGCGGTCGCGGTCGCCCGGGCGGCGGCCCCCCCGATGGGCCCCGGTGAGCGATCGCGGGACGGGCCGGGGACCGTCCCGGCCCCGACCCCGGAGCCGCCGACCCCCGGCCCGGCCGCACGCCCGGGCTGTTCCCTCCCGGGATCGCCGGGACGGCCGGATGAACGAACCCTTCACCTCCCGGGAGGAGGATCGGGAGGGGCCCGGCCGGACCGCGGCGGCGGGCTTCCGGGCGACCCGTCCCTTCCCCGCCCCCCGGTCATTCGATCCGTCCCCCGGGCGTCCCACGCGTCGCTTGCCTCGGCCCTGTAAGATGGCCGGGGGCCGTCGGCCGGCGAGACGGGCGGACCGTCCTCGGCCCTGCGGTCGCGGCGAATCCGGGGGTGGATCTGCACATGGGCGAACGATCTCTCGTGGTCGTCACGGGGGGGGCCGGCTTCATCGGCTCCCACCTGACCGAGGCCCTCCTGCTCGCCGGCCACGCCGTCCGCGTGGTCGACAACCTGTCCACCGGCCGACTCGACAACCTCGCCCACCTCCACGGCCGCTACGAGTGGGCCGAGGGCGACCTCGCCGACTTCGACGTCGCCCGCCGGGCCGTCCGGGGGGCCGAGTTCGTCTTCCACCAGGCCGCCATCCCCAGCGTCCCGCGATCAATCCGCGAGCCCCTGCAGTCGCACGCGAGCGGCCCGACCGCCACGCTCAACGTCCTGGAGGCCGCCCGGCAGGCCGGCGTCCGCCGGGTCGTCTTCGCCGCCTCCAGCAGCGCCTACGGCGACACCGACGAGTTGCCCAAGCACGAGGCGATGCTCCCCCGGCCGCTGAGCCCCTACGCCGTCGGCAAGCTGGCCGGCGAGCACTACGTGGCGGTCTACGCCCGGACCATGGGGTTGGACGGCGTGAGCCTGCGCTACTTCAACGTCTTCGGCCCGCGCCAGGACCCCTCCAGCCCCTACAGCGGGGTGATCTCGAGGTTCGCGGCGGAGATGTCCCGGGGCCGGCGGCCGGTGATCTTCGGCGACGGCGGCCAGACGCGTGACTTCACGTACGTGGGCGACGTGGTCGCGGCCAACATGGCGGCGCTGCGGGCCGAGGGGCCGCTGGGCGGGTCGGTCGTGAACGTCGGCACCGGGGGACGGATCAGGCTGGTCGACCTGGTCGGTGCGATCAATCGGGTGCTGGGGACCGACCTGGAGCCGCGGTTCGAGCCGTCGCGTGCGGGCGACGTGCGCGACTCGCAGGCGTCGCTGGATCGGGCCCGGTCGGTCCTGGGATACGGGCCGTCCGTCCCGTTCGAGGAGGGGCTCGCCCGGACCCTGAAGGCCGCCCCGGCCGGCCTCGAGCGGTAGCCCGGCCGCGTGCCCCGGTCGCGGCCAGACGACCCGATCCTGCCCCGCGTTGGCCGATACATCCACCATTAGAACCTCCATCGCGGGATGGACCCGGGGCGACGCTCCGGGCTCCGGGTCGACGGCGTCCGCCGCCAGGCCGTCTGCGACGGCCAGGATGCGTCGGCCCGCGAGGGGGTCCGGTCCCTCGCCCCGACCGTCCACGAAGACCTCGAATTGATCATCGTCGTCGGGGGGGATGGGGCGAAGCTCCCGGCGATCCGCGGGCAGTGGCCGCTCCGCTTCCCCTCCTTCGGGATCAACAAAGATCCTCCGGGCTTCCGCATCGGTGAACGTGGATCGGGGCCCCCTGGGACTTAACGCACCCCAAGCAAGAAGGCCGCGATCAGGAGGGCCGACCCCACCAACGCCGCGAGCAGGCCCAGGGCCCGGCGGCGCCTGACGTAGAAGATCAGGATCAACCCGGTCGCCGAAACGAGCGCCGTCAGGGCCGCCGAGACGTCGACCGCCGCCGACCAGATCGGGCCGGTGTCACGCCCCTTGTGCAGGTCGTTGAGCACCGCGAAGACGCCCCGGGCCTCCTCGGTCACGCGGTAGCCGCCGTCGGCACGGCGGATGAACGCGTCGGCCGTATAGCCGGGCCCCTTGAAGGTGACGACACACTCCTGATCGTCCGTCGTGAACGAGGCCAGGGCACCCCGGACCCCGTGGGCCCGCCGGAGATGCTCGACCACCTCCAGCTTCTTGATCCCGGCACCCGGATCGGAGGCCGGGCCGCCGCCGGCGACCCAGGCCGCATCCACCCGACCCTCGGCCTCGACGCTCGTCGCGGCCCCGTCGAAGAACAGGCGGGGGTGGTTGAGGGTGATCCCCGTCAGACTGAAGAAGAGCAGGGCGGCCAGGCCGAACATCGAGAGATAAGTGTGGAGCCATCGGACGAATGTGGCCAGCCTGGGCCCGAAACGGCGACGGAGGGGGGGGCGTTGGCCGTCTCCCGCGGGTCGGTCCCCGGCGGGGTCCTTCTCATCGTCCGGGGCCCCGCCGGCGATATTCGAGGGTGGCGGACTTGATCTCGTCATTCCCCTTCAATTCCTTCACGAAAGTCTCGTCGGCCAGCTTGACCTGGTGCCGGATCAGCCCGTAACCGCCCTGCTCGCGCACGGCCTCGATCAGGACGGTGTAGGTGCCCGCCTTCAGAGCTTGGCCGCGATCATCCTTTCCGTCCCAGAGCGTCGAGTAGGCGCCGGGCGGGCGGGTCGGCTGGGCGATCTGGAACGCGTCGACCTTGTTGGCCTTGGTGCGGGCCCGGTCGTCGGCGTGCCAGCGTTTCAGGTCGGGCAGCCACTCGAAAGGGCCGGGCCCTCCCATGGAGACCCAGAGCAGGAGGTTCCGGACCGGGGCCCCTCCCTCGTCCTCGACCCAGATCGCCACGTAAGGCCGGCGATAACGCCCCTTCTCCTGGGGACGGTTGATCTCGAAGCGGACGAGCAGCTCATGCTCAACGCCCCAGCCGTCCCCGGCCCGTGGGGCGGGGAGTTCCTCCGCCACAACCCGGGGGATCGCCGCGGGGCCCGGCCTCTCATACGGGTGCCAGGCGGCGTTGCGATGGAGGCGGCCGACGGAGTCGACGATCAGGCAGGCGGCCCCCGGCAGGGCGTCGACCAGGCGGATCCCATCCTCGGGCGGCAGGACGTTCAGGGTCGTGGCGAGGGCATCGGCGTCGGTCGACGACCGGGCGATCACCGTGGCCGCGATCACGGTCGTGGCCGGATCGCCGGTCCGCGGGTCGAGGATGTGCGAATGCCAGCGGCCCTCGACTTGGTAACCCCGGTGCTTCCGCCCGCTGGTGGCGACGGCGCGGTCCTTCACCTCGACCCAGGCCAGGGGCCCGGCCGTCTCGGGGCCCGGCCCGGCGACCGCAACAGCCCGAGCCGGCTCGCCTTGCACGCGGAGGTCGCCGCCGACGTTGAGCATCAGCCCGAGGACGGCCGGGTCGCCCGCCAGGGCGGCGGCGCAGGCCCGCTCCACGACATAACCCTTGGCGATCGCATCGAGGGTGAGCGGAGCGTCCGAGAGCCGCTCGGCGGTCCCCGCCCCGGCGTCGAGCCGCCAGGCTGGCCGGCCGGCCCGGGCCGCCGCGGCGTCGAGTTCCGGGCGGGTCGGGGCCCGGTCGCGACGGGCGGCCTCGGACCAGAGCGCCGACAGCGCCTGCACCCTCGGGTCGAAGGCCCCGCCGCTCCGATCGCGCCAGGAGTCGCTCGCCGCCAGGATCTCGAAAAGCTCGGCGGAAATCCTCGTGGGCCCGGCGCGTGCGGCCTGCCAGCGGCGGAACTCGCTGGCGGGGTCGTGGTTGCTGAAGATCGCCGCCAGGCGGTCGATCTCCCGGAGTGCCCGCCCCTCGGCCCGACGCGCGGCCGACAGATTGTCGGCCCGGACGATCAGCTCCAGCGACGTTCCCATCACGTTGTCGTGACAGAAGGAGAAATCCTCGGCGGCGACCCCGGCGTGACACGCGGAGATGCTGAGCACGAGGGCGAGGGTCGCTGATCGTCGGATCATGAGGTCGCACCATCCGGGAGAACGGGCCCGGCCCGACGGTCGAGCGGGATCATCCCCTTATTTCGGGGGGGATTTGGCGTCGGGCGACGGGTCGAGGACCTTGATCGGGCGGATCACGGTGACGGTGGAGGCCCTGTCATTGGCCCGCGGTCCGGACTGGCGGAAGTCGGCCTCGACGAACAGCCCGGCCTGGAGGTCCTCGGCGCGGAACTGGACGGGCTTCCCTGCGGGAGTCTCCTTCGACCTCGTCGCCTCGTCGGATTTGACCTCACCGGGCGCCTTCACGCCCTTGCTCGTCTCATCCGTGGGCGAGCGGAAGCGGGTCTCCACCCTGGTCTCGGACCCGACGTCGACCACGACGAGGCTGTTCTCGTCGGCGGGTTGACCCGTGGTCGCGACCGAGTTGGCCCCCTTGATGGCATCCTTCTTCGGCGATCCCTCGTCGCGCGCCTGGGCCTGGTCGCGGGCCCAGTCGCGCCAGACGGCATTCGTGTTGATGGACAGGCGCAGGAGGACGGGGCTCCCCTTGGCCTCGCCCTTCGCCTTCGAGCCCGCGGCCGCCCGCCCCTCCACCTTCTCCACCTTCAGGATCACGCCCGAGACCCTCTCGGCCCCCGGCGTCTCGCCTTTCGACCCGGTGGTGGCGTCCTTCTTCTGCTGGGCCAGCCCGAGGCCCGAGGTCCCCACGAGCAGGGACGACGCCACGGCCACGACCATCTTGATCCGCGTGCCGGAATTGAGATCCATCGTTGTCGCCCCTCTCGCCGGGATCTTGCCCGACCGGTGGAAGATCGGAGGGCCGGACACCATTCGCCGGCCCGCAGGGATGCCGGAACTTCCCGATTGCCCGCACATCTAATACCACCGATCGGGGAGATGTCGGGGTCCCCGCATCGCCGCGGCCGTCGGTTGCCCCTGCAAGCTCGCCCGGTTCCGACGGGTCCCGTCGCGGCGGGAGCGGTGGAGGATCCATCACGCCTCGCGCCCGGCGGCCGCGCGGGCGGACCATCCCCGGTCCCGCGGCCTCCGTCCCGAAGGCCGGAACGTCGGTCATCCCGGCGCGATGGCCCCGGATCCCGGCCGGGGCGTCGGCCGAGGAACTTGCTTCGCGGGGGCGTCCCGTGCAGAATGCAAGGCGAATCGGCCCGTCGTATCCCCCGGGGACGCGGGCGATTGGCGGCGGGCGAGGCCGGCGATGCCCCGGGGGGCATCCCAAGGGAGGACGCGTCTATGGCAGAATACAACCCGAGGCCGCCGGTGGGGCCCGGTGATCACAGCCGGCGCGACTTCTTCCGCGGGTCGGGCCTCGCGGCGGCCTCGGCCGTCCTGACCGCCCAGGCCACCGCAGCGCTCGACGAGGCCGAGGCCGCCGCGGATTCGCCGAAGATCGCGTCGGGCGACACGCCCCTGACATTGAAGGTCAACGGCAAGGAGATGAGCTGCACCGTCGAGCCCCGGAGTACCCTGCTCGACACGCTCCGGAACCGACTCGATGTCACCGGCCCCAAGCGCGTCTGCGACCGGGGGAGTTGCGGGGCCTGCACCGTCATCCTCGACGGCGACCCCGTCTATTCCTGCACGACCCTGGCCATCTCGTGCCGGGAGAAGACCATCGCGACCGTCGAGGGTTTCGACGTCGGCGAAGGCGGCGTGCCCCACGCGTTCCACCAGAAGGACGCGCTGATGTGCGGCTACTGCACGCCCGGCTTCGTCACCGCGTGCAAGGCCTTCCTGGACAAGAACCCGGGCCGGACGCCGACGCTCGAAGACGTCAAGCGTGGCCTGGACGGCAACATCTGCCGATGCGGGACGTACATCGGCGTGTTCGAGGCGGCCCTGGCCGCGGCCAAGTCGATGAAGGGAGCCTGACCGATGGCCAGTTGGCCCGAATCACCGCGCCTCATCGGCACCCAGATCACCCGGCTCGACGGCATGGCCAAGGCCACCGGGCGCGCCAAATATCCTTCCGACATCCGCCCCGAGGGGATGCTCTTCGGCGTCCTGCTGACCAGCCCGCACCCCAGCGCCAAGGTCAAGGCGGTCGACATCGAGCCGGCCCGGAAGCTCCCCGGAGTCAAGGCGGTCCTCGTGCTGGCCGTCCCCGGCGAGGCGACGATCTTCTACCAGGGGCAGGAGATCGCCGCGGTCGCGGCCGAGACCGAGGAGCGGGCCCGGGACGCCGCCCGGGCGATCCGGGTCGAATACGAGATCCTCCCCCACGTCGTCACCGAGCGGCAGTCGTCGGCCGCCGACGCCCCGAAGGTCTTCCCGGGCGGGAACACCCGGGCCAGCCGGGCCCAGTCCCGCGGCAAGGCCGACGAGGCGATGCAGAAGGCCGACGTGACGATCGAGGCCACGTATGAGCTGCCGGTCATCACCCACGTCTGCCTGGAGCCGCACGGCCTGACCGCCGAGTGGAAGGGGGCCGACTCGATCGTCGCCTACGCCAGCACGCAGTCGGTCATGGGGGTGGCCAAGGACTTCGTCGACAACCTCGGCCTCAACGCCTCCAACGTCACGGTCCTGACCGAGGTGATGGGCGGCGGCTTCGGCTCGAAGTTCGGCGCCGACATCTGGGGCGTGGCGGCCGCGAAGCTCGCCAAGGAGGCGGGCCGCCCGGTCCGGATGTTCCTCGATCGCGCCCAGGAGCACCTGATCGGCGGCAATCGGCCCAGCGCCGTCGCCCATCTGAAGCTCGGGGCGAGCAAGGACGGCAAGCTCGTCGCCCTGGTCGCCGAGACCCGGGGGACCGGCGGCCGAGGCGGCTCGAACTTCCCGCTCCCCTACGTCTACCGCGTCGAGAACTCGACCCGGGCCCATACCGAGGTCTTCGTCAATTGCGGGAGCGCCCGCGCCATGAGGGCCCCGGGGCACCCCCAGGGGTGCGCCATCATGGAAGCGGCGATGGACGACCTGGCCGCGAAGCTCGACATCAATCCGCTCGATTTCCGGCTCAAGAATCTCGGCGATGCCGACATGGTCGCCGGCGGGATCAACCGGACCGACCTCTACCGCGACCAGGTCGCCCGGGGCGCCAAGCTGATCGGCTGGGAGCGGTGGAGGCCCCGGGGCGGGGGCGGCAAGGGGCCGGTCAAGCACGGGCTCGGGATGGCCCTGCACCAGTGGGGCGGGGGCGGGGCCCAGGACAAGCAGGTCTCCTGCACCATCAACCCCGACGGCTCCGTCGAGCTCCGGAGCGCGACGCAGGACATCGGCACCGGCGCCCGGACGATCCTGGCGATCATCGCGGCCGAGGTGTTCGGCCTCGAGGTCGGCCAGATCAAGTCCAACATCGGCAACTCCACCTTCCCCCCCGGCCAGAGCTCGGGCGGCTCGACCACCTCGCCGTCCATGGCCCCGCCCTGCCTGGACGCCGCCACCCAGGCGCGGGATGAGCTGTTCCGGAAGCTCGCGCCGGGCCTTTCCGCCGCCGCCGGGGACCTCTCCCTGAAGGGGGGCAAGCTCCTGGTGAAGGGCGAGGAGAAGCTGACCTGGGAGCAGGCCTGCCGCAAGCTCGGGATGACGCCGATCAGCGTGACGGGCAAGTTCGGGCCGGGCCTCTCCTCGACCGGGGTCGGCGGCTGCCAGTTCGCCGAGGTCGCCGTCGACGTCGAGACGGGCGTCGTCCGCCTGAAGAAGATCGTCGCGGTCCAGGACACGGGCCTGATCCTCGACATGCTGACGTGGCGGAGCCAGATCTACGGCGGCGTCATCGGCGGCCTGAACTACGGGATGTTCGAAGAGCGGATCATGGACGAGTCGACCGGGGTGATGCTCAACCCCGACATGGAGATGTACAAGCTCGCGGGGGCCACCGACATCCCCGAGATCATCGTCGAGGCGTACGACACCCCGGAGATGCGCCGTCGGGGCGTCATCGGGGTCGGCGAGCCGCCGACGATCAGCACCGCTGCCGCGATCGGCAATGCGGTGGCCAACGCCATCGGGGTCCGGGTCCCGAAGTGGCCGATGTCCCCCATGAACGTCCTCAACGCCCTGGCCACAGAAGGGAAGGCGTGATCCGATGAAGGCTTTCGAATACGCCAGCCCGACGAGCCCCGACGAGGCGGTGAAGGACCTCTCCGGCTCGCCGTCCGCCGAGGCCCTCTCCGGCGGGACCGACCTGATCGGCCGGATGAAGGATTACGTCACCAGCCCGGGCCGGGTCGTCTACCTCAAGGACGTCAAGGGCCTCTCCGGCATCGCCGAGAAGTCCGGCGGCCTGGAGATCGGCGCCGGCACCCGCCTGGTCGACGTGGTCGCCAGCCCGCTCGTCGAGGGCCGTTACCCGGCCCTCCGCCGGGCGACGCTGGAGGTCGGCACCCCCCAGATCCGGAACATGGCGACCGTCGGCGGCAACCTGCTCCAGAGGCCCCGATGCTGGTTCTTCCGGAGCGGCTTCGGCCTGCTGGGGATGAAGGACGGCAAGAGCCTGCCCCGGGCGGGCGACAATCGCTACCACTCGATCTTCCTGACCGACGGCAACGCCCTCTACGTCAGCCCGTCGAGCCTGGCCGTGCCCCTGATCGCCCTCGGCGCCCGGGCGACGATCCTCGGCGCCGGGGGGACGCGGACGATCCCCGTCGAGCAGCTCTACCGGGTCCCCAGGGCGAACGACGAGCGGGAGCTGACGATGGCCCCCGGCGAATTGCTCGTCAAGGTCTCGATCCCGGCGCCCGGCAAGAACGGATCCTACGAGGTCCGCCAGAAGCAGTCGCACGACTGGCCCCTGGTGATGGCGGCGGTGAACCTGCAGATGGACGGCGACTCGGTGCGCGACGGCCGCATCGTCCTCTACGGGGTCGCGCCGATCCCCTGGCGGAGCGAACCCGCAGAGAAGGCGATCCGGGGCCGGGCCATCTCCCCCGAGACCGCCGCCGCCGCCGCCGGGGCGGCCGCCGAGGGGGCCGCGCCCCTCTCGATGAACGGCTACAAGGTCCCCCTGGTCCGGGCCGCCGTGAAGCGTGCCCTGCTCGACGCCGTCGGGAATCGCTACTGGGAGGAGGCCTGATCGATGGCCGATGAACAGGACGGGGGGCCGCGAGGGGCGGCCCCGTCCCAGCCCGGTCCCCCCTGCCGGCACCTCCGGTCCAAGGGGATGTACGTCTATACCGACGACCCGGCGACCGAGGAGCCGACCGACTACGATAACACCATCTTCTGGTGCCAGAAGACCCTGAAGGATATCGGCCCGGACGAGGGCCTCGTCGGCCGCGAGGACTGTCGAGACGCCGCCCGGAGCTGTTACGAATCGGACTGAGGGCCGGAAATCGGCGCGACTTTCGGCGATCCGGGTATAATCGCGACGTGCCAAACCGCCTTGACTCGGGATAATCCCCGCTCGTATGCTTATTTTAGGCATCGTTGCGGTTCTTCGGACTGATTTGAGGGGTCGAACCATGCTCGCCAGCACGCTCACCGCCGTCGGGTCCCTGATGCTCGCGGCCACGCCCGCCCCCGCCGACGCGGGTCGGGTCCGGGGGGATTACGTCGAGGCCCGGACCGCCGACGTCTATACCGGCCCCTGCTTCTCCAACGCCGAGATCTTCATCACCGGCCATCAGGCGGTCATGGCCTGGAAGGTCACCGAAGGATCCTGGCATGGGGTCAAGCTGGACGGGCTCGCCGTCGCCGCCGCCGTCCTCGGCACGACCACCTTCTCGGAGGACGACGCCAGGGCGGCCAGGTCCGTCCTGATCGTCGACAAGAGGGCCACGCCCGAGCAGCGCGAGGCGCTCGTCGGGATGGCCAAGGAACTCGGCGGCGACCGGCTCAAGGGCGTCGTCGCCGTCCGGGACTCGGTCCTGACCGTCACCGTCGAGGATCGCCCGACGTCGGCGGGGTCGGCGGAGGCCGATCACGGGGGCCACGGCATGCCCCACGCCCCGCTCGCCTTCTTCTCGGCGCCCGGCCTGGCCGAGATCCTGACCCGCCCGTTGGGCGATGGGGATCACTTCTGCGGCAATGAGACCGTCGCCTACTCGCCCCTCTCGCGGGGCGTCATCGCCCTGCCGGCCTACACGCTCCGTCACAAATACCGGGGCGGCGAGCTCGACACCCGATGGGACGACCCGAACTGCAGGAGCAGCTTCGTCGGCCACTTCTCCCTCTGAGCCCCCGCGGCCATCGTCGTCCGAGTTCACGTCGGCGACCGCCCCACGCGGGGGGTCGCCGATGTCCTCCGCCCGTCATGAGATGAGGGTTGGCATGCCGTTGAGATACCTGGCCGAACTCGCAATGGTCGTGGCGATGCCGGCGGCCGCCGAGGATTCCTACAAGATAGACAGGCTGGACGAGCCCCCGCCGGCCGCGCTGGCGGCGGGCGTCAAGGATACGCTCGGGGCCCGCGTCTATCGCGTGACCGACCCGGGGGGAAAGTCCCTGGTGGACATCTGGCTCCGGGAGCGCACGCCGGCGGCGGCGAAGCCATCCGGCCCCAAGGGGGCGGTGCTCTACCCGATCCTGGCGGAAGGAGAGCTCATCGGGGCGGTCAGGTTCGCCGCCGAGGGGCACGACTATCGCGATCAGACCATCGCTCCCGGGGTCTACACGCTCCGTTATGGCCTCCAGCCGGTCAACGGCGATCACCTCGGCGTGAGCGTGAATCGCGACTATGTCCTCCTCGTCCCCGCGGCCAGTGATACCGGGGTGGCGGACCTCCCCCCGAAGAAGCTCGGCGTGCAGAGTGCCGAGGCGGCCGGCACGACCCACCCCGCGGTCCTCCTTCTGCTCGCGCCGCCGGCGAAGCCGCCCGACGGCCCGTCGATGGTGAATGACGCGATGCTCAACACCTGGGGGGCGATCGTCGCGCTCCCGCTGGAGGTCAAGGGGGAGCCGAACTCCGTCCCCCTGCCCATGCAGATCGTCGTGGTCGGGGCGAAGACGGATTGAGGAGGATCGCCGGCGGACCGGAGACTGGCCCGTGATGTCCGGCGGCCGGCCCGATCGTCCGAGGACATCATGGATGATCAAAGAAAGGTGATCTCGCGATGCGAGACCTGATGCGGCATCTGACCGATTCCCTGGAATCGGGCCGCGAAGTCCTCCTTTGCCGGGTGGTGGCGACACGGGGCTCGACACCTCAGAAGGCGGGGGCGGCGATGCTCCTGGCACCGGGCGGCGGCCAGATCGGGACCCTCGGCGGAGGCTGCGTCGAGGACGAGGTCAAACGAAAAGCGGCCGGCATGGTCGGGCGGGACGGGGCCGAGATCCACAGCTTCGTGCTCAATCACGACTACGCCTGGGCCGATGGCCTGATCTGCGGCGGCAAGATGGTGATCATGGCCGAGTGCCCTCGGGGGCCGGGTCACCTGGCCTATTATCTGGCCTATCGCGAATTGCTCGAAGCCGGCCGAGGCCTCACCGAGGCCATCGTCCTGGACCCCCTCCGGTCGGGCGCCTCGGCGGTGGGCGAGCGGTTCCTCCTCGACGCCGAGGGGAGGGCATATGCTTCGCTCGCCGACGGTCATCCTCCCGCCGGGCTCGTGGAGGGCGTCGCGCCCCTCGACCGGCGACCCCGGCCGTCCGAGCGGGGCGGCGTGGCCTACCTGCCGACGATGCCGCGCGTCCGGCTCGTGGTCGTCGGGGCCGGGCACGTCGGCCAGGCGGTCGCCGAACTGGCGGCACGCGCTGACTTCGACGTCTGGGTCGTGGACGACCGTCGGCAGTACGCCAGTCCCGAGCGTTTCCCGTCCGCCCGGAGACTGATCGTCGGCCCGATCGGCCAGGTCCTTTCGGATCTCGAGATCACGCCGCAGACGTATGCTCTGATCGTGACCCGTGGCCATGGGCACGATCAGGAGGCCCTCCAGCATCTGGCCCCGACCGAAGCATCGTACGTGGGCCTGATCGGGAGCCGGAGGAAGATCAGGATGATCTTCGAGGCCCTTCTCGATGGGGGCATCGATGAAGCGGCCATGGCCCGCGTGTCGGCCCCGGTCGGCCTGGACATCGGTTCGGAGAGCGTCGTCGAGATCGCCGTGAGCATCGTGGCCGAGCTGATCGCCCTGCGCAACCGAGGGCCGTCCGCCCTCCGAGACCTCCGGGCGAGTCCTGACACGCCATCGGCGCCCTGATCCCCGAACGCTCCGTCTCAAACGGAACCCGGGAAGCCCCTGCACCCTCCATCTCGGATTGCGCCGGCCAGTCAAGATGAGGCGGCCGCCTTCCCACCCCTGAGATTTCGCCGGTCCTCGTCGCTTGCCCGGCCACCGTCGACCTCCCGCCCTTGAGGTGCCCCTGAATGCCGGCTTCCTCCCACGGCCCTCAAGCATCCGGCTTGGAAGACGGCCTGTCCCCCGATCGCCCCGCCGGGGATTTCAGTCACCGGCTGATGAAAGCCCTGCAAGCCCGAACGGCGCGGGTGGGGGTGATCGGGCTGGGCTACGTCGGCCTGCCTCTCGTGGAGCTCTTTTCCAACGGGGGATTCCCGGTCCTCGGTCTGGACATCGATGTCGCCAAGGTGAATCAACTCCAGGCCGGGCGGAGTTACATCGGGCACATCACGCCCGATCGGATCGCCGCACTCCGCGCGAGCGGGCGATTCGAGGCGACTTCGGACTTCTCTCGGCTGAGGGAGGTTGATGCCGTCCTCATCTGCGTGCCCACCCCGCTGGGCGAGCATCGCGAGCCGGACTTGACTGCGGTCCGCGAGACCGGCAAGGCGATCGCCCGTCACCTCCGCCCCGGTCAGCTCGTCGTGCTGGAGAGCACGACCTACCCGGGGACCACGCGTGACGTCCTGCGGCCCGAACTCGAAGCGGGGGGGCTCGTCGCCGGTCGCGACTTCTTCCTGGCCTACAGCCCCGAGCGTGAGGACCCGGGTAACCCGATGTTCTCGGCGGGCAACATACCCAAGGTGGTCGGTGGATGGGACGAGGCCAGCGGGATGCTATCGCGGGCCCTCTACGCCGCGGTGATCCCTCAGGTCGTACCGGTCTCGGGATGCGAGGTGGCCGAGGCGTGCAAGATCCTGGAAAATACTTACCGGGCGGTGAACATCGCGTTGGTCAACGAGCTGAAGGAAGTATTCGACCGGATGGGCATCGACATCTGGGAGGTGATCGAAGCGGCCAAGACGAAGCCATTCGGCTTCCAGGCGTTCTACCCCGGCCCGGGGCTGGGCGGGCACTGCATCCCGATCGACCCTTTCTACCTGACCTGGGCGGCCCGGGGTTACGGCCTGCACACGCGCTTCATCGAGCTGGCCGGCGAGATCAACACGGCGATGCCGCAACACGTCGTCGACCGGGTGACCGCGGCCCTGAACGACCGCGGCAAGGCGCTGCGCGGGAGCCGCGTGCTGGTCCTCGGCGCGGCGTATAAGCGGGACGTGGACGACTGCCGCGAGAGCCCCGCGGTCGAGCTGATGGATCTCCTACAGGAGCGGGGGGCCTCGGTCTCCTACAGCGACCCGCACGTCCCGGTCTTGCCGCAGATGCGTCGCCATGACATCCGCCTGGAGAGCGTCACGCTGACCCCCGAGTTGCTGGCGACGTCGGACTGTGTGCTGATCGCGACCGATCACTCGGCGTTCGACTGGGAAACTATCGTCCGGTGCTCGACGCTCGTTGTCGACACCCGCGGGGTCACACGCGGGATCTCCGCCGGACCCGGACGGGGCGGTACGATCGTCAAGGCATGACAAAAAAACGCGATGTGAAATAAATCATCAAATTTATTTTCTTCTTACATTGTAATATGAATGTTATTGGGGATGTAGGTTTTCCTGTCGCGGACCGGGGGATTCGGGCCCGGACGGAATTACCCGTCCCCCGCGAGCGTCATCGAGCCTCACAATCTTTGGCTCGTCTTCTCCCTGGCCCTCATGATCAGCAGCGTGGCGTTCTGCCTCTCGCGCAGCGGGTTTGTCGCCCTGCTCGGCGGCCTGACCGTCGGGGCGGCGGTCTGGCTCCCGCAAGCGAGGGAGGCCGGCAAGGGCCGGGGATTGCTGCTCGCATTGTCGATCGCGCTGGCCTTGGCGGCCTGGTTCGGCTACGACCGTGTGGTGTCGCGCCTCTCGACCTTCCAGAGCCGGGAAACCCTCCAGGTCGGCCGCACGAACATGTGGTCGCGTATCCTGCCCGCCGCGAGGGACTTTCCGACCTTTGGAAGCGGTCTCGGGACCTACCAATTCGTAGACCTGATGTACCGGAAGGACGCCGCGGACCAGGGCATCATCGTCGATCACGCCCACAACGACTACCTGGAGATCCTGGTCGAGGCCGGTCCGATCGGCCTGGCTGCCGCCTTGACCCTCCTGTGGTCTGTCTCCCGGGCTGGCCTCCGGGCGGTCCGGTCGGGCGGGGGGCCCGCGGCCCGGGGCATGGCCGCGGGCGCGGTGGCGGGACTCGCCTCGGTCGCGATCCACAGCCTGTCGGATTTCAACCTGCACATACCATCCAACGCGACGCTCGCCACCGTCCTGATCGGCTACCTCTGCGGCGCGGGGCGGGCCGGCGATGGGAGGACGGGGGAAGACGATGCCTCGCGGGGCGGCAGCCCGGATCGAGCGCGCGGGCCGATTTCGGGCCCGGCGGTCGCCGCGGCCTTGCTTGCGGCGCTCCTGGCCTCGGCCCTGCTCATCGAGGCCCTCGCCGGGGCCCGGGCCGAGGCCCTGCGGACGTTGGCCGCCTCCAGGATCACCTCCTTCTACGACCTCGATCGGTACATCCAGACGGTCGATGATCTGGAGGCTGCGGCCCGCCTGGTCCCTCACTATGCCCGCCTGCAAGCCGAGGCCGCCCAGGCTAACTTACTCGTCTATGAGTCGAAGAAGGCCGCGATCACCGCAGATGTGCAGGCGGGCCGTACCGGGCCGCCCGCCGCGGCGATCGAGCGGATCGAGCACGAGGATCTGGTACCGGCGTTACGCCACCTCCTGCGGTCTCGTGACCTCTGCCCTCTCAGGGCCGAGGCTCACCTGGACATCGCCGCCCACCTCCACGAATTCGAGTCCGCCGAACCCCGCGACTTCTACCTGGGTCGCGTCAAGCGGCTCGCCCCGGCCGACCCCTGGCTCTGGTACCAGTGCGGCATCTACGAGCAGGCGGACGGGCGTACCGAGGAGGCCTGGGCGAGCTGGCGGACGTCGCTCGGCCTCGCGGGCACGCATCTCGGGGAGATCCTGGAACGGCTCGGCGGGTCCCTCGGACCATCGGAGATCCTCCGCCGGATCCTGCCGACCCGACCCGATGTGCTCATCTCGGCGGCGGAGCGCCTCTACCCCGCCCCCGGCGACCCGGGACGTCGGCCCTTCCTAGAGAAGGCCCTGGCGTCCTTCTCGGCCCGTTCCGAGGCACTCCGGGCCGAGGAGCTGCTCGGCAGGGCCTCACTCCACCGGGACCTCGGCGATTGGAACGGAGCTCTGGCCGATTACCGTTCGGCCCTCAACCTCGAGCCACTCCGGGTCGACGGGCGATTTCAGTTCGCCGAATTCCTGTATCACCGGGGCCAATTCGCGGACGCTCGCCGGGAGCTGCTCACGATCCAGGGCCTGGACCCGCAGTACGCCCCGGCCCGCGAGCTCATGGACGCGGCCACGCGGCGGCTCGCCGAGGGGAATTGACGGGCGTGCACGCCCCGGTGTCCCACAGGAGAAGGCCGCCGAACTCGTCGGGGAGCGTCCCGGTCGACCCGTAGATCGCCTCGCACGCGACCGGCTGCGCGATCCCGGCGGTGACGCGGTTGCCGTGGGCCGTCCCGTCGACCACGAGGAGCTGGTAGCCGACGCCCGCGATCGCGACGGCGAAGGCGGTGGAGGCGACCGAATGAGTCGAGGTAGCCGGCATGGTTGGGTTCCTTGGCCGGGGCGGGGTCACCTCATCAGGAGAAGGTTGGCGAACCGGGACGCCCCGGAAGTGTCGGCCGCGAAGGTGTCCATCACCCCTGCCTCGTGCTGGACCCGAAGCCGACGACGAGCCGGGCGGTCGGCTTGATCGCGCCGGCCGCGATGGACGGGGCGTGAGTCGGCCGGATGACGCGGGCGATCATGCGATCAACCCCAGGGTCCGGAGGGCGGCAACGAGCGTCCGGATCGTGTCGTGGGCCTCCTGGAGCATCGCCTGTTCGGTCGCCCCGTAGGCGGCCGAGGCCGTCCTGGCCACGGGGGTGGCCGAGACCGTGGTCGGCTTGACGGCCCCGGCCGACCCGTAGAAGCCGATCTTGCTGCTGGACGCGGCGAGTTGGACGTCGCCGCCGTTCGGGTTCAATTTGATCGGTGCGTAGGCGGCCGCGCCATAGTTGGTGGACTGGATCCAGCCGTAGACGCCGGTGCTGTTCCACCCCATCGCCATCCACTGATTCGTGCCGCCGGAGAAGCTCCGGAGGGTGATGTGGCCGTCATTGACCCCGCCCCCCGAGACGTTGGCGTCGAAGCCGATCTGGAGCGGGGCGCTCAAGCGGCTCGGGGCCGCCGTGGCGATCGAGTAGATGGCATAATTATTGGTGCCCCTCGTCAACGTGTTGATGAAGACCCCGTAATTGTTGGTCACCGGCCCGGACCCGCCCGGGTCGTTGACCATGATCTGCTTGATGTTCGTGATGGTCCCGGTACCCTGGTGGGCCGGGGCCGCCCAGAAACCCCGCAGTTCGCCGATCGAACCGGACCCTGTATAGGTCGGACGAAACTGGAAGCCCGCGATGTGGTTGTACGCGCTCGAACCCGAGATCACGGGCTGTGCGTCGTAGGAGCAATAGCCGCCGTTGTCCACCGTCGCCGCGACGGTGCAGTGGTCGCTGTTGAGGTCGTTATTCAACGTCCCGGCGAAGGCGGCCGTGTAGAGGGTCGAGCCGGGCATGGTCAGGGTGGTGCCGTCCCAGGCCCCGAAGCCGCCGAAGGCCCCGGCGTTGTTGTACTGGAGTTGTGCGGTCGAGCCGCCCGGGGATCCGCCGGCCACGGTCGCCCAGGTCGAGTCGCCCCGGAGGTAGGTCGTCGCCGAGGCCGCCCCCGAGCCGAGCCGTGCCGTGGCCACCGTGCCGCTGCCGATGGTCGAGGCGTCCAGGGTCGGCGACGTCATCAGGCCCAATGCCGCCAGCCCCGTGGCGATGTCGCCGGTCGGCTGGGTCCGGCCCGCGCCGCCGTAGAACGCGACCTTGCCGCCGGTGTAGCCGACGGTCGCGGTGGACGGGGCCGTGTTGCCGTCGTCCACGCGGAAGCAGGGGTTATAGGAGTGGTCGGCGATCTGGAGATACTTGGAGGTCGGGACGATGAAATAGGAGGAGCCCGGCGGGCTGATCGTGGTCGTGTCGCCGCCGGTAGACACGTTGATGAAATTGCCGCCGCCGAACTGGATCGAGCCGCCGTAGGCGAGATTGATGGCGCCCTGGACGGTCCCGTTGAGCTGGATCCCCCGCGACGAGTCGCCGAGCTGGACCACGTTGGAGGCGTCAACATACGCCAGATTGATGTCGGTCGCCCCGTCGGCGGACCGCTGGGCGAACGCCGAGTAATTGTTCACCGTGGCGATGAACTTGGTGGACGCCAGCATGTAGACCGACGGCCACTGGTAGACGAGCTTCTGGGCGCCGGCGATGTCGCACACGCTCCACTTCGTGACCTTGGTCGTCCGCTCCAGGTAGCTCCCGTCGACCCGGACCGCCCAGCCGTCGGGGCGGATCTCGCCGCCGGCCACGCCGGCCACGATCGGCCGCATGGCGCCGATGTGCCGCTCCATGACGTAGTAGGACCCGTCGTAGTAGTTATTCTCCCAGGCGTCCCGGATCATCGGCTTCGAGGCGTCGACGAGCGATCCCGACCCGGCGAGGTTCCACCCCATCTCGTAGACGGAATCGGAGGTGCCCGCCCCCGCGCCGGAATTGGGCGACGACAGCAGGCATCGGGTGAACACCGACGAGGCCGGGTCGGTCGGATAGGCCCGGCCGATGATCCCCGACACGCCCGTGCCGGCGCCCGATGCGGTCCCCAGGTTCAGGGCCGCCGCGGTCGCCGTGCCCGTGAAGGTTGGCGATGCGAGCGGGGCGTAGGTCGCCAGGGCGGAAGGCTGGACGGCGGTATCGGCCTTGCCTCCCTGGGCCGTCGTGGCGAACTCGGCCGCCGCGCGGGTCGCGGCCGAGCCGAGGCCCGCGATGTCGGCGGCCGAGAGGACGATCGACCCCGTGCGCCCGGCGACGGTAGAAACCGCCCCGGTGCCCGTCCCGTACCCTTGGGCCTTGACGTAAGCGGTCGTCGCTAGCCTTGCGGAGCTGTCGTCCACCCCGGGCGTCGGGGCCGTGGGGGTGCCGGTGAGGGCCGGCGAGGCGAGGGGGGCCAGGGCGGCCATGTCGGCCGACGTCGCGAAACCGGAGGTCGAAATTGCGGGAGGGACGTAGCGGGTCGTGTAGCTCATGGATCTTTCCTGAATTGCCATGGGAGTTTCATCGCCCTGAGGAGTCGGGCAGCAATAACTTGACAGATTTTGCCCCAAGCGTCCTGCCGACGGTATGCCGGACCTACCCCTGCGAACATGCAGAGGTAAGCCTGCTCTAACTCTTGACCTTGTCCCGTTTTGGCTTCGCAGATCCCGGAGGAGGCAGGCCCTTGGAAGCGTCCAGCAGTTTCTTGGTGGCCACGTGAT
>JAABUK010001061.1_pt1 | contig 54090 bp, 62 predicted proteins | sample 5559141 | NCBI WGS metagenome assembly JAABUK01 (sample SAMN10711869, study PRJNA513367) | rock metagenome | isolation source: Antarctica rocks | place: Antarctica: Victoria Land, Pudding Butte nord | collected 2016-01-03 | reverse complement strand
TTCAACCTGCCGCAGCAGATTCACAATCTGCTCCGCCGTATGCTTCGTTCCTCGCCTCATTCTTAGCTCCTCTTATTCCAGTTTTATCGCTTTTCAACTGGTACAAAAAAAGCCGGGCATTCCAACGAGACCTGGTTCAGAGATGACCCCCAGAGATTGCACTTTCTCCGACATGCTCTTGCGTCGCACTGCTGGGGCTGCCCTGAGTTCACCTTCAGCGACGTCGAACGTGCCACCCAACGCGAGATTCGGCACCGCAATTATGTCGCCCTCTATGAGCTGAAAGCGGTCGAGTGCGTGCGAACCGCGGAAATGGCTATCCTCCAGCGTCTCAAAGCCAAGTACAGGACCAGTCCGCAACAGTCTTCCCAAGACACGGAAGATCGAGCAACGGTCAGACCGAGCGAGACACATCCGGGCAAGTCAACGACTCCTGCAGTGCAGGCCTCCCTCTTCTAACCTCGTTGCTCGCTGTGTCCGCGTGGCTGGCGACCCGTTACCGACATCCATTTCGAACAAGTGAGGCAAGTATGGGATACAGCGTCTATCACGACGGCGAGTTGAGGGTGAGCTCGCCTCTAAGCGAGCAGCATGCTGCGCTGGTCACAGCGCTCGTGAATCAAGAACAAACGGAAGAGACGCGAGCCATATTCGCCGCCTTCGCAGCGCAGCCGGAAAGGGACCTTCCATTTCACGGAGGTCTGCTCTCCATCTCTGAGGATCGACAGCTTCTCGTCCCCGAAGAGGACGAAAGTCGCCATGGTATCGGTTTGTGGCTCAGGCTTCTCATCGACTAAGTCTTCGTTCCGCTGGGATACACCTTAAGCGGTGAAATCACTTGGGAGGGCGAGGACCGGGACCATGCCGGAACGATCTTCGTGAAGGAGAACGACTTAGAGATCGTCGACAATCTGATCTTCAACGTGGGCCCAAGTTGGGCGCCTAACCACTTTGCCGACGAGACCCTCAAGAACGATTTCCGACGACTTCTTGACTCAGCAGACAGCAGAGGCTGCACTTTGGATCTAGCTGTGGTCGAGTCTGCGCCAGTCGAAACCATACGCTCCTTTTGAACAAAATGTAGCTTGGCGTCCGCGCTCGCGGGACTCCTGACCTGACCCGCCACGACCTACCAATCACAGCCGCCGAGGACCCCTCTACCGGGTCTATGGCCCGGCCGCGCCTACTCAAGAGTGAACCTATGAGCGATATCGAATCGCGTCGTTACAACGACTGTCCACGCTGCCCGATCGTTGGGCAGGAAAACACCTCTGAGAACGACTTCTTTCAAATCCTGGCACTTCGGTTCAACCTTCACGTTGCACGGCAACTCTGCCTCAATCAGATTGCGATACCGGTTGAGAGCTTGGGGCTGGAGCGCTGGCTCCAGAGAATGCCTATCGACTGGGAGCATGTCGACCATCTTCCTCCTGATCTCGGTCCCGGCATTATGGTGACGTTGCCGGGCGGCTGCGGCATGCCGCTGATCGACGGCAATCATCGCGCTGCCCGCGCCCTACGAGACAGGAAAGAGTTCTTCGCGTTTGTCCTGTCCGAGACGGAAACGCGGGAACTGCTGCGCCGCAGCCTGGGTGCTTACCTTGCCGATGAGTACTGGCGACGCATGACGAACTCAAAGCTCCACCCCAAAGACGTTCCACAAGGAGAACAGCCATGAGCAGTCTCAAGACAACGCAGCTTCACCGGGAGTTCTACTACAATGGCATCCGCATCCCTGACCCTGGTCCTGGGTTGTCGGTGGATCAGGTCCGAGACCTGCTCACGCCGAACTACCCGGAGATCGCAACGGCTTCGGTTTCGGGCCCGGAAGACACCGGCTCCATGCTGCGTTACACCTTCAGCCGAGCCATCGGGTCGAAGGGCTGAGCATGCCACAGCCCAACACCACTCCAGCCGAGCTCATCGCGCTGTTTGGCGCGAGAGCAGGCGCGGAACCCCTGGCCGCAAACCTCCTGCTTGTGAGGCACCTCAAATGCAAAGAGTCGCTCGCTCTGGCGCAGATAGTCTCAGAGGCCGTAGACCGCCACGCCGGCAGCAACACTCCTGTCCTCACGACTCCTTCGGAGTTACTGCCACCGCTGGCGTGACGACTCTGGCCCGTGGCTTCGGGCAGGCCTTACCTATGTTGGAAGGCCTGCCCACGTCCTACAGTCATGAGTTTCGTGCCGAGCTGCTGTTCGACCTCTGTGCTGCGCTGGTGCGCGAAGATCTCGGGACACCGGAAGCCTGGCACAAATGTGGAGAGAATCCGTTGGTCTTCGCACAGCAGTCTATGATGGCTGCGATCGGCGAGGACCGCTGGAATCTTCTTCGGCGCAATGTCGAATATCACCTGCAGATAAGCGACGTCGGGGACGAAGACGGCTACACGAAGCCCCTCGGTAATGGCCTGCTGGCGCTAACAATCGACTGCAGCGGCTCCGGGTTCCTCAAGATCGGCCCGGCAATCGAAGCCCTCGAACGCGAGTGCACAGGCCTGGGAGCTGCGTTCTATTGGACGTTGACCTATGCGCTCTACCCCGTCATGCGCCTCTACAACCATGACGACGCGTTCCAGTATGAGGAGCGGATGAAGGATTATGCCGAAGAGGAAGACGAGGGGCACAAAGAGCAGTATGAATTCCCAGATGTCCAGAAGGCCTTGCCCGAGTGCATTCGCGAGACCCTTCCTCTTGCCCACAGAGGCTTCCTTTTGGAGGCACGCCGCATCCTGACGAAGCATCGAGGCGGAACGTATCGATCCTGGTTAGAGCATCTCCGCAGGATTGAACAGCTATCCCGTCTGCGCCTCCGTGCCACGCGGGAGTTCCAGACCGACGGCAACTATGACAGTGTGCCACTGCCCTCCTTGCTCGTGGCGTTCAAGGAGCAGGATGCCGTCATCGCGTGTTTCGACGAAGAATCACAGTACATGCTCGAAGGCAGCGCGGAGCCGACACTGGCTGTCCTCTTCTCGCCGACTAAGGCGGAGGAGGTACGCGAGGCAATCCGGATCGCTGGGCGCTTCATCGCTCTGAACTGCGAGCTCTGCGAGTTGATCGAAGAGCTTCAAGAATGGGAGAAGAGTCATGCAAGTGAACGTGTCGATTGGAGAGAATCACCGGTTCGAGCTGCGTGAAGCACTGCTGATTTACAAAGACAGCCAGAGGAGCTTCGTAACCCGCCACGAGGTGAGCTCGCGCGAGCAAGCTGCGCCCGTGCTTGGACCAGCCCAGCCGCTGACCAGGAGTTTTCTGGAGGCGCTCTCGCGCTCGCTGAACGGCTCATCGAAGGCAGAAGTCTTCGCGGCGAATGTTCTCGCGAAAGGTGACCGCATGGTCGCCTGGTGGACTCCACCCCAGCGCCGGCAGATGTTTTATCAGAACTCCGAAGGCTTGCTCGCCACGCTCAACGGCAAAACCTTTCCGCAGCCCGCTCTGGTATGGCGAGTCGAGGAAGGTGATCTGACGATCCGGGCGCTCAGCGAGCCAAAGCGTCCAGAGGCGCAGACCAGACTGGCTGTCGCTCCGTTCTGGAATCTCTCGGCCGATGGGCGGGTTTGCACCGGCTCCATGCGCCGCCCCGAGGGGGCATCCATCGCTTCGATAGCTGCTTGGGAACAGGGCTTTTACGAGAGTGGCTTCACGCATGCAAACGTCGGCCGGTTGACGCGGCATGAGGCTGGATTTGAAGGTCTATGGACCGGACTGGCCGATAAGCGGAAGAGTTTCCCGGTCGAAAGCCTCATTCATCTTCCCCAGACTCTGGCCCAGTTCGTAAGCGGAGAGAGAGGCTAGTATGCGCGTTGAGCACAGGTTGCCCTCCGATCTGGTGAGCCGGAGACCATTGAAGGTGCTTGTCGTTGGCGCGGGTGGTACGGGGAGCACAGTCGTAATGGGCCTTCCATACCTCGATCAGGCGATGCGCGTGTGGGGCAGCGCGGGACTCGATGTTGCCCTGATGGACGCCGACGTCGTCTCCGAGACCAACTGTGTCCGGCAGCCGTTCTCCAGATCCGACATCGGCCAGAACAAGGCCAACGTCCTGATAAACCGGCTTAACCTGTTCTGGGGCACGAGGTGGTCGGCGATCCCTCAGCTCTTCCATGCTCGCTCGTTCGAGCGCAGCCAGGACAGGACTCCGGATCTCCTCATCGGTTGCGTCGATAGCCGGGCGGCGCGCAAAGCCATAGAGCAAGCTCTAACCCGGTCCTTTAGTTCGACCTGCTACTGGCTCGATCTTGGTAACAACGCGGCCAGTGGGCAATACGTGCTCGGTCAACCGCTGAACGGGCGAAACCGCCGCAAAGCCGATCGCCTGCGAACGGTCAGTGAGCTCTACCCAGAGATCGCGGACACAGAGGTTGGTGAAGACTCGCTACCCAGCTGCTCAGCCGCCGCAGCACTGGACCGGCAGGAGCCATTCATCAATCAGACGCTCGCGTCGAGCGCACTCGCTATGCTGGCGCAGCTCTTTCGGTACGGTTCCATCACGCATCATGGTGCCTTCTTCAACGCGAAGACAGGACAGATGAGCGCGCTGCCCGTAGACCCTCAGCTCTGGTCGAAGACCAGGAGACGTTCGCGAAGATCGTAGCGCGGACTCGCGTCCCGGAAGACTCCGTACTGCCAGCACCGGTATGGCGGAACGCACCGGAGGCCGCTCTTGAGAATGACACTCGATCCGGACCTCGCTGCGGAAGCGAAAGCATTGGTCGCTCCGGCTTTTCACAACGGCCCCATTGAAACCCTGCACGCCGGGAAGCAATGCCGATGTGTAGCGGGAAGGCCGACGTATCCCATCTTTCCGATGATGAGATGAAGGCTGTCATGAAGTCAGCGGTCGATACCCTCTATCGCTTGCTTTGGCAGCGCGACTACGATCCAGCTGCTTACAAAGAAGCGCTCGCGTTCGGGCGGCGCAACACGTTGCAATGGAACGATCCGGACCTCCAGAAGCCGTCAAGGAGGGGATCGCGTATGACATGACCTAAGCCGAGGAAACCATGTTCAAAGAGCTTGCTCCTTACCTGCGGCAGCGCGCTGTTCTGCTGACCGTGACCCATCTCGAGGAAGACCAGATCCGCGTCAACGTCATTCCACAGAAGATCAAGGACGGCGAGAACAGTGCTTTGACGACGCCGCTAAGCGTGACCGGCACCGCCGAAGAGCTCGATCAAGAATTGCCGTCGAGTCTGGTCAGCTTCGTATCGGCTCATCTGCGACTGAAGAACACGCTAGAAAATGCGCAGGCCGAGATGGACGCGGCAGCAAAGGCGGCGAAGGCGGAAGCGACTGCCAAGAAGACGCCGGGCAAGAAAGAAGCGTTTAAGGCCGATTCAAACGCGAAGGTTGAAGCAGTAAAGCCTACCGAACTGGTGAAGCCCAACCTGCCCAAGACGGCAAGTCTGTTCGACATGCCCGAGCCCGTGACGTTACCTCCAGCTGATATACCAGAGAGTTCCGTGGAGGCTGAGATCCTTGCCGAGAGGAACGAGGATAGCGCAAAACAGGAAGAGGGTTGGGGCGAGGCCGCTTAGCTAAACGCTGTTTAGAAATACTCCGTACAAGCCCGAGCAATCACCAGGCTTTGCAGTGTCGCGTATCCGATTACAGGTTTCGGTCACATTGCTTCGATATGCAAATGGACACTCCGAGGTCATCAAGAGGATCAGACCCACCAGGCGCGGATGACTCTTCCGGAAGACTGGTTCGAATCGGCAAGATCGGCTCGCCACCTCCTCCAGCTGTGGAATACATAAGACCGTAAGAAATGGATATCTCCGTAACCGGCTTGCTCCCGAGACTCCCTACTCATTTCCGAGGATTCAGCAATGAAACCATCGAAACTCTATGAGGCGCTTCATGCGCTGATCTGCGAACGTGTGCCTCTCCACATATGGGGACCATGCGGCGTCGGCAAATCACAGATCGTCGGCCAGGTCGCCGCCGATCTCGACTACAACTTCCTCGATGTGCGGGCCGTCCAGCTCGATCCTGTCGATCTTCGCGGCCTGCCTCGCATTGCGTCAGACCAAACTGAATGGGTGCCACCCAAGTTTCTTCCCACCAAAGGGAAAGGCATCCTGTTTCTCGACGAACTCACCGCTGCACCCCAGATGACGCAGGCTGGATGCTACCAACTTGTCCTCGATCGCAAGCTCGGCGAGTATGAACTCCCCGATGGATGGGTAGTGATTGCCGCCGGCAATCCCGCATCCGAGCGAGGCGTCCACTTTGCGATGCCTCGGCCGCTCCGCAACCGGTTCGTGCATCTTGACCTCGAAGCCGACTTGGGCGATTGGTGCAAGTGGGCGGTCAAAGCTGGTGTCCGGCCCGAGATTATCGCATTCCTGCGATTCAAGCCTGACCTGCTGCACGCAGCCGATACGACCGCCGATGCCAACGCGTGGCCCACACCCCGTTCCTGGGAGATGGCCTCGAATGTTCTCTGCGGAATCGCCCGGTGGCAGAGAGCAGCCCTGTTCTCAGGAACCAGCGAGTTTGAGGCGCAGCTCCTGGATGGAACCGTAGGTGGAGCAGCGGCTTCGGAGTTTGTCGCCTTCCTCAGATTGTTCCGCCAGTTGCCGTCGATCGACGAGATTCTCCTCAATCCTGCCACGGCTTTGGTTCCCACCGAGCCGTCCGCCCAGATTGCCATCGCTACGGCGCTCGGGCGCGTGTTGACCGACAACTCCATCGGCAGAGGCCTCACCTATCTCGATCGAATGCCGACCGAGATGCGGGTAATGGCAATCCGCGATGCGGCGGCGCGAGAGACCGCCATCACCCACACCCCCGAGTTCATCCGCTTCGGGGTCGAGTACCGGGAGGTAGTTCAATGATTACGGAACGCGCTATGCTCGCTGCCGTCCACATCAGCATCTGGACGGCCGTCAAACATGACCGCAAGGTCAGCCGCGATGTCGCAGACCAACACGGAGCCCCCCAGAGTGCTGGCCGCTACAACAAGCAACTCCTGCGTGGCGCGGATAAGCTGGACGACCTGCGTACGCTTGCAGGCCAGATACGCCAGCACTTCTACAAGATCACTCTGCCGTGGTCCGACGAGGGCTTCAGACTCTTGCCATCGAACTTCTACTTCGACCTAATGGAGAAGATGCGCGAGTTCGAAACCAGCTTCGAGCAGGGGATTGAGAACTTCCTTGCCGTGTATCCCCAGTACATCGACCAGGTGCGTCCGGAGCTGAACGGGCTCTTCCGTGAGGAAGACTACCCTTCAGCCGAAAAGCTGCGGACGAAGTTCGGCGTGAAGCTTGAAATTCTTCCGATCCCCTCCGGGACTGACTTTCGAGTCCAGATGTCGGCGGAGGAGCAGGCCCGCGTTTCGCGCGAGATCGACGCTAGCGTCCGCGAGTCCTTGACCCGCGGTACGGACGATCTGTGGAGGCGGCTTCGGGAAGTGGTCTCTCACATGGTGGATAGGCTCAATGAACCGGAGTCGCGCTTCCATGCTTCGCTGGTTACCAATATCTTCGATCTGGTGGAGATCTTACCGCGCCTCAATGTCAACGGGGACGAGGATCTGAATCGGTTCGCGGAACAGGTGAAGCAGAGGCTTTGCAATCACTCGGCGCAGGACCTCAAGAAACATGACCTCTTCCGCGTCGCGACGGCAGCCGATGCGGCGAACCTCGTGGCGCAGATGAATGACCTCCTGCTTGCACGCGAGGCAGAAGTAGCACCGGAGTCTGCATCCACTTCTAGCGTCGAGGGCATTCTCGCTCACATGTCCGCCTATATGGAGGCTGCAGCATGAAGTCCCAAACTAACATCGAACGTCGCATTCAGAAGGCGCGCACCACACTTTTGCTCGATCATCCGTTCTTCGGCTCGCTCTTATTCCGCCTTAAGGGGTGTGAGAGCCGGGCCATCAAGACGATGGCGACAGATGGCATCTTGCTTTACTACAACCCGGACTTTGTGGAGACACTCAATGGTGCTACGCTTTGCGGGGTACTTGCTCATGAGGTATTGCACCCTGCGCTCCACCATCATGCGCGCCGGTCGGGGCGCGATCCCAGACGGTGGAACGAAGCCTGCGACTATGCAATCAATCCACTGCTGCTCGATGCCGGACTTCATCTTCCCGATGGAGTTTTGGTGGACAACCGTTTCCGTCAAATGAGCGCTGAGCAGATCTACAACCAGCTTCAGACCGGTTCCAAACCCAAATCCGGCGATCAGGATGACGTCAAAGATTCTGGAGGGGGCGGTAGCACCGATTCGCCTATGGCGTCCGGCGACTCCGGTGCGATCTCATCTCCGGTTACAGAAGGTGGAATTGGGCAGGTCCTCGATGCGCCTCTGCCGAACGAGGAAACTCCCACCGTCGACGAACAGGTCCGAGAGTGGAGCGTCGCCGTCAACCAAGCGGTGACACTCGCGAAGCAGGCGGGCAAGGTTCCAGCAGGTATCCGCCGGACGCTCGATGGGGCGGCTCAGGCCGGAGTCGACTGGCGGGAGCTATTGCGTCGACTGTGGTCGGAGACCACGCCGGCAGACTACAGCTGGATGCGTCCCAACAAGCGCCACATCTGGGCAGGACTTTATCTACCCGGAGTGATGCGGGAAGGTGCCGGCGAGGTTGCGATCGCGGTCGATTGCTCCGGCTCCGTGAACTCCAGACAGTTGCGGCTCTTTGAGGCCGAGATCCGCTCGATCATCGAAGGTCAGCGCCCGCAGCGTGTCTATGTTCTCTACTTCGACACGATGGTGCAACACGTCGAAACCTTCGACGCAGGCCAATGTGTCTCGCTCACCCCCATGGGAGGCGGGGGAACAGAGTTTGCGCCGTGCTTCACATGGCTCGATGAGCATGGCGTTGTGCCTCAGACTCTGATCTTCCTGACCGATCTTTATGGTTCCTTCCCATCCTCAGAACCAAGCTACCCGGTCCTGTGGGCGTCGACTTCTGGGCGAAAGGCGCCATTTGGCCAAGTCGTTCCGATGCAGGCTGCCTGATTGGAACTTCACCTCGAAGGGAGGAGGCCCTCAATGAATCAGCTGTTTCGGATCTACACCGATGGCTCTTCCATCGGAAACCCCGGTCCTGGTGGCTGGGGTGCAGTCATCATCCAACGGAACGAGAGACGCGAGATGTCTGGAGCATTTCCCTGGACTGACATCTCGGAGATGGAGCTCCTCGCGGCCGTTGAGGCTCTCCGTTCGATCCCGGCAGGTGCACGAATCGAGCTGTTTTCCGATTCCGAGCTCCTGATCCACGGCATGCGCGGTTTCGTCTTTCGCTGGCGTGACCAGGGATGGCGGAACAGGCGCGGCGGCGTTGCAGCATCGGGATTTATGGACTCAGCTAATGCGGCTCAATAGCGAGCTTCTCATTGAATGGCGTTGGCTTCGAGGTCACAATGGCCATCCGCTGCAGACCCGAGCCGATGCTCTTGCATACCTTGCGGCAAAGAGTTTGCTCGACACTCAGCGCCTCGCCGCTTGAGAAAGTCTCCGTCCAGCCCCTCACCAGGCATGAACGACACACCCTCGAAAATGGAGAGTTTGCTATGACTTGGATTGCTGATTATGTGGAATCTCTTTGTTCGTCAATTTCGACGACTGTTCAAATCTCGGTTGAGTCAGACCCATTTCGCTTGAAGTTGTCACCGGAGAGTGAAGTGCGATCATCGTTTGCTTAAAACGCTTCCACGTCCTGCCGTTGATTCCCCAGCCGCATCTTGCGAAAGTTCCGTGGACCTTCTCCCGAATACTTTTTGAAGGCCGTGCTGAAAGCGGACTCGGAGGTATATCCAACCCCATGGGCGATTTCAATGACGGACTCTGTCGTATTGTCCAATCGCTGCGCTGCCACACGCATCCTCCATCGAGTCAGATATTCTAGCGGAGTCTCTCCCACAACGCGCTTGAACTTGTCAGCGAAGCTTGAACGTGACATTGCGGCCACTTTGGCCAATCCCACTAAGGTCCACGAACGTGCGGGGTCTTCGTGCATAGCCGAGATCGCGGAACTTAGTTGTGCATCTCTTAGCGCGGTCCACCAACCCTTTACAAGCCGCTGATCGGATTCAAGATTTGCCCGGAGTGTTTGGATCAACATCAGTCGCGCAAGGTATTGCAAACTTAGCGTCGAGCCGGGTTTGCCACCTCGCAGCTCTTTGACGAACGTTGCGAGTGAGGAGCGAACCGTGGAGGCCTCTTCAGAGTCTGCACGGTGGACGATAACCGAAGGCAAACTACAGAACAGCGCATCGGCCTCTTGACCACTCAAGGTGAACCGACCGCCCATTATAAGAAAGTCGCCGCCACCCTGGTGGCAAGCACGTGAGTCGCAGCCTTCCGTGAAAATTGCGTGTGCATCGCTTGCGATTAGGGCGAGATCGCTCCCAGCCAGAAAGGGTCTTCCACTGGTAAGCAGAAAGCAGTCCCCTTGCTCGACCTTGTATGGGTGATGATCGCCCTGGACCTGGATCCAGCAACTTCCCTGCAAGACTATGTCGAACTTGATGCCTCGGTGCGCGGGAAACTGGATGGCCCAATCGCCTCCGACGTCGAGGCTTGGCGCCATGTAAAGATCTGGATTCATCAAAGAAACGACGTCGGAAAGCAATTCCATTGAAAACTTGGATGACAACCAAGGTAGCTTGGACGCAGACAAAGGTAACGGCTGTTGCTGAACGGTAAGCTCCAGGTATTGGCGCTCGCCTGAGCGGGAGAGCGCTTCAAGACAGTAGAAGAGCGCATATGACGCTTTTTGCTCATTATCAGGAGATATCCATGACTCAGAAGAATTGGCTAATCACAGGCGTCACAAGCGGATTTGGTCGTGCGCTTACCGAAAAACTTCTGAATCGCGGAGACAGAGTTGCCGGCACTACGCGCAGACCGGAAGGTCTCGCAGGCCTGAAGGCCCAGTACGGCGAACAGCTGTGGCTGACAGAACTGGAGCTGACCAATGCAGAAAGCTGCCGTCGTTCGGTAAACAAAGCGTTTGATCATTTCGGGCGCATTGATGTCGTGGTGAACAATGCAGCCTACGGGCTCGTAGGGGCCGCTGAGGAGCTGACTGACGAGCAGATTGAGCAGCAGATCGACACCAACCTGCTTGGTTCTATCCGTGTGATCCGCGCCGCGCTCCCACACCTTCGGGCTCAGGGAGGGGGGCGCATCCTGCAGGTATCGTCCACCGGCGGACAGGTCGCCTTCCCCAATTTCAGTCTGTATCACGCAACGAAGTGGGGCATTGAAGGCTTTGTCGAGTCGGTTGCGCAAGAGGTCGCACCTTTTCAGATCAATTTCACGATTGTTGAACCGGGAGGCACGAAGACGGATTTTGGAGCATCCCTTGTCTCCGCAACGCCCATGGAGGCTTATAGCGAAACTCCCGCTGGCGATGTGCGGCGTGCGATCACTGCTAACAGCTTCCCGCTGCCGGGGGATCCATCAAAAGTTGCTCAGGCAATGATAGATAGCGTCGATCAGCACCCCGCGCCTAAGCGCCTACCACTCGGAAGTGATACCTACACCTTGGTTCGTGCGGCTCTCGTCGAGCGGCTGGAAGCGCTTGAAAAACAGAAGGCTGTCGCGCTGGCGGCTGACATCGATTCGTAGCCGGCAACTTGGCAAATGCCGTCCTGATGCGCTTTGGTACCGAGGTGCCACCCTAGCCGAAGCAACATTACAAAGGTTTATCCAGGTCACCGCTTGCATCCTGCATTCAGCGTCCGTGTACGTGGCTGGTCAGGGCAGTCTGACGTCGGGCAGGATGCAAGTTTGGCTACCAGCTTCTCGTGTTCGGTGATCCCATCCTCCACAGCACGCAATTCGTCTCGTTGAGTCGTATCTCCTGACGCAGCCTTAAGAGGTTCGACTTGGCTTCAATGCTTTGCGCTTTGCTCGAATCCGTGGGTACGTAGAAGTCGCAGCGGGCGCACGCCATGCGATGAGGACATTGGTCGAAGAAGTCGTAAGAGCAATAGCCGTGGCCGAGATCGTAGAGCTTCCACGGCTCGTTCGGTGGGCTTCGGCGTCTGACGGCATCCTGGTCGATCAGGACTTCGACTGCCCTGAGGTTTCGGGCGAAGTAGCCTGCATCCTGATAGGACTTGGCGAGCTTGGTGGGCGTGATCTTCGTATAGTGTCGAGTCGACTCTGGAGAACTGTGCCCAAGCCATTCCTGCAGCTCGAAAAGGCTAAGCTGCTCTTTTGCGTTGTAGAGCTGGGAGGCAATGGTGGCCCTCGCCCGGTGACTTGTAATGCGGCCGCGAGCGTCGTCAAGCGGAACGGCTGCTTTCCTGCACAGCAGGGGAATGACGACCTTGTTGATGTAGTGATCCGATATGCCGCGCCCCCGGTGAGAGAAGAGTCGATGCACCTGTTCGCCAGTCTTGAGATCGAGCGAGGATGGCTGAGGCGGACGCATCTGTTCCCATTGCTCTATAGAGCGTCCCACGACGCCATCGATGGGCTTTGAGAAGCCGTTCCCGTTTTGTTTACGGGGACGTGCAGGAAGCAGACCGGATGGCCCGCTCGCTTTCTCCTCTCCGCCCTCCCATCGAATGCAGCCTACCCGAAGGCGGGCGATCTCGTTGCGGCGGAGACCTGAGAAGAGCCAGACGAGGACCAAAGCCTTCACCAGGGTGGCCGGATAGAAATGCCCGTATCCACGCGCATGCAGATCATCCGGCTTTGACAGCTCCTGGTCTGTGAGGTTTAGGCCTGCCCAGAGTAGCTTTGCCCAGACCGCGTCTTGGATGATCCGTGGGTCTGGACCGATGAGACAGCGGACGGAACGTGGAGTCGCGAGTGCCTGGAACGGATTGAAGCGTACCGGGATCCGCCCCACTCCTGACAGTCTCGAAAGAACTGTCTCACTGCCGTGAGTGCCGAGGCTTTTGAAGCTGGCTTGAAAGGCTGACCGATGCGTGAGGCCGGTATTGCAGCGCCGCTCGACCACTGGTCGATTGTCGCCCGATCTATAGCAGCCACGTAAGAAGCGGCAATTTCACGATTCCAGTCTGCAGGTGCGAACCCGCAGCCGGTTTGGGCGAGCCAGCGACCTGCGCTGAACAACCGGTAAAGAACGCTTATACGGCTACGCAGACAGTGCGTGACTACGGTCGTAGCCTTCAACTTGGATCATTGGAGAACCTCCGCTGCTTCAGCCATCCGTGCTGTGTGGAGCGACGCCTTTGCAATCTTCGCGGTCAGTTCGCGACCGCTGAGATGGATATAGATCAAGGTGGTGCTGGTGCTGCGATGTCCAGCAAAGTTGGCGATCTCGTGCAGCTCCCATCCAGCCCGAGCGAGGTCCGTCAGGCAGAGATGCCGAAAGGTATGGGTGCTGAGCTGAGGCAGGCCGGCGCGCTGTGCGAGCGAGTGCACGACCTTGGACCATGTCCAGAAGGTCAGCGGCGCGCCTACGTTACGACGGGACTCCGAGATAAAAAGTGTTCCCCGTGCCCTGGTAAGGGTCCTCCGATGTGCAAGGTAGACAGAAAGCAAGCTGCCCATTGCCTCGGAGTACGGAACCACCCGGCTCCTGCGTGACTTGGTCGTTTCAGCTCGTATAGTGAGCAGACGATGCGCCGGATCGATATCGCCCGTAGCGAGCAGGCACAGCTCCTCGCGACGACGGCCGGCATCGTAAGGCAGGGCAAGCATCACCCTGGTGCGGAGCGGCTCAGACTTGGCCGTCTGGAGTAGCTGCTGCCACTCGGCATCGGTAGGAATCCAGGGTAGGGCGGTGTAGTGGGGAACGAGGGCTCGGGGCCGAGCACCACCAAAGCCGCCGCCCTGCGTGTACCGCCCGCGTCCGACCGGATTATCTCCTCTGAGCCCCTCTTCGATCAGGTGATCGTAGAAGAGACGTACCGCTGTCAGCCGCAAGCGGATCGTGGCGTTGGCCATCCCGGACCGCTCGCTTCGTCTTCATGCTCGCAAGAAGACGAAAAGCAGTCATGAAGCGCACGAAGAGAGCTACATCTTCCTTGGAGGCTTCGTAAACAGGTCGTTGCAACATGAGACAGAAGCTGCCGTAGCTCTCCAAAGAGCGGCGGTAGGCAAGCAGGGTGTTTGGAGCTCGTCCAAGGTCCCTCTGAATCGATAGCCAGCGTTCAGCTTCATGTTCCAGCATGCTTCTCTCCGGGCCAAGGATGGCCACGGAAGAGTAGCGGATGAGAGGAATAGATTCCACATAACTTACAATCAAACTCGTTATTTAAAATCGATGCAGAGCTGGACGGCCTGCTCGAACAGATCGAGGAGCAGGTAGAAGCCAAAGGAGAACTTCAGAGGCGCTACTTTGCCGCTTCCGTCAGTTTTGTGAGGCTCATGGAGAGAAGGTCGACCGGATCGGACGCTTCGTCTGCATGATGGAAGCACGCGAACAATACTGCCGCGCGGAAGCAGCGCGACTCGGCGAGAGAGCCCGCTCGACCGCGAACAGAGTGGACCGCACGAAGTCAATGGTCCTCTTCTACCTGCTGAGCCGAGACCTCAAGAAGATTGAAGGCCATCTGTTCACGTTGCGAGCGCAGAAGAACAGCCAGGACTCGGTACGAATAACCGATCAGGCGGCGGTGCCGAAGTGTTATCGCAAGATCGAAGCGCGGGTCGCTGGCGTGATTTGGGAGACAGTCCTCTCCCTGCTGCCGGACGAGCTTGCCAGGGCGCTGGAGTTGTCCGTTCAGGAGGCCCGCCCGGACAATGACGCCATCAAGGCGGCGGCGGCACAGAATGAACACGTGCCGGGCGCGCAGGTGCAGCGGGGTTGGCACGTGAGAGTGGCCTGAACCCCGGTCAGTCTTCCCTTCCCTAAACCACCAGTAAAACCAACCCTACGCAGCGGCTGCGTGTGCCACACGTGTGCCGCTTTCCTCTTTTTTGGAGGCAGCATGGCTCGCAAGACTGGCCAGATCATCCGCCGCGGACCGAACACCTGGCTGGTCCGCATCTACGTTGGCCGCGATCCGGAGACACGGAAACGCAATTACATTGGCAAATCCATGCAGGGCGGGCTGCGCTCCGCGCAGGCCCACCTCAACCGTATGCTTAGGGAGCGCGACCTTGGCCGGAACATCCGCTCCTCCCGGCAAACCTTCGACCAGTATCTCGATCACTGGCTAAGCATCTGCGCCCAGCGCCGGTGGAGATCCAGGCGCTTTACAGCGATCTGCATAACCGGGAGCTGTCGGCGCGCACGATTCGTTACACGCACGCGGTCCTCTTCTCGGCACTGCGGCAGGCGGTGCGGTGGGAGTTACTTCTGTCGAACCCGGCCGAGGACGCCGATTTACCGCGACAAGCGCGGCGGCGTTTCAGGGTATTCGACGTCGAGCAGGCGAAGCAGTTCATCGCTGCGATTTCGGGGCACAAGTATGAGGCACTGTTTGCCCTCGCGATGACCACAGGCATGCGGCCAAGCGAGTATCTGGCGCTCACCTGGTCAGATTTCGATCTCGAACGCGGCACGGTCAGTATCTCGAAAACCCTCGAATAGCGGAAAGGCGGATGGGCTTTCGAAGACACAAAACGGGAACGCAGCCGGCGCATGGCTAAGCTTCAGAACTGGGTGGTGGCTCTTCTTCGCAAGTTCGAGGAAGCAGCCATTGCAGTTGAAGCCGGACCTTGCGATCTCGTCTTCACCTCGGATCGTGGCGGTCCGATTCACGAAGCGAAGTTCGTCGGGCGCTACTTCAAACCGCTGCTTCGGTCCGCTGGCCTTCCGAACATCCGTCTCTACGATCTGCGCCACACAGCAGCGACCCTAGCTTTGGCCGCCGGTGTCTCGCCAAAGATCGTGAGCGAGCAACCTGGGCACGCCTCCGTGGCGTTTACGCTGAAGGTTTACTCGCATGTTCTCCCGCATATGCAGGACACAGCGGCGATGAAGGTTGAAGCACTGCTGATGGCTGCGTGATTTGTTTAAGGGCCTGGTTTGCTTGGCGGTTGAAGGATGCTTTGGCATCGGATCATGATTCGATTACTCCTGCCGTGTAACGTAATTGTATTGCCTTTGCATCGCATGTTGCGCTACATTTCCTCTACTGCATTTTGGAGGCTTATGCCGCGCATCAAAGGTGAAACTCTCTCCATTAGGACCTCGCCAGACATAAAGGAACTCTTGCGCCTAGCGGCCCGTCAGGAGCACCGATCTGTGGCTTCGATGGTTGAGATTCTCGTCCTCGAATACGCAAGTAAACATAACCTCCAAGCAGGCAAGATGCCGGAGAAGTCTGAGTCAAAATCTGTTTGAACTGAGGGCGAGAGAAGATTTTGGATAAGCGACAGCTCAGTGAGCGCGACATCTGCACCAAATTCATCACGCCCGCCCTTGAGAAGGCAGGTTGGGACATCTCAACTCAAATTCGCGAAGAGTTTCCGATCACCAAAGGCCGCATTATTGTTCGCGGAAAGCTGTTTACCCGCGGCCAGCATAAACGGGCGGACTACGTACTGTTTATGAAACCCGGTCTGCCAATCGCGGTCATCGAGGCCAAAGACAACACCCATTCATTGAGTGATGGAATACAACAGGCGCTCGGCTATGCTGAGCTGCTTCAAGTGCCATTCATATTCAGCAGCAATGGCGACGGTTTCGTCTTCCACAACAAGATCGCCAAAGATGGAAAGATCGAGCGAGAGTTGACACTGGACGAATTCCCGAGCGTTGACACGCTTTGGCAATGGTGGGCAGACCATCAAGGACTGTTGACGCCCCAGCGGGAACTCGTTACACAGGACTACTACAGCGACGGAAGCGATAAGACACCACGCTATTACCAGCTTTTGGCTATCAACAAGACCACCGAAGCAATCGCAAAGGGCCAGACGCGAATTCTGCTTGTGATGGCGACTGGAACCGGCAAGACGTACACAGCCTTTCAAATCATTTGGCGACTCTGGAAATCGCGCACCAAGAAGCGCATTCTGTTCTTGGCTGACCGTAACATCCTGATCGATCAGACCATGACGAACGACTTCAAGCCGTTCGGTTCGGCCATGACCAAGATTCAGAAGCGGCAGGCTAACAAGTCATATGAAATCTACCTCTCCCTTTATCAAGCGGTCACCGGTACAGAGGAAGAGCGGAACATCTACAAGCAATTCAGTCGTGATTTTTTCGATCTGATCGTAATCGACGAGTGTCATCGTGGTAGCGCTGCGGCAGATTCAGCATGGCGCGAGATTCTCGAGTACTTCAAGTCAGCCACGCAGATTGGCCTTACTGCGACTCCAAAGGAAACCCGAGAGGTTTCCAATATCGACTACTTCGGCGAGCCAATCTACACGTATTCCCTGCGTCAAGGCATCGATGATGGCTTCCTTGCTCCCTACAAAGTCGTGCGGATAGATCTGGATAAGGATCTTACCGGCTGGCGCCCTGACAGAGGGATGGAAGACAAATTCGGTAACGAAATCGAGGATCGCATCTATAACCAGCGAGATTTCGATCGGACTTTGGTTCTGGAAAAGCGCACTGAACTCGTCGCAAGAAAAATCAGCGAGTTTCTCAAGCAGACGAACCGCTTCGACAAGACAATTGTTTTCTGTGACAACATTGACCACGCGGAGCGTATGCGTCAGGCTCTCGTCAACGAAAACGCCGATATGGTCGCGCAGAGCAGCAGGTATGTCATGCGCATTACTGGCGACAACGAAGAGGGGAAGCTGGAACTGGACAACTTCATCTTTCCAGAGAGCAAGTACCCAGTCATCGCAGTCACATCGAAGTTGATGACCACGGGCGTCGATGCTCAAACCTGCAAGCTCATCGTTCTCGATCAACGAATCCAGTCTATGACAGAGTTCAAACAGATCATTGGCCGGGGAACCCGGATCAACGAGGACTACGACAAGTACTACTTCACGATTATCGATTTCAAGAAGGCTACAGAGCTTTTTGCAGACTCGGCCTTTGACGGTGACCCAGTCCAGATTTACGAGCCAACCGGAGACCAGTCTCCAGTTCCGCCAGACGACGAGACCGGCACTGTTACAGAGGGTGACGCGTCACCAGTCAATGGCAATCTGCCCAGCGGCCATGAAGTGGTTGGCCCTGGGGAATTCGGCCACGGCGAGGGCGAAGTTGGACGTATACGCCGCTATGTAGTTAGAGATGTAGCGGTCAGCGTAGTCGCGGAGCGAGTGCAATATTTTGACGCCAACGGGAGGCTCATCACTGAGTCGCTCAGGGACTACACCCGCAATGCATTGGGCCAGAACTATGCCTCTCTCGATGAATTCCTCCGCCGCTGGAACAGCGCCGAACGCAAGCAGACCATCGTTGAAGAGCTGGCCAGTCAGGGGATATTCTTCGATGCTTTGGCCGAAGAAGTTGGCAGCAAGTCAAACAAGGTGTTTGACCCTTTCGACCTAATTTGTCATGTGGCTTGGGATCAGCCTTCGCTTACCCGGCGTGAACGCGCGGAGCAGGTAAAGAAGCGCAACTACTTCGCCAAGTACAGCGAACCGGCTCAGCTCGTCCTCGAAGCGCTCCTCGACAAATACGCCGATGAGGGCCTGAAGCCAATCGAGGAAACCGAAGTTCTTTCCATCGCGCCATTCAACCAGCTAGGCACACCCGTTGAACTCATTCGAGCCTTCGGTGGTCTCACTCATTACAATCAGGCGATCAACGAACTTGAATACGCGCTTTACAGCGCATGATCCAATAGGAACCCGATGCCTCTCGCAACACTCGTCAAGATCATTCAAGACATCATGCGCAAAGATGTCGGCGTAGATGGTGACGCTCAGCGCATCAGCCAGATTTGCTGGCTCCTCTTCCTCAAAATTTTTGAGGATAAGGAAGAAGAGTGGGAGATCACCATTCCCCGATACAAATCCCCTTTGCTCAGCCGACTTCGCTGGAAGAACTGGGCCAAAGATGCGGAGGGCATGACCGGCGACGATCTGATTACCTTCGTAAACAACGACCTCTTTCCTGCGCTTAAGCGTCTGGCCACTACTGCCGGAGTCTCGCCCCAGGGCAGGGTTGTTGGCTCTGTTTTTGAGGATGCCTATAACTACATGAAGTCGGGCACGCTGTTGCGTCAGGTCATCAACACCATTGAAGAGGATGTGGACTTCAACTCCTCCACGGATCGTCACCTCTTCAACGACATCTACGAAAAGATTCTGGCCGATCTGCAAGCGGCGGGCAATGCCGGTGAGTACTACACGCCCCGCGCGGTCACCCAGTTCATCGTAGATATTCTCAACCCGCAGCTCGGTGAAGCCATTCTCGATCCTGCCTGCGGCACGGGCGGCTTTCTAACCTGCTCCATTGAGCACTTGAAGAAGCAGGTCAAAACACCGGACGACAACAAGGTTTTACAGGAGAGCATCAACGGAGTCGAAAAGAAGCCATTGCCGCATATGCTGGCCATGACCAACATGATGCTCCACGGCATTGACGTGCCGACAAGGATTCTGCACGACAACACCCTTGCTCGCCCGTTCAAGGACTACGGCCCCAAGGACCGCGTAGACATCATCCTCACCAACCCGCCCTTTGGTGGAATGGAAGAGGACGGAATCGAGAACAACTTCCTCGCCAAACACAAAACCCGCGAGACCGCCGACCTGTTCATGGCGCTCATCATGCACCTGCTCAAGCACAACACGGGCCGCGCCGCTGTGGTGCTACCCGATGGCTTCTTCTTTGGCGAAGGGGTCAAGACCACGCTCAAGCGTGAACTGCTTGAAGATTTCAATCTGCACACCATCGTTCGGATGCCCAAAGGAGTGTTTTCACCCTACACCAGCATCGCTACCAATCTGCTGTTCTTTGAAAAGGGTGGGCCGACAAAGGATGTCTGGTTCTTTGAGCATCCCTATCCGGACGGATACAAGAGCTACTCCCGCTCCAAGCCGCTCACCATTGAAGAGTTTGATCTTGAGAAAAAGTGGTGGGGCGGCGCAACCCGCAAGGGCCGCAAGTCTTCGCAATATGCTTGGGAGGTTCCGGCCAAAGACATTGCCGAGAATAACTACAACCTGGACCGCAAGAATCCGCATGTAGTCGCCGAGTTACATACCGACCCAGAAGAGCTGATGACTGACTATCAGCGGATTGTGGGCGAGTTGCACAAAGCGCAGACGGCGCTCAAGGCAGAGCTGATGGCCGCGCTTACTGCCACGAACGGGGGCAGGGGGTAATAGATCTGCTCGAACGCCACTTTGACACCGCCGTCGCCGCGCCGGACGGCATCAAGAAACTGCGCGAGTTCATCCTCACGCTCGCCATGCAGGGCAAACTCGTCCCGCAAGACCCAAATGATCCGCCCGCCAGCAAACTGCTTAAGGAGATTGAAGCTGAGAAGAAGCGGCTTGTGAGAGAGGGCAAGATTAAAGAGTCAAAGCAGCTTCCACCTGTGAGTCAGGAGGAAATTCCCTATTCATTGCCGAAGGGCTGGGAGTGGGTACGTTTGGCCCAGATCGGCGTGGTTAATCCTCGAAATGATATCGACGACGATTCAATGGCGACAGGGTTCGTTCCGATGGCCTCGATCCAAGATGGTTATTCTGGCCGCCACATTTTCGAGCAAAGGAAATGGATGGAGATCAAGAAAGGGTTCACACACTTTGCTGACGGAGACATTGGCATGGCAAAGATTACCCCCTGTTTTGAAAATGCTAAATCCTGTGTGTTCATCGGCTTACCGAACGGACTTGGCGCCGGCACGACTGAGCTTCATGTTTTCCGCAACTCCTTCGGTTCGCTGGTTCCGGATTTTCTTCTCTATTACTTGAAAAACCCCGCCTTCATCTCCGCAGCGGTCCTCAAAATGACAGGTACAGCCGGACAGAAGCGTGTACCCACTGCGATGTTCGCAGAAAACCCCTTCCCACTTCCCCCTCTCAAGGAGCAGTCGCGCATCATTGCTAGGATCGACGAATTGATGGCGCAGTGTGATGCGCTGGAAAAGCTGCGGGAGGAGCGCGATGCCCAGAGGCTCGCGGTGCATACGGCAGCAGTTCGTCGGCTTTTGAATGTGGCGGACACGGACGGGCACATTCAAGCCCGCGGCTTCCTTGAACAGCACTTCGGTGAACTCTACACCGTGAAGGAAAACGTTACCGAATGTCGGCATTGGACCAGACTGAGAATAAGGAAGGCTTGGAAATCGACCGTATTTTCGAGCGGGGTGAAGTGTTAGCGATTCTACGTGCGATCGCCGCAGTCATCCACAAGCCTTCGAGGGCGAACCCGAAGGTGACGCAGTTGCGGTATAACCTCTTCGGCGACGATCGCTTTGGGCTCACGGACCCAGTAGCCAGTCACTCGATGAGCAACTTGCAGAGCGCCTCCAGAACGTCGCCGCCGGAAAGCCGCCGTCCTGACGTCTGGTTGCCCCGCGCGATTTAGACTAGTTGCCATGCCGAAACAAGGAATTACGTACGAAATCTTGATTGCCTCTCCATCCGATGTGGTCGCGGAGCGTGACATCGTTTCAGCCTGCGCACGCGACTGGAATTCGGCGCATTCTGCCTCAGGCGTTCATGTTCGCGACGTGAGATGGGAGATGGATGCAATTCCCGCGATGGGCGAGCGCGGACAGGCTGTGATCAATCATCAGCTTGTGGACGACGCTGACATTCTGATCGGCATCTTCAAAGCGAGGATCGGAACGCCGACTGGCATTTCGGCGTCGGGCACGATCGAGGAAATCGACCGCTTCATCAGGGCTGATAAGCCAGTGATGCTGTATTTTTCAACGGGACCGGTCCCAAACAACCACGACCCGGAGCAGTTCAAACTGCTGAGGGACTACAAGAACCAGATCGCAAGCCGTGGGATTTACGCCGAATTCGTTGATGAGAACGAGCTGAGGACGAAAGTCAGTCGCAACCTTGCCGCCATGATGGTGAGGCTGAGCACGGGCCATTCCGCTACTCCGGCTCCTCGTCCACCGGATCTGGCTCGTGTGTACATCCGATCGCGCCCAGGAGAACGCAGCGGCGACGTGAGAACCGTCAAGGTGTCGGCAATGATCGAGAACATCTCACCGGTACGGCGGATCAGCAGCTACATGGTCGAATTGTCGGTGCCGAAAGCATGCCTCACCCACACGTCGGCAATCCACATGGGCGAAGTACGCAAGGATCAGCCATCGGATCGTCGGTATTTCCGCCGCTCGGAACACGAGCCGGGCGCCATTCAGCACATCTTCAAGGGAGACAAAGTGCCGATCTTCGCATTGTACTTAGGCGTCGACCAATTGAAGATGGACTATCCCCAGCTCAAGGGCGACTACGAAGGCACAATGGACGATAAGGTCATTATTGACGCGGTCGTTGAAGGCGAGGCTTTCCATGCTGAGCGGACGGTGCGCGACATCTTCGAAAATCCCACGCAGGGGTAAGATCCGCTACAGCTTGACGTTCAGTTCCTTGTTCATCTGGAATAGGGTCTTGTAGGGCACGCCAAATTTCATGCAGACCGCAGGTATCCGGACGGGCTTCTTGTTGCTTTCCTGGGTGACGACGGCTCCGTCGTCTAGCTTGGCTCTCGCGATCAGCCAAAGGTCGGCGCCCCATGTGAACTCGATGGTTTTCGCCATACCGAATTTCGCAAGAGAATACTCGCTGAGCTTACCTACAAGTTCCTGGCATTCCTTTGAGTCTGACGCGGAATCGGCCAGCTTGTCCTTCCGGGACCTGACCCACGAGATAAGCGGATCGGTATCGGTCTTCTTCGTTCCAGCAAGTACCTCTTCGATCACCCTCTTGTGTGAGGTGATCTTTTTCGCCGCAACCTGTTTCTCGAACCAACTCCAATATGCCATCATGCCCGGCATCGGGAATGGGTCTCTCGCGCCCCATATGAACGAATTCGCGTCTACCCAGTACCGCCCTTTCACTGCACCCCGACGCGCCTAATGTAGCGGATGGTGGAGGCGATACTGACGCCGAGAAGCGCCGACGCTTCGGTGTAGCTGGCGCGATTAGTCGCTAGTGCATTCGCGACCGAGGTGTTCAGGACCTTCCCGTTACGGATATCAAAGGAGGCCCAGAAATTGCCACCTTGACTATCTTTTTCCTTTTGCTTGTCGCGTTTCTTCTGATCGATTGCGCGGTAGCGGGCGTATTCCTCATTGACGGCATCGATGAAGGTGTCGAAACTGATCCTATTGAGATCTTTAGCCCGCCTGAGGGCCACAAGCGTACTCACGCGGAAGTGCTTGGCCGTTTTCTGCGCGGCGCTTTTAAAAGGGCCATCTTTCCAGACCTTGTTGAAGTCAGCCTCTGGCACGAGCAACTCGGCCGCGACCTGATCGCAGAACAACTCTATTTTGTTCGCGCTTTCCTTCTTATGATTGGGCGTGCGGTCGGAGACGCCATCCTCACCGATCCAGATGTGGACCATTTCGTGTGCCATCGTGAAGACTTGAGCGGCCTTTGCGTCGGCATCGTTGATGAAGATAACCGGAGCAATCGGGTCGCTGAGGGCGAAACCGCGGAACTCTTTGACATCGAGTTTGCGATGGGTGTCATGGCCGACGAGAGCGCTGCGCATGACGAGAACGCCGAGACCTTCAGCTCTCGACACCAGGTGCTTGATGAATGCTTCGTAGTCGGCACACTGGGCTCGGTCGTCGAGCGATAGCTCGAGGGCATCACGCATGTCGGCCGCAACGTTCTTCGGATCGCTGCCTACGGTGAAGCGGCCGACGAACTTGAGCGGCTTTGCACCCTGATCCTTGCGCTCGTCATGGACCCAATCTTGTCTGACCAGAGCGGCGTTTAGAACATCGCGGAATTCGAGCGAAGGATTTTTGATCCTCTGGCCATTCACTGTGCGGAGATCAGGAATCGGCGGATCGTCCGACGGCGGAACGGTCGGCATGAACAGCATCGCGTAGGAAATACCAAGCTTCTGCGCGAGTGCCTCCGCTTGATTCTGCGATGGATAATTGGTCCCCGCTTCCCACGCCTTGATCTTCGCACTGGTGATCGATCCCTTTGCGAGGCGATCGGTTCCCAGCCCGGCACGCTCGCGCGCCCAGTTAAGCATTTTCCCGTTGATGTGAGCCGGAATCATATGTGCGTTTTCGTAACAAAGGTAAATGATCGCGCGCGAAACAATCGCGATCGATCGGAGGCTGGAACCTGGATGTAAAGGGTCCTGAAATACGATTCGTCTTTTCTTCGCCATAATACACCCACGGGCAACATGGAGCGGTCGTCGCGTGGTAGGAAGAGCAACCGGATCAAGGATCGGTTGCTTCCACAATCGCGATCTGCGTCTCGATCATCGCAGCCGTGAGGATCGCTTGCGACCAGGACTTCGGGTCCGATCACACATCAAGTGCAGATTGATCGAGGCGATGCTTGTGGCTTTGCGATATCAGTGAGATAACCGGCCAATATTCGGAATCGCGCAATTTCGAAATAGTTCGATGTAGAGCGGGTGACAGGTGCGTTGTATTCCCTTTCAGCTGGATTCTAACCATCAGTGGCTGTTACTCCCAGTTCTCACTAAACGCAGTAGGCGTTCGCTGGGGACTGGAAGTCATTGGAGCGACGCGTTCGAGTTCAAGAAGCCCCTGAGACGCGAATTCCACTGTGATGGCGGGAGTCGGGACTGACGGGCTGGAATTTCGATTGCTCAACGCATGGCATTTTGTGTCAGGACATCGCGATGTCGGTACTGAAAAGCACCAGATTCTACACACCATTAAATGGGCAGAGTTTGGCCGGTTAACAGGCCAATGCGCTCACCGAGACCGGTACAAACGGTCGCATCCGGGATCGGGACAGAGAACGGACTTCTCTTCAGGCAAACGCAATATGCAATTCCAGCGTCGGAGTTCCGGCTACTGACTGGCCATCAGCAAGTCCGATTCGGGCGTGGCGCGTGAGCCCTCGGGCCGGACTAGTTCAAGTGTGCGATGCGTGTGCTGTGCGAAGATGACTCCCACCGTATTCACTACTCGGCAGCGACCAGCGTCAATGAGCGATTTGGCAATGCATTGCTCATTGAGCTGCGAACGGCATTTGTGAGGACTCATGTCGCCTCGGTCGCAAAAGACAAGAGTGCGCCTATTACAGTCATCGCGCTTTCACCACCTGTGCAAACACGCGCCGACGCTCTGGCTACCAAGCGACGCGTTCGGCGTGGATCGTGAAAAAGCGGCTGAACGCATTTGGCGGGACCGCCTTGGTTCCGGCACACGATCAATAATTGACGAAACCTTGGCAGCCCGAGTGCTAAGTATCAGGACCGCGTGTACTAGAAGAACTCTCGCTTAGTTCGTAGCGTTTTCGGCTCTGCTCGGCCGCACCCAGCCTACCGGCCATCGAGAGTCTTGACTAAAGCCGCAAGCGACAGATCGAACGCTGCAGCCAAGGCAGCCAGATGACGCAGCCCAATCTCACGAGATCCTCGCTCTAGATCGGAGATATGGACTTCATGTATACCGGACTGCTCTGCAAGGTCGATCTGTCTCCACCCGCGCTGCTTTCGCAGTTCACGGATGCGCTCTCCGAGCTGGATACAGATGTCAGAGGACATCCTCTGAGCATTGCCTTAGTGCATGCGCTATATTTAGCGCATGCACTCTCTTAAGCCGCCAAACGTACGAGAACACTCCAGAATCTTTCCCCAAGAACCGTATCCCTCAATCTTCAAAATTTGAGAGACCTCAAAGACAACCGGGAGCGCGACACGATTTCGTATTTTCCTATCAAGGACCGGATAAACAATGATCACATGTGACGAACTCACCAGCAAGGTCGTGCGCCAACTGACCATCTTCGAGGATGGCGTATACGGTCCCGAGGTGCATATCGCGTTCACTGATGGCACTTCCTTCTGCGCTTGCATGAGAACAAACGTTTCGATAGAGGCTAAGCACATCCATGATGAGGGCGGTGAGCCGCGCATCTTGCGTGACTACTCCAGTCAATGTGTCAGTCGCGGATCCGGCACGTAGTCGAAGGTATCCTCGCCCGTCTGGAGCCCGGACACCGGGAACTGTCAGTTAACAGCAGAGAGACGGAACTGCGGCTAGGGTGCTTTATGAGAGCCTTTGCCGTCAGGCTGGCTTCTTCACTTCAATCACTTGAGCCTTGAGTCTGTCACGACCATGTACGATATCTGCCATACAGCCATCCCGATGGTGTGAGCATACTTAGCACTTGCGTTACAAAACAGGCCAAGGACATGCATTACAGTACGCTGGACCCTATGGTTCCTGAGCTTTAGTCCTACGCACGATGATGCGGTATGCCCTGGAAAAGAGTCGTATCGTGGATCAACGCCTGCAGTTTCTGACGAGTAACTAAAAGGAGGAAATGTCATTGTCGGATCTTTGCCGTGAGTTCGGAGTCTCGCGGCCCACCGGTTACCGATGGATGAACCGCTATAAGGAGGTTGGGCCAGAGGGGTTGCTCGACCTCAGCCGCAAGCCCCACGGGTGCTTCGGGTATTTTGTCGCGCCCCATGATCATGGTTCGTCGCTTCGGCGGCCAACCCGCTCTATTTATCATGAACTATGCGCACGCTTACGACACTTTCCTCGCCGCTTCTACAGTCTCAGCTGTCGCCCAAACGACGTTTCATCAGCACCTTATTGCCATCGCCAACCAGGCAAAGGGCAAGGTCTACGTCTCCTGTTCACTTCCCGGCACAAAGCTTGATTGCGACCTCGATGAGCATGGCCATCCGCCCATGCAGTCCACATTCAAGTTTCCACTCGCCATGGCCGTTCTGCATTGGATTGAGCTCGGCAGGCTCCAGCTCGACCAACCCATCCGCTTTCTCAAGTCTGACCGTTCTGAGACCTACAGCCCCTTGCAGGAAGAATTTCCCGAGGCCGACGTCGATGTACCCTTGCGCAAGATCATCAAGCTAACGGTTGAAACCTCAGACAATACCGCGGCAGACATTCAGCTTCGTCTTATTGGTGGCCCTGCCGTCCTGCAGCAGTACCTTGACTCGTTAGGCCTGAGCGCCATCCATCAGCAGGACAGCGAGCACACGCTTCATGGCGACCAAAAGCTGCAATACCGTGACTATGCCGAGCCCGCTGCCATGGTCGCGCTCCTCCGCCAATTTGCCGACCACTCGCCTCTCAACCCTGAACACACGGCACTCCTCAATGGATGGATGCTTCAAGCCACCAGCGGCCCTGATCGCATCAAGGGGCTCTTGCCTGCCGGAACACCCGTGGCGCACAAGACCGGTTCTTCTGGTATCGAGTTCGGGATCATTCCTGCCACCAACGATGTCGGACTGATCACTCTTCCCGACGGGCGTCGGCTTGCTTTGGCAGTCTTCGTCACCAATGCCCATGCCGACCAGGACACCTGCGAGCACGTTATCGCGGCCATCGCCGAATCAGTTTACAGCGAAGCTCAAAACAAACAGGAACTGTCTTTGCCACTGAGAAGGTAATCATCCCGCCTGGCACAGATCAATCCTGCAAATGCGCTTCTAGTCACTTGCGCGCGAAGTCAGCATCTCGGACAGACGAAACAGAAGAGCGGCAAAGCACAAAACGCGGGCGCGCTCCAGAGTAGGCTGAAATCAGGTATAGAGAAGCAACAACAAATTGAGCCCCACCCACCGCGAGGGGCTGTCACGGTGAGCGTACTTAGCACTTGCGTTACAAAACAGACCAAAGACATGCGTTACAGTCCGCAGGAACCCTGATGGTTCCTGAGCTTTGGCCTGACGCATGATGATGCGGTATGCCCTGGAAAGAGAGTCGTATCGTGGATCAACGCCTGCAGTTCCAGTCGAGCTATCAGAAGGAGGAGATGTCGCTGTCGGACCTTTGCCGTGAGTTTGGAGTCTCTCGGCCTACTGGCTACCGCTGGATCAACCGGTATAACGAGGTCGGGCCGGAAGGACTACTTGATCTCAGTCGCAAGCCGCATGGGTGCTCGCACGCGACCTCAGAAGTTGAGGAAAACGCAATCCTCGCGCTGCGGAACAAGCACCCAAGCTGGGGAGCGCGGAAGCTGAAAGCGCATCTTGAGGTGCTGCAGCCAAAATCGACTGGCCTGCAGCAAGCACCTTCGGCAATATTCTCGCGCGGGCCGGCCTGACGAACCCGAAGCAGAAGAAGCGGCGTACCAGCTCGTACTCGGAACCGTTCTCCACGGTGACGGCACCGAACCAGCTCTGGTGTATGGATTTCAAGGGGTACTTCAGCACCGGAGATGGCAGGCGATGTGATTCTTTCACAATCACACACGCGCACAGCCGCTACTTGATCCGTTGTCAGACGGTTTCGCGCATGGACCTGAGCCAGGTCGTTGCAGTCTGTGAAGCCGCGATGCACGAGTACGGCATGCCTGCGCGGATCAGAACTGACAACGGTGCGCCCTTCCTGGGCAACGGGCTGCTGGGGTTGTCGAAGCTGTCGCTTAGCTGGACGAAGATGGGCATCGTGCACGAGCGGATTCAACCGGGCAGGCGCAACAGAACGGACGTCACGAGCGTATGCATCGCACTCTGAAGGAGGACACGACCAAGCCTGCAGCGCTGACGCTCAAGCTGCAACAGAAGAAGTTCGATCGTTTTCGGCAGATCTTCAACCACGAGCGGCCACACGAGGGAATCAATAACGCCACGCATGCCAGCTTGTATCAGCGCAGCTCCGTTATGTTCTCGAGGTTAGCCACTGAGTTTACATATCCACGAGGGTTTCAGACGAGGCGTGTCAACAGTAGCGGGGATATCAGCTGGCACAAGAACAGGATCTTCATCAGCCAGGTCTTCTCCTTCGAAGACCTCGGCTTCGAGGAGATGTACGAGGAGATCTTCAGGGTTTACTTCCGAGACATTGAACTTGGCAAACTGAACGTCCCTGAATTACGGTTTAGATCGGTGAGAGCCCTTCCATAAGGCTGTCGGCCAGATTACAGCGGTCTGAAAGGCCTGCGACTTCGCTCACGAGAAAAAGACTTCTGAGTATCTACAGGTACTTCCCCGAACTACAGCCGTAGGATCTGGAGCTTTGCAGTGGGGGCAATGATGACGGCGTCACCCATCCCGGCTAGATCATCGCACGGCGTCCTACCCGCTCCTTCCAAAAGTCGGGCAAGACTCTAAGGTCCATGACGCGCGCGACCTTCTCCGGGGTCACTTCGCTCTGAACGCTCAATTGCCATATCTCCGCTACAGAGACGTTCTCTGGCGCGCGGTCCACCAGGAGCATCTTGTCCCTGGCCGAAAATATCCCTTCCTGAAGCACTGAGGCATACCAACCCGGCTTGCCGTGCCGAAAAAAGAGCGCCGTCATATCTGGACGTCTGAAGCGCATTTGGAGCTTGTAACACGGACTCCGTGGCTGCACGACCTGGGGTGTTGCCGTGCCGATCTGGATCACGTCTCCTATATTCAGATCCGTCTCAAGCCAACCCTCCGAGGTGACGTTTTCGCCAAAGCTGCCCGAGGGCAAAGGCCCCGAACCGAGCATCTGTTCCCATGCAGCGTAGTGCTCCCTGGGATAGAAAGATACCGCCTTGTCCAAACCTCCATGAACACTCAGGTCGCCTTGCGCGTCGCCTTCCATACCCAACTTACGAGCGAAGACGGCACCGTTGACTGCGGACTTGAAGAAGCCTGTCGTCACAATCCGCCCCGCGAACTGCACCTCTCGAAGTTCGCCACTTAGATTGATGGAGTGGACTCTTGTCTGCATCGATGATTGGCTCAGCATAGTGTTGGTCTCGTGTCAGGAATTGTCTTTAGTGCTATATGCTCGACCCGCGCGTTTTTTTCGCCAGATCATGCAGTGTCTTCAGCACCCGTTTGAAGGGGCCCGTCCTACCGTGAGCTGCCTGCAGAATGAGAGTTCCCTGCAGACGAGCGACCCAGTCTTCTGCGAAGTCGCGCGCCCGAGCATCCTTCATTCCGCCGTCACGCGCAAGCTTTGCGATGGCCACTGTCCATTGTTCGAAAGAATTTCGTAAACTCTCGCGCGCCGACGGTCCCAGGCTGGCCGTTGCAAGCTGCCCGAGTACGCAGAGGGTTCGGCCGCCGCTATACATATGCTCCAGCGCAGAGACAATCTTCCGGACACGGACGCTGAGTGGTTCCGGCGCCTGGGCGGCGCGGAAGATCTGGCTATCAATCACGACTTCCGCGCGGGCAAGCACGGCCGCAGCCATCTGGTCCTTTCCCTCTGGGAAGTAGTGGTAGAGGCTCGATCGGCCGAGTCCTGTTGCGCGCGAAAGGTCGGCGAGCGAAGCACCTTCAAAGCCGCGGTCCCGGAACACGGTGAACAAACGATCGATAATTTCATCTTTCGACGTTGAAGCAGCGGGCATCTCAATCTCCACGTTTCCCAGAATGTTCGTTACAGAGTAACTCAATCTGAAAAGATAAAGCCTCGCTTGACAGGCCTCGCACTCTTCTGTAGTGTACCGATTGTTCGGTACAAATGCAATCAAGACCGACGAGGAGCCTTTCATGTCAGCACCGGTGCACTATCAAAGCACTTCTGTCAGCGACCGCCGTTCGGGCTCGCCACTCAACATCTTCTATCGCGAGGCGGGTCAGAAGGACGACCCTGCCATCCTTCTGCTGCATGGTTTCCCGACCTCCAGCCATCAGTACCGCGGTCTGATCGAACGGCTTTCGAACAAATATCGCGTCATCGCTCCGGATCTTCCGGGCTTCGGATTCTCTGACGCGCCGGACGCCACAAGCTTCGACTACACCTTCGATCACCTCGCCGAAGTGATCGAGAGCTTTACGGACGCAATCGCCCTCGGCCGGTATGCCGTCTATGTCTTCGATTACGGGGCTCCCGTCGGCTTTCGTCTCGCGCTATCGCGGCCTGAGCAGGTGACCGCACTGATTTCACAGAACGGCAACGCTTACGTAGAGGGTCTGAGCGATGGCTGGAACCCTATCCGCGCCTACTGGCAAGACGCAAGTCCAGAGAATCGGAATAATCTGCGAACGTTCCTGCAGGCCGGAACAACTCAGTTCCAGTACAAGCACGGCGAGGCGGACGCAACCCTGATTGCGCCGGAGAGCTACACGCTCGATCAGCACTTACTCGATCGCCCCGGCAATGATGAGATCCAGCTCGATCTCTTTGGCGATTACAAATCGAATGTGGCATCATACCCTCGTTTTCAGGAGTACTTCCGCACCCATCAGCCGCCTACCCTTGCGATGTGGGGCAAAAACGATCCGTTCTTTCTGCCGCAGGGTGCAGAGGCTTTCCGGCGCGACCTCCCCAATGTGGAGATTCGCTTGATCGACGCAGGACATTTTCCTTTGGAGACGCATCTTGATGAGGTCGCAGGAATCATTCGTGCCTTCCTCGCCCGCACGTTGGACGAGGCCCAGGGAGAAGCCCTCTTCGGCAAGCTGGATGAGGCGTCAGTCCCTGCTGAGGGCAAGGAACTCGTCGCACACATGAGCGATCTGTTTGGCTTTGTTCCGAATCTCGGCTACGCAATGGCCGCAGAGCCGGTCGTCCTGGATGTCTATCTCAAGATGCTGCAGGCGCTTGGACAAACCTCTCTCGACCCGATTGCACAGCAGGTTGCCCTGGCTGCGGCCAGCCGTGCCAACGCCGCCGAGTACGCCATAGCCGTCCATTCAACCCTGGCAGAGGAGTTGGGAGCATCCACTGAAGTTGTGGAGACCCTTCGCAACGGCGGATCATTCTCCGATGCCAAACTGGAAGCAGTACGTCATTTTGCGGCGGCAATCGCTTCCAAGCGGACGCAGGTCTCTGACAGCGATGTGCACGCACTAACAGCAGCTGGCTACGACCGTCGCGCGGCAGTGGCGATTGCACTGGCTGCGGGTGCAAAGACCCTGGTCAACGCTGTGGCCCATCTGTCACATGTAGAGATCGACGAAGGCTTCCAAGTGAAACCGGCTGCCAGCCGATGGTACGCAGGCGCATGGCCGGTCAGAAGCCGCCGCCCATGCGCGTTCCAGCGTGCCCCATAGAAGGGAGGTGACCGCACGGGTGCTTCAAAGCGTTGGCCGATTGGTACCGATGAACGCGCTTCTTGTAACTTGTGCGCGAACTCAGCATCCCGGACAGATCGGAACAGAAGAGCGGCAAGGTGCAAACAGGCGCGTCCATAGCAGGCCATGGAAATGACAGAGTGTGGAAAGCATGGAAAGCCATAAAGCCGGCTTCCCACTCTTCCCACACTCTTTGGAAATCCCTTCGGGATTCCCACATTCCCACGGCCCCGACGACGGGCTTAGGTATTACATACGAAAGACGGAAACCTAAAAACAAGGCCCGAACCTGCGCAGGGGGATGTAACGGATGTCTCCGGTCCAAAACGTAACGCATGTCCCGGTACACTCAACGGATCTCCCCGGTCCAAGATGCAACGCTTGTCCCGATACACTCAGGTGATTGAGTCTTTGTCGGCCAGATTCACGGGTTCACATCCTTCCGGGCAATGTAGATGCTTTGCAGCAGGCATGTTTTTGGACCAGCCATCATGTACTTTGAACGTCACCAGTGCCCTCAGGCGACGAGTACAGTAGAGGATCATCCTTACTCCTCACTTCCGAGAGCTGCGCCATAAATCCCCTTACGACAGCACTCGCCACAGGAGACGCATTGTCTGCACGTGACATAAGATAGGTCCCGATCAGAGGCGATGGTTCTGCCAAAAGACGAATTGCTATGCCGTTACGACAGATGCGCAACGCTCCCGGCTTGAGTACGACAGCAATGTAATGAAGGTCCGTCACGAATGGGAGCGCCTCCTCCGGATCGATGATGTGATGAATGCTGCGCGGCTTCACATCTCTCTTCTCGGCGAAATCCATAAACCGGTCATAGAGGGGCGGGTGCAGGCGACGCTCCGGTGCAATCCAGTGCCTTCCGTCCAGACACTCCAACCGGACTGCGAGGTTCTGAGCGAGTTCGTCCTCTTCCGACGCTGCCACATAAAACGGGGCTTCTCCGAGCTTCACTTTCGTAAGAAAAGGCGAATCGGGCGGCTCGTTTGCGAGTGCCAGGTCGAGGGTTCCTGAGAGCAGATCGTGAGCTAGATCGAATGAAAACTGACTTGAGAACTCGATCCGTAATCTGGGAAATCGTGAGAGGCGCAAGGTAAGCAGTGTTGAGACAAAGAAGGGATCGATGTAGGGCGACTTACCTATATGGAGCGCAGCCTCAAAATTCTGTGCGACAGTCCGGGCAGCTCCGATCGCCCTCTCGGCTTCAAGCAACGCAACGCGTGCCGGTCCCAAATACGCTCGCCCCGCAGCGTTCAGGCGCACCGTCTTGCGGTCACGATCGAAAAGCGGCGAGCCTACGCTCGACTCGATCTCAGCAATCGTTCGGGTGACTGTGGGCTGGCTCACATGAAGCTTTTGCGCCGCTAAAGTGAAATTTAGCTCCTCCGCCAAAGCTATGACAGCCTCCATGTGCTTTGTCTCATTGCGTGCCATAGTCCAACTCCGGTACCGCTCAGTCGTTACGGAGATGGAATGCGGCGATCTCGATCTGCAGGCCTCACGTGAGGAGCGATCTTGTTCAGGTTCGGAAACGTCCGACTCTGGCTCTGCAAGACCGGTTTTCCGTTCGGAACGAGCATTTCCATCGGCGGACGCACTGTTTGACGAACGGCGGGCGATTCTGACGTTTGCGCCACCTCAGAAAAGACACTCATTTTCTGAATGATGAAACAACAACAATGAATTGGACTGTGAGCCTACTGCGGGCGGATCGTATTGGTAAGAGAGCGAGTTCACCTGCCGGGAGGCGCGTTAGCGATGCGTTATGAAGTCCACTCAGCACAAATCGGAGATTCCTCAGCAATGGTCCGTCGAAGCCGCCGCAATGGCTGCCCAGGCGAAAGTTTTGTCAGGTAACAAGCTGGAGCAACTGGTAGTCCGCTTGCAGCGGCACTCTGGGCGATCAAAGGAATCGTGCTGGCGATTCATCATCCAGCACGGCTTGAAAGCACGAGTTGAGCATCGGCGCTGGACGGAGTCCGAGATTGATCTCGTTCGGGAAGAACTGGTGAAGCGGTCGGTTGAAGATGTCGCCAAGAGGCTAAATAGGAGCCCGAAGGCAGTTCGCAATGTGCTCCGGCGCAATCACCTGAGTCTTCGCGAGATCCGATGCGATCTCTTTTCCGTGGAAAGCCTGGCGTGTGCGCTCCACGTCCGTAAAACAGAAGTTCTGTACTGGATTGAGCAACATTGGCTCGAGGCCACCGTGGAATGCCGGGGCAAGCGGCACCTTTACATCATTACACCGGAAGCGCTGGCTCAGTTCTACAGGCAGCATCACGCCGATCTGTTACGACGTGGCATGCGGAACCAGTCGTTATTTGAGGCCTACGTCCAATACTGCTACGTTCCAAAACACACTGTTGGAGAGCAGCTTCTTGATGTTCGCCGCGACAAGCGTGAGCGCGCCGCCTTTGCCTCCGCAGAATCGAAAGTGCAGACGGTTGCTGCCGAGTCAGAGGCAGAAGAACTGGAGGACCAAGACGATGCGCAATTGGAAAAGCTGTGCCGTATCGAGATGGAAGAACTGGAGCGAGCCGCAAAGCACTGATGTAGAAGGTGATTTGCGTTCATGCCCGTACTGTGGCGCCGCAACTGCCGGGCCTAGGATCTCGTACCGCGAGATCTCGGCTAATATCGTTTGCGTTGCAATGTTAATTAGCGTTCTGGTGATCGTAGCGTGGAGCACTGAGCATTGGATCGAGAGGGAGAACCAATATCTTCTTGAGCGAATGACGCCCTGGCGAGAGCCGATTGAACTCTGAGCAACTGCCTGCCGAATGCTCGCTGAATGGTTTGCTCTTGCCGAGGCCTTGCGCCTGAGGAGGAGTGCTCGATCGCTGCAGGACACCAAGTTTAACGGCTCGTACTGCACTGTCTCGCCGTTTGTCTTCTTCATCTCTATCGTGTGGTGGTTGCCATGTTGATGGCAATCGGAACCTGGGAATTAGCTTTCATTTAATACTTAGAGAAGGTAGATGCTGAGCGACTATCCGACACTTTGCTTTATTGAATTAGGTTTCGGCTCGGACAGGATTCATTCGGCACCGGCAAACCGTCTGTGCTGAGCGCTTCGCCGGTCCCGGTGCTACCCCGCGCGGTCGCACAGGACAGCCTCACTCAGACTTCATTCATGTGGCCTTTCTCAAAGCCAACCCGGCATTGCGTGCGTTTCTGCAACCATCTTGATCACGGCAGGGCATCAAGCAATCAACGCACTCAAGCTGCAACCATCGCCTGCCGGTAGCCATGTGCGGTCAGCCCGAACGACTTACGAGAGCATCCGTACTGAAGCGTCCCGCACCAGTAACGGCCAACGACACGCATCCGCAGAGATAGATTACGCAGAGTTCACCGTGATCAGCACTGGAACCGAAGAACTCTGTGTGATGAACGAAAATCCAGGCGACGCTGATGTTACACGCAATAAATAGCGCCGCCGGTCTGGTAGCAAAGCCAGCGATGAGCAGAACTGCCGCCAGCACGTCAGACATGGCGGCAATCGTAAAGCTCACATGAGCGCCCAGATGAAGCGGATCTGGAAAGACCGGCGCCATCTGTGAGAAGCCCGTGATCTTCTCCAGACCGTGCTTTAGAAGGAGACTCAAGCCGAACGATACTCTCAACAGCAGCAATCCCAGGTCGGTTCCAAGCGCATTCTTACCAGTAGAAAAGATGGCTTTGTAGTTCATTTGCCACCCTCTTCGAGAATGAGAGACGGTGTGTTTATGGGAACCGCCTTAAGCTCTCGAACGCATTGTTTGAGCGGTTCAATCATTGGCGCGAAGAGCGTATCGTGACGCTTTTCGAGGGCTACTTCCGAGAACAGCTTCAGCCCGAGAGCAAGTGCGGCGGCTTTGTCGGCATCCATAAAGTTCTTCGACCGAACCGCTTCAACGATCTTGAACAAGTCGTCGTAATTCGTCACAGTAATCTGAAGATTCGGTGCGTCAGCGTCTTCGATTGGAGGAAGTATCGCTTCCATTGTGATCCGATAGGCGTGCATGATGAGCTCCCTTAGAACGAGGAGCCGAAGGATCATTCCTCCGGCTTCCTTTCAGCGATCTCCTGCCCTAGCGCGCCGACACAAGCAGTTTGCCGCGATTACGGCCGCTACCGACCTTGATTAGTGCGGAGCCAACGTCTGCAAGCAAGTAGGTGCGGCTCACCTCGATGTGGAGCCTCTTGCTTGCACAAAGATCGACAATCTTGGTGAGACGAGCACCATCGGAAAGGTGAAAGACAAACGTTGCTTTCACGCCCAGACTTCTAGCCCGCGCTTCATCGGGTGGCGAAACGGTAGTCACAAGATGCCCTCCCTTGCGAAGCACAGCGAAGGACTTCTCCTGTACGTCTCCGCCGATCGTGTCAAGAACGGCGTCAACGTTCCGAACTTTTGAGGCAAAGTCTTCCGTCGCGTAGTCGATGACCTCGTCCGCCCCAAGAGAACGGGCAAACTCTGCATTCTCCTTCGAGGACGTCGTAATAACTTTCGCGCCTGTACCCTTCGCAAGCTGGATGGCGAAGCTGCCCACGCCGCCTGCTCCTCCATGGATCAACACCGTCTGCCCCGACTTCAAGTCAGCCGTCTCAAACAGAGCCTGCCAGGCGGTGCCGGCGGCAGTCGGAAGGGCTGCGGCACTGGCGAACTCGACAGTGCGGGGAACATGCGCGAGGTAAAGGGCAGGCACCGCAACGAACTCTGCTAAGGCACCGGTCCGGCTAAACTGAGTGCCGTCGCCCGGTGCAGGTTCGAGTCGTCCGAAGACTCGGTCGTCCTTCTTCCACTGTGTGGCCGACGCCCCAACCTCAACGATGGTTCCGGAGAAGTCGGTTCCGGCGATGTAGGGAGTAGAGAAGGGGAAGAAACCTTGCATCTGACCGCTGATGAGCTTCACGTCGAGGGGGTTCACACTGGCCGCCTCCACTTGCACGAGCACTTCTGCCGCCCCGATCTTTGGAACTTCTAAGTCTTGAACGGCAACATCTGCGACGCTGCCGTATTTGGTTACGATAGCTGCTTGCATTACTTTGTCCTTTCCTGTGAGCCAGAGTTTGCAGGCGGCCAGGCGCCAAGACGGTTGAGCATCCCAAACCAGTCTTCGAGGTGCCAGGTGTGGGTAATCTTGCCATTCTGCAGATGGTGGAATTCATGCAGTCCCACATCGACCGTTTGACCGGTCGGGGAGACTCCAAAGATCTCGCCGCGATGCGTGCCGGTGATGCTTGCACGAACGCCGGCACGACTGGCCGAGCCGACGATCTCGTGAATGACAATCTTCATATCGGGGAATGCCGCGAGGAACATCGGTAGCAGTTCCTTCATCCCGTTCGTACCTGGTCGCTGGCCGGGCAGCAAGGGGATGTCCTGCCAGTCGGGTGTACACGCCTCATCTAGAAGATGAGCGTTCCCATCCGAAAAAGCTCGATAGAACGTCTCGATCGAGCGAATCTCCTGCTCGGAAAGCGAAGAAGACTGCAAAGTGGTTTCTGCCATAGTTGCTCCTCTGAGTTGTGGTTCAACATTTGATGGTTGAGGCGACATCGCCTTAGTTAGGTCGCTAGCCCTATCTGCTTTACAAACGTGGCTTGCTCACGATGTGTATCCGTTGGTTCGCCGATCAAGCGAAGCCCCCATTCGGGCGAATGACCTGCGCGTTGATCCACCCACCGTCAGGCCCCGCCAGAAACGACACACTCCGAGCGACATCGATGGGCTCGCCAAGACGTTCGATCGGCGCAACCTTGCTCATTTGGGCGATCAGTTCTTCACTTTTGCCATCCAGGAAGAATGGGGTGGCAACGGGCCCGGGAGCTACGGCGTTGACGGTGATGTTCCGACCCCGAAGCTCATTGGCGAGAACGCGAACCATGCCTTCGATCCCCGCCTTCGACGCAATATAGGCTCCATAGGTCGGTGTCGACTTCGCGATGACGCTGCTGGAGAGCGCAATGATCCGGCCACCATCGGCAACATGCTGTGCCGCCTGGGCCAGTACCAGGAAGGCTCCGCGGAGATTGACCGCAATAACTCTGTCAAATGCTTTTACATCGTTTTTGATGATCGGAAAGTTCGCCAGCACGCCCGCGCAATGGACTACCACGTCGATCTGACCCGTTGTGGCGAGAGCGCCCTCAAAGAGCGACGCAACCTCAGTTTCGTCTGCGATGTCGGCCTTTACTGCGGCGGCCTGACCACCGGCGTTCTTGATCTCGTTCACTACATCATCGGCTCTCTTAGAATCACCCGTGTAGTTCACCATGACAGCGAATCCATCGGCTGCCAAACGCTTTGCGACCTCTCGGCCGATCCCACCTGCCGCGCCAGTAACAATTGCTGTCTTTTCCATGACCCGATCTCCTGTGCTCTTGCCCTAATACGCCCTGAAATCAAGAGTGCGCTTGCAAGATCAGCACGTCCAATGCATAGTACTGATAGCAGCTATGCACCTAACGCAGTTACGTCAAGCCGACCTAAACCTCCTCGTCGTCTTTACCGTGCTTGCGGAGGAGAGAAATGTTTCTCGTGCCGCTGGCCGACTTGCCCTAAGCCAGCCAGCCGTCACGCGGGCTATGCAACGCCTGCGGGGCATGTTTCACGATGATCTATTGGTCCGCGTCTCAGGCAATTACGAGCTCACGCCGAAAGGTGAGCGTCTCATTCAGGAGCTGGAGACAACCTTGCCGCGTCTGGACAGGCTTCTCGCGAGCGCCGCGTTCGATCCCATGGCAGAACCAGCGCGATTCCGCCTTGTGGGCACGGACTACGCCTCACACGTCATTGGCATCCCGCTGGCAAAGCACTTTCTAGAAGCGGGACAGGACCTGGCGTTTGACATCCTGCCGTTGAACGATGCCGTGTTCGATGCCATGGACAGGGGCAGAATCGACCTCCTCTTCTATGCAGATGACGGCAATGTCCCGGCACATCTCGCGCGTCAGCTCCTCTTCGAAGAGGAGTTTGTTTGCGTTGTGTCAAAGGACAGCCCTTACGCTCTCAAACTAACGTTGCATCAGTATTTGGACGGTCTACATGTCGGGGTGAACACTCTCGCCGGATCACAGACGGTCCCGGATCAGACTTTGGCAGTCAGTGGGCTAGCGCGTAACTGCCCATTCCGAGTTCCTTTCTTCGCGGAAGCTATACGCACAGTGGCTGGGACAAATCTAATTGCCACAGTGCCGAAACGCATCGCCGTTCACGAAGCGCAGAATGCAGAGCTGAGGATCGTAAAAGCGCCGAAGCCCCTCGGGCGATTCACGTACCTTATGGTCTGGCATCCACGCATGGACAGCGATGCAGCGCACATCTGGCTGCGTAGCGCCGTGAAAAGAATCGCAGTAGCCGTCTAAAGTAGTGATTCCCCAGATCAGCAGATAAGCTTCAGGTCATCACTAACTGCACGATGCGCAGATCTTCAATCGCGCGCACGTATCTTTCCCTTTCTTGAGCTGTCCCCAACTCGTCCAGCAGGCCGGTTCCCATCCATCGATCCCGGCAGCTGAAGCCCGCGCGCGTCGAGCAAGCGCATGCCCAATCCCCACCCGTAGCGGTTCGGCGTATGGTCATTGTCGTGAACGCCGGCGAACAGCGCAACCACAACCTCGTTCGTCCCAGCCTTGAGCGGCAGGGAGAACGATCCGTTTTCAAACGAGAGCCGACCGTCGGGGTCGCGCCTCTCAGTGTCGGGATCGTAGAAATTTTTGCCTTGAGTCACGAGCTTGCCGTTGACGAAGATCCAGGTCTGACCAAGCCATCCCATCGCGACCTGCTTCTGCTGCGCCACCTCCGAGCCGACCAGGAACTGTAGCCAGATCACTGGGGGCGGATGATTGTCGCGGAAAAGGACGCGATTCAGGTTCACCATTCCGGATCCGTCGGCAGAGACCCGTTTCCATGCCGCTGCCGGACCTGGCATCTCGATGTAGGCTGGCGTTTGCCCATAGTGCAGCGCCGTCGGAGGAGCCATCATCCAGTTCCGTACAATGCCGCTATCCTTCTGAGCAGGGTCAGGAAGCGCTTCAGCCGTCAGGCCTTCAACAGCATCCGGAATCACGACCAGGTTGGCGAAGTACGCCGGCCCGCGGAGCTGAATTGCGCCCTGGCTCGACTCGCCCTGCAGGTTGTCGATTGCCAGTGAAGGCGCTTGCTGGCGATTGATGTAGACCTTCATGCGCCGGCCGGAGACGACCAGCTTGATATGGTTCCAGCCGTCCAGGATGAAAGCACTCGCCTGATACTCAGGATAAAAGTTCCACAGCATGAATCCGTGGATCACGGGCGCGTACTGAATGCAATCGTTCGATGCGCGGCAGTCGGGGAAGGTGCGCACGTAGAACTCTTCGGCCTCTTGCCTGCCCTCCGGCCCCTGCTTACGGAACTGGATGCCGGGTATGTCCTCGGCCAGCCCCTTCATGTCGAACTCAATCGTGCCGTCCTGAAAGACGAGGCCGTTCAGAGCCGCGCTGGCGGATTTAATTTCCAGCACGCCCTGCGGAAATCCCTCGTGGCGGACGAACTGCACATCCGGTTTCGTGCCGTTCTCACCGTCGTCGACGATGCGCCAGTGGTCCGAAGTGAGCGGCACGCGAATGGGCGTGGCAGCAACTGCGCCCAGCGATCCAGAAAGGGCGAGCAAAGCGAAGGAGAGCAGTTGAGGCTTCAAGGACTGTTTACGCATCTTGTTTCGTCGTCTCATCTGATCTATCGTTCCACGAATCGAGTCTCGCGGGTGAAGCGAGTTACGGCGGCTGAGAGTCTGGGCAATGTGGGTCACTATGTATGGTCCGTCGCCTGATTGCAAGCAAGAGCTTTTGATGGGTGCAGTGGATCGACCAGCTTCTGCATGAGAAGAGTCCTTTGGAAGCGGTGTGAGTCTTCGAGCTATGATGGAATCCGCGCCCTTCTCCTGATTCACGCCGATTTCCCCGTTCGTTTGAGTGAACACGTAGGAACCCTGAACGCCCCAATGGCCGCCCTAAATTGCCTTTCGTGACAGTGTTGTTGGGTTTAGGCCTATTTAGCCCGCCAGCGGAGTCACAAAACCGGCGATCTCCTTGGCCAATTGGACAGGTTCATCAATGGGGATCAAGTGGCCGCTTCCCTTGACGATCGCAAACTGCGCATTCGGAATGCGGGCCACGACCTCACGCTTGTGCTGCTCAATTGAATCGAGTCGGTCGAGTTCACCCGCGAGAACCAGCGTCGGAACGTCAATCTTGGAGACTTCGGACGAAATGTCCTCCAGGATCGAGGCAGTCGGATAGGCCAGGGTCGCTTCTCGAGAGCCCGACATGCTGTCCTCGACGATCTGCTCGACGATCGAGGGATCGGGCATGCGGGCGGTCAGCAACCTGATCGTCTCCAGGACACCTTCTCGGGTCTCATATGCGTGAATCTGTGTCTCGCGCATCTCATCCGGGAGTCGCTGAGGAGTTGGGGGTGCCGGCGCGACGAGAACGAGCCCTTGGAGACCCTCGGGATGGCGCGACGCGATCAGCTGAGAGATTTTGCCGCCTGCGGAGTGGCCGACAAGAACGTAGTTTCTGATACCCAGAGTCTGTATTAATGAAAGTGCTTCATCTGCCAGATCAGCGAGGGTAGAGCCAGCCGCCGACTTGTCGGATTGACCCCAACCGCGCGGATCGTACGCGACTGTCGTAAACCGGTCCTTCAGCTCGGCGATTACCTTGTTCCATGTCCTTGAAGTTCCTCCCCAGTAGGGCAGGAACACTAGAGTTGGCTCGCCGGAGCCGCTCTTCTCCACATTGAGGGACAGCCCTTGAACTTCGTATTTCATCGTTGTCTCCTTTCAGGTTTTGTCGTGGCATAAGCGGGAATCTTGTTCGCAGTCACACCATGGATGCAATATCCGGCATTCCTACTGCTTTGTGTTCCACGCGCCTACCGTCTGGCTCTTTTAGATTCCTAGTGCTCTTTTTTGTCGAAGGCCGAAGCAGACTGAGGGGAGAAGTAATCGCCCGTCGCCATGTCCTCAAGCAGCGTTGCATGGGTTGGCTTCCAGCTCAAAAGCTTCCGGGTGTAAGCGCTGGAGATGGGTGAATCGGTCGCAAAAGCCATTGCAAAGAAGGGGTTTTTGAAGTGGCCGACAGCCTCATCTGGAGTGATCGAGACAACCGGAATGTTCAGCATTTTTCCAACCAGATGCGCTATCGTTTCGAAGGTAATGGCGCTTTCCCCTGCACCGTGCAGAACACTGCCGGCTGGAGCCTTCTCAACAGCCAGACGGAAGAGGGTCGCTGCATCCTGGCGGTGGACTGCGGGCCAGCGGTTCGCTCCGTCAGCGATGTAGGCTGAAACTCCTGTCCTGCGAGCGGCTGAAATCAGGAAGGGGATGAAACCATAGTCTCCGGGGCCGTGAACGGTCGGAGCCAACCGGAGAACGATGGCTCGCACGCCTTGACTGGCGAAAGCAAGACACGCCTTTTCCCCCGGTACCCGTTGTTTGCCAAGCGACTCGGGATCGGGCGCTTCCTGCTCGGTGCCGATATGACCAGGAGCCATGACCAGGGTTCCCGAGGTGATGACCAGAGGCTTACCGGACCCGACGAGGGCTTTTCCAAGCGCTTCGATGGCCGCACAGTCACGCCGGGCCATGCTGTCAGGGTCAGAAAAATCACCACCAAAGGCCATGTGAATCACGCCATCGGCGGCATTTGCACCCACACTCAGACTTTCCAGATCGTCAAGTGAGCCGTGCTGTATCTTTGCGCCGAGTTCGCGCAGGCGAGTGACCGACTTTTCGGATCGAGCCAGCCCGGTAACGGTATGGCCACTCTGAATCAGTTCCAAAACAATAGCTGGGCCGGTTTGCCCTGAGCCGCCTGTGACGAAAATATGCATGTGCTACTCCTCAAAATTCTGTCCTAAGATTGAGAACTACGGCTGCGTAAATGTACGATCAATGCTGAGGTGACCCCTTCAGCTCGGTGGGACTTGCGAAAGAGCATGCAATCAGCTGAGCTTCGCCAGATTCTGAAGCAGAAGCCCACCAGGCTTCCCGCTCACGACATGAAGGGGTACGCCGCCCCGATCGAGCCTTCCGAGCTCAATTGGGGCGAAGCCAAGCTGAGTCGCGGTGACCGCAACAGCAGCGCTTGCAGCGGCGTCATTGCTCGACATGAACACGACTTGCCGCTGCCCCTGGATGTTTGGATTCGTTCCAAGTTGTTCCGCAGGCAGGTGATTGAAGGCTTTTACGAGGCGGGCTCCTGCAAATGCCTGGGAAACTAGTTCCGAGGAGAGGAGACCTCCTAGCTCTTCAGGCGAAACACGAAAAGCGTTTGTAAGGTCGACAACGATCTTGCCGTTCCACTGCTCGAAATGTCTCGCAACCTCCTTATGAGCAGGAAACGGGACTGCGAGGAATATCAACTCAGCCTCACAAGCGTCTTGGATGGACTGGGGAACGACGGTGGGACCGAATTGTTCCATTAAAGACGCAAGCGTTTCAGGTCCACGCGAGTTTGCAATCGCGACTTCGATCTTATTGCGCGCGAAGGTGCGTGCGAGCGCGGTGCCGATTTTGCCGGAACCAATGATGGCATACTTCATAGAGATTTCCGTCCTCTCAGCACGTGCTGAGCGTTGTTGAGGGATGTCAAGCAGCGGCGAGCCATAAACCTCGAACCGCCGCGCTGAGAACAGCCGGGCCGGGTTCGGCCTAGAGCATGCCGTTGTTGTTTTTCCATTCCTCGTGAGGCGGCACCATCTCGGGAAAGCCCCAGTGCTGTACGAGCTTCTGGCTTTCCACCCGGTATAGGTCGATGTAGACGCACGGGTCACCTTCGTGTGTCCCCTTCGCAGCAATGAACACGAAGTCTCCCTGTCCTAACAGGATCTTCACTTCATCGATGGTCCGGCGTTGCATGAGGACTTCCACATCCCGCATGAACTCCGCTACACCGTCGCGGACGCCAGGCTCGTGTCGAATGCAAAGATCTCCCTGGAAGTACCGGCTGCTTTGACTGTGATCGCCAGAGACATGAAAGGTTTCGTAGTACTCGCGCATGAACGACTTGTTCTTTTCCGTGTCCTCCAGGTCCGTTGCTTCGGTCGGTCCATCAATCTGAGTGTGCCCGCTTAGATTGGGTCGAGCGTCCATCGTGGAGAAGGCCCAATGCTCAACAATCAGTCCGTTCTCAAATCTGAAAATGTCGAAGAAGATATTACGGCCGGACCTTTGTCCCTTCTCCTGAGTGAAGACATAAGGGCCGTCCTGGAAAGCTCGCACCACAGTGAGGTGGAGTTGTTCACGCGGAGATTGACTGATGAATTGCTTTAGTCCTTCCACGCCGTCGACCACATACGGATTGTGCTGAACGAACCGTTGCTGGTGGATGTACCTGGTTGCAAGGTCCACATCTCCGGCGCTAATGCCCTCAAATACAGCCAACACTTTTTCAACGTGACTCTTTGCCATTGCTGAATTCCTTTCTGCGATTAGGGGCGCGGAGCAGGGCTCCTAGATTGCGAGGCGGACTACGCCTGCGTCGCAGGCTTTGCGCTGAAGATGCCAGTAAAACTTTCGCGGTACTGAAGGAAGACCAGCACCCACAGCGCGCAGGCCACCAGTGCCGGACCAATACCGGCTCCCGACTCAAGCGTTAAGTGAAAAGCAAGTATGTTATAAAGCTCCGCTCCGAGCACTGTCAGCGCAAGCGGTACGAAGAAGCCGGAGAGCAGCAGTAACCCACCAAGTACCTGCCCCGCAAAGAAGAACGCGGCAAAATGCGAAGCAACGGCGGCTCCGAAGAACTGGAGTGCCAATGGGTTCGCCGGGGGCGGCTGGTGGATGAAGTGGAGAAAGCCGTTCAGCCCAAAGACCATAAACATGAGCCCGAGTAGATAGCGAGCAATGATCGAAGCAATTCTCACGCCTGTCGTCCTTGGGAGGCCTGCGCGTGCGTCTGCACAGCCTGAAGATGTGGAGCGAGAAACGCTTCCCTGTCCTGCCCTCGGTTCAGCGCTATGGTTCCACCAGCGGTGAGGAAGGTCGCATCGGTTACGCCGAGGAAGCCGAAGAGCGATCGCAGGTACGGTTCTACAAAGTTGAATGAAGCCATTTGAGTCTGGGCGTCGTAGAAGCTCCCGGTTGCGATGATGAAGGTCGCCTTCTTGCCGACGATGAGACCCTTAGGTTTCCCGTCCACGTAGGCAAAGGTTCTGCCGACTCGCGCAATCTGATCGATCCAAAGCTTGAGCACGGAGGGCACGCCGAAATTATGCATCGGTACGCCGACGATGTACTCATTGGCCTGCTCCAATTCAGCCAGCAGAGAGTCCGAAAGCGAGAGTTGTTCCCTCTGCTGCGGAGTTCGAGTCTCCTCCGGCGTGTAGTTGGCCCCGACCCAATCTGCAGTGATCGGCGGAATTGCAGTTGCATTGAGATCTCGGTCAACAACTCTGTCGCCCGGATATGAAGCCTTCCAATGTGTGACGAATGCGGCGGTAAGCTCTCGCGAGACGGACCGACCGTACAGCGGACTTGAGTCAATGTGAAGTAAAGTGGGCATTGTTGCAATCTCCTTTGATACATCTGATGCATAATAAACATATGGTGATTCGGAGAAATAAGCAACTGTCGCATTAGCGCCGTCTGCTGCAGGAGTAATGTTCCGAAATCTGAACCCGTTTCCCCTCCTGAACCTCCCCGTTTACTGCCTGCCCACGGCACTAAATCTCCGTGTCGACCCGGTCTACGGTGACCTCCTACCCCATTCCAATGTCGTGATCGAATACGGTTTGCTAGAAAGCAGTGGGCCATCACCGCATCATTCCGCTCATGAATACGGTCTCCGGCGGCCCTAAAGGTAGCTCAACTCGCCTCATAAGCACAGGCAGCCCTAGAGTAAGTAGCGCGGCAGCCGTGACGTGTATCGGTTTGACTTGGCGGACCAAGCTCTTGCACGCTTAGGCTAAACAGCGGCAACAAAAGTATCGGCACCGCGAAGAGTTTCCTCCACAGCCTGCGCTGATACCAGGTGCGCCATCTTGTACTCGAGCCCGAGTCCGAGCAGCGTAAGGGCTATGCATTGCTGAGTCAATGCGCCCGCATCTTCGGGTTTGGTTCCACTTTTCAGTCGCGATAGCAAGACTGCCGTCTGTCCAATGACGAGCAACGCTCCGGCCTCGATCGACGGTATTACGAATTTTCCGGTTCGAAGTCCCTCTGCAAGGTCCCGAACTAAACCAGCGTTCATCAACGATTTGACCGATAAGGCATCCACATGTGCGAGTGTCATGATCCGGGCTTCTTCTGGGGAGGTCAGGGCGAACCGCGCATACACGGCCATACCTCGCGCAATCTTCGCGGCTGGCTCGATGACATCTTTATTGGCAGCCTCAATCTCGGCTTCCTCTTTGTTTCGGATCTGCCTGCTGACCTCATCCGTTAGTTCCTCCTTATTTGAAAAACGGTTGTAGAACGAGCCCTTGGCTACGCCGGCTGATTGAACGATATCGTCAACAGTGAAACCCTCCGTTGTGCGACCGGCAAGCAATATACGCGCAGCAACCAGCAGCGCCTCTCGAGTGTTCGTGCCTCGACGGTGCTTAGGGGGTGTGGACAACCCCTCCGCGTCTGCACCGGAAGAGCAGTTGAATGGCCGGTCTCTGCCACTCTCCATGGTAAAGTTCTTGGCGGCGGTTCAAGCATCAATGTATTGGTTTGGGCGCCGGACATAGGTCCGATTGGGACTACTATGCCAAGCAGACGAAGGACTCCTCCTGGAGTTATGCATCGGTTCTTAAAATCTACAAACGCATTGAGGATTGGCACGGTACACCCGACCCCGCATTTCGAGGATCAGGAGGACCGGTCTTCGTTCAACCGCCCCAGGACCCCGGACCCTTGGGGGCCGCCACGCTGGAGGCCGCAAAATCTGTGGGTATACCCGTCTTCGAGAGTCAGAACGGGCTCATGATGGAAGGGGATGGTGGTCCCGCGCGGATGGACCTCATCATCAAGGACGGCCAGCGCCGTTCAATCTACCGTGCCTATGTGGCTCCATCCTTGATTGACCCAATCTCGCTGTGCTCTCGAAAACCCTGGTGACTCGCCTTATCTTCGAAGGAAAACGGGTCACGGGGGTTGAGATTGCGACCGAGGGGAAGACGAGGCGAGTCGCCGCCAACCTTGAGGTGGTCGTATCATTGGGAGCAATCCAAACGCCGCGATTGCTGATGCAGTCGGGCATCGGGGATGCGGAGCAGCTCAAGCAGTTCAGCATCCCACTCGTGCAACATTTGCCGGGTGTGGGCAAGAACCTGCAGGACCACGTTAACTTCGGTTGCACTTGGGAGTCCCAAGAACCCATCGCTACGGATAACAATGTTTCGGCGACCACCTTGTACTGGAGGAGCGATCCGTCGCTGGAAGCGCCAGATCTGATGCACTGCCAGGCCGCCCTGCCGGTTCCCAATCCGGACACGGCTCACCTCGGTTCGACGGAGAACGGGTGGACGACCTTTGCGGGGGTGGTTCGCCCGCACAGCCGGGGGTTGGTGTCACTTACCGGGCCCGACCCGGACGATCCTTTACACATTCGGACCAGTGCGCTCACAAATCCAGACGATGTTAAGGCTGCGCTGGCGACCGTGGCGCTATGCCGGGAGATCGGCAACGCGCCTCCTTGAGCGCCATCGGCAAACGAGAGATCATACCGGGAAAACTACAGCGAGAGGACTTGCTGAATTTTCTTCGTAACGCGGCCGTGACCTTTTGGCACCAGACCTGTTGGCACCAGACCTGCACGGCGAAAATGGGCCTGGATGAAGAATCCGTTGTGGACACCAGCTTAGCCGTCTACGGGGTGGAAGGTCTTCGCATCGCGGACGGTTCCATTCTGCCGCGTATCACTACTGGCAACACGATGGCACCCTGTGTTGTGATCGGTGAGCGAGCAGCAGATCTACTCCTGCAAAAGCACCGGGGTAAGTAATCCAGCGAAAGATATGAGAGCTGGCCTAACAGCAATCGTACTTACTCGGAGCTTGCAAGGCGAGGCAGACGATGCAGGACAAATCCGTATTTGGATTGATGCGTGTACGAAGCTGGCGACGTAACCCGATCGTGTTCGGCATCTGAACCTGATTCGAGCCATCCCCTTTTCACTCTCCCTAAGAATCTGTCTAAAGGCTGAGGGAGGAACCACGGAAGTGATTCGAGTGGGGGATCTTATCTTTTAAGATCGGAGAGATGTATCCGAGTGATTTGACAGACGCTCAGTGGTCTCGGCTGGAGCCCTTGTTGTCGCTGCATCCGCCGGGCCGTCGTGCTCCCTACAACCACTGGCGATGCCTGCAAACTTAGCCATTAAACCAGACCATAATCTAAATCCAGCGGCAATGTTACAAGCCTATTTTCTACACGCATAATTTGTCCCTATCACTGCAGCTGAGCGGACTCTTCGTTTGGCTGCAACCGGAGGAGCGTCTTGGAGTCGTTCCATAGTTTCAGTGCTCGCTGTTCGTCATAGGACAGTTTAGAAGATTGCGTCTCACTTAGGACGCCGGCGTTCGATTGAAAATACTTGCCGGACCCCTTCGCGTATGCGGGATCGGCAGCAATCCGAGCAAGGGATGCACCAGAAAAGCTGACGGACCCCTGCGTTACGCCCATGCGCTTCATAATCCACTTCATCAAGGAAGTTTTCGCGAGCACCTGCACAGGCTTTGGCATCGTCCTGAGTAGCCCGGTTTCAGGTACGGAACCGGGGTCGAAGGCAATCGATGCGATGGAGGTTCCGGAGCGTCGCAACCTGCGGTCCAGTTCGTACGCATAAAGAATCGTGCATAGCTTCGAGGTTGAGTAGCGTATTCCCCCGGAAAGCGGCTTCTTTCCATTCTTTCCATCCTTAGCAAGGGCATTCGCATCGGGCTCGACCACAACGCCGACCATCTTTCCATCTGTGGTTTCAGGATCATGCGTTCCGCTCGCGGTAAACACGATGCGTCCGTTGTCTACCATTCTGTCAGTGAGCAACTCGATCAGCAGGAAATGGCCGAGGCAATTGGTAGCGAACGTCGTCTCGTAGCCGTCGGGACTATAGGAAAGCACATTGAACCTGCCGCCAGCGTTGCATAGAAGCGACTGAAAAGAATCGACCTTGCCATTATCGAGCATTGCACGAAACTCTGTTGCTGCTTCCCTAACCGAGACGAGCGAGGAGGTATCAAGCCTAAGTAAGCTGACCTTTACGCCATAAGACGTCCGGAGTTGCTGCGCGGCAGCTTCCATCTTTTCCATGCTTCGTCCGGCAAGAACCAGGTTGTAATGCGAGCGGGATGCAAGCTGTTTGGCGCATTCAAAGCCGATGCCAGCATGACCGCCTGTGATGAGAGCTGTAGGCACGTTGATCTCCTTATAAGGTTGACATGGTCTTCGGCGGGGAGCGCGGGCTACGCCTATGCTCCTCGCCGACTTCTCGCAGCACTTGTGCTCACTGCGCTGCGTCTGAAACCGCCTCCCAGGCCTTCCATGTGGCTAGGCGGTCAGCGTAGACTGAGCGAACCTGCGGGAGCGAGGTGCTTCCCAGGATCAATCGCAGAGGAGGCTGCTCTGCGTCGACAACCTTGAGAATGGCCTCGGCGGTAGCCTCGGGATTGCCCCGCTCCAGTGTCATCAAGCCGGCCATGACTTGTTTACGGAAATCGTCGTATGCAGGCAAACCCTCTGCTCGGGTTGCGCTCTTTCCGAATCCGGTAGCGTAAGCTCCCGGCTCGATAATGGTCACCTTGATACCGAACGGAGCGACCTCTTTTGCCAGGGCTTCGTGGAGTGCTTCGCCTGCGGCTTTCGTCGCGGAGTAGAAGCCGATCAAGGGCATCGGTGTGAGACCAAGACTGCTGGTGACGCCGAGAATATGACCGCTGCCCTGCTTCCTGAGTAGAGGGAGAGCTGCTCGGAGCACGCGTACTACACCAAAGTAGTTTGCATCGAACACGGCTTCTACCTGCTCGTCGGTCGCTTCTTCAGCGGTCGCAATCAGGCTGCTGCCGGCGTTGTTCACGAGCACGTCCAGCCGACCAAAACGTTCGTACGCCTGGTGGACGACGTGCGGAACCTGCTCACGGTCGGTCACGTCGAGTTCGAGCGGCAGAACTGCATCGCCGAAACGCTCCTTCAGATCGGCAATATCGTCCAGCTTGCGGGCGGTCGCAGTCACATTGTCACCGCGGTTCAGGGCTGCCTCGGCCCAGATACGTCCCATACCACGCGAGGTTCCAGTAATGAACCATACTTTGCTAGCCACTTGATGTCCTCCTCGAAGGCTTTCTGCCTCCGGCATTTATCTGTACACTGTCAACTTATGAGGCGCAATTGTTCTGCAGGAACAATCAATGAATCTAGCAATGACTGTACTCACTAATCTAAACAGTGTCAAGAGGGCGTGAGCATGGCGCAAAAGCGGACAACCTATCACCATGGTGATCTGCGCGCAGCGCTTGTCTTGGCAGCCGACGAGATCATTGGCCAGGAAGGAATTGAGAGCTTTTCCCTTCGTACGGCTGCACACCGAGCCGGGGTTTCTCCAGCCGCTCCGGCACATCATTTCGGCAGTGCGAGGGGTCTGCTGACGGAAGTTGCCATTCTGGCTTATGAGAGAGCCGATCAAGCCATTGAACAGGCCGGGCACTCGAAAGATGTTGTTGCTGATGTGCGGGCTGTGAGCCTGGCGTTTATTGACTTCGTGTTGCGCTATCCCGGCCATTTCCGCCTGATGTTCCGCAACGATCTAGTGGACCGCAGTGATCCTCGTCTTGCCGCAGCGAGCAGAACTCCCGGCATGCGATTAGGGCGAGCGGTTCTCGCATATCGCGGCAAGACCGAGGTCGATCCGTCAAGTTTTGATGACGCTGCCAACATGCTCTGCGGTCTGGCCGCGCTTCATGGACTCGCGAATCTTGTTTTGGAGGAGAAAGCCGCACATTTTTTTCAGGGGGCAAGCCAGGAGAACTTCGTGAGGGATTACCTACCCAAGGTGATTGAATATCTGTATCCGTATTCGGTATCAGCCCAAGGCCTTGATCCATGAGGATTAGTCCCATAAACACGCATGCCTTGAGAATGCCGAAACGCTCCAGTTCTATCGCTCCATGCCTCCTCTTCGCCGAAGAGCGGGACGAGCTTGGCAGCAGGTTTCTTGGATGTGAAGTCGAGCTGTACTTACTCATGACCTTTGGGGTGCTGCTCTCGCCATAGTTCCAGGAGAAGAGGTGGCGTCACCGAGAGCGCTGCTTTTTCGGTGGATCTTGGCATGGCAGCCAGGACAGAGCGAAAGCATATGGGCTGGATACCTATGAACGAGCTCGATCTGCAACGGATCAAGGTGCTGACGGAAGTTCTGGCGGGACGACAGGAGAGCTCTGGACAGGCGTACGCAGCTATAGCCGGAGAGCGTTGATAAGAGCGATAAGAGCAGCAGGTTGATTGCGTCGACTTGGATAGTAAAGAAAATAGCCAGGGAAGGTAGGACACCAGTCTCGAAGTACGGAAACGAGATCTCCTTTCGAGACGTGCTCTTCTACCTGTGCCTCCATCGTCATCATCAGGCCCGCCCCCTCAAGTGTGGCCTGAACTGCAAAATCAGGATCGCTGAAGGTCAGTGGACCACGCGGGTTGACCGTCAGAGATCGCCGCCCCTTTTCAAACTCCCAACGATAGACACCGCTCTTTCTTAGCCGAAGTGCGATACACGAATGTTCCTTTAAATTGCCGGGCGATTTTGGAATATTTCTCGATTTGAAGTAGGCGGGTGAGCCTACAACAGCTAGCCGCATGTCTCTACTCACTTTCACCGCAATCATGTCGCGTTGTATGAATTCACCGACATGTATTCCAGCATCGAACCGCCCTGCGATGAGGTCGATCGTGTCACTCGAACAGGTGATATCCAATTCGATATCAGGGAAAGCCTGGGAGAACGCAGTAAGCTTCGGAAGCAAAATCAGGCTTGCAGCCATTCGAGAGAGGACCAGCCGAATCTTACCTGCGGGATGCTCTCGGAGATTGCGTGCGTCCGCCAACGATTGCTCGATGCGCTCCAACGCAGGATTCAGGTTTCGTAAGAGGGCAGATCCGGCCGCAGTCGGGGATACGCTTCGCGTGGTACGCGCAAGCAACTGGATGCCCAGCTTCTTCTCCAGCGTTCGCATCATGTGACTCACTGCCGATTGTGAAAGCCCCAGAAGCACTCCGGCTCGGGTAAAGCTTCTCTCCTCAGCCACGATGGAGAAGGTCGCGAGTTCGCTCAGTTCGTTCCGCATGATTCATGAATCTTATTCATTACAGCATTCGAAGTCACCCCACTACCGGCGGATGACGCGCAGCCATAGCCTTATCTAAGGATGTGCCCTTCATTGTGCGCATTTTGGGAGGAACAACATCAAAGTCGCACTGTCAGCGGAGGAAACAAAGGCATCGACTATGAGCTCTGTCGGGACCTCGTTCAAGCTGGCCACTTTTGTCCTGCTCGCGGCTCGCAACGAATCCTTCGGCCTGGAAGCAATCGAACGCCTGAAACAAGACGGAGCGGAAACGGTCAGACTCATAGAGCTTGACACGACCAAGCAGGAGACAGTCACCGCTGCTCCGAAGCAGATCGCGGACACCTTCGGTCAACTCGACGTTCTTGTCCATAATGCTGGCATCAATGTGGAGGGCGACGGTCCTCCAAGTGGCGCCGACCTTTCCGCCGTTCATAAGGTCCTGGACACCAACTTCAATGGCACCTTGCGTGTAACCCAGGCCATGCTCCCGCTGCTGAAGAAAGCACCCTCGGCGCGCATTGTGAATGGTTCAAGTGAACTCGGCTCTATGACGCTCAACAGCGATCCTGCATGGGAGCATTCCAACGCTAAGCTGATCGGCTACAACGCTTCGAAGGCAGCGATGAAGATGCTCACAGTGCAACTCGCCTGGGAATTGCGCGGCACAAACATCAAGGTTAACTCGGCAAACCCAGGTTTCACCAGGACCGGCTTGAACAACAACCAGGGAACGCAGCCTGTTGAGGTTGGAGCTCTGGCAGCCACGAGACTCGCCCTGCTGGACGAGAGTGGTCCAACGGGAAGTGCTATTTCCAAGGATGGAGCAGACCCTTGGTAAACATCGATTGCGAACGATAACCAGAAGCGAATCGAAAGGGAGAATGCTATGTCCGTGAACCAGACAGCAGTTCCATCGGGACTAAGTGAAGTTGAAACAGAATCGATCGATAAGTTCTACCAAGCGTTCAATGAGCGCAACCCTGATTTATTAGACGAGGCATGTTCGCCCGATTGGGCAGACATGAACCCTGCGCCGGGGCAAGAACCGGGCACGGACGGGTTCAAGAAGATGATGCCTCTTTTCTTTACAGCTTTTCCAGATCTCAGGATCGAAGTAGACGAGATTGTCGGCGTGTCTGGTAGGGCTGCAGTGCGTGCACGTATGGTCGGAACGCATCAGGGAGAGATCTTCGGCGTGGCCGGGTCGCAGCAGCCCATCGAAGTACGTCTTTACGAGTTCCATCATCTTCGAGAGGGACGAGTAAGCCACACCTGGCATCTTGAAGACTGGTTCGAAATGTTTCAGCGCATGGGAACGTGGCCTCCAGCGCGAGGCTAAAGCAAAGATCGAGTTGTTGTCTTAAGCCGGCATTCTTGCGAAAGTTGTAACCAGGAGTGCCACAGCCCCGAACCACTCACAGCCTGGGAGGCAATGAATCGGCCGATGGAGGTGCGTTGGAACGGGGTCGCTCTACCCTATAGCGTATTCAACAAGGAACAGCGCGTGGCGCCCACCACGACATAGGCAAAGGATGGAGACTCCGAAGAAAGGCGTTCGACTGCGACGAGTAAGGAGGTTGACTCCTGAGGAGCGCAAGCTATGCCGAGCCAAACAGATGCTTCGTCGGGCCAAAATCCGCGCACGTCAGGCAGCGGTGACCTGCCCCGGAAATCTCTACCAGTGCCGCTAGAGTTCTCGTAAGCTTGACCCGACCCGCTTATCTAAGCCAGAAGTCATTGGACATTTCGGCTTGCATGGTTCGGTTCGGCCCGTGCTGATGGGCGGATTTGCAGCTACTGTAGCTCAAGTGAGTACCTCAAGCAAGGAT
>JAABUK010001059.1_pt1 | contig 54219 bp, 1 predicted proteins | sample 5559141 | NCBI WGS metagenome assembly JAABUK01 (sample SAMN10711869, study PRJNA513367) | rock metagenome | isolation source: Antarctica rocks | place: Antarctica: Victoria Land, Pudding Butte nord | collected 2016-01-03 | reverse complement strand
GAATGGAATGCGCCATGGCCATGAATGGAATGCGCCATGGCCATAAGTGGAATGCGCCATGGCCATGAATGGAATGCGCCATGGCCATGAATGGAATAGGGCCATAGCCATAAGTGGGGCCATGCATAGGGGCCATATTAGTGGCGCATTCTAAATTTAGGCATTCTCACGAGCCAAAAACATTCTCAGGAGCGCGTTAGATTCTCAGGGGCGCTTATATCGCTCTAAAGTTAAGATATAGTATTACCCCGCTTAAACTAGCTTAACCGGCTCACGAGCGCTCATAGCGCTCAGAGCCTACCCTATACTTTTATAGATGAAAGTTATAAAAGAAAAACCTACGTACCCCTTAAACCTAATATACTAGGATATAGTATTAATAATAAATGAAAAAATAATATACCTAATATTAACTAGTAAAGACCTCGATTATATAATCTAATAATATAAGGTAGAAATAACGACTATAATAAATAAATTAAAAAACGTAATAAATTTATTTAAGGATAACGATACTACGTTAGATATTATAGTCGAAGTATTTAAGAAAGAGAGGCTCCGTATAAAAATAAAAATATATATAATTTAAGACCGTAGAGCGGTAATTTAAAAAAAGATTAATAAATTCTTTATTATATTAAAGCGAATTTTTTAATATAAAACGGAACCCGGCTACCTTATTATATTAATAATTTAAACGAATTTCACCTCTTTACCCCTAATTAGGATTTTCGATACCGATAATAATTTCTTAATTAAATTACTTTTTTAACTACCCTAGTTAAATACTATTTTATTAATTATAGAGAATTTAAAAAAATTAAAGGGGAATAAAATCGGCGTTAAAATTAAAAAAGCGAAACTCGGCTTTATCGACGAGAGCGAAGACCGTTAACTCCGCCTAAAATAAAAGTTATATTATATTCTGAAACTCTATATACTATTTATACTTTAATAGAAATACGTTATTCACTAGTATACTAATTTCTAAATCTATTATTATTATTTATATTCTACCGACTATAACCTTAGTTACTATACTATAGACTAGATATATTTACGGCGAGTACTATAGAGAGGGAGTATATTATTATAAAAGCGTTAAGGGGTTTAGCGCACCGGGGTTTAATACCGCCTATTATTTAATAATCCTAGCTAGTTTATAATTACCTCTCTATAAAATAATATACTACTACTTGAACCCCTAACCCTAACGTATAAGTAAGACGAAGAGGATATTTTTCGACCGCTATAAGATTTCGATATTAAAGATATTATCGAGAATACTAGTATTAAGGTTAAATTAGAATACCTAAAAGATAAATAATAAATAATTATACTATTTAATTTTTTATCTTTTAATAATAATTATTTTTTATTAAATTATACTCTATTTAATACCGAGTATATATATATTAAGAATAATAATAAGAGCTTCGATATCTCTAGGAGATTTTAGAAAGTTTAGTTAATAAATTAAATTATAAAATATTATAACGATATTTAAGGGTTTAAGGAGAAGTTAATTTTCGTTATTAATCTCGATAATTTAGTTTTAAAAGAATAAATTATTATTTTTTAAAAAGCTAAATTAAGATCTTAGCGAAAATTTATTAATTTATGAATAATATAAATAATTAAATAATACTAACTTTTAGCGGGAAGATATTAAGGTAGTATATAAATAATAAAAATACTTTAAGAAAAGTCTATAATAATCTTTTATATACCGAGTATATCGTTATTTTAAATACTCGAATTCTAATAACTAATAACTATTGAGGCGATTATTAATTTCTATAATAATTAATCGAGAGGTTATATTTTAGTAAATATAATAAGGCTAGATAAAACCTAGGTTATTATATACTTTTTATTATTTATAAATCTTTAATTAACCCTTTACGGAAGGCTTTATACTTTATTTATATTATATTTTATCGAAGTCTTCCGCGGGGCCTTTAATTAACCCTATAAAACCTTTCGCTAATAATATTAAATAGAGAGGATAATAATAGAGATCGGATATATTATTATTAAATTAATCTTTATCTTTATACCTAAGAAACTTATTATTTAGTAGATTATATAAATCGAATTTATAACCCTAAGAAAGTTCAGCCTCTATAAATACTAGGGTAATATAAAGAAAGCCGCGCGGTAGATAATGAAAACGGGATGGCTCGGTTAATTCTCTCTTACTAAAGAATAGCTAGTACGATCTAAACTACCGCTAGGACCCAGCGATATACCTAGACCTATAAAGAAGAGTACGCTGCGGAATAGGGAAGGGAATCGGCCTTTTTAACTCTATTCCCTTCCCTTCTTTAGGGAAGGGAATTTTTTTTGTATTAATATTTATCCTAATTTTTTGAATTCCCTTCCTCGATTTTCGAAAAAGTTAAAATTCCCTTCCCTGTTCCGTAGCGTAAAGAAGAGGAAGAAAAGGAAGAAGCCGCCGGCTAGAGGGCCGTAGGTATCGACCACTTAATAAATTTATAATAAAGCGGCCTATAGGTTTATAAGATAAGTAAATAAAGTTTAAAACTAAAATAGAGGAGAAACGGAGGGAAGGATAAGTAATATTTTAAAATAATTATAGTTATCGGCTACTAACTAGTAAAAAGAGGAAATAAATTATTAATAAGTTAGAGTTTTTAACCGACGAGGTTTCTTTAACGGCTAATAGGCGCCGCTAGTAGCCCTACTAAGAGAGTATTCGCGGAACTCCCTTATTAGTAAAGTAGTTTTACTAGAGTAGATATATAAATTAATTAATCAATTAATTAATATAAAGAAATATAGATTAATAATAAGCGATAGGGCTATAGAGGGTAGACTTATATAAAAGTATTTGATTTTTAATAGAGAGATTAAGAATTATCGTATTATCGTTATAAATTTATATAGTACCTTTATCGCCCGTTATAGGCTAAGTATATAACGTTTATAATATATTAATTTAAAAAGTTAGACGAAGATAAAGGTAGATATTAAGATAAACGAGTTAAATAAATAATAACTCGATCGCCTTAATTATTCTTTTAGGTATATAATAATAGATCAAGTTTACTTAATTAAATAATTTTTAAATAAAGAATCTATTACTATCTAATAATTAAAAGTAGATTTTTATATTTTTATAATAACTACTCTAATCCCGAATAGTATCGACGATTAATATAATTATATATTATTTCTCGAGGCTAAGGATATTAATACCTAATAAAAGAAATAATCCCTTCGAGAAACAAATTTTAAAGAGGATTTAAATTTATATAAATTTAATAATAACTATTTAACCGCGAAGTTATAACTAACTTCGAGAGTATTAAAAAATAAAGTTTATATAATAAAGATTATATTAACTAAAAAGGATCTTTATATAACTAAGGTTTAGAAGAATTATATAATATATCGGATTTTTTTAAATTAAATATTATTTAACGAAGGTATAATAATTAACTCGCGTTTACTAAAAGTATAAACTATATTTATTAACTATATATATAAAGTAGAAGAAAAGGAGAAATATAACGTTATAAAAAATAAATTATTAAAAAATCTAATTATAACTGGATTCGGGAAAATAAAGTCTAAATAGTTACTAGCCGTTTATAGGAAGCTTTTTATATCTATAATATTATTATTACTACTATTACTTAATAATATATATAATCTTAACGCGATAAATCTAAAGAAAATATTCGATAAATAATTATTCTATCTATAATAATTCTTAGATATAAATATAGATACCGATATTAAAAATTCTATTATTCTATTATATATATTATATTAAGGCGCGCCTAAGATTAGGGTACTCCTACGGAATATTCGAAACTAAATAAATATTTGTATAAAGATTCTATATCTTACTTATCTATTTACTAAAGGCTTCGGTAGATATTAATCTAAAATTATAAATTATTAAAAATAAAGAGAAGATATTAATATTCTATTAATTACTTATAGTAACTATATTTCTATCTATAATATCGGTAAATCTTAAAAGTAAATACTAATATACTCTAATCGTTATTAGCCCTATTAGAAAGTCGTCTATAGATTTATATTGAAACTCTATATTAAATACCGACCCGAGGTTTAATAGGATTAGTAAATCGGGGGTCCGGGTAGGGTCCTATTAATAAATAGTATTTATTATTAGTAGGTTCAGTAACTCGGTAAATTATTAATAACTTAATTATTAGATAAATGGCCCCGTTATATACCCTATAGTATACGTATTTACATACGCATTAGTATACGCTATAGTATAGATTATAATATAGGCTATAGTAAACCCTATAGTATACGTAATAACGTGCGCAACTTATATATACTATTAAATAGTATACGAATAGTATACGTAAAGGTATTTTAAATAGTATATAATATACGCCCCCCGTAGTAGTCTCTAAAATATTAGACGAAAGCCCTCTATAGTATACTCAATTATAGTATACGCTAAGGTATACGCTAAGGTATACGCCATGATATGCGATATAGTATAGTATTTATATATATAAATTCTCTAGATATATCTAGGTAACGCCCTCGCGAGAATTTTCGTTAAAATTTATTATTCCGGGCCCGGTAGGTCGCTAGCGTTAATAGTCGTCACTAAAGGTCGCTATCGTTAATAACGATAATTATAAAACTTTATTTATTTCAGCCCTATAATAGGGCTAAGCTACTATTAGTATATTAATAATATATACGAGTTACTAAAGTTATAAAAGTTACTAATTTTATTAAAATTAACTTAGAGTTACTAATAGGATACTACCCGGACCCTTAATTTATTAAATATACTAAAAGTAACCTACCCGGATCCTTGATTTACTAAATCTATTAATCGGACGCTAGTAGCCTTATCTATAAATTAGGGCTACTAGTAACGTCCTATTAATAATCTTTATTAAGAAAAGTTACTAATAGGACGTTACCAGCCCTATCCGCGTGGGCGGTAACTCGGTTTTTAATAGGAGTTTTTAAGATTTACTAATGAATATACCGACTACTATAATTAAAAGTAGTAACTATTAATATATTTTATTTAAATTAAGAGTATTAGATTATTATCGATTAATTTAACTAAAATCGTTATAAAGTTTAAATTCTAATTATAATCTTCGCTATTAAAGCTACGGGCCTTAACCTTTAAAATATATATTAGAAAATATATATTATCGAGGGGACGATTAATCTCGGTATATAAAACTAAATTATTAATCGGGTTAAACGATTAAGTAATCCGAATAAAATAGTATATATCTATAAATATTATATTAGTAATACGTTTAACGATAAGTAAATTATACGGAATATTAAGAAAATAATCCTAAAAGCTATAACTACCCTTAATCGAATAATTATTAATAAAGATAATAATAATCCCGCTATTATAAATATCGGAGACTAGTATATTATAAATGTATAATTCATCCGTTATAAGGATATAGACTTAATAGTTTATTACCTTAAATAATTAGAGGTTTTATCTATAAATAACCTTTTTAAGTTTATACTACTCTATACGAAAGACTAGTATATAATAATATAAATAAATAATCTCTACTCTTAGCCTTAAAGACTTCAAATCTAATATTATTTATAGGGTATATATATATAATAATTCTAATATATATATATTTATAGAAGCCTTCGGTAATATTTATTATATTTAATAACTCTAGCGTTAAAACCTCTCGTATAATTCTAAGTATTTATATAATAGCCTTAGCGTTGAAGTCTTTAGTATAGATATTCTTATTTATATAGTAATTAGTTTCTTTAGAAATTATAAAGTATATTAATTACTAGCCTATTTAGTAAAGGCCCTAGTATATAAATACCTCTATAAAACCTTTCCGCGATATTTATTATAATTAATAATTATATATAAAACGAAGTTTACGATACCTTAGTATTAAAGTCTTTAACTACGAAGGTTATTTATTTTACTTTATTCTTTTAATCGTTTTAATACTACCTCCCGGTAGGTAAACCTAATTATTAAATAAATAATAATATCTCCTCTATATATACCTAATAGTAACCTAGAATATTAATACTCTAATTTTATTTACTAGATATTATAGTATATATTAAATAAAATTTATTTATTAAAAACATAATTTATATATTAGAGTCTTTCGATTTTTTAAAGTTTTTATTAAACTACGAAATAATACCTTAAACCTATATCTCGGCTATATAATTATTAATTTAATAATAACTACTCGCTTAAATTCTCCTAAACTTTTAGTAAGTTAAGAGGATATTAATAAATATTTATAATTATAATTTATTATATTACGCGAATCTTACGTATTAAGTTGTTATAAAAGTTACGTTTTTATACACTAGCCCTGATAGTAAAACATCTAGGTAGAAATATTATTTAATATTTATAATATTTTTATCCCCTTAGTCTAAACTACTTTTTTATAACTTTTTATAAATTTAGAACCTACCGTTATAGTATAAAAGTAGTATATATCGAAATGAGAGCTAATTGGCCTCACTAGCCACACGTATAGCGCGGTATTAATATGGCCTTAATAGCCCTTATAGTTAGTCGCTCTAGTATCTTTATATAGTAATAATATAAGTATTATTTATTTTATATTTTGATAAGTTATAAGCCCGGGCGTAGGTTATTTATTTAATAAATATCGTTCTTTACCCTCCTATACTAAGGTAGTGCGCTATTATTTCCGTAATTAGCTAGAATCGCCCCTATTATAGTTATTATATTAACGATGTAGTAGTTTATCTAGTTAACTAAATAATAGCCCTGAAATACTTCGACGTAGCTATTATACCGTCTTAATAATATTTATAATAATACTTTAATATATAGTTATCACGACGCCGGTACCTTAATATACTTTACCGCCTTCGTTAATTTAGGAGTTAAAAATTCGGTGACTAGGAGGTTATAATTTTAGTAATTAAAATTTATAATTAAACTAGCCCTATAGACTTAACCCCGGATACCGAAGACTCCGGGCTAATAAGAACTAAATAAATCGATATATAAATAAACTTATTCCCTATGAACTCGCTAATAATTCTATATTTATTATAATTCTAGGGGTATTACCCCGTTAATAGCGGTAAAAAGTCAATATTCGAATAACCTAGAGTTATTCGATAAAGGGGGATAAATACTTTAATAGTTTTTAAATATCTCCTAGTTATCTTTTTACTAACCTTCTTAATTCTAGCCTCTTATTTTTAATTAATATATATTATAATATCTATATAAATTACCTTAGAATTTAATAGAGTATTTTCTAGACGGTCTACTCTATAATCTTCGCGCGAATTACGCCGCCCTTGATTTTCTACTCTTATACGACGATATCGGCTTTAAGATAGACTGTAAATAAATCGAAAATAAACTTAACGATATTATAATATTTATAATTTATTTATTTTTTTACCCTTCCTCGATTTTATATTCCTACGATTATATACCTCGGGCGTATCGAAACGCTATAGACTTTAGTCCTAATATACCGAGTATATAAAATTTTATTAGGCTTCAAATTAAAACTCCTTTAACTTAATTACTAGCCGATTTATAATCGTAAATATTAATAGTAATAATAGATCCTTCGGCGCCTATACTACTAGATCCCTTTAATTTATTTTACTCGGATATCGAAATATTAAATAATAATAATACCCGTTACTTTAACGGAAGTTATCCCCTCGGCCTTATATTTATATTTTAAACTAGTAAGGATTAGTACTTTTATAAATATTATATAAACGCCTATTTTATAATATTAGGTTTAGGCGCTATTTGTTAACCGAAATAATCGTAAATAATTAAATATATATACTTTATAGATTATAAAAGATACCTAGGAGAATAAAATCGAACGTATTTATAAAATTATAAAAACTTATTATAAAATTAACGCCTATTAAATAATAAAGGATATTACTATTATTATAGAGGTTTAGGATATACTAAAGATATTCTTTCGTCTTTAAGATTCCGGTATTTTCTAATAAAGTAATCCGTAGCTTTAATAACCTTAAATACGGGGAATATATAGATATTACCGAATATACCGGGAAATTCGATAAGATTAATACTAAGCTAAAGAATTTAAGTTATATATTTTTTAATATATTTCTAATTAATATTTATTTTTAGAACCTAGGTATTAAATTCGATACCTTCTAAAGTATACTTATTTAAATATATATTATCTTTATTATAAATAACGCCTAGACTATTACCCTCGATAAGTTATTACTCGTTATTATAAATAAAGAAATTCGTATAAAGATTATTAAAACGACGCTAGGATATATTATAATAATAACTAAATTAACGAACCCTAATAAATATAAAAAAAAGATTATTTATTATTTATATTATAAGATAAATATAATTATATTATCTATCGCGATAAATACTCTTTAATAATAAAGGCCTAGTTAGAGTAAAAGAAAGCTCGGAGCTAAAGAGGTAGTAATATTATTAAAGATAATAACTATAATTAAAACTAAAGAGGTAGACGCGGTTATAATAATAATAAAAAAACGAGTTAATATAAATATCGTTTTTAAAGAAGAGTTATTAATACGTCTAAATATTAGAATATTAACTGTTGGAATATAGGAGTATAGGACTGTTTAGTAACTACTAACTAAGTAGATACTTGGCAATACTTAATATTAGGGTCTTATATATATATTCGCTTTTATCCTCTATAGATAATTAATCAAGAAGTGTTTCTATTTATTTTATATTTAATAGGTTATGAGCCCGGGCTCTATATATATATCCGCTATATACTCGCCATATTATTATAGTATTAATGGTAGTAATACGGCGTTATTACGTTATCGTAACTATATTTAGGGCGCACCAGATTACGCCTATAAAACTTTTTTAAAGTAGGGCCTTAGTATATAGAATATAGTTCCGCCGGCCCTACCTCTACTAGGGAATAGCCTAGACTGTGTACATAACTATTAGAAAATAGTTAGTCGTACTATATAGTATACGCTAGAAAGTGGCTTATTATTTATAAAGAGTTTATACACCGCTAGAAAATAGCTAATAAGCGAAGTACGCTATTAGAAAGTAGTTAATTACTATACTAGGGAGTAGCTAATCGCCGTAATCGGCTAATATTAACGTATTTTATATATACCTAAGTAAATACCTTAGGGGTAGCTATATACGATAGTTATTTATTATTATTAATACCTCTATATAATTTATTATCATCATTACTAGCGTACTATAGTTTTAAATTTATAAAGCTTTTTTAAAGCCTAGAATAATTATAATTAATTACCGTTATAGCTCGCTTACCGTCTTTGAAAAAATAAGCGTTAGTAGCGTTAGTAGCGTTGGTAGCGTTAGTAGCTAAGAATAGACTTATAACTCCGTAGTCGGGGGGAAAAATATTATAAACTATAGTTATAAATTATAGCTATGACTGTAACTTTTATTATTAAAGTAGTTACTAAAGTTATTTACTCTTATTCTCTTATATAAAGTAATAGCGAGTTAAACTTTAAATACGCTATTCTTTAAGCTTTTAGCCTTATTATTTAGAATAATTATAATAGTAACGACTATTAAAACGAAAGTAAAACCTAGAGTAGTTTAAGGCTAAACCTCTTTATTTAATTATTAAATAATAACGTACCCTTTAAAGACTCTAGTTACGTACCTTTTAGTAGACTAGGTAAACGGTCGACTACCTTTATAATAAGGTATATATATACGACGATAAAAGAGACGTTAATATAATATATATATATTATTATCGATCCGACTTTCTAGCTAGCTCTAGTTACTCCGAATTAATACTAGAACTACCTAGTAATATAGAATTATTCGGCCTTATACCTAGGTCACCGCTAGTATATCGGTATTCGTAAAGGTTATTTAGGTATTTATTAAGGTCGAAACCTTAAATTTAATAGAAGGCTTTATTAAATAGAAGTAGGATATATATAATAACTTTAATACAATAGATTTATAGGAATATCTTAAAGATTTATTTACTATAGCCCTAAAACTAGACGTAGGTAAATCTAACTATAATATCGATATTATATATTAATAGTTCACTAATAATAAGATAATTTATAATATCCTCCGTTATACCGTCGCCCTTATAACCTACGTTAAGATTAAGAATAATAAGGTCGCTATTATAGCCTAGACGATTATTATAAACGAATTTAAACTTTATAACTCTAGTTATTTATATAAAGTATTAACTAAATTTAATTAGTTTACTACTAGTTAGTACGATAGTCCTAGTAATTACGCTAATAAGTTTTAGGAGGCCTATAACGAGTTTTATAACTTTAATTACTTTAAATTTAATAATAATATTATAATCTAATAGTTCTACTATAACTTTAATTTTAATTATTAGCGCTATTATAAAATATTCGCTAAAGACTACGATTTATTTAATATTAATAGTATTATTAAGACTACCCTAAATATAGTAATCTCTCGCTTCCGTAATATACTATATTTATAGGCTAGTGGTACTAGTTAGCTAGTATTTATTATATATACCTTAACGCTATAGCGTGTCTAAGAACCTGATTAGGAAGGAATTATTCGATTATACCTCTACTATACTAACTTTATTAGGCGGGTATAGTATACACTATTTATAATAAGCCCTAGTATAATAATCTTAGTTATAATAACTAGCGCGACCGTAGCCGGCGCGGTCGAGGTAGCCGCGGTAGAGGCGGCGGTAAAGGTAATAATAACGCTACTATTAAAAATAATAGCGATAATAATAGAAACCAAAATAATAAGAGTAAGAATAATAAATCCGATAAGTTAAATAAGCGCTAGAGGTCTAATACCGAAAGTAATTTGAATTTAAGAAATATAGAATACTATTACGCCCTTATAGGTATTATAGTTAATATTTCTAAACTTTAGGTTTTAGATACCGGTGCTACCGTTTATATTAATTATAATTATTTTATTTCTATAGAGTACGCTGAGCTTAAAGGCGCTAATAGTATCAACGGCTTTAGGGGCGGCCTGACGTTATATAATAACGGCGTTATTCGGTTATTATATTTAGGCGATAAAGGCGTATAGTACCTTAAGGTTAATAACGTTATATATATTCTTAATAGCGGTTTTAGTTTTATTTTTTATATTAAACTTTAACGAGCTAGCTACCCCTTAGGCTTTATTTCTAAAGGGATCTCTATCGGATTTAAAGGAATTACTATAATCCTATAAGACTATAACCTCTACGTTTTATATATGAATTAATAGTAATTAATACTAGTTATTATTAACGCTAAAGCCCTAACCTAATGGTACGAGAGACTCGGTTATTTAGGGAAAGATAACGTAGTACGGTTATTTAAAATAGTTAATAGTATCGATTTATTAAAGATTAAAGGCGATAACGGCTATAAGACTTATAGCGTTATAAAGATATATATTTATTTGTATAAACGCAGCCTACGAAAGGGCCGTTTTAAATACGACGTTATTTATAATAATATTATTAATTTTAAGGTTTATGGCTTCGGCTTTATAGTTACCTATATTAATAATAAATTTAAGTATAACTACTATTATTTTATATTTAATAAAATAAATATATTTAACGCCTTTCGTAGTTATAGGTCCGCTAAAGAATATAATAATTATTATACTTATTACCTCTATATTAATAAGGATTTTATATACCCTAATAGGGTGTTCGCCGATTACCGGTATAAATATAATATTATCTAAAGCTACTCTATCTTTAGGAACCCTTAAATAAATAGTGTATTAAAACGCGTTAGTTAAACTCTACTCTAAAAGGTATACGCCCTACTAGATAATAACGGCCTTAATAAGATATTAATTCTAAAGTTTATCTCGACTATAAACTGGCTCCGAAATCGGTCTTTTATTATTATAATAAATATTACGCCCTATAAAGGCTCTATTAGAATATATTTTAATTTATTATATTTATATAATATTAACCAAATCGGGCTATATTAGGACTATTATATTATAGGTAAAAACTAGTAGAAGTTTATTTAATATAATACTAAAGGCGCCCTCGTTAGGTACGAGGGTAATTATTTCTACCGAATATTAATATTTACGGGTAAAATACTCCGCTTTATTTAGATTTAATAAACCGAGGAGCGCTATATTAGAAATAAATATACTATAATATAAGTACCGCTAGTTAATAAAATCTCTAGAATAGTTACCCGTTAGGGGGGCGATATTATAATAAAATATAAAAGTACCTTAAACTTATATAAACCTTTTATTAATATAAAATTAAATATCGACGATTACGGGTATAATAGTAGTAACTTTAAATTTATTATAACCCCCCTATAACGACTAATTAAACGCGTTATCTCGTTATAATTATTAAGGCTAAAAGTTAATATACCTAGCCCTAGCCTATAAGCGCTATAGTAATTATTAATTATAAATAATATATTATCGCGAGTAATAACGCTAGATTCCTCGAGCTTTAATTTATTAGATAATACAGATCCGGCCTAATATTCCCCCGCCTCCGCCTCGCTTATAATATTAATAAGGGTACTCGATAAGTATCTAGAACTACGCGAACCTATTTTCTCTTTTAACCTAATAGTATTACTAGTTAAAGCGTTACTATATAAATTATATGAATTTAAAATATATAAAGAAGTTATAGTTAATACCTTAAATAAAATATACTAATAATTTAGTATAAAGGCCGAAATTAATTTACTCTTAATTAATAGTACCTAGATACTAGCCAACCTACTTTATAATAAAAAAATCCTTCGCGGTAAATAGGTCTATAAGTTTAAGCGTAGTATTGTTAATAAAGTAACTCGCTATAAAGCCCGCTAGGTTATACATAGTTTTAAATAATATTAAGGAATCGATTTTAACGAGATATTTATTTCTATAGTTAAGCCTATAAATTATAAAGTATTATTCGTTATTATTACGGTATTCGACCTAGAGCTCGAATAAATAGATATATAAACTGCGTTTCTTTATAGCGAGATCGATAATAATAAAATCTATATCGAATAACCCACCGGTTTTCGTAATAGTTTAGGTTAAATATACCTATTAAAATATACCCTATAATATATTACTTTTATTACCTTTCTCGCTAAGCTAGGTTTTATACCTTTAAGCGCGAATTTTAATATCTTTTTTAATTATAATACCTAGCTAATCATTACCCTATATATTAATAATATATTAATTACTAGTACTAGGAAGGCTGTTATTATTTAGTTTAAATAATAATTAAGCGATAAATATAAGATAATTAATTTTAGGCCTATTATTTATTATTTAGACCTTAAAGTCGTATATAATCGTTTTAATTATATATTATCCTTTAACTAGGAGGCTTACCTAGAAAGGGTATTTAAGGATTATAATATATAAAATATTAAGGTTAAAACTATAAGAATTTTAATAAATCTAATAATTAGGTTTATTTCTACGGATAAGGGCTACTAGGCTGAACCTACTTTTTTAACTATATATTAAGTAGTTATCGGATTACTAATATATATAATAATAAATACACGACCTAATATCGCCTTCGCGGTATTAATAATAAGCCGTTATATTTCTAACCCCGATAAGATTTATTAGGTCGTGATTAAATATATATTTTATTACCTACGCGGTACGTTATACCTAAAGTTTATATTCTAAGGTTAACTCGCCCTATTAGAGGGCTATATTAATATTAATTAAGCTAGCGATTATAATACGCGATACTTTACCTCTAGTTATATATTTAATCTCGGTAGTATAATTATTAACTAGTAATCTAAATATTAATTAACCGTTACTTTATTATCTTATAAAGCCGAATACGCTAGCTAAATATAAACTACTAAGGAAATTATTTAACTTAAACGGTTATTAAAATAACTAATATTTATTACCCTTATACTATGTTCTAGGGGGAAATCTAAAGACTACTTAACTATTAGGTACTCAGGTCACATGATAGTCACGTGATTATCACAAGATCATGGTATATACTTCAACGGTCATAGTCTTAGAGTAGCTACATAACTATTATATAACCGTCGCCAAAAGATATAACTACTTGGTTACTGATTAATACAGGTTATATAACGGTTATTTAATAATTATAGAAGTTATTTCCCTAGGTTTGGTTACGGTAAAATATGGCCAGTATAATTATGATTTATAATGATAGTACATGCTACTTACATGAAGAATAGTGTATACTATATTAAGAACTAAAATACTATTATAGATACGCAATATACTTTAGTAGATATTCGGTGTTACCGTCCTCTATATTCTCCTAATCTTCCTACTACTCGCTACCTTCGTCCACTTTTATAAAGTAGAGTTATAGACTACCCTATTCTAAGGTAGTTATACTATAAATTATTATCTCTTTATTAACACAATAGACTGATAGACTAACCACTCGATTAATTATATCTAATAATCGTAGAGGCTTAAATATAATGAAATAGTAACGCCTCCGTTAGTAGATATAGATAAAGATTTATATTATATATAGCTTTTACTCTTATATCTATTCAGATACTATAAATATATTAATTTTAATAAGTAGTCTTAACTTATCTATATATATTCGCTAATTTTTAAAATATGCCGACCTACTATATCTATATATCTTATACGACTATACTATTTCAGCCTTCTAGTCCCGAAATCTATAATACCGCCGAGTCTATAATCTCTCTAGTAGGCTAGACGTAGGGTTTATATAAACTAATAATTATAAAGGAGCCTTAAAAAAACGGTAGATATTAAAATATAGTAAAGTTTATCGGCCAGGCGATATACTACTAGAGAAGGGGAGATATTATAGTGGTTATTATTAAAACAAATAAGTACGATTATTATTGTTATCTTTATCTTTATCGCCCTTATACTCCTCCTATTTAGATACTAGGAGAAAGCTATTAACTAAAAACGGATATAATAATTCTAGTATCCTAAGACTATCTATAATTTTAGGATATTTATAATTCTATATACCTATAAGATCTAGGCGTAGGGACTACCGAAGTATATCCCTAACGAAGAAGTAACCTATTAGATTAACTAGTACTACGTTATCTATTAAACCTTTAAAGAACCTATAATAATTATTTTATATTAATAGGGTCGTCCGAATAAAGTAATAATAATAAGAGCGAGTTCTATATAAACGAAATATATAAGAAAGATTTATTCGATAGGGAAATAAAACTTACTTATATTTTAATTCCCCTACTAAAATATTATAGTTTATAATAGTCCTATACTCTTTCGCTATATCCGTAAAGTATAAACAGGTATAGATATTAAGTAGGTTTAATAACTTTTTATATTTTCCTTAGACTTTACTAACCTAGTCGCTTAATTTAGACTTTATAACCTCGGATAAAATAGCTACCGTATTAGCTTTAGAATTAGATATATTACTAAATAGATCCGTTATCTATAGGGGTATTTTATCCTAGTTCTATTCCTAATCCTAGATCGAGTCGGCGTATAGGAGAAACTTTTAGATATATTTACGAGTATTTATAACTTTCTCTTTAACTATAACTGGCTCCGTGAATCGATAGCTACCTACTACTATATTAGATTTAATAATAATTACTAGTATACGAATAATTATATATACTAGCGGTAGGTAGTAAAAACGGAATATTTTCTCCGTAGCTTATAAAAATAGTAGTCTATACTAGGTAGTCTTTAAATAGTAGTATAGGATAAATAGAGTTAAAATCGTAGCTCTACCTAGCTCGAATAAGGACTATAATTTAATATAAAAAACCGGAGACTAGATATACGACTATCTATAAGGATAGGGGAAAGACTGAAATACTTTAAAATATATATCGGCTCCGCGTTTAATTAAAATTATATTAATAAATAAACTTTATATAATTCGCCCTAGGCCTTACTATTTAGAGTGAGGTATATTATAAATACGAGTTAGTATAAGATCTAGGGATAATACGAGTTTTATATATAGTGATTTCTTAAGCCGGAGTCCTAGGCTGCGGAGGTATTACTATTATTTCATATTTCTTATTTAATTAATAGACTCCCTTACTTCGATAGTATCGAAGTAATACCGGCTATAGGTAATAATATCTTAGGATAAATTACCTTTATTATCCTTAAGATAGTAGTACCCCCGATAGCCGTAAATCGTAGTATATCTTATAAAGCCTAATTAATCGTAGAATTAGTATTACCTTAATTACGGATATCCTAATATTGAATTAAATATCGAATAGAATCTCAGCTTTAAGGAAGGATAAAATAGATAATCTTTCAACTTTATAGAAACATAGTCCTTCAATTTTATAGAAGTAAGAAATAGATAAACTTTTAACTTTATGGAAGTAAAAAGTAGAGAATCTTTCAACTTTATAGAAGTAGGAAGTAGATAGACTTTTAACTTTATAGAAATAGGAAGTAGGAAGTAGGAAATAGGAATTAAGAAGTAGATATTCGTATTTATAGCTTTATAGAAGTAAGAAATATAAGAAGTACGAAAATAAAATAGGACCTAGTTTTAATATATCTATATTATCCGTTTACTAAGGTATATCCCCTGAGAATACTATAGTGAATATATATATAAATTTATCTTGACCGTTTATTTTAATAACTAAGCCTGAGTCGAGTTATTATATAGGCGCTACGAAGGTATTAATAATATTTATTATACTAGCTCTATGAGGTCCTAGGCTAAGAGTAAATATATTTAAAATCTTACGGTATTTAATAAATCTTAGAGTAGTAGGAGTCTAATAAAAGGCCTTAAGTATACAGTATATATTTTTATATATACCGAAATTATCGATAAATTAGATTAACGGTAAGGAAATAACCTTTACCTCTAAATTAAAATAGGATTCTAGGTAGTCTCGGTTATATTATATAACTTCTAGCTTACCCCGAATTAGATATAACCTACGGACTAATCTAACTATCTACTTTTAAATATTAATAATCCTCCGGATATATAGCTAGTTACTCGAAAATACTTATTTTATACTATTTCTATTTCTAGTACTAGTATCCTCGGATATACTACTAGTATTCTTAGGGTTTTAGTTATTATAATCGCGATTTAAATAAATACTCTAATAGCTAATAATCCTCCCGGATATAATCTCGATGATATAGTCCTCGAGTAAATACCTCTTATATAGGAATTACGGTAGTTTTATTATAAAATTATAGTACTACGCCTATAGAAATCTAAATAATATAATTACTTCTAGAGATACTATAATTTAGTTAATATCGGTAACTACTTCGGTAGTACGGTATTCCCGATTAATAAAGATAATACGACCGATCAAATATAATTTAGTATCTAAATTAAAGCTGATTATATCCCTAGGAATTATAAACTTATTATACTAGTTATAAACGATATCGTTAGATATTAACCGAATAGAAGAGCCCTAGGTACGGGAATACTAAAATTAAGAAGATTTATCTATATATTAGGCCATACTAAAGAATATTTATTTATATAATCTAGTAGTAGAAAGGATGTTTTTAATTAGATCTATTAAGTTATACTAATAAATCTATAATTAACGTTTAATAAGAATACGTGAAGAGGGTTTTTCTTTTTCATTTATAGTAATAAAGGGTTATTTTTAAATTAAAATAGTAAGGGGCTTTCTCATTAATTTTAAAAGAAGTAGATATTTATATACCCTATATCGGCAAATCTTAAAAGTAAATATTAGTATACTCTAAGCGCTATCAGCCCTGCTAGAAAGCCGTCTACGGGTTTACGCTGAAACTCCATATTAAATACCGACCCGAGGTTTAGTAGGATTAGTAAGTCGGGGCTTCGGGTAGTAAATTAGGGTTCCGGGAAAATTACTTTTAATAAATAATACTAATTATTAGTAGGTTCAGTAGGTTTAGTAACTCGATAAATCGTTAATAATTTAAATATTAGACGAATAGGCCCATTATATACCCTATAGTATACGTATTTATATATGTATTAGTATACGCTATAGTATAGGTTATAGTATGGGTTATAGTATACCCTATAATATACGTAATAGCGTACGTAGCTTACGTATACTATTAAATAGTATACGAATGGTATACGTAAAGGTATTTTAAATAGTATACGATATACGCCCCCCGTAGTAGCCCTTAAAACATTAGACGAAAGCCCCCCATAATATACGTAATTATAGTATACGTAATTATAATATACGCTAAGGTATACGATATACTATGGTATTTATATATATATACTCCCCGGATATATCTAGGTAACGCCCCCGCGAGAACTTTTATTAAAATTTATTATTCCGGGCCCGGTAGGTCGCTGGCGTTAATAGTCGTCGCTAAAGGTCGCTACCGTTAATAATATCGATTATAAAACTTTATTTATTTCAGCCCTATTATAGGGCTAAATTACTATTAATATATTAACAGTATATATAAATTACTAAAGTTATTAATCCGGCTGAAATTAACCCGGAGTTATTAAATTTATTAAAAGTAACCTACCCGGACCCCTAATTTATTAAACCTATTAATAAGACGCTAGTAGCCCTATCCGTAAATTAGGGCTATTAGTAATATCTTATTCGTAATTAGGGTTAAAAAACCTACTAATAAGATACTACTAGCCTTATCCGTAACTTAGGGTTACTAGTAGGACGCTACTAGCCCTATCCGCGCGGTCGGTAACTAGGGTTTTAGTAGGAGTTTTTGAGATTTACTAATATACTCTTTAGGGTATCTAGCTTTCTTGGGAGGTATAGATTAATATTAGGTATTATAAATTACATAACTTCTTATAACCGGACGTAGTCCTGTTTTAAAATACCGGTTTTCTTATACTAGAGTCCTAAGGCCAGTATCTATAGTGTAATATACACACTATCTATACTAGTAATAATTTTATAGGATAGCGCTTCCGACGGTACTAAATCCCGAGTTAATAAGCCTAGTATTGAATTCTGAGGAAGTACTGGGTCCTGAGCTAGTATTAGATCCTGAAATAGTACTAAGGCTTAAAATAACGAATATATAGATAACTACGAAGCTGCTAGTCCTAGAGATAACTAAATAAATATTATTAATACTAATCTAGTAGATATAGATCTAGCGGATATTATAGATACTAGTCTATTAATATCCTTATCTCCGGAAGAATTAAGATCGATAAGTAAATTATTTATATAGACTTCCTCTACCTCTATATTTAATAATAGTTAAGCGTTTAGTACCTATAAGTCTTTAGTAAATAACTAAGATAAGTTTATAAATATACATCTACAAAAGTGTAAGCGACTCTGAGAATCCTAATTTGCTCGGAGCGCTCAGGCCCGCTCGCGAGCGCTAAAATAGCTTATATTTAATCAGGGATTCTCAGGCCCGCTCAGGCTCGCTCAGGCTCGCTCAGGGTTATTTAGGATTCTCAGGCTCGCTCAGGCCCGCTCAAGGCCGCTCAGGGCCGCTCAGGATTATTTATTTACATGGCCATTACTACTGCTATAGATATACGCGCATACATGGCCATTGCTGCTGCCATAGATACGCGCATACATGGCCATTGCTGCTGCCATAGATATGCGCATTCATGGCCATTACTGCTGCCATAGATACGCGCATTCATGGCCCATAGATACGCGCATACATGGCCCATAGATATGCGCATACATGGCCATTACTGCTGCCATAGATACGCGTATATATGGCCATTCTTGCCCCCATAGATGCGCGCATACCCCTATTTATGGCCTATATATACGCGTATATATGATGTTCCATGATCGCCCCTATCGACGGCAGCGAGCCCCCGGAACCACCCCTAACGCCAGCAACTTTTGATTCCCGGATTCAATCGATTCGCGCGAAATCTACGCGAGGGTGACGCCCGGGCTATGCGACACCGGATATATGGCGACGTTTTGCCAGGTGCAGTTATGCGGTGCGACAACGACAGGACCTTGGCCATGATTGGGGGCCTTGGCCATGAATGGAATGCGCCATGGCCATGAATGGAATGCGCCATGGCCATGAATGGAATGCGCCATGGCCATGAATGGAATGGGGCCATGGCCATGAATGGAATAGGGCCATGGCCATAAGTGGGGCCATGCATGGGGGCCATATTGGTGGCGCATTCTAAATTTAGGCATTCTCACGAGCCAAAAACATTCTCAGGAGCGCTTATATCGCTCTGGAGTTAAGATATAGTATTACCCCGCTTAAACCAGCTTAACCGGCTCACGAGCGCTTATAGCGCTCAAAGCCTGCCCTACACTTTTGTAGATGTAATATCTACGATCTAGAGGATATAGTATTAATAAAGTCTATTTAGCCCCTCCGCCGTATTATGGTTTAGAATTTCGAGATCTACTAGCTTAAATCTATCTTTAAAATAAGTAGTTTATTTAAACTCTATTAGCCGTATACCTATTTTGGCTAATAACTTAGTTAGTTCGGAGTCGAAGTAGTCGATTTTAATAAATATATAGAGAAGGGATTAATATGGCTTCGGTATAAACTATTAAATTCGCTTCGTTATAATTATATTAAGCTGATCGTTTATTATTAGTTATATTTAGGTAGTTAGTAGTACGGGCTAGATTTATATACTTAATTTAAATAAATCCGCTTAACTTAAATCTCGCTAACTATATACGTACTTATTTACTAAATTTATTCGATAATCTCTATCTTAAAGAGTAATTTAAGGATATATTAATCGACGATTTTCCTACTATTACTATATGGCAAGTAAAGAATAAGTGTACTATAGTAATCGATATTAATAACGATTTAGATATATTATTAGATAATAATATACCTATACCTAAGGCCTAGGCACTTAAGGGTAAAGGTAAAATACGGGTAAAAATACAGGTATAAGATAAAGACCTAGGTCAAGTAGATAGGTACGGTTTAATAATAATAAATAATAATAATAATAATAATTCGGGTCTTTTAATAACTAATAATAAGTTACCCATTATATAGCTTTATTACTTCTAGTATTATATCGAAGCGAGCTTATAACTAAAGTTTAGTATAGCACGACTCTTCTATTATATAATCATAAATCAGATATAACTTATACGCTTTATCGCGTTTAATTTTTTATCCTCGCTATAATTACTAGACCTTACCCTTCTATCTAACCTAGATCTTTATATTATACCTATACCATTACCTCTACCTATTCTTTTATACTTTTGCCTCTACTTTTTAACTATATACTTTTTAGTATATATATAAAGTACTTTATCTACCCCTGCTTTTACTATATACTTTTACTTCCAGTTTCTACTTTTTTCATAATGGGTACAAAGCGGTCATAAGACGGTTATAAGACCGTAGTACTATTATATCGAGCTTATACAATATGTAGCGGTTACTTTACGGTCATATAACGGTTATATAGCTATAGTACTAGCGTCTCGTATCTATAAGGTTATATAACAGCTATACTACGGTCACATATCTATAGTACTACGGTTTTAGGTCTTGTAATAGTATTATAACTATTACGTAACTTACCTATCAACCGGTACAGTATATATTAATACTACTCGCTAATATACTATATATATTTATTACCTTTTTAGCGATACCTATATACTTCGTATTTATTATAGTTATTTTTTATAATAATTAGGGTATTATAGCCCTAGCTAAAAACCTCTAAGATTACGGTTATATTAAATATATCGATTTATAGTACTACTTCTAACGCGAAAAGATCGTATTAGGCGAAATTAAATTCCGTTATATCCTTATAGTAGATTAAATCGTTAATAGGTTTATCAAAGCCCTTTCTAAAATTAAGTTCGATATCCTTGAGGCTACTCTAAATCTTTAATAATTTATATAAAGCCTATTAATACTCCTATAAAAGTATATTAAATCTTTATATACTAAAAATACGGCTTTACGGGCGTACCCGAAGAATTATATTTAAAGTTTAATATATATTTAGCGCCTTCCCAGTAAATTAAAAATTAATATATAATTTAATACTAACTAATAATTAATTTATAGGTTACCGTTAAATTTTTAAAGCCTTATCTAAGGCCTTTATAGAGTATACTCTTTAAGTTTTAGCTAAATCGCGTCTATACGTATAACGATATATCGAAAATCACTCTAGGTACTTTTAGGCTATACGCGACGATAATAAGGTCGCTTAATAATTTATTATTTTTACTCAGCCCTTTTATAACCTTTATTAATAGGTATATACGTCGCTAGAATATCCCCTAAATATTCGTAATAGTTATATATCGTTATACCCGTGGTATTTAACGCGGTCCCTATAGTATCCTAGGCGGTCTTTATCCTTTTAGTAGTCGCTTCCCCGTAGAACCCTATAATATCCGACTATTTCTAATAATCTTCTCGTAGTATTTATATCGCTTATTAATATTCCGACCTAGTTACTACCTAAATTTGGCGTATATAGGTTAACTATCAAATTAAATTTTCAAAATACCGTATTTTATTAAAAAACGGAATTTTGCTCCTTTAGCCTCTACTAATATAGCTTGGCTTTATAGCTTAGTCCCTACCGACGTAATTTAACCCCATAGCTCGGCCCCTATTAATTATAGCTTGGGCTTATAGTTTGGCCCTTATAAACTATAGTTTTAGCCTCTATAACCCATTATAACGACCCTGAAATAGGGGGAATACGGGGCTATTTTAGAGACTTCTTAATAAAGGATTTCGTTCGAGTAGGAGTATTAGAATATAGGAGTATAGGACTATTTAGTAACTACTAATTAAATAAATACTTAGTAATACTTAGTATTAGGGTCTTATACGCATATTCGCTCTGATCCTCTATAGATAATCAATCAAGAAGTGTTTCTACCTATCCTATATTCAATATTAACTACTAATAAAGGTAACTTATCTTATATATTTCTCTTCGATATCGCTTATAACTATTATATCGTTAAAAATCGTTTTTATTTCGGTAACGATTATATTAATATTCTAAATATCTTTATTATAGGTATTAACGAGTATAGCCTAGTCCTAGTAAAGTAAAAGACCGCTACTATTTATATAATTATTACTAGCCGTTAAGTCGATATATTTTTGTTTAATATACTTTATATCTCTAGCGTATAGTCGAGCTATATTTTTAAGTTATAATTAATATTAATTGAAACTAAAATTACTAAAATTACCTCCGTAGGTATTATTATTAACTATAAAGACTTTTACTTCTATTTTACGTCCTATAATAAAGTATTTATATATAATATCTAGGTACGTCTTATTTTAAATTTTATTACGATTATAATTACGTCCTAGATTTTTCCTAGGCTAGAAGTATATTTATATATTATTTTTTAAGTCTTCTTTAACCTAAAGTTATACTATTACTAGTTAGATTATTTAGGGTAATAAAATTTAAAGAAGTTAAAGATAATAATTATAAATAATAACCTGAATAAATTAATACCGGCGGATTATACCTATATCTTATATATTTAATCGCGAATAAAAAGGGTACTATATACGTGTTCTATTACTCCGGGTAAATACCCGTATAAATATATTAATAATAACCTCGTCGATTTTATTAATAATAAAAAACTATTTTTAAGAGAAACCTATAGCGGCGCCCGCTACTTTAGGACTATACTTTATAATTTTATTAAAAAGTTTTACGTTATTATCTTTAAATATAAAAGTAATTTCCTTTTTATATTTAAGGTTTATACCGTTAATCACGAGCGACCTATATAGTAAATTAAATATTATTATATTAATAGCGGAGGAGAATTTAACTCTAAAGTATTTATAGCCTACCGAGAAAAGAAAGAGATTTTATTTAAATATACTATTTATAATACTCTATAAATTAATAATACCGCCGAGTATTTATACTAGAGCTTAGGTTATAGGGTATATATTATACTCCTTAAAAATAATATAAAGAAGAAGTACTAGTCGGAATTCGTTTTTATAATTAACTACCTCTATAATCGATTCCCCGAATCTAATATTAAAATAACGGCGTTTAAAAAGATTAATAATATTAAATTTAATTTTCGCTACCTTAGAACTCTCGGCTCTAAAGTATAAATTTATATTAATAATACTATTATTAAAATAGAGTATTTTAAATCCTATATCGTTAAATATAAACTAATCGGGTATAAAGACGATATAATCTACTATTTTATTAATAAAAAAGGCGAGTTTATATAATCGGGTAATATTTATTTTATTAAACGGATATCTTAAGATATACCTAAATCGTAATAAAAATATAATATAACGGCCTTTAGTCTTATTTAGTTACTAAAGCGGGCGGCTATCGAAGCCGACTCTAGTAATAATTCTAACGAGGATAAAAGCTCGCCTATATATCTAAAATTATTTATACTAGATAAATAACCCCCTAAAAGCGATAATAATAATAATAATAATAATAACGATATCCCGTAGCTTTATTTATTATAAACCTATTTATTATAATTTATAGAGTAACCGGCGATCGAGTTATTTATTAAAATCTTATAAGATTATCCCGAATTACGTAAACCTCTAATTATACCTTAATACGAATATTTTAAATTAATCGCTCTATATATTTTCCTAACTCTCGTTATACGCGCCGAAATATAAAAGCCGAAGATATATAAAGAGGCTATAACCGATAAGTATAATAAAATTAACTAATAATCAATAATATAGGATAAATTCGATTCCTGAATTTAAAATAATATATAGACGCTAGTCTTTATATTTATAAGGCGTAAAATACTACGCGGTAAATAAATCTATAAACTAAAACGTAGTATCGTAGATAAAATACTACGTTATAAAGTATATTAAATAGTACGTAGTTTCGAATAATAAAAAGGTTTAAATTATAATAAAACTTTCGCCTTTATAATAAAGCTTATAAATTATAAAATTATCTTTACTCTCGTTACTACTTTAGATTAGGATCTTAAATAAATAAATATTAAAACTACTTTCCTATATAACGCGGTATAAGAAGAAATCTATATTAAATAATTTACTAGATTTCCTACCACTGGCTTTAAAGTATATATAGTTTATAATTTTAATAAAGTCTTCTATAAATTAAAATAATCGCCTTAAATATTGATTAATTGATTAATTAATTGATTTATATATTTACTCTAGTAAAACTACTTTATTAATAAGGGAGTTCCGCGAATACTCTCCTAATAGGGTTACTAGCGGCGCTTACTAGCCGTTAAAGAAACCTCGTCGGTTAAAAACTTTAATTTATTAATAACTTATTTCTTCTTTTTACTAGTTAGTAGCCGATAATTATAATTATTTTAAAATATTATTTATTCTTCCCTCCGTTTTTTTTTTACTTTAATTTTAAATTTTATTTATTTATCTCGTAGGCCTATAGGCCGCTTTATTATAAATTTATTAAACGGTCGATACCTACGGCCCTCCGGCCGGCGGTTTTTTCTTTTTCTTCCTCTTCTTTATAGGTTTAGGTATATCGCTAGGTCCTAGTAATAATTTAAATCGTACTAGTTATTCTTTAATAAAAGAGAATTAACCGAGTTATCCCGTTTTTATTATCTACCGCGCGGCTATACGTATATTTTAGGCCTATATTAATATCTTCCTAAAGTTATATATATGTATTTATTCTACTAGCTTCACCCTATCCCTAGCTAGTTCTAGGTAAAATAATAGTATATACTTTATACTTTATTTCTTTTATTTATACTAGTAGTTAACGCTACGGATTATAAATACCTTTATTCGGTATAAAAACTTATTTAGTCCGATTTTACTATATTTTAACTATACCGCTATAAAGCTTTTAGCCTTTTTTAGTTAATTATAGTAGTTAAATTAATCCCCGAATAAATCTCCCTTTTAAGCCGGGTTAGTAGCCTATATAAAGATCGTTATTTTATAACTCTTTTATTTATCTAGTCATCGCTAGCGGGCCTAGTTTTTTATCCTTTAATTAATAACCTTAGTATCCTAGTATTCTTCGATATCTTTAATTAAATTTATCTAGCCTTTTCTCCTCCTTATAGCTATAATTATTTTATATTATTTTTTAAATCTTAAGGCGCGAAGTACCTAGGCTTTTTTTTCCGTCGACGGTATTAAAGATATTTATTATTATTTATCTCCTCTACGCTAGAGTTTATTCTAGATCCGTATATTTTTTATAATTATAACTAAATAGGTCCCCCGATTTATTTAATATCGTATTATTAGGCGGTTTAACTAGAGGTCGATTAACGCGATTATTAATTTAATTTTAAATATTAGAATTAAGGTAGTCTTAAATACTCCTAAAACCGTCCTAAAGTAGTTATTCTAGATAATTATTAATATCTTTATATATCCCTTTATAGCCTCCGTTATTCCCTTTAATTAATATTATATCGGAGCCGTAAATATTAATATTAGTCTAACTATTATATTATATATTATTTTATACTTCGCGAAGGTAGCGCCCTATATCGAACTAGTTAAATATTTTATAGCGCGGCTTTAATTAGTCGCTTTAGTTTTAATCTAGGTTAGGTATAGTCTTTATTTTAACTTTAAGTCGATATATAGTCTTAAGACCTTAATACTCGCTCTAGGTTCGATAATTATATTCTTAAAGTTTATCGCTATTTCTATATTAAACTTCTTCGGTATTCGAGATATATAGACTAGCTTGTACTTCTAGGGGGTAAATAACGCTTTATAAATAACTACTTATTTTAGGTAGATATTATAGGCCCGTTTTAAATTCGTATAATTCCTCTTTATACTCTCGCTATAGGCGAGTAAATAAATATCGTCTACGAATTCTCCGACCTATACTAGTAGGTTTATTTTAATATACTCCTCAATTAGTAGTACGTTAAAGAATAAAAAGAGTATAGGTAAAATAGGCGATCCTTATAAAATACCCGTTATTATTTCCTCTACCGTACTCGTTCTTCCTTTAAGTATTATAGATATAGTTTCATCTAATAGAAAGTTTATTATCTAATTAATAGTTAGGCTCGGAACGCTTTTTATTTATAGTTCGTATAATAATCTTTTGTACGAGACGTTATCGAACGCTCCCGTTATATTTAACGATAGTAGGTTTATTACCTTTCTCCTCCCGTTCTTATTATAGTTTTATATAGTATATACTATATCTATAAGGGTCTCTAGCGCGGTTTCTATTAAACGCTTTTATTTAGCCTCTATTTATTATAGTAGTAGTAGTTCGTACTCCTCCGCTATATTATTTAACCTTTTAGAGATAACTACTTCTAGCGTTTTATTAAATATATTAAAGAGTACGATAAATCTATATAACTTTAGCTCTAAATAATCGCCTTTCTTTAATTTTTTAAAGATTATTATATTAGCCTTTTTAAAATATTTTAGGTAGTATCTTTATTTAAAGTAGGCCTAGAATAAATAAATAATAGTATTTATTATTTCCGTTTTTATTATAGCTTTTAGGAATCGGTTTAGGATTTTAGTTATTTCTAATACCTTATCGGTAGCTAGGTATTATATTATTTTATATATTTTTATCCTAGTTATCTCCTAGTTTATTCTAACGGGCTTTGGGTACCTCGTTCCGTCGATATTACCTAAATCTACCGTCCGTAAAGGGGGAAATAGTACTCTTTATAAGATTTTTATTTTACCCTCGAAATCTCTAGCTTTTCCTCCTTTACCGTTTTAATAACTAGGAATTAAAGAAGTTTTTTAGGGCGGTTATTTTTTTTATTTTTTTATTTTACAAGTTTTTATCCTCCCGTCGACTTTAGCGAGGCTTTATATATACTCTCCCGCTAAAAGAATATTTTCGTTCTTCGAATTATATATATTCTTTTATTATTTATTATATCTAGGGCCTTTTTTATCCGGGTATTTCGGCTTTATTTATACTCCTTTATATATTCCTTTATCTTTAACGTAATATTAGTATAACGGGAGTTCTAGTAAGATTTAGCTCCTTAATATAAACGGGCCTATAGGATCGTAAATTTAATAATTTCTTAAAAGCCTCCTATTATTTTATTTAAGTATTAATTAATATTTTCTTTACTTTTAAGTTTTAGCCTCCCTAGCGTTTAATAGAGGGACTTTATACTTTATTATATTTCCTTTTAAATAGCGTTATCCTTAATCTTCTTTTAAATATACTAAATATATAATATTACCCCTTTTTATATTTATTCGAATTTTATTATTATTAGCCTATAATCGGAGTTATAATATAGGTCTTCGCGGACTATAGAGTTATTTATAGCCTAGTATACTCCTTTTATAAAAAATAATAAATTAATTATACTTTCGTATCCTCGGGCTTTCTATGTAATAAACGCTTTTAATAGTTTTAGTTTTATTTCCCTCGACTTTATTATTCCTAGGAGATAATTGGTTATAGTATAATATATATATCGCCTAGTATTATTCTAGTTAGGGTAATAAAGGTTAAAATCCTTTGAAAGAATATATCCGTTTTCCTCCGTTAATACTTCCTCTAGTAGTAGTAATATTAACGGATTATTAATTAAAGTATATTATATCGGTAATAAGTTATATATATTATAGATTTATACCTCTTTATAATAGGGGATTCCTCGACTAATAGCCTCCTCCTCTTTAATTTTATTTAACCGAGATTTCTTTTTATTTCTTCGCTCGTTTAATATAATTTTTATAAAGTATAGGTCCCCTTTATAATAGACTAGCTCCTAGCTACTTATATCGATCCTTTTATTTATATAAAAATATATACGGGCCTTTAGGCCTGCCTTATATACTAAATAAAAATTATTAATATTATCGTTATATAGTATTTAGGTAGTAGGATTCTAACTAGGCTCCTAAATAACTATAATATTAATATCTTTAATTTATTCGTTTTAGAGTAACTTTATTATTAGTTTCGACTCCTTCCTAATATTATACTATACGACTTTAAGTTAGGTACTATAATTTATCGTATATTAATATTATATCCGTAAGTAAATTCCTCGTTTATTTCTTAGTTATTTAATAGTATTAATTCTGGCCGGTTTTTATCTAGTTAATCGAACACCGTTATTAGGAGGTTATTTAGGACTTAGAGGACTATCTACCTAGGTATTATTATTAGCCTATTATTTTATCTCGGCCTCTCTACCTTCCTAGGTATAATAACCGTATTCTAGATTTTATTAATTATATTCGTTATCGTTTTCCTCTTCCTTATACCCCTAGCCGGTATTAATATGAATTTATCGTTAGTTAGTTATACCTAGGAGTTTAAGGCTATTATCCTCGGTAATACCGCGAACTACCTAGGTTTATTCTTTAATTTTTATTAAATTCGGTATATCTCTTTTTACCTAACTAGGTACGTTTTATTTTAGGATTTATAACGTCTAGAATAAACTATATAACGCTTTTCCTTCGGGCTTTTAATATTATATTCGTATAATTAATAGAATTCTATATATATCCTATATTTAGGCTAGTTTCTATAAATTAGGGTTATATAGCCGTACCTCTAATAATTAAAATACTACCTCGGGTTATTTATTCTCTTTTATCTCTTATATAATAATAGTTATTCGCTTTCTAGGAACCCGTCCGTTATTAGTTTATTTACTATATCTAGGTCCGGGATCTCGAGAAGGAGTATTAAATATTTCTTTTTATAGTTATATTCGTCTAGCTTAAAGGCGAATCCTAGTTATTTTATATTTATAATATTTAATCCCGGGTATAGCCTATAGTTATTTTTCTTTAATATTTTTATTACCGCTTCCTAATTATTTATATCGACGGCCTTTTTTTTAACGCTATATATTATCATTATATAGGTTTATCTTAGTATTCTCGCCGAGGGGTTAATACTTTTTATTTATTTAATTATTTTCTTTAACTTTTACCTTACCTCTATCGTTATATAATATAAAACGAAGTCTCTTTTTATTATCTATTTTACTCCGACGATCGACTCCGTTATTAAGTAGGCTCCGTTCCGGAATATTTTAATTAGTTAAGAGCTAGTTACCTTCTTAAATTATCCTCTAGCCTTAGTATTATTTATCCTAATTATTAATTATTTCGCTTTCGCGCTAGTCGTTATTACCGGGGGAGGAGGGTTCGTTTCGGCTATATATCTCGATAGGATAAATATATATCTACGGGTAATATTAGCCTAGTTTTATATTAATAGCGTAGGTATACTCCTCGCCCTAAATTTTTAAATTTTTTATTTTAGCGAGTTTATTTAGGCCTTTTAGAGCCTATACTCTTTTACCGATTTTTATATATAATTAAAGATTATCTCTAGCGCGATCTATATTAATTATAGCCTACGGTATATTATCTACTATACCTCCTTATATTCTATATCTTTTATAGCCTTTATTATAGCTACCGTTAATTCTTTTAAAACTTTTATACCCCCTTTATACCCTCTCGTTTAATTATTAGTCTTATTTTACTATTACGACGTCTTCGTTATATTAGAATATACTAGTAGCCTACTCTCTACCCTAGTACCTTAAGTTTTATCTCTACTACCCTTATTCCTTTTTATCTTAACTGATTTCGTAACCCTTTAGGGTAGTGAAATCCTATTGGCCCAGCTTTCGTCTTATCTTTTTCTTTTCGTATTTAGAGATTATTTATTTCAAACGTCCCTAATACTATATAATATTCGTAATATTCTTTTCCCTTAAATATAATTTAAGATATTATCTAGCTTTTTAAAAACTTTAGGCTTTCGCGCTCTTATTTTTTATAAAAGCGTTTTTATCGGCGCTAAGAATCGAGTTATTATCGCCGCCTATATAAATAACCTATTTATTATTAACCTCGATAATACCGTTATTCGTATATTAAAGATACCCTTTTTTAATAATTCTAGATAAATAACCTAAGGCCTTATTCTTACTACTTTAATATATCGGTATTACGGGATAAAGTAAACAAGATTCTTTAATTAAACTAATCTATTTATATTAAAAAGATATTAAAGGAGTTCGGTATATAAAATACCTACCTAATTATTACCCTTATAAATACCGAATAATTTTATATAATAAACGAGGATTTCCTCGCTCCCGGTAACTCCCGTATTTAATATTAATCCGTTATTAATCTTTTTTATATACGCTATACTAGGTATAAGGCCTGATATCGTATATATTATATCCGTTATTAACGGCTATAATTTTAACCTAGATAAATCTTACTAGAAGATTATTAAATATATTTTTTAATACTTTAAAAGGACCGCCTATATATAGTGAATATTTCACGGCTTTATATTTCCTTTAACGGGGTATATTAATATTAATTAAATAAACGATTTTAATACCCGATATTTAACTTCGGGATACCTTTTTAATATTAGAAATAAAATTATTAATTAGTTTTTTAAACGGTAGCTTATTATTACTTTATTAATATATAAAGCCGAATATACCGGCTAGATATAAGTTATTAAAGAGGTTATTTAACTTTAGAGATTATTACGGGAGCTAGACTTACCGCTAGAGTAGTAACACTTTATTATAATAATTAAAGTATTATAATACTGGCTAAAAACCCCTAGTTCTATATTTATACTAAGTATATCGTTATTTAAATATAGTTCGTACGCGAGAAGATTGAATCTAGCGAAATTAAGCTAGAATATATACCTATCGATAAATAAATAGTTAACGGGTTGATTAAGACCCTTAATAAAGATAACTTTATTATATTTCATAAAGTTTTTAGGCTAGAAAGTCCTTTATAAAGCCCGCGATATCGCTAGTTATACTTTTTAACCGTAGAAATAGTAGGAGCCGTTTTTTATTTTAGTAGGAGTTATTACTATACCCGCCTAATACGACTCTACGTAAAATATTAAAACTTTTTGGGTAGTCTACGACGCTAAACTTTATTTTCTAGCCTCGTATCGGGGGCTAATATACCTATTATATTATATATCTTTAATATACTCTTTACAATGATTCGATTTAAAATTTTAATATATTATTTTATTTAGTTACTTTTAAAGCTTATATCGCTCTTAATTTATACTAATTTAACCGCGGGCTTCGATCGTAATAACCGTTACAACTAATATTGAATATTAAGCGCTAAGCGTTATATACACCCGATATATTTTTTCTCGGTCCTTATATTACTACCTAAGAACTAAAGTAGTTCCTTATATATATATAGTTATATATTAATAGTTATATATATCCTAACCTTATCTACTTTCCTATTAATAAAGAACGGAGTAACTAGGTTAAAAAGTACCCCGAACTTAATATTATCGATTTATATAACGACCTATAAAAGCACCTAAAGCCTCTAGCGCTGAAATAACTAACTTTATTTAATAATTAAAATATTAATTAAATCGCTCGACCCTATTATAAATAGTTTAAATAATATTATTAGAGTATAACTACTTATTCGAGAGCCTTTTAGTATTTATATAATTATTTATAATTATAATACTAATATATTTTAAGACTTTAGTAAACTACGATATCGTAATTTTATATTTATATAATATAAGCTTATTAAGCACGCCCAAACCATTAGACGCTATTATATTAAGGGTATATAATTCGGTAACACCGACGTCCCTAGAGACTTTAATTAGTACGTACGCCTAATAATTTAATAAAGCGACGTTATACCCCTTATCCTAGACCTCCCCTTTTAAGGCCTTAATAATTAGCGATTACGCGGCTTTCAATATATTATATAGTAATAACGCCTATACTAAAGTATTTATAATATTATATACGCCCCTTAGGCGAATTTATAGTATCGTTTATATCTTTCTCTTATTAGAGTAGCCCCTATAGTATTATATATAATTATTTTATATAATTATTTTATAATATCTTATTCGCCCCTATATATTCTACGCCTATATTTCTATAGATTTTTAGTGTGTATTTATTAGACGTTAAATAAAAATTTTAAGAAACCGCTTTTTATTAAAAAACGGAATTTTATTAAGTAATAATAGATTTATTTACTTTACTTTAGTTACCCGGCGTTTAAATAAAAAGGAGATCCTATATTATTATATTTAAATTTAGTTTACTATTACGACCCGGCGTTTAATTTACTCCTATAACCCGGTATTTAATCTTTAATATATTATAGAGTAAAATAGATAGTTTATTTTACCCTTTAGCGTTACTATATTAAATCGATACTACGATTAAGTAAAAGTATCGAAATAAGAGCTAATTAGCCTTACTAGCCGCGCGTATAGCGCGGTACTAGTATAGCCTTAATAGCCCTTATAATTAGTCGCTCTAGTATCTCTATATAGTAATAATATAAGTATTATCTACTTTATATTTTGATAATATATACTAGTTTTCTTATTTATTTTAAATTTTTTAGTTAGAAGTTTAGAGTAATTTTAACTCTCGGCCCGTTTTATAGAATTTTAACTCTAAATATATACGTACCTTCTTAATGAGGTTATAATTATTTATAATTAATCTTTAATATCGGTAAAGCGGTGAGTACGCTGCGGAACAGGGAAGGGAATCGGCCTTTTTGACTCTATTCCCTTCCCTTCTTTAGGGAAGGGAATTTTTTTTGTACCAATATTTGTCCTAATTTTTTGAATTCCCTTCCTCGATTTTCGAAAAAGTCAAAATTCCCTTCCCTGTTCCGCAGCGTAGCGGTGAGCCCGTATTCTACCGAAAAAGGCGGAAAAGGCGCTTAGATCTATTTAGCTCATGTGCCAGCCCTAGAGATCGATTTAATACCTACTTTCGTCTAAAGTATCTAAATACGCATTTAGTACCTCGACTCATTTTAAATAATTTTGAATAAATAGGAATAAGCTACTCTAAGTAGTACCGATAGATAATTAGATATATATAGTTATAAGTAAATTATATAGTTCATAATACCGCGCTAGCTTAGGGGGTATCACGCGCGTATATAATTTTCATAAATCGACGTAATTTAAAATCTAAATTAAATTAGCGTGGTTATAGCGCTTTATATAGCCTTAGCGAGCTACCCGGCGCTAGTAGAAAATCACGGATTTAAAATCTTAAATCCGAAGTTACTATTTTTAGGTTTTTTATTAAAAAAAAATTTTTTTTTTTTATATATTATTTTTTCGTTATTTTTCCGCCTAAAGCTAGCAAAATACGCATTTAGCACCTCGACTCTTCTCGTATAATCTCCCGCTTTACCGATGAATACTCTTATTCGCCTACTTATACCTCGCTACGTATATAGTATATATATTATAACTTCTCGGCCTCGAAATATTAATTAGTTAAGAGTATTTATATAGAATATTAATACTATATCTAATAAAGAAATATCTTTATTCTTATTATCCTTATATTTATTACTTATATAGTAATTATTCTAGGTACCGGAGCTAGTCCTAGTACTCTAAACTAGTTCTCTACTATTTAAGAATACGAGTATAGTTATAGAAAACTCCGGTAGGACTAATAACGACGATAGATTATAATTAAAGAATAAAGACTTTTTTAGAGGTAGTATAAATAATATAATTATAACTTTACCTAATATTAATTCGTATACCCTAATTAATATAGATAGCGATTATAATAAAGATAATTTAAAGGATAACGAGGATATTTTTATTATAAATAACCTTTTATTATTTATCTTAAATATTAATTATATTATAATCAACCGAAGATATTAATAATATTATTTAAAAATCTTAACTTTTTATAATCTTTTAATATCTTAAAGACTTTTATTCCGAAAATAAAAGCGAAGATAGTAACGGCTAAATATTATTAATATATATATTTAGTATTACTCGTTTACTTTTACTTTTATATTTACGTTAAAGTTAAATCTTATTTTTAAAAGTATAATTATTTTCCCCGCCTTCCCTTATATCTTTATATAAAGTAGTTATTTAGTAAAGTAATAAAAAACTTTTACTACCTCTATACCTAATTTTAAATTTATAACTCGAGAGGTCGGGTTATTCTAGAGCCGACTATATTAAGTTATAAAAGATTATATAATTATCGAAGCCTTCCGTAAATAATAAAACGGATATAGATAACGAATAAAAGGAATTAGACTTTATATAAACTCTTCCGTTAAAGCTAGATATATTAAAATAGTATATTCAACGTTATACCCCTTTATTTAAAAATATACGGAAGTCTTTAGTAATTATTATCGAAAATTAATTATCACTTCCGTAATATTAGAAACGTATATAGTATTAGAGAATTGAATATATATTATAATAATATTAATATAATCCCTATAATTTAATTTATATTATATTAGCCGTTATATAGCTCCGCGAATAAATATTCTTTAATAGAGCCGAATATATTAATAAACTCATAAAGTTATAGTACTCTCGTATATAAAGATCTTCGATTAAGACTACCTCTAGCGAGATATATTATATACGGGTAAATAAACCTATCTTCCCTAAAAATATTATTTATATTAAGGGTTCACGTTTATACTATATTAATTATATTATTTTTATCGGTCAAGATTATCGGTTAGTATTTAAAATAAAAGAGGATATTATTATTATAACCTAAATAGTTATTAAAAAACGGTACGAATAATCTATACTATATATTTTTAAACTAGATTTTAGCGATAATTATAAATATTTTATATTTAATAATATTTTATTTAGGTAAACTCTAGCTATAATTAATTATTATCTTAATATATATTTTAATCGAGAATATAATAAAGCGGAGGTTATTTACCCTAATAATCGTTTTTATATTAAAAGAGTTTTTAGTTTCTAAATATTTATTACTAGGTCTTTACGTTAATTATACTAAACCCGTATAAAGTTTAAAGTGGTTTACTTTAACTATTAATATCTAAAGGCTTTTATTAATAATTATTATACCTCTTTATTATATAAATTGTTTATCGATAACTTTAAAGTATATCGTAATATTTATCGAGCTTTTAAGGTTTTCTATTTAATCCTTATATACCTCGATTATATAGAGTATAGAAAATTAGTAAATATATTCATATTAATACTAGAGCCTTATAGTACGAATATTATTAATATTATTAAAGTCTTTAGTAAGTTTATTCAAGATTTAGACCGAGGGCTAAAACTAGAAATTAATAATAAATTAAAATCGGTATATATTTTTAATATAATATTCCTCGGGGATATACCCTAGTAAATTAATAACGAGGATTTTATATAATATAATATTTAAGAAAAATATCGTACGTACTTTTATCTAAAAAAGGAGAGAGTAGATTTAAATTATAATACTATTCGGAATAAGAGATATTATTAGGAGACTATTAAATAAAAAGAATATACGGAAAACCTCGATATCTTAAAGAACCTAAATAATTTTATTAAAGATATAAGCGTTAGATTTAAAATATTATTAATTATAAAGTTTACTCTAGCTCTCGACCTTATTTAAATACGGGTTTATAATACTCTTTATTTTAAATAAAAAGGTTTTAGGCGTATTATCTAAAGCTTTTTTATAATATTAATCTTTAATAAATATAGTATTATTATATATATAAAAGTCTTTTAGAGTTTTTAATTCCTATTAAACTAAAGCCGAATTTAAAGTCTAATGTTTTATATCTAATTATAATTCTTATCGGATATTAATAAAGTTATTTTATTAGCGCCTTTAATATTTTAAAGCGAGATTATAATTAGCTAGTTCCGATTTACGTTTCTCTAGGCTATTAATAATATTATAATAATTAAATTATTATCTACCTAAGTTATTATTAAAGTATTCGGTCTACTTATACGATTTAATATACTCGTAGATAGTTAATATTACACCGACCTAAATATCCTTTATAAATATATAATAAGGCGCGTCGAGTATATTAAGAGCTAATCTTTTATATTATAATAATAATATTTACGGAAGGCTTCGGTGATAAGGGTAATAATAATAATAATGAAGATAAGAATAGAATTTTAGGTAATATCCTTTTATAAGTAATTTATTCTAGCTCCGATTTAGATAAAGAAGTAGTACCGTTATTTATAACACGGAAGAGGGGTAAATAAAAGGGTAAATAAAAAAATTAAATACCGAAACCTTTAGTTAATAAATTCTAAAGACTTTTAATATTATTTAATATATATATAAACCTATACCTTACGGAGAATATTAGGGAATATATGATAATTATAAATTTTAATATCTTAAATAGCGAGCTGAAGTATAAATAATTAAATAAATATCTTATAATCCTACTACTTAAGGTTAATATAGTTTTAGAATTTTTAAAGGTATAACCGACGCCGTTACTCCTCCTAACCTTATAGGATATTAATTCGCTCGAGATATTATAAATAGAAATAATCCTTATAATTAGGGCTAGTAGGAGTATAGGATTATAATTATCTAGAAATAATCAAAGCATTTAAGTTACTTAAATATAATCTCTAGTATTTATAAAAAACTTTATATTAATTAGGGAGTAGACTACTAAAGATAACAAAAAGGGTCTCTATAATATAACCGGCGACGACGAATATAAATCTATATAATTATTAATAAGGGGTTTCGAATTAGACCCTTTCTTATATATTAAATTATTCGCTAATTTAATAAAGTTTAATTTATAATATAATTTTATTGAATATCTAATAATAATCTATCGGAATAAATATAAAATATATACATTAGATTTAGGCTAGAAGGTACTGAAATAATATTATAAAATTATTTATATAAATTCGTAAATTAACTTCGGAGTCGTAAAAATAATATAAATATTAACGAAGCCTTCCGTAGAATTAATCGTCGCCATATTTATAATATAAATAACTATTTATTTATTAGTAATATTAAGGTTAGGCTAGTATAATACTTTTATTATACTTATCGTCGGAAGAGGTATATATTTTTAGTTATATATATTATAACTCCGTTACTAGAGTAAAATCTAGAGGTAACGGATAAAATAAATATAAATTATCCGATTTTAGACCTAGTATTAGAATTATTAACATATCGTTTTGAGGGGACCTAGTAGATATGTAAATTTTTAACTCTTTATTATAAAATAATCTATATAATTAATACTCCTAATAAGTTAGATTAGCCTAATAAGGCGCGGTATATTATAGAATATATATAGGGGGTAGTATATTTGTAATAAGTGGATATAATAATAAGATAATACTTTAATAAAGTAATACTTTAATAAGATAATAGTTTAATGAGATAATACTTTAATGAGGTAATACTTTAATAAAGTAATATATTAATAAAGTAATATATTAATAAGAAGAAAGAGTAGTAGGATAATAATAGTAGTCCTAGTAGTAAGGTAATAAGGTAAAAAGATAATACTTTCATTATTATAAAATAGACTGTGAATAGGCTAAGCTATTAATAGTTTATAATTATAGTTTAATTTATTGATAATAAGTTTATTCTTTTAAGTCTATGAAGTTATAAGCTAGTATATAGCTAGTGCTAAGGGCGCGCTAGTCCTAATCAAGTATAAGGCTTAGTATACCGTGATATTTATAAGATAATATTCAGCGAAACGACTTTAAAGTGATAAATAAAAGATTTTAATAAAAAAGACGAAAGGCTTCGATAGAATAACGTTTCTAATAATACGGAAATCTTTTATATAGCTAGTAGTTATTCTAGCCGGTAACTATAAGCGATAGCGAAGGGTAAAGTAGTAGTATAAATAGTATAATTAAAGAATTATTAACCCTATAATCTACTAGATTAATTCCGTTTTATAACCGTTGTTCGACCGTTATCTAACCGTTTATAACCGTTATTCAACCGTTTACTCTCTCTAAATTATTAACGATTAATAGTTTTAAAAAGGGGAGGTATAACGTTAATCGAGGATTATAACTATTTTACAATCGTTTACTAACCGTTATATAACCGTTATATAATCGTTGATAAACTAGTTTCTAACCGTTATATTCTAGTTTATAGTAGGCGAGTTAACCGCTATCGAACGGTCTTATAATCTTGTAGATAGATAGAATAGTATCTAAGAGGAGAATATATATATATTTAATTTAAAAAAAGAGGTAAAAAGTTTTTATATTATTTATATCTCCTAAATTATTTATAGATTAAAAGAAGAGATAATATAAAAGACTCGTTATAATTAAAATTAAAAAATAAGTTACCTATAGTACTAGTAAATATTAATAATTAGTTATAGTTAGTAATTAATAATATTTCGCTTCTTATTTATTTTTTTCTCTATTCTTACTTTCTTATTATATATTTTACGTAGATCTTCCGTATCTATAATAACGTTTTTATTCTCTTATTATTTAAAATTATTTAATTAATTGATTGATTTATTTTATTGAATATTAAGTTACGCCTTTTATTTTTCTTATCTCTTATTCTTTAATATTATTTATTAGTCCCGATAAGATTATATCTAATATTAATATATTACTTTATATATAGTAACATAGTTCTAATAATAATATATAAAGAATATTATAAATATAATAATTCCTTAGTAATATTAGGCGATATATTTATAATCTAATTATATCGAGGATTTTAATTAATTTAATTAATTTATAAAAGACTCTTTTATTTAATCGCTTTTATATAAAATTCTTTATTAATAATAGTACTAGGTTATCTATATTACATAATTTTAATTTATATTTTTCATTATAATTATATTTTTACGTTTTTATTATAATTTTTGGATTTTTGGATTCTTGGATTTTATTTACCGACGGTACTCCTCTATTAAATAATTTATCCTTAAAATATATCTCGATTAATAAATAGTAATTATTTATTTTAAATACTATTAAATATTCCGTTATATATTATATATTATAATATATTTATTTAGTTATTAATAGAAGTTTTATTTAATTATTTTATTTATTAATATAGAAGTTTTTTAGAAAGTACTATTCTATTCGTCTACAAGATTATAAGATCGTTCGATAGCGGTTAATTCGCCTACTATAAACTAGAATTGAATGGATAGAAACTAGTATTTCGACGGTTATATAATAGTTATTTAACGGTTAAAAAGTGATTGAAAATCTTAATTAATATTATACCTCCCTTTCTTGAAACTATTAACCGTTAATAAACGGTTTATAGTAAATAGTTAAATAATAGTTATAAACGATTAATTAATAGTTAGATAGTAGTTAATTAGCGGTTAGAGAACGATTAAAAGACGGAATTAATCTAGTAGATTATAGGGTTAATAATTATATAATTATATTAATTATATTATTATTTCGCCTATACTACTACCTTATAGTTACCGGCTAGAATAACTACCGGCCGTATAAAAGATTCTATATTAAAAGAAATATTACTTTATCGAAGTCTTTCGTCTCTTTTATTAAAGTCTTTTATTTATCTCCTTAAAGCCGTTTCGCTAAATATTAAAATATTATTTTATTCTCTCTTTACCTTATTACCTTATTACCTTATTACTAGGACTATTATTATTATTCTACTACTCTTTCTCTTTACAAAAATATTACTTTATTATTTTATTTAATTATTATAAATATACTATCTCTTATATATATTTTATAATATACCGCGCCTTATTAGACTAATCTAGTTTACTAGGAGTATTAATTATATAAGTTATTTTATAATAAAGAGTTAGAAGTTTATATATCTATTAAGTCTCCTTAAAACGATATACTAATAATCTTAATACTAGGTTTAAGATTAGATAATTTATATTTATTATATTAATTACGTCTAGATTTTGTTAAAATTATAGAAGAATATTTGATTATTCTATAGAAATTTATAGGAATACGTAAGACTATATATTATATAGGATCTATATATAGATCCTATATCACGTGACTGAGTTACGTAATATATTAAGTCTTAGTATATTTTAATACTCTTACTCGAACGTTATTATTATAGAAAAGTAAACGCCGGGTAACTATAGTGAGTAGCTCCTATATAATGAAAATCCCGTCTACTTATATAAAATATTCCTGATTTTAACAAAACGCGGTTATTTGAAATTTTTATTTGATATATAATATATATATATTATTTATGAGTTAAAACATGGTCGTATAAACTATATAGGGCGAATACGATACTATAAATAAATTATTATAACTAAACGGGATATAATTAAGTCCCGATAATAATATTATAAAAAACGTTATTATAAGGGGTAGTTATAGGCGCTAAGCGCCTATACGAATAAAATATTATAGCGTTTATTTACGAGTAATATAAACGAATCTTTAGAGGCGCTAGTTTTAAAGATTTTAGAATAAAGACTTTAAGTACCTAAAGAATAATTAAATCTAGATAATAATATAAAGAATATAGCGGTATAGCTCCGGGGGTATATAATCGTTATTACTATACTATAGACTATCTATCCTATAGTTTATTTAAAGAAATACGAGTTAACTTAGAAGTATAAATTATTTTAAATATAATTAGTCGAAATCTTAACTTATATTAACCTTATAATTATAGATAATAAAGTATTTACCGTATTCTTTAGAGTTAATAAAGATAGTAGTACCTTAGTAATATTATATATTTATAAACTAAATATTAATACCGACCTATAATTTAATCTAGGTAGTAAAGAGAGTTAAATAATTATCAATTTAGGGTATTTACCTACGGAGTTTATTATAATAATCGCGCTCTTTAAGATTTAATAGGTCTTTAGACTAGTTAATTTTATTATTCTTTATAAAAAATAATAAAGAGCGAGTATATATATATACCGACGTAAAAGATTATATATATATTAGGAATTCGGATAATTTAGTTATTAAAATATTATTATAAAATTTAGAAGGATCTAGGTTTATACTAGATTTAAATAAATTTAAAATAACTATAACTTTTAATACCGGCGGTTAAATTTTAAACTTTTATAGTAGTAATAATAAGAATTAAATATACGAAGAAGATAGGATATTTAGAATTTTATATTATACGTTAAATATAAAGTAATAATAATAAATAGGTAGTAGCTAGGGACCTACTACCTAATTTTAATATAATTAAAAAAAATATATAACGGAAACGGGAGTTAAAGTAAATACCCGTTAATCTTAATAATAAACCCGCGGTTTTAATAGCGTTCTAGTTATATTATAATAACTAAATAAACTCCTAAAGAGTCTCTAGGCCTAAGATTTAATAAAATATATTAAATTTATCTTTATTTAGGGTCTTTATAAGGCCGTCGGCTATTTATTTATCGGTCGAGATATATTTTAAAACGATTTAACCGTTTATAATCTTTTTCCGAATAAAGTACTAATTAATATTAATATATTTAGTTCGGGTATAAAATTAAAGATTTTTCGTAAAGATTATAGCCCCTTAGTTATTATAGTAGATAACTATAACTTATATAATAGTTTCGGATAACTAGGTAAATGAATTACGTAGTTAAATAATTTCTTTAAAAGCCTAAGTCTATCTAATATATTTAATTTTAGAAATTAATAGCGCGATAGTAGGCTAGCGCTTTAAGAACTAGTTAATAATATTATTACTAGTATTAAATATATATCCTAAAGTAGAACGGTATATATTATAATTACTGGCCTAATCGGTATTAATATATCTAGATATATAACTTAAGGGTCCTTTATATATAAGGCGGTAATTTATAATAATTTTTAGGTACTAAAAGATTCTTTTAATAATAATCTAATAAGTATCGGTCGGATTTAATCTATACCGACTAATTATTAATACTATATATACTATATTAGGGCGAGTACTTAATATAATATATATAAGGGATCCTACTACGAATTAATATTTAAAGCGGAATACCGCGGGAGTAATATAATTATCCTCTATTTTATAAATTTTAATAGAGATATCTATAAAGGTAAACTATAATTTATACTTTTATATATCGAATCTTTTTAGGATTTATTTAATATATTTAATTTAACTAAGCCGTAGAGTTTTATTAAAGCGGTCGTATAAAATAACTATCCCTAAATAAAAAGTATATAGGCCGAGGTCTTTTATCTATAAACGATTATCTAATTTTAATTTAATAGAATTAATATCGGCGATTTTTAGGCCGATAATAAGAAGATTATTTATATAAATAATAATAATAATATTTATCCTAGGGTTAATAAAGATACTAAAGTCGATATTAATTAATTCGAAATCTAGAGAGCGAAGGAATTTATTAAAAGTTTTATATTATATTTTAAAGGATGATTTCAGTCTATATAAGGCTCTTTTAAATTTATATATTAATAAATTAAACTCGCTTTTATAGATTATTTTATATAGAGTTCTTTCTTAATAGCCTTAAATAGAAAAGTAGTTTTAATATTTATTTATTTAACGTCCTAGTTATAGGTAATTACTAGGGTAAAGATAATTTTATAATTTATTAGTTTAACTACCGATATAAAGGTTTTATAATAATCGAGACTTTTGTATTATTCGAGACCCCGTATTATTTAATATACTTTATATTATAGGATCTCCTCTACTTTTAGGCCCCGTTTAAGAGTAAATTTTTATTTTACCGGTAAGAGTTTTTATTATAGTGTATTTATATTTATATTTAATATTATTAATTAATTAGCTAGCTAGGTATTCGTCTTCGACGAACTAGGATAATAGATAGGATTCAGCGCTAAAGAAGTTAAGCTATTATATTTAATATAGTTAAACCGTAATAATACTTATATAAAACGAATAAGATAGTGTCCTCGCTATTATAATATATATAATACTATTTATAATAAAAGGGTCTTCTATACTAATATATTATCCTATTAAGTTTATATATATAGAAGGTTTTTATAGTAATATATATTCTCCTAAAGGTTTCCGTAGGCGTTAACTACTATATATTTTCCTAGTTCTATTATTTCTCCTAGTAGACGTAGTAGTAACTACTACGATTTCCCTTTCGTCTAATTCTTTTATAAGGTCTTGACTTTTATCTAGTATATATAAAGGATACTATTAATTATCCTAACTTTTATAACCCTTTTATTTTACGAGGTATTAAGGGTTATTTTTAATTATCCGTTTACCTAGTAAACGCTCGATCTCGAATAGGGGAGTTACTTATTTAATTTTAACTCCTATATCGTCTTCTTTAATAAAAGGGGGCGGTATTCCTATATATTAATAAAGATCCTTGGATAGGTTATATCGGTAAATTTTAAAAGTAAATATTAGTATACTCTAAGCGCTATCAGCCCTACTAGAAAGCCGTCTACGGGTTTACGCTGAAACTCCATATTAAATACCGACCCGAGGTTTAGTAGGATCAGTAAGTCGGGGCTTCGGGTAGTAAATCAGGGTTCCGGGAAAATTATTTTCAGTAAATAGTACTAACTATTAGCAGGTTTAGTAGGTTTAGTAACTCGATAAATCGTTAATAACTCAAATATTAGACGAATAGGCCCATTATATGCCCTATAGTATGCGCATTTATATGCGTATTGGTATGCGCCATAGTATGGGTCATAATATGGGCCATAGTATGCCCCATGGCATGCGCAATGGCGTGCGCAGCTTGCGCATACCATTGAATGGTATGCGAATGGCATGCGTAAAGGTATCCTGAATAGCATGCGATGTGCGCCCCCCGCAGCAGCCCCTAAAACATCAGACGAAAGCCCCCCATGGTATGCGCAATCATGGCATGCGCCAAGGCATGCGCCAAGGCATGCGACATACTATGGTATTCATATGCGTATACTCCCCAGATATGCCTGGGTGACGCCCCCGCGAGAACTTTCGCTAAAACTTATTATTCCGGGCCCGGTAGGTCGCTGGCGTTAATAGTCGTCGCTAAGGGTCGCTACCGTTAATAGCGTCGATTATAGAACTTTATTTATTTCAGCCCTATTATAGGGCTGAGCTACTGTTAGTATATTAACGGTATATATAAGTTACTGAAGTTATTAATTCGGCTGAAATTAACCCGGAGTTATTAAACTTATTAAAAGTAACCTACCTGGACCCCTAATTTATTAAACTTATTAATAGGACGCTAGTAGCCCTATCCGTAAATTAGGGCTGTTAGTAATATCCTATCCGTAATTAAGGTTAAAAAACCTATTAACAGGACGCTACTAGTCTTATCCGTAACTTAGGGCTACTAGTAGGACGCTACTAGCCCTATCCGCGCGGTCGGTAACTGGGGTTTTAACAGGAGTTTTTAAGATTTACCGATATAAGCGCTAGTTTAAATTAAATTATCGATATAATAAAGTAAATCCTTATTACTAGAGGTAGCTCTAGATAGTATATAAACTTATTAATTTTTTCTAGTATCTTAAAGAGTTTAATATATTAGTTCGAATATTTATAGTATACCCTAGGAATATAATAGTCGTAGTAAAGCCTAAAGTAAACTAGGGAGCTTTTTTTAAAATATATAGATTTATACCTACTATCGTAGCGAGTCTTTATTATAATAATAGCGAATACTATAATATCGTTTACTTCGTTTTATTTAATATTACGGAGGCGAGCTATATTTTCTTAAGGTAGATTTAATAGTATATCGATAATTTTCTTAACGCGGAAGCTATATACTAGTTCGTTAGGAGCGAATCTAGTTACGGTAGTCGCGTTATTAAATAAGTTTTATAAATAAAGTAGAATAGCGATTTAATTAGTCTCGCTAATATTAAAATAAAACCGAAGCGCGATTTCTATTACCTAATTAGTACGTTCTAATTATCCGTCGGTTTAAAGGTACCACGCGGTAAAATTAAATATATTAATATTTATCTTCTAGAAAATTTAGCGCTAGAACGAATTTATAAATTTAGAGTCTTTATTATTAATAATTATATAAGGGATACCCTAATTATAGTTTATTAAAATAATAATAAAAACGTTAACCTAAGTTTCGGCGTTATCGATATCCTTTCTTAATATTAATAGGAGGCGTTTCGTCGACTTATATATAATAATTATAAAAGTATTATAATCTTAATATTCGGGTAAAGTTATAATAAAATCGATAGCTACGGTATAGAATAATATAATTAGGGCTACTATAAGATTTAGATTACCGTAAATAAGATAATATCTCGTTTAATTTAATTAATAATTAGGATAATAGTCGATATATTTACGTAGTTATTTAGATAAGTTATAAATGAATAGTAAGGGCGTTATTCTATTATATATATAATAGAATCCGGTATAGAAATTATTATTATAGGCGATTTGGAAGATTTTATATTATAAATACCTCGGGACGTATAAATATTCGCGGCCTTCGTTATTTAGGAAATAAATAAAATTAGCTCGTTCCCTAAAGCGGAAGCCTTCTAATAGGTTATTTTTATCTAGAGTTTATTTTAGTAGTTCGACGACCTTATTTTATTATAAATCGTCGATATACGCTTTCCTAAAATATTATTTGAATTCGTTATTCATCTCTATTAGTATACTATAGTAAATAAAGACCTTAGGTAGTATAGTTTATTATTCCGCTTCGTTTAATACGACTATACTTCTATAGAGATTATCTAGTACTTCGGCCTTTCCGTCTACCGGAATATCCGTTTATAAACGAGAGAGTATATCCGGTATAATGTTAGATCTACTAGATTTATATCTAATAGTAAAATTAAAGCTTGATAGGTATTAAGAAGCCCGTACTAGCCTAAGATTTAGTTTATTAATAAACGATATAGTAAGAGTCGTTTATCTCGAAATAGGTACCGCGGTTAAATAGTCGGTATAGATTACTATTAATAGCTTCTTAGATAATTTAACTATATATTATACTTTACGAATTATTTATATAATATTAACTACCTTGAGTTTAGTAGGCTAGTAATTTTATTCTACGGTATCGAGGCTCCTATTAAGGAATATAATTAGCTATACCGCGGTACGTATAGGTTATTCTATATTAGTTTCGGTATAGTAGATAATAGCGGTAAATCCCTATTTTTTAGAGGTATTAAGGTCGATGAATAGTTTCTATATAATACTATAGTAGACTAGGAAAGTAGGTAAGCGGAATATATTTTATAAATCCATAAAAGTATTTAGTTTATTAATTATGGGCTAGTAATATAGCCTAGTTAATATTTATTTCCTTACTAGGCTAGAGAGTTAAGGTGTTATAGAAGGCTTCGGTATTACGGAAGTTTTTTATAGATTACGCTACGGCGATAATAAAAGCTTTATTATAGTTAAACCTTCTAGTAAAGTCTATTTCGATAGTAGTATAGTAGGATAAGGTTACTTTAATAGTATTCTTTAAATAAGTATTATTTTGCGCTTTTATAGCGGTTAAGTATATTATATATATTTTAATATAGAAGATCGTAGCTAGCCTATTAGTCCTAGGAAGATTTTAAGATCTTATAGTATAACTAGAAAACGTAGAGCTATAATATTTTTATTTTTATTTTTATTTTTTAATATAGATATTCCGAGGCTATCGACTCTTTATCCTAATAATATAACTAAAGTATAGCCGAGGTAGGATTTATTCGGCGATAAGGATATATATTTAGTTCGTAGTAATAGAAATAATTATTATAAATAATTTATATACTCTGTTAGGGTACGGCTGAAGACGATAATATTATTAATATATACCCTAGTAAATACCCATAGCGGATGAAGTATAGTATCCGTTTAATATTAAATATAGGGCGGTAACCCTTTATAACTTATTAGCGCGACGTTAGACTCTTCCTAACCGCGGTAATTAATTATAATTAATTTATAGCGATTATATAGCTAAATTATAAACTAGAGAAACTAGCCGATAGTATCGACTATGGATATAAACGGAAATCTTATTATTAATATTATGATATTAGTTTAAAGGGGTAGTAGATAGTTATTATTTTTTATAATAATATTTAGACCTTTAATATTTATAATAATATAGTTTCTCCTTCCGCTAGGTGTATTATATTAGATAATAAAATATAACTAGCTAAATAAAATAGGTTAATTAATATACCGAAACTTACTTTATACCTATATTTTATCGAATATTTCGTTGATTATTTACCTATTTTTTTAGTCGAGGGGATAGATTTTTAAAACCTTTAATAAAACGCCTAGCTTTAGGTTAACAGGTATTTATTAATATTTTAATATATCGACTATATTCCCCGAGTCCGTAAAGACGTTAGCGAATTCCTGGACTAAACGGGCTAGGAAATTTACCGTTTATTTAAGACCGTAGATTATTATATTATTAAGGAGAGTTATCTTTAAAGATAAATTAATAATAATAGTAAAGACTTTAGTAGGTGAATACCTCGGCGATAACGAAGTTTAAGTAGGTGAAGGCTTTTATATCGACGAATAATTTTAAGAAAAAGAAGGTCCGAGTTCTTTTAGCTTTATTATTCGCTAGTTATAAATAACTAGCGATATAGCTTCTAGTAAGACCTAGTAGTATTCTATACCGTTAAAGTCTACTAGTATACCTAGCCTAGTATATTAAGGTAGTTTAATTAGACGAGATATAGCGTTCCGGACCTAAATAAAGGAGAGAGATATATTAATAATATATATATATACTCCTTCTTTATAGTTTAGACGATGATTTTCCGCGAGTTCTAACTCGAATAAAAAGTCCTTATTAAGGAGATTCTTTAAATATGAAATTAATATTAATATAGTAAATTAAGGAGGTATCGTAATGATTGAATTTATTTTAATTACGCGCTTTAGTTTTATAAAAGGTTTTGCGACGGAGTTAATTAGAATTTTAATAGATTAGTAGCTATTTATAATAATAGACTATAACTAGGTATTAAAGTTTATTAAGAATATATACGGTGTAAAAATACTAATACCGATAAATAGGTTTGCCTTAAGGTTTTCCGTGATATGAATCTCTACGGTTATTTTAATAAAGGTATCGTTATTTAAATTCCCTTTTATATAGATATTTACTAGGATATAGTTTAATATCTAGGTAACTTTATTCCCTAAGTTATATATTAGGATAAGCGATATTATTATTTTAACGAGTTTATTAAAATCGGGGACGTATTTCCGTAAAAATACTCGGTCTTTTATAGTAATGGGGTATCCTAGATTTAGGTAGGTATCTAGTTTAATTTCGTCTATTTCGCTGAAATAAATCTTTATAGTAGTATAATAGAAACCTCGGAAAGTATAGCCTAGTATAATAGATTATTATATCGCGATTAATTTAATAATATATATGGATAAGGTTTAGGCTTAGTAGATTTATAAAGTTAAGATATCGTAGTTATAGAAGTTCCCCCTCGGTAGTAAATTCTATAATTTATCGGAAGGCTCTAGTATTTCTATTTTATTTAGTAACTTTATTTTCTACCTCGCGGAAGTCTTCGTTATTTTAGTTTTATCTACTAGTTTTACCTTCCCTTTTAACGAAATCTAGTATTTCTAGCGTAGATAAGAAAATAGTTTATTACGCGAGGAGAATACCTCGTTATAGCCTCTATATATATAGTTAAATTATAGAGGGGTTAAAACGAAGTTGATTTCCGTAAAGTCTATTTAGTTATATTTATAAATTTTATAGTAGTTATAGTTATTACTCGATTATTATAGTTACTCTTCCTAGTATTTATAAGGTTTACTATAGAAGGAATTAGTATTTCCGTAAATATTTATTTCCCCGTTACGGTAGTCGTTATTAGGAGGGTTTTCCGAGTATTTATAATTATAATCTAGATTATTTAATATATTAACTTAGTACGCCCTTTACTTTTTAAATTATTATAATTTATTAAGGGTTCTAATAAGTCGGTAGGAGGTATTCCTATAAAATATTTTAAGGTTATTAATATTAGCTCTAAATAAAGGCCGCGAACCGAATTTATTTAATTATATATTTTGATTCGGCCCCGTAGTAATTTAACGTTAAGGTAGTAGGGTAGGAAGCTAAGGCTAGTTATTTTAATAACTCGCGCTAGTATTTCCGTAAAGCGGATTTATATACTAGCTTCTATACTATTAACCTTAAAAGTATAAATCCTTATAGCGAGGAGGTTAGGGCTAATACTAATTCTAATAAATATAACCGTTTTTCCGATACGGAGTCGAATTTTATTACTAGCCCTAATTTTGGTATCTAAAATTTATCAACCAAAATTATATATTTTTCTAGTAATTATATTAACTTTAATTTCTACTAGGCTAAACTTACCTAGGTAAGTTCGAGTTATTAGGCCGAAGATATATTATTTTTATTTATTATTAATACTTTCTCTTTTCTAGTAATATAAGGAATTAATTAAGGGTAGTATTAATATTAGGTACTTCGATATTAGACTAAAACTCGATATTTAAGTTATTTTATATAATATTAAATTAATTATAAATATCGTTTATTTTGACTATACGAGTAGTTTTAATAATAATTATAGTATATTCCCTAGGTTCCCGGTGATATACTATATTAACGATAGTGTATTATTCCTTAATAAATTATATTATATTAATGGCCTTAGTTGGTCCGAATTATTTTAATAGAAAGGAATTCTATTCGTTTAGGCTCTATACGTAGGTTATTAATCGTTTTTTATTATTAGTAAGCTATAATATATATTATTCTAGCGCTTTACCTCGTAGGTAGAGTTATAGGTTATTTTATACTAGTTTAATACCTTTAACGCGGGCGATATCCTTAATCCTATTATTAAATACTAGTATATCGCGGAAGTAGGTATTCTTTCCTATATATTCTATAGTAGGGCCGGTATCGTAGGATTTATTATTATAGAAAGAATCGAAGAAGCCGATATCCCTAAAATTAAATTATATTACGGCGGGACCGTTATTACCGCCTACTTTATTATAGCCTAGATCTCCTTAAGGCCCTAGATTATCTTATAGACTTTAAGAACTAGGTTACGGGGGATTTTCGCGGAGGTAGTATATAATAATATTAGTAATTAGTACTTTAGCGTTAACGGTAGTTATATTAATTTCGGGTTAACGGAATTCGTTAGGTTAATAGTTTTTATATTTATTATCCTTATAAATATCTTCGGTGTCCTAGGAGGTAGTATAAGAGGATTAAGATTATTTATTATAGTTCGCTTCGCCTATATTAGATAATTTTATTATAGAACTAGAATACTACTACTAGTATAGTTTAGGAGTTATTTATTTAAATTCTTTAATAACTTTTTATAGTAAACTCTTATTAACCGCTTATTCTTATAGTTAGGTTTATTTAAATAGTTTTTATAAACCGGCTCTTTAACCTTTAGTAGATAGAGGTAGATAAATAAACGGAGGTCGGAAAGTATTTTTAGTAAATTAAACTACTATTTCTTTTATAGTAGGTTCGATAAGGTAGGCGAATAAATATCTTAATTCGACGAAGTCTTATATATACTACGCTTGTATTATAAAGTCTTTAGTAGGTAGCGTAGTAATAGTTAGTTTAAGATTTAATTTCTTCTTTAAGAAAGAATAAAATGAATTTAGAGAATTTATTTAAATAATAAAATAACGGACTTAATTTTTCCTTAAAGACGAATATAATATTTATATAACAATATAATAACTACCGTTAGTTCTCTACGGAAGAATTCGAGGTACTAGTAAATATTAAGTTTAAAAGTTTAAAGATATTGAAATAAAAGTTTCTTTTAAAGCTTAGCGGGGAAACTCGTATCTTTTAACCTAAATTTAGCGGGGTTAAGAGTATATTTCTTTATTTCGGGAAAAGTATTCCTTGGACTTAAGAGTAGATATAAATATTAACGAATTTTAATAAATTTTAAGGGAAAGAACGCTTTAAGGTAATAAAAATTAAAGTATTAAATCGATAGAAGTACGGCGTAGAAGTTATACTTCTTAATAGTATAGCCGGAGGCGTAGTTACTTAATATAAAGTATTTATAGAAGGTTTCTATAAATAGTACTCCGGTACTTCGGAAGCGAAGTACCTACTTTAGTAAAGTATAGCTACTTTTATAATAAAGGTAGGCTATTATACCGTTATAAAATAAGACTTAACGGAAGGTTTTTATAGGAAGGCTATAGTTAAGGCTACTTCGGTAATAGGGTATTTATTTCGGGTAGGTACTAATAGAGGCTTCTATAACGAAAGGTTAGTACGGAAGAGTAGTTTAGAGGACGAGTAGATCGTTAATACTATAAGAATAATATTAGTATATTTCTATTTATTCGAATAGTGAACTAAAGTACGAGCTAATGTAACCAGCCGTTACTACTATTATTATAGTATATTCATATTTATATTTAATATTATTAATTAATTAACTAGCTAGGTATTCGTCTTCGACGAACTAGGATAATAGATAGGATTTAGCGCTAAAGAAGCCAAGTTACTATACTTAATACAATTAAGCCGTAATAGTTTTCCTTATAATTAAAAGATAAACTAGCGACTATATATTATTTTAAATAAACGATTTTAGTTTATTTTTTATTATTAATTATTATTCGGTTTTATAACTACCCCGAATAACTTTATTATAGGTTTTAAATTTATAGGGCTTATTATTAATAACCTAAAAGAATAATACGAATAAATTGAATAAATCTAGCGATAATATTTAATATTTTAATAAATTAAAATTAAGGTAATCTTTAATAACCCGATTAACAAACTCGATTTATATAATTATAGTTAGGGAGTTACTGGCTAGTATATTACTAGAAGAGGAAATATTAGAAAGAGTATTAATAAAAGTAAAAGATAACGGGGTATTAAAAATATTAAAAAAAGACGAATTTAATATAAACGCTTTATTATTTTAAATAATATTAATAGTAATAAATTCGTTCTATTTCTCCTTTAAAGTTATATATTATTAGCGCTTAATAAAGGGATTAAGAGCTAACAAATATTATTTTAATTAAAAATATATCGAGGGTGCTTTTCTTAAATATAATAAAAACTTAAGCGGATTATTTACCTTATTATTAAGTTTTATAACCGGAAAATATAATTCTCCTTATATTTTATAAAAAAGTATTATATATTTTTATTAAGAAGTTTCTTTTATTTCCGATTTATAGCCTAAATTATTAAATTAATAATATATAAATAAAAGAGGTCCGGGCGTAGGCTTAAGAATATTTTATTCGGCGAGAGAGGTAATTTAATAATAAATTTATAAACGATAAAATAAACGACTATTTAAACGAGCTTAAATTATAAACTACATAGAAGACCGGAGTTAATAATTAAAGAATAAAACCTAATTATTATAATATAATTAAAATACTCCGATTCACCGTTTTATTAGGGATTTCTATATATTATAAATTTATATATAATCTCTTTATCTTTTAAATAGCTTTAAAACTCCGTAGAGATATATTCGCCGCTATTATTAATATATAAATAATAGATCTTCCGGTCGTTACGTTTATATTTAGTTTTAAATTATTTAAATAACCCGAATATTTGACTTTTAAACGTTAAGGAGTTAATTTCGGCGTATTAAATTTTTTTATATCTTTAAGTTATAAAGTATTTATAGCCCTTAAACCCGATAAGGGTTAGCGGGCTAACTAGGTTATTATAAATAAAATCTAATAAAGACTTTCCCGGTTAATATTCGCTCTTATATAGGGCCGATTATTAACGGCCTATTATATAGCTTTTATAAATATAATTATTATTAAACTTATAAATAAAATCGACCTCTAAGGTAATTAAAGGTAATTTAATAATATTTTATTACCCTATATAATTTATACGAGTATACTAGTACTATTTTATAAAGGTATAAGGAATACTATAAATATTTAGAGTTATTAGTAGTTATTATAAATCTAAAGCGAATAATCTATATATATTATAGGCTATAAAAATAGCGTTTTAAACGAATATTTAACCTCTTAATTTAAAGAGGTTAAATTTCGCTCTTATATTTAAAAAGTAAATTATAGATAGTAAATTTACCTCTATATTAAATATATATAGTATACCCGATATAAAAAGGGTACGCTTAATATTATTAATATAATATTAGAGTTTAATAGTTTTAATATTATATAGAGTAAATATATAGTCTTTAATTCCTTTAATTTATAAACCGGAATAAGACCGTATATTAATAAAATTATACTAGTTTATAACCGAGCTTCGGGTATATCCGT
>JAABUK010001058.1_pt1 | contig 54241 bp, 35 predicted proteins | sample 5559141 | NCBI WGS metagenome assembly JAABUK01 (sample SAMN10711869, study PRJNA513367) | rock metagenome | isolation source: Antarctica rocks | place: Antarctica: Victoria Land, Pudding Butte nord | collected 2016-01-03 | reverse complement strand
CCGATCCGCCGTCGGGACGTCCCGGAAGAACGAACCCAACGCGACCCCGATCCGCCGTCGGGACGTCCCGGAAGAACGAACCCAACGCGACCCCTCCTGGCCCCCGGAAGGCGCCGCAAGAACGGACCCAACGCGGCGCCGAGGCGGCCGGGACCGACCCGCCGCGGGCCCTCGGCCCCCGGGAAAGACGAACCCAATGCCGCCCCGATACGCCATCGGACCTCCCGGGAAAGACGAACCCAATGGACCCCTCCCGCGACGATGCCGGTCGTCGGTCCTTCCTGATTACTATCGCCCCGATGGCCCGTCGATTAACCGCCTTTCCCGGGCGGGCCCGGGGATTCGCCGCGGGGCGTGCCGGAGTTCGGGCGACTCACCCGGATCGCCTTCTAGCCGGATCGGGCGGGGATTATTTATAATGGCAAGACCGGACGTGGGCCCTCGAAGGCCCTCGTCTCTCCCCACGCCTTCGAGCCCCCCCATGCGAATCGCCGTCGCCTGCCTGCTGGGCCTCACCTCGTCCCCCGGGCTGCCCCGCGCCGGGGGTGCGGAGGACTACGCCCGGGACATCAAGCCGCTCCTGGCGAAGCACTGCGTCTCCTGCCACGGCGAGGAGCGGCCCAAGGCCGGCCTCCGTCTCGACACCGCCGCCGCGGCGGTCCGGGGCGGCCGGAGCGGTCCGGCGGTGGTCCCCGGCAAGGCCGACGAGAGCCCGCTCTACCTGAGCCTGACCGGGGACGGCGACGGGCTCCCGATGCCCTTCAAGCGCCCCCCCCTGCCCCGGCAGCAGGTCGAGGCCCTCCGCGCCTGGATCGACGCCGGCGCCTCCGCCCCGGCCGGGGAGGTCGCCTCGAAACCCCCGGTCCACTGGGCCTTCATCGCCCCGCGTCGGGCCGGGCCGCCCGAGGTCCGGGATCCCGGGTGGGCCCGGAACCCGATCGATCGCTTCCTCCTCGCCTCCCTGGAACGCGACGGGCTCACACCGTCGCCCGAGGCCGACCGGGTCACGCTGATCCGCCGCGTCTCCCTCGACCTCGTCGGCCTCCCGCCGTCCCCCGCCGAGGTCGACGCCTTCCTCGCCGACGACGCGCCCGACGCCTACGGCCGGCTCGTCGATCGCCTCCTGGCCTCGCCGCATCATGGCGAGCGATGGGCCCGGCCCTGGCTCGACCTCGCCCGCTACGCCGACTCCAACGGTTACAGCATCGACGCCCCCCGGTCGATCTGGAAGTATCGCGACTGGGTGATCGACGCCCTGAACCGCGACATGCCCTTCGACCGGTTCGCGATCGAGCAACTGGCCGGCGACCTCCTGCCCGACGCCTCGCTCGACCAGAAGGTGGCCACGGGCTTCCACCGGAACACGCCGATCAACCAGGAGGGCGGGATCGACCCCGAGCAGTTCCGGATCGAGTCGGTCCTCGACCGCGTGGAGACCACCGGGACAGCGTTCCTCGGCCTGACGGTCGGCTGCTGCCGGTGCCACGACCACAAGTACGACCCGCTCTCGCAGAAGGAATATTTCCAGCTCTTCGCCTTCTTCAATAATTGCGACGAGCCCGACCTGCCCCTGGCCACGCCCGAGGATCTCGCGCGGCAGGAGAAGGTCGAGGCCGAGATCGACGCCTTCCTCGACGAGGTCCGCAACCGAGACGCCGGGCTCGTCGAGGCGCAGCACGCCTGGGAGGCGGGGCTCGACATGGCCGGCCGCCAGAAGCAGTCGGAAGCCGTCCGGGGGGTCATCGACGTCAAGCCCACCGGCCGCGGCGAATCGCAGAAACGGCTCGTCTTCGAGGCGTTCGTCGACCAGGCTCCGGCGGCGAAGGAGACCCGCAAGGCCGTCGCCGCGATCCGCAAGAAGGCGCCCCGGGCCATCACCACGATGGTGGTCCGCGAGCGGCCCACGCCCCGCCCGACCCGGCTCTTCATCCAGGGGGATTTCACCAGGCTGGGCGACCCGGTCGCGCCGGGCGTGCCGAAGGTCCTCCCACCGCTCCCTTCCGGCCCGTCCGCCCCGACCCGGCTCGACCTGGCCCGGTGGCTGGTCGACCCCCGGAACCCGCTGACGGCCCGGGTCGCGGTCAACCGGATCTGGCAGGCGTATTTCGGCCGGGGCCTGGTCGAGACCGAAAACGACTTCGGCACCCAGGGGACCCCGCCATCGGACCCCGAGTTGCTCGACTGGCTCGCCACCGAGTTCGCCGGCAACGGCTGGGGAGTCAAGGCGATCCACCGGCTCATCGTCACCTCCGCGACCTACCGTCAGTCCTCGCGAGTGCGGCCCGACCTGGCCCGGGTCGACCCGGATAATCGGAAGCTGGCCCGACAATCCCGGCTCAGGCTGGAAGCGGAGCTGATCCGCGATGCCGCGCTCTCGGCGAGCGGACTCCTGACGCCGGCGGTCGGCGGCCCGAGCGTCTTCCCGCCCCAGCCCGACGGCGTGATGTCGCTCGGCCAGGTCCGCCGCGACTGGACCGCCGCCTCGGGCCCCGACCGCTATCGCCGGGGCCTCTACACCTACTTCTGGAGGGCGACGCCCCACCCGGCCCTCGTCGTCTTCGACGCCCCCGACGCCACCCGGGCCTGCACCCACCGGATGCGATCGAACACGCCGCTCCAGGCGCTGACCCTCCTGAACGACCGGGCTTATCACGAGTTCGCCGGGGCCCTGGCCGCCCGGGTCCTCCGCGAGGGACCGACCGACGACGCCGGCCGGCTGGTCCTCGCCTTCCGCCTCGCCGTGGCCCGGCCCCCGACCGACCGCGAATCGCGCCGGCTGGCCGAACTGCTGACCGAAGCCCGCCGGGCCGACCCCGAGCCCGAGGCGTGGACCACCGTGGCCCGGGTTCTCCTGAACCTGGACGAATTCATCACCCGGGAATGAGGGATGTCCGCCCGGGAGCGGGTTGAACAAAGCACCAGGACCATCGGAAGAACACCAGCCATGGCAGCCACCGACCCCCTGCTCGACCTGACCCGTCGCCACTTCTTCGGCCGATGCGGGTTGGGGATCGGCGCCATGGCGCTGGCCTCGCTCCGGGGGCGGGGGCAGGCCCTCGCCTCGGCCGCCGACCGGAACCCGATGGCCCCCCGGCCGGGCCATTTCCCGCCGAAGGCCAGGAGCGTCATCTACCTGTTCATGGCCGGCGGTCCCAGCCAGTTCGAGCTGTTCGAGCCCAAGCCGAAGCTCCAGGAATACCACGGCCAGCCCATCCCCGAGTCGTTCGTCGCCGGCAAGCGGTTCGCGTTCATGAATAGCTTCTCCAAGGAGCGGCCCAGGCTCCTGGCGACCAGGCGGGCGTTCGAGAAGCGGGGCCAGACCGGGACCTGGGTCTCGGAGTGCCTGCCGCACACGGCCGGGGTGGTGGATGACCTGGCGTTCCTCCGGGCGGTCGTGACCGAGCCGATCAACCACGCGCCGGCGAAGCTGTTCGCGAACACGGGATCGCAGCAGTTCGGCCGGCCGAGCATGGGGTCGTGGGTCACCTACGGGATCGGCAGCGAGGCCGACGACCTCCCCGGGTTCGTGGTCCTCCAATCTGGGCCGAGAGGCCCGCGCGGGGGGGCGGTGAACTGGGGCAACGGGCTCCTGCCGAGCACCTACCAGGGCGTCCCGCTCCGGAACGGGGCCGAGCCGATCCTCGACCTCGCCAGCCCTCCCGGGATCGACCAGCCCCGCCAGCGCCGGGCCATCGACGCGATCCGCGACCTCAACTCCGAGCGCCTGGCCGCCACCGGCGACCCGGAGATCGCCGCGCGGATCGCCTCCTACGAGATGGCCTACAAGATGCAGACCGGGGCCCCCCGGCTGATCGACCTGGCGGGCGAGTCGAAGGCGACCCTCGACCTCTACGGGGCCGAGCCGGGCAAGCCCTCGTTCGCCAATAACTGCCTGCTGGCCCGCCGGCTGGTCGAGCGCGGGGTCCGATTCGTCCAGCTCTACCACACCAACTGGGACCACCACGGCGGCCCCGGCGAAGACCTGGGCCGCGACCTCGACAAGGTCTGCCGCGAGGTCGACCAGGGCGGGGCCGCCCTGATCCGCGACCTCAAGGACCGGGGGCTCCTCGACGACACCCTGGTCGTCTGGGGCGGCGAGTTCGGCCGGACCCCGATGGGCGAGATCCGCGAGGCGGTCGGCCGGAACCACCACGTCGACGCCTTCACGATGTGGATGGCCGGCGGAGGAGTCCGCCCCGGCGCCTCGATCGGCCAGACCGACGATTTCGGCTTCGCCCCCGTCGACGGCCGGACCCACATCCACGACGTCCAGGCCACCATCCTCCACCTCCTCGGGCTCGACCACACCCGGCTGACCTACCGCTCTCAGGGGCGAGACTTCCGGCTCACGGATGTCGAAGGCGAGGTCATCAAGGGGTTGCTCGCCTGATCCGCGAGAAGGCCGGGGCGGTCCTCCTTTCCTCCATCCGGCTGACCTTCTTAAACAAGCGGGGAAATCGATGGTTGCGAGGTCGGGTGAGAGCGGGCGGATCTTCGTGAGCGTGGTCGAAACCTCGCCCGTCCTGTCGGGCTCGGGTTTTTCCGGCGACGTCATGGACGACCTGGAGTCCCTGACCTGGCGATTCCTGGTCTACGACCCCTTGACGGCGGACTGGCTCGAAATGCCGGGGGACGCCGGAGGCTACTTCTGGGTGGCTCCGGACGCTCAGAGCATCGTCTACCACCGGGATGGAGCCCTCTGGCTGCGAGTGGGGCCGGACAAGAAGCGATGCCTCTCGAAGCCTTCCGAACAACTTCCAATCGTCTATCAAGGGGCGTGGTCACCGGACGGCAAAAAATTTGCATTTTCCTACAAGCAATTCGGAGTCGGCGGCCCGTACGGCCGGGGCCAGACCTGGCTAGTTGAGGTGGACGGCGGAGGCAGGACCAGGCTACCGATACCCGCGACCGATGGTGTCCGCGACTGGTCGCCCGATGGCGAGTGGCTCCTCACCTCCTGCATTCGCAGTACGTCTGATCAACGTCAGATGTACCTGACCCGCCGGGATGGGACAGGCCGCCGAAAGCTGGCCACGGACGGAGCATGTACCGAGGCTCGATTCTCGCCCGATGGGCGACAACTCGCCTCGACTCGGGGGCCTCGTCGGGATCCGCCCACGCCCCTCGATCCAAGAGAGCGAGGGGCTGTGTGGTTGAAGGGTCTTGATGGTTCGGATGACCGCATGGTTTTCGGCGATCCCGAGATCTGTTGTCAGGGCGTTCGCTGGTCGCCCGATTCTGCGCGGCTGGCATTCCATGGATTCGAGCGAATCCCCGGCTCATCGCCCGGGGCGGGGAAGCTCGACCTTTCCAGGCCGATCTTTGCCTCGATCGATGTGGGAAGAACCGATCTCGAACAGCTTTGTCCCCCCGAACCATTCCAGTTCGTAAAATTTTCCTCGCTGGACTGGCGGTAGGCGATGGAACTTGAGAAGTATATCGGAGACATGTCGACCGGAACCCAGCCCCGACCGCGATCGGTGCATTGATCCGATGTTTTGTGACATTAACAAGAGATTACAGCCGATGAAGCGTCTCCTCCTGGCCGCCCCGATGGCGGCCCTGGCCCTCCTCGCCATCCCTCCCGCATCGGCCGACGAGGGCGGCAAGCTCCGGATCATCGCCTTCGGCGCCCACCCGGACGACTGCGAGCTGGCCGCCGGCGGGACGGCCGCCCGATGGGCGGCGGCCGGCCACGCGGTCAAGTTCGTCAGCGTGACCAACGGCGACATCGGCCATCACCAGATGGCCGGCGCCATCCTGGCCCGACGCCGGACCGCCGAGGTCCGCCGATGCGCCGAGATCCTCGGCGTGGCCACCGAGGTCCTCGACATCCACGACGGCGAGCTGATGCCCACGCTGGAGAACCGCCGGACGATCGTCCGGCTGATCCGCGACTGGAAGGCCGACGTGGTCATCGCCCCCCGGACCAACGACTACCACCCCGACCACCGCTATACCGCCGTCCTGGTCCAGGACGCCGCCTTCATGGTGATCGTCCCCAGCTTCTGCCCCGACGTCCCGGCGCTCCGCAAGAACCCCGTCTTCGTCTACTGTGAGGACAGCTTCCAGAAGCCGAATCCGTTCAAGCCCGACGTCGTCGTGCCGATCGACGCGACGATCGAGAAGAAAGTTGCCTGCGTCGACGCGCTGGAGTCGCAATTCTACGAGTGGAACCCCTGGCTATTCGACTATTCCGGCGAGGTCCCCGCCGGCAAGGCCGAGCGGCTCGAATGGACCCGGAAGCGCGTCGCCGGCCGATCCGCCGCCGTCGCCGACCGCCACCGCGCCAGGCTGACGGAGTTACTGGGCGCGGATCGGGCCAGGGGCGTCCATCAGGCCGAGGCGTTCGAGGTCTGCGAGTACGGGTCGCAGCCCTCTCGCGAAGACCTGCTCCGGCTGTTCCCGTTCTTCGCCAGGGAATGAGGGCGGAGGGTCAGGGCCGGGCGGTGTAAAGGTCTTCCCCGCCGTCGCGGCCCGAGACGAAGGTGATCCCCCGGCCGTCCGGGGTCCAGGTCGGCATGGTGTCCCGCCCGGGGTGGTTGGACAGGTTCGTCGGGCCGGCCCCATCGAGCCCGCCGACGTAGACCTCGAAATTGCCGTCGCGATTTGAGACGAACGCGATCCGGGTCCCGTCGGGCGAGACGGCCGGGTAGTCGTCGATGCCGGGGGTCCGGGTCAGTCGCCGGAGGCCGGTCCCGTCGGCGCCGACGATCGCCAGCTCCAGGCCGCCCCATCGGTCGGTGGCGAAGGCCAGCGACTTGCCGTCGGGAGTCCAGGACGGGTGGAAGTCGACCCCGGGGCTCTGGGTGACCCGGACCACGTCGGAACCGTCGATCGCGGCGGTGTAGATCTCCTGGTTCCCCTCGTGGGTCGAGGTGAAGGCGAACCGCTTACCGTCGGGCGACGGGGTCGGCCACTCGGCATGGGAGCGCTTGCCGCCGACGTCGCCGACGATCGTCTTCGGCTCGCCCCCCTCGGCCGGCGCGATCGCCACGTCGAGGTTGCCATCCGTGCCCGACAGGGTCACCTTGACGAGCATCAGGTCCTTGCCGTCCCGGGTGAACGCCCCGTCGAAGTCGGGCGCGGGGCGGTTGGTGATCCGTCGGGATGAGTCGGGCTTTCCGACGTCCATGACGTATTGCCAGATGTGAGCCCCGCCGGCCTCGTGGCGGGCGAAGGCCAGCCGCGAACCGTCGGGCGACCACGAGGGACGCCGCTTGGCCAGCCCGTCGTTCGTGAGGCGGACGACGGCGGGGGGCACTTCGCCCGCCGCGATCAGGGCGAGCCCGAGGAGCCCGGCCGGGACGAGTCGGGATCGCCGGTCCACGTCAGAATAACTCCTCGATCGGCAGGCCGGACGGCGTGAGGTTGAGCGCCGTCAATTCGGCGGCGCCGATCCCCAGGCGGCCGAGGACCGTGGCGTTCAGGTCGGCCGGGGTGCAGGGCCGGTCGGCGGGCGCCTCGCCCTTCCGGTCCGACGCGCCGACGACGTGTCCGCCCCGGACCCCGCCGCCGGCGATCAGCGCCGAGTAGCACCGGTTCCAGTGCTCGCGGCCGGCCCGCTCGTTGATCCGGGGCATCCGGCCGAACTCTCCCACGGCCAGGACCAGGGTCGATTCGAGGAGGCCGCGATCGTGGAGGTCGTCGAGGAGGGCCGAAAGGGCCCGGTCGAGCATCCAGCCGTGGCGGTCCTGCATGATCTGGAAATAGCGGTCGTGCATGTCCCAGCCGCCGTCGCCCGCGTCTTCCGGGCATTCGACGTGGGTGCTCCAGTTCACCTGGACGAACGGCTGGCCGGCCTCGACGAGCCGTCGGGCGATCAGGCAGCAACGGCCGAACCGATGCGACCCGTACGCCTCGCGGACCCGGGCCGGCTCGGAATCCGGGTCGAGGGCCTGGAGGGTCGACCTCGAGGCGATCAGCGACCGCGCCAGGTCGTAATGGCGATCCATCCGGGCGGCCGGGCCGGCCGCGCCGATCGATGGGGGCGAGACGTCGAGCGAACCGCGGAGGTCCCACCGGGCGTGGAGCCGGGCGGCGGAGACCGACTCGGGGAGGGCGACGTCGGGGAGCTTCAGGCCGACGCCCGGCTCATAATCGAGGCGGAACGGGTCGGCGGCCGCGCCGAGCGACCCGCCCCCCTCGCCGACGACCCGCTTGAGCCCCTGGTGGAGCGGATTTCCCAGGACGACGTAAGGCGGGATCGCCCCCGGCCGGGCCGGTCGGAGGCTCCCGACGATCGCGCCGAGGCTGGGGCGGAGGGCGTCGCCCTGCGACTTGCCGTCCAGGCCGACGGCCCCCGAGATCGCGCCGGTCAGGCCGATGGTCCCGGCGATCCCGTGGTCGTTGGACTCGTGGTGGAGCGACCGGATCAGGGCGAACTTGTCGGCATGCCGGGCCAGTCCGGGCAAAAGCTCGTTGATCCGGAGGCCCGGGACCCGGGTGGCGATCGACTCGAACGGCCCTCGGTACTCGATCGGGGCGTCGGGCTTGGGGTCGAAGGTGTCGAGGTGGCTCGGCCCACCCCAGAGCCAGAGGACGATCACCGACCGCGCCGGGGGGCCGTTGCCTTCCGACCCGGCGGCGAGGGATCGCGCCGCGAGGAGGTCGCCCAGCGTGAAACCGGCAAGGCCCATCGTGCCGACCCGGAGGAACGCCCGGCGGCCGATCTCCTGGCAGTTCCGGGTCGGGGCACGGCCGAAGTCGAGCATGGGAGCAATCCCCCGTCGTCCGATGGAGGGGAGTGGCGAGGCCCCATTCTGGCCCGGCGTCGCGATCCTGTCAAACGATGATCAGGCCCCCGCCGCCCTCGATCCCCTCATCCCCCGTCGTGCGGACCATCCCACCGGTCGTCGAGGGCCCGCCTCCGGCCCCGATCCTCGATCAGCTCGACGATCAGGTCGACCGCCTCCGAAAGCGCCGCCCGGATGTCCGGCTCGCGGTGCCGGTCGGCGACGTGGTAGATCCGACTGACGGCGTCTTGTTCGAGCCGGGTGGCCCCTCGGATGAACGGCGGATGTCCCATGGCAACCCTCCTGTTGTGTTCGTTAGAACACTACCGCGAGGCCTGCGGAGGTTCAAGGGCCGTGCAACCCGGCGCGATCGGATTCGAAGCCGGGCGATCTCCAGGCCCGACCGATGGGAGTGGTCGCGATCAGGCCCGGCCTCGGACCTTCCGCGCCCGGAGGTATGCCGGTGACAGCAGGGCGATGTCGTTGGCCGTGGCGAAGTCGACCACCACCCCCGGCCCGGGCCGCGACGGCTGGTAGACATACTCCATCCCGCCCTTGCCGTCGGGGGTGAAGACGGCGAAGTCGGCCTTGCCCGTCCCCTCGTAGTCGGCCGGAACGGGGATCGACCGGGCGTTGCCGTAGCCGTTCCCGCCATTGTCGAAGGTGATCGTCTGCGACGGGTTGAAGTCCGCCGAGGAGCTGAGCACCACGAAGCGATTCTTGCCGTCGGCGCCCGGGCCGTACAGGACCAGGTCGGCCCGGCCGTCGCCGCTGATGTCGACCGCGGTCGGGATGTCGGTCGGCCGCCCGACCGGGCGCGGGGAGATCGAGAAGTTGGTGTCCTTGGTGAACGACTCGAAGGTCGAGCCGGCCGGATTCTGGTCGAACAGGCCGAAGCCGGCGTGGCCGCTGCCGTCGAAGTCGGCCACCACCGGGATCGCCCGGGCGCTGCCGTAGCCCAGGCCATTGTTGTTGAAGACGTCCTGGTTCCTCGGGTCGAAGTTGTACGATGACAGGAGGAAGTCGAAGCCGAAGCCCAGGCGAGGGCCCAGGTTGCCGTAGACGCCGAAGTCGGCCCGGCCGTCGCCGTCCACGTCGGCCACCACCGGAACGTCGACTGTCTGGCCGAAGCGGAAATCGGCGTGATGGGTGAAGTTTTGCGAGTCGGCGTGGAAGGTCATCCCGCCGACGTCGTTGGGCGTCCAGAGGGCGTACGCCGACTTGCCGTCGCCGAAGTAGTCGGCCGGGACGGGGATCGACCGCGAGTTGCCGTAGCCCAGGGTGGAGTTGTCGAAGGTGATTGGCCGGGTCGTGTCGAAGCCGGAGGCGGAGGTGACGATCTCGAAGCGGTGCTTGCCCGTGAGAGGATCGGGCCCGTAAACGGCCGGGTCGGGCCGGCCGTCGCCATCGAAGTCGTCCTTGATCCCGTAGCCGACGTGGGCCGGCGTCGCCGAGGAGGAACTCGGCAGGTCGTTCGGGTCGCCGGAGTAGGACGCCGTGATCGCGTGGATGCCGAGGCCCAGCGGGATGATCAAGGTCGCCCGGGCGACCCCGTCGACCGCCACCAGGGGCGCAGTTCCGAGCGGCTTCGACCCGTCGGAGAAGCTGACAGCACCGGTGGCAATCCCGTCTCCGGCCGGCGAGGTGGCGACGGTGGCGGTGAGGACCTGGGGCCGGCCCGGGGTCGAGGTCTGCGCCACCGTCACCGAGACCGCGGTGGTGCTTGGCGTCTTGACGATCAGGCCGAGCGACGGGCTGAGGTCGAAGGCGAACCATTCGTTGCCGTCCGGGCCACGGGTGATCGCGAAGGGGGAGAAGGGCCGGGCCTGGTTCGGGGGGAGGTCCGTGATGTTGGGGATGTCGTATCGCGAGATGGCGTGGGTCGCCGCGTTGATCGCCCCGATATTCGGCCCGCCGGCCGTGGGGATGTCGGTGAAGTAGAGGTTGCCGGCCGGCCCGGCCGCGATGCCCTGCGGGTTGTCCAGCCGATCGGGGAGCGTGAACTGCAAGGTGGCGTGGGTCCGCACGTTGAACGTCCCGATCCGGCCGGGCGCCGGATTGCCGCCGAGGTCGACGAGGCCCGGCTCGATGAACCAGAGGTTGCCGTCCGGGCCCGACGCGATCGCGGTGGCGTCGGTCCCGCCCGTCAGCGGGAACTCGGTGATGATCCTGGTCGTCGGGTCGATCCTGCCGATGGTCGCGTTCGACTCGGTGAACCAGACGTTGCCATCCGAGCCCAGCACGATCCCGGAGGGGATGGCCCCGGCGGTCGGGATCCGGTACTCGTTGATGGTACGGGTTGCCGTGTCGATCTCACCGATCCTGGCGGTCAGGGACTCGGTGAACCAGAGCATGCCGGCCGGCCCGGGTGCGATCGCGCCGGGGGCCGATTGGGCGGACGGGATCGGGATCTCGGCGATGGCCCCGGTGATGGGGTGGATGATCCCGATCTTGTTGGCACTCGCCTCGGTAAAATAGAGGTCATGGTCGGAGCCCAGGGCGATCGCACGGGCCCCCGCGTTGGCCGTCGGGATCGGGAACATGACGGATCGATGCGAGGTCGCGTCGATCTGCCCCACGGCATTGTTCGCCGGCGAGAGGAACCAGAGGTCGTTGCCGGGACCGGAGGCGATCGCATTTGCCCCGCCGCTCGCCGGGGGCGTCAAGGGGACGACCGAGATGGTCGTCGCCATCAGTCGACGATCCTCCAGCCCTTCAAGCCGGGGACGACAAGCGTTACTCGCCCGGGCCTGCGATGCGTCCCGATCGCGGCGGGGGCGGTGTCGGCCGGGGGTCGGCGTGATCCGTCGGAGATCCGTCATGGGAGCCGTCCTGTCGATCCGGTGTCATCAGTCGGGCGGGACCGGCGGGACGACCATCACCCGGGCCCAGGAATACCACCGAAATGCCGGCGACCTCGATCGGCCGCCGGCCCACCGGTTCCCCACTCGCCGTCATCCCCCGAGCTTCATCGATCCGGAAATGCCGCCGCCGTCCGGCGCGTGCGATCGCCCGGGACGCGGGCGCGTCCCGGGCGAGGGTCGATCGGTCCTGGGTATCCCGGCGACCGCCGGGTCGCCCGCTCAGGCGCGGCCGCGGACCTTCGCGGCCCGGAGGTAGACCGGCGAGGTCAGCGCGATGTCGTTGGCCGCGGCGAAGTCGACGGTCACGGTCGCCCCGTTCTGCGGCTTCTGGTAGACGAATTCCATGCCGCCCTTCCCGTCGGGAGTGAAGACGGCGTAGGCCGCCGTGCCGATCCCCTCATAGTCGGCCGGGACGGGGACCGACTGGGCGTTGCCGTAGCCGAACCCGCCGTTGTCGAAGGTGGTCGTCTGCGACGGGTTGAAGTTCGCCGAGGAGCTGAGCACCACGAAGCGATTCTTGCCGTCGGCGCCCGGGCCGTACAGGACCAGGTCGTCCTTGCCGTCGCCGCTGATGTCGACCGCGGTCGGGATGTCGGTCGGCCGCCCGACCGGACGCGGGGAGATCGAGAAGTTGGTGTCCTTGGTGAACGACTCGAAGGTCGAGCCGGCCGGGTTCTGGTCGAACAGGCCGAAGCCGGCGTGGCCGCTGCCGTCGAAGTCGGCCACCACCGGGATCGCCCGGGCGCTGCCGTAGCCGAAGGGGGGGTTGTTGAAGACGTCCTGGTTCCTCGGGTCGAAGTTGAACGACGACAGGAGGAAGTCGTAGCCGAAGCCCAGGCCCGGGCCGAGCGGGCCGTAGACGCCGAAGTCGGCCCGGCCGTCGCCGTCCACGTCGGCCACCACCGGCACGTCGTTGGTCTGGCCGAAGCCGAAGATAACGCTGGGCCGCGAGAAGTTGAACGGGTCGGCCTGGAAGGTCATGCCGCCGACGGTGTTGGGGGTCCAGAGGGCGTAGGCGGACCGGCCGTCGCCGAAGTAGTCTGCCGGGACGGGGATCGACCGCGAGTTGCCGTAGCCGTTGCCGTTGTTGTCGAAGGTGATCGCATTCGCGGGGTTGAACCCGGAGTCGGAGGTGACGATTTTGAAGCGTTGCTTGCCCGTGATGGGATCGGCCCCGTAGACGGACATGTCGGGCTTGCCGTCGCCGGTGAAGTCGCCCGAGGTGGGCGAGGCGACCACCCTCGACGCCAGGCCGGCCGTCGCCTTGTTGGCCCCGTTGGTCGTCGCCGCGACGTCATTGAAGATCGGCCCCAGGGTCCGGGGGTTGACGTGGATGGTCACCGTGGCGGAGGCCCCCGGGGCGAGCGTCCCCAGCGAGGCCGTGACGAACGTCCCGCTCCGAGTGGGCGTCCCCCCCAGCGAGGTGGAGGCGCTCCGGAACGTCACGCCGGTGGGCAGGTTGTCGCCCACGACGACGTTGGTGGCCGGGGTCGAGCCGTTATTGGTCACCGTGTCGATGTATTGATAATCGGAGCCGATGGCCGCCTGATCCGTCGGGGGGGTGACGGTCGTGACCGACAGGACGCCCGGGGCGGTCGCGGTGGCCGTGAAATCCTTCGAGAACTCCGAGGTCCCGGCGGTCGGGTCGGTGGCCGTGGCCGTGATGACCTGGCCCACCAGGCCGCCGACCGGCAGGGTCACGTTGAAGCTCGCCGGGCTGGGACTGCCGGCGGCGAGGGTGGTGAAGCCGATGTAGTTCTTGCCCTGGCCGTAGCCGGAAGGGTCGGCGGACGCGTTGGAGAAGAAGTCGATCCGGGAACTGGCCCCGTTGAAGTTGGTCAGCGTGCCGGTGATCGTCGTCCCGCCGGACGTCGAGACGACGGACGTCAGGACCGGGAAGTTGTTCTTGAAGTCCGGCCCGGTGGACGAGCTGCTCGTCTGGTTGAGGAGCACCGTCCCGGAGCCGCCCAGGTCGATGCCGAGGCCGGCATTGCCATAAATGGAATTGGACTGGATGTTGGTCCCATGGAAGTTCGAGGTAGGAGTCCCGACCGTGACCCCGGCGCCCTTCTTCGAGAGGGCGACAAATCCATTATTGCCGATGACGTTGTTGGCGATGAATACAAGGTTAGCGTTGACGTTGATCCCGGACCCGCCGTTGCCCAGGTTGGCCCCGGCGGGATTGGTCCCGATGTAGGTGCCGGTGATCTGCGCCGCCGATGTTGTCGGCGACCCGCTGTCCACGATCACGACCCCGGTCAGGGCGTTGGACGAGATGATGTCGCCCTTCAGGATCAAGGGGGTGGCGAAGGATCCGGTCTGGTTCACGCCGTCATTCTGATTGGCCAGGGCAACGGCCCCGGTCACGTCGGTGCCGATCCTGGAATTGGTGATCGTGCTGCCCTGGGACGAGCCGACGATGAGGACCCCATTGCCCCTGTTGCCCGAGATGGTGCTCATATCGATGGTGGTGGAATTGTTCGAGATCCTGACGCCGTCCTGGCCGTTGGGGATGGCCGCGGTCCCGCCGACGTCGGTGCCGATGAAGGCGCCCGTGATCATCGCGCCGGCGAACACGGACTGGTCCTCCACGCCCGAAAGGCCGTTGCCGGAGATCAGGTCGCGGGCGCCCCCTGGGGTCGTGCCAATCCGGACCGCGCCGGAGCCGCCACCCACCATCACGCCCCGTCCCAGGTTCCCCTGGGCTGCCGTCCCACCCGCGTTGGTCCCGATGTAGCAGCCCGCGACGGTCCCGCCGCCGCTGCCTTCGAAGAAGATCCCATTGGCGCCGAAACCATTAATGACCAGCCCGGAGACGTTGACGTCTCCCGAGGCCGTGCTGTCCAGCCCCGATGCCGACGCCCCGGCCTGACCCCCGTTCAGCTCGATCACGGGCCGGTTGGCGTAGCCCGGCTGGCTGGTCCCATCGATGGTCAGGCCCGAGGCGATCTTCGGCAACGCCGACAGCACCGCGATCGAGTGGCCGCCCGTGCCGGCGATGTTGAAGTCGATGACATTGGTGCCGCCGACGGAGTTGGCCGTCGTGATCGCCTGCCGGAGCGATCCTGTGCCGCCGTCCAGGTTACTGGTGACGAAGAAGGTGGCCAGCAGGGCCCGCCCTTCCAGGGACAGGACCTGGGGGACGGCACGCCGGCGGCGCCGGGCGGTCGGGGTGATGCGTCGCGTCATGGTGGATCGTTCCTGCCGGGCGGCGAGAGGGCTATATCGATGATGGGTCAGACGGATAGTGGACCACGCATGGAGTCGGATCGACCCCGAGGAGACGATCCGGACGGAGCGGCCAGGTAACAAACTAACCTGCATGGGTGAGTTGATGCAAGCAAGTTCCTTCGATAGCGTGAAATGATGCTTGAAATCACCGCCGGCGAGCTTAAATCGACCGGACTTCAGGTCGCGTTCGGATGCTACGCGGCATCCCCCGTCGCCGTGACGACCCCGGCCGGGGTCGGATCGCCCGTCGGCGGTCGCTCCGGCCATCCCTCGACGATGATAACCGATCCTCGGGCTAGACTTACAGGGATCCTTCGCGGGTGTGGTTTAAAAATAACCACGCCGGCGGCCCGGCGGTCGCCGGGCAGCCGACGGGGGGATGGGGGGCGGGGACGAAAAGGGGAATCGGCCGGGGGGAGGGATGGTCGGTCCGGGTCTCGGTCAGAGGATGGCGTGGAGCACCTCGCCGTGACTGACGAAGTGGGGCCGGCCGAGCCGGTCGAGGTATTCGGCGTCGGGGCGATGGCCGAGGCAGTGCAAGAGGGTCGCCGACAGGTCCTCGGGCCGGACCCGGCCGTCTCGGGGCTGGGCCCCGATCCGGTCCGACGAGCCGTAGACCTGCCCTCCCCGGATCCCGCCGCCGGCCAGGGCGACGGAGAAGACGGAGCCCCAGTGGGTCCGGCCACCGTTGGCATCCAGGCGGGGCCCCCGGCCGAACTCGGCCACGCAGGCCACCAGCGTCTCGTCCAGCAGGCCGCGCCGATCGAGGTCCTCCACGAGGGCCGAGAAGGCCCGGTCCATCGGCGGGGCGAGGACGTCCCGGAGCCGGGCGGCCTCGCGGATGTGGGTGTCCCAGACCGGGTTGTCGGACGGCTCGTCGGGGCCCCGATACCAGTTGACCTGGACGAGCCGGACCCCGGCCTCGACCAGCCGACGGGCCAGCAGGACCCCCCGGCCGAACGGCGAGGCGCCGTATCGCTCGCGGGTGGCCTCGGGCTCATCCTCGATCCGGAAGGCCCGGCGGGCCTCGGACGACCGGAGGAGGTCGAACGCCCGCCGCGTCTGGACGTCGAAGTGGGCCGCCGACGGGCCACGATCGGCCGCGTCGACCCCGCGCCGGAAGCCGTCGAGCAGCTCCATCCGGCGCCCGAACCGGGCCGGGTCGAGGTCGGTGGGCAGGTCGATCTCGCGGACCCGGTGGCCCTCGGGGGTGGGCTGGACGTTCAGGAGCCAGGGGTCGGCCGACCTCCCGAGGAAGCCGGCATCCTGGCCGGGCCAAACGCTCCCGTCGGTGTTGACGATCCGCCCCGGCAGGGTCATCGAGGTCGGCAGTCCGCCCCGGGGCGTCCCGAGCAGGCCGGCCATCGAGCCCAGGCTCGGGGCGTCGTTGGGGGCCCCGGGGTTGGCGTTCTCGACGTTCTGCGGCTGGTGCGGCCGCCCGGTCAGCATGTAATAGCCGCTGGACGAGTGGGCGTTGTCGCCGGTCGAGACCGCCCGGAGGACGCAGATCTTGTCGCTCGCCCGGGCCGTCATCGGCAGGAGCGAGCTGAGCGACAGCCCGGGGACCCTGGAGGCGATCGGGCCGAACTCCCCGCGGACCTCGGCGGGCGCGTCGGGCTTGGGGTCCCAGGTCGAATGCTGGGACGGGCCGCCCATCAGGAACAGGACGATGCACGACTTCGCCCGGCCGAACGACCCGCCCACGACCCCGGCCGTCGGGCCCGCCCCGGCGGCGAGGTCGGGAAGCCTCAGCCCCGCCCCCAGCAGGCCGAGCCCGCCGACCCGGAGGATCTCGCGGCGGGTCCGGCCGTCGCAGAGGCGGGTTCCCGGGCCGAGGAATCGGAGCATCGGGGCCTCGCTCGGTCCGGTCGCGGGTGGGAATACCACCCGAATCTAGCAATCCGGGGGCCCCCCGACAAGCCTTCGGGCCGGGACCCGCCGGTCGCTGCTTCCTTTCCGGTCGCCCGCGACCGATGATCGGGGGACCGCCGATCGGAGTGCCAGGGGGACACCGCATGACTCCGGAAGAGATCGACGCCTGGCTCGCCCACACCCTCGACGATCGGCGCTTCTCCCGCCCCGAGCGCCAGGCGATGGGCGGGCTGATGGCCGGACCGGGTCCGGTGCCCGACCGGCAGGTCATCCGCGGCCGGGCCTTCGAGATCGCCCGCGACGCCCTGGCCAACCCGGCCGACCGGTCTGTCCTCGAATGGCTCGAAGAGGTCGTCAAGGCGCTCCGGGAGGAAGACCGGGGCGACGCGGATCGGCCCATGGCCGAGGCCCATTTCAGCCCGGGCGACGATTGCCCCCGCGCGATCGTCCGTCTCCTGTCGCGGGCGAGGCTCTCGGTCGACGCCTGCGTGTTCACCATCACCGACGACCGCCTCTCCGACGCGCTGATCGCGGCCCACGCGCGGGGCGTCGCCGTCCGGGTCGTCACCGACGACGCCAAGGCGGACGACCTCGGCTCGGACGCGGGGCGGTTCGGCCGGGCGGGGATCCCGGTCCGGGTCGACCGGAGTGCGTACCACATGCACCACAAGTTCGCGATCTTCGACCGGGCCACGCTCCTGACGGGGAGCTACAACTGGACCCGGGGGGCGGCCAACGACAACGAGGAGAATCTGATCGTCACCGACGACCCCCGTCTGATCGCCCCCTTCGGCGCGACATTCGAACATCTCTGGGAAAAATTCGCCTAGGGACGCAACGCCGGTCGATCCCGGGCCGGGTCGCGGCCCGGAGGCGGGGTGTCCGGTGGATGGGACGTGCACCCGGGACGGGCCCGGGAGGAGGATCGCGAATCATGCCGCTCGAGAAATCCATCCCCGAAGCGTCGGAAGCGGGGGGCATCCGGGCCGTGGGGCCGCGCGTCCCTTCGGTCGGCGTCGCGATCGGCGCCGAGTCCCACGTCGGGAAGGTCCGCGACGGCAATGAGGACCAGTTCCTCGTCGCACAGCTGGCCAAGTCGATCCGGATCTGGAAGACCAGCCTGGACGGCGACTCGACCCGGTTCTCCGACGAGGAGGGCTATCTGATGATCGTCGCCGACGGGATGGGCGGGGCCTCCGCCGGGGAGCACGCCAGCGCCCTGGCGGTCCGGACGGTCGAGGACTTCATGCTCGACGCGCTGAAGTGGTTCCACCACCTCCCCGGCCATGAGGAGCACGCGCTCCTGGGCGAGCTCCGCCAGGCCCTGGAGGACGCCGACCGCGAGGTCATCCGCCGCGCCCGGGCCGAGCCGGGCCTCCGGGGGATGGGGACCACCCTGACGATGGCGTATAGCGTCGGCGTCGACCTCTACCTGGTCCACGCCGGCGACTCGCGGGCCTACCTCTTCCGCGAGGGGAAGCTCGACCGGATGACGTCCGATCACACGCTCGTCCAGGCGCTGGTCGACGGCGGGGCCCTGACGCCCGAGGCCGCCCGGGTCCACCCCCGCCGCAACGTGGTGACCAACGTCATCGGCGGCCCCCGGCCCGGGGTCCATGCCGAGATCCACAAGGCCGACATCCGCGACGGCGACGTGGTCCTGCTCTGCACCGACGGCCTGACCGGGCCGGTGTCCGACGCCGAGATCGCCCGGATGCTGGCCGAGCACGACGCCCCCGATGACGCGGCCCGGGCCCTGGTCGAGGCGGCCCTGGCCGGAGGCGCCCCCGACAACGTCACCGTCGTCGTCGCCCGATATCGCACGGATGGCTGACCCCCCGGCCATCGCTCGGGCCGAGGCCGGCGATCCTCGAACGGACCCGGCGTCGGCCGTCCCCGATCGGTTCAGGCCCCGAACAGGACGTCGCGGACGACGTCGGGCCGGGCGGGGTCGTTGGCCTCGGTGTTGAAGCCGATCAGGACCAGGATCCCGGGCCCCGGATTCTGGAAGGCGTGGGCCACGCCCGGCGGGATCCGGAACCGGAACGCCCGCCCCTCGGGGATGACGAAGTCGCGGACCTCGGCCCCGTCCCGGTATCGGGCCAGCCCCGGGCCGATCGCCACCGTGATCTCCGACCCGCGCTCGTGGTAGTGGTTGCCCCGGACGCCGCCCGGCCCGGTGAGCACGAGGTGGACGTTCCGCTGGGTCGGCAGGTCCCCGGGCCCGATCGGCTCCAGGACCATCCCCCGGGCGTCGGTCGGGTAGTCGATGGGCTCGATGATGACCCGATGATCCATCCGTCCGCCCCCGCCCCCGCCAGGACATCGGCCCGCCGACGGTTTGTAACCGAATCACGGGGCTGCGTCAAATCCCGGCGAATTGACCGGGGACGGGCCCGGCCGATCGCCTCGACCGGCGGATCGCGTGCGAACCGCCCCCGGACCGGCCGTGTCTGCCCGGTCGGGAAGCATGACACGGCGGGGCGACTGCCGGTCGGGATCCTTCGGTTGTCGGTTCGAATCCGACCGCCTCGATCGGCCCGCAAGGGCCTCGCCGGGGCGTAGCTCAACGGGCAGAGCAAAGTGCCCGGCCAACCCTTCGTCGCCCCGGCCGCCCCGAATCAAGGCCGACTGCCGGTCGGAGTCCATCTTGATCAGGAGGAGCGGGTTCGAATCCCGCCGGCATCGCGAGCTGCCGTAGCTCAATCGGCAGAGCACCTGAAGCCTCTGGCCAACCCCTCGTCGGCCTTGATCTCCCCGCGCCCGCCTGCGGGAGCCTCAGGAGATCGGGACGGGCCCGCCGCCCGTCGAACCACCGCCTTGCTCCATCTTCCGTCGGGGTGGAGTCGCATCCCGGCCCCGAATGCGGAATCCATCGCCGGTCTTGAAGTATCAACAGCGATGGACCTGCCCGACGTAACCCGGAACCGAGGGGGCCGCGCGTCGGTCCCCATCAATTCATGCTCGACTGTCGGTGCGGAGTACATGGTCCAACTGAGTTCGAATCTCGACCGGGCCGCCTTCCGAGGCGGTCCGGGGCTCTGCCCAAAATCTCGTCGAGCGTGATCTCTCGCGAAGGAGGCCCCCGATGGCCAACAAGAACCTGTTCTCCGCGACCACGGGCCTGCTGCCCCGGGCCGACGCCGTCAACGAGGCGGGCGGGCCGGCCTACGCCCTCCCGCCCAGGCACGCCCTGGCCCAGCTCGCGGCCACCGGGACCTTCCACGGCGCCTTCTACGCCGGGGCCGAGGAGCAGCTCGCCGCCCTCCTCGACCTCGCAGGCCGGGTCGAGGACGATGCGTACCTCGCCAGGCTGGCCATCTACGCCCGCGAGCGGGCCTTCATGAAGGACATGCCCGCGGCGCTCCTGCTGGTGCTGTCGACCCGCGACCGGGCCCTGTTCCATCGGGCCTTCGACCGGGTCGTGGACAACGGCCGGATGCTCCGGACCCTCTTCCAGATGATCCGATCGGGCCGGTTCGGGCGGAAGTCGCTGTCGTACTCGCCCCGCCGGGCGTTCCGCCGGTGGCTCAACGAGGCGTCGGTCGGCAAGCTCCTGTCGGCGTCCATCGGCAACGACCCCAGCCTCCGCGACGTCCTCCGGATGGCCCGGCCGACCCCGGTCGACAACGCCCGACGGGCCCTGTTCGGCCGGCTGGCCGACCGCCCCGTGGAGCACTGGGCGCCGGCCACGATCGCCGACCTCCCCGAGGCCGTCCGCGACCTCGACGCCTATCGATCCGCCGGGTCGGAGGCCGAGCAGGTCGCCATCCTCGGCCGCCGGTCGTTCCGATGGGACCTCCTGGCCGGCGCCGCCAGGGGCCCGGCGACCTGGAAGGCGATCGCCCGCCAGATGGGCCCGCAGGCGCTCCGGATGAACCTGAACACCCTGCTCCGGCACGGCGTGCTGGACGAGCCGGAGGAGGTCGGATATGTGGCCGGACGGGTCGGCGATGCGGACGAGGTCCGCCGATCCCGGCAGTTCCCGTACCAGTACCTGGCCGCGTACCTGAACGCCGATGACGGCGTCCCGGGCCCGATCCGCGAGGCGTTGGGGCGGGCGGCGGAGGTCGCCTGCGGTTCGGTCCCCGAGCTGTCGGGCCCGGTCGTCATCGGACTGGACGTCTCCGGCTCGATGGGGATGGCCGTCACCGGGGACCGCGGCGCGGGGGCGACCAGCAAGGTCCGGTGCGTCGACGTCGCCGCCATGTTCGCCGCGGCCATCCTCCGCCGGAACCCGGGGAGCCTGCTCATCCCCTTCGACAATCAGGCCCACGAGGTTAACATCGACCCGTCCACCCCGATCCTCGCCCTGGCCGGGCGGCTGGCGGCCTTCGGCGGCGGCGGGACCGACTGCTCGATCCCGCTCCGGACGGCCAACCGGTCGCACCGCGACCGGAAGTTCGCAGGCTGCGTGCTGGTCAGCGACAACGAGAGCTGGATCGGGGCCGGCCGGCACGGCTCGACCCCGGTGATGGCCGAGTGGCAGGAGTTCGTCAAGAACCAGGTCCGCCTGCACGGGGGCGGTTTCGACGGGCCGAAGCTCGTCTGCATCGACCTCCAGCCCTACGCGTCGACGCAGGCCCCCGAGCGATCCGACATCCTCAACGTCGGCGGCTTCGGCGACGCCGTGTTCGCGGTCATCGCCTCGTTCCTGGGCGCCGGCCCCGCGCGATTCGTGGCCGAGGTCGAAGCGATCGAGATCTGAAATCCATCGACGGTCGAGGCCCGCTCAGCTCAGGGCGGACCGACCGTCGATGATCGTCCCGCGACGGCCGGGGTCAGGGGGCCCCCGCCTTCGCCTCCCGCTCGGCCCTGGCCAGGCTCCGCCGGAGGATGTGGTACTGGACCGCCATCGAGTGCCCGACCTCCCGCGACCAGTATCCGCCGTCGTGCCCGCCCGCGGACTCGGCGTAGGTGAAGGGGATCTTCTGTTCCATCAAGGCCTTGACGAGGTCCTGGTTGTTCCCGATCAGCCGGTCCTCGGTCCCGCAGTCGATGTAGATGTGCGGAAGCTTCTCCCTGGGCACCGACAGGATGAGCTTGAACGGGTCGCACGCGTCGGCCTGCTCGGGGGTGGCGAATAGCTTCCCCTTCGGAGAGCGCTCGGCCTGGCTGCTGAACCCTTCGATCCCGATCGCCGCGTTGGGCTCGTCGGAGGGCTTCCGGGCGGACTTCGCCCTGGCCTTGGCCGCGTCGTCGGGCGACCGGAGGCGATCGGCGGCCGACTTCGCGAAGGCGACGGCCCCGCTGTGGCTCCCGATCGAGCAGAACAAATCGGGATGCTTGAGGCCGAGCATCAGGGCCCCATAGCCGCCCATCGACAGGCCGTTGATCGCCCGGCCCTCGCGCGAGGTGATCGTCCGGTAGGTCGCGTCGACGTGGCCGATCAGGTCCTTGACGATGCAGTCCTCCCAGGCGTTGGCCTGGCCTTCCTCGCTCTCGGCCCAGTTGGCGTACCACGAGTTCCCCGCGTCGGGCATGACGACGATCAGGTCATACGCCCGGGCATACTCCGGCGTCCGCATCCGGGCCCAGTTGGTGTAGTTTCCCGTGAGCCCGTGGAGGAGGTAGAGGACGGGGTATCGGGCCTGGGATGATTCGTACTTCTCGGGCAGGATGATGTTGTACTTCAGCTTCCTCCCGACGCTCCTGGCCTCGAATTCCACGGCCTTGGCCGGGCCGGAGGGCGCGGGCGGCTGCGCCCGGACCGTCGGGGGGACGAGCAGGGCGAGGACGATCGTCGCGATCGGCGGGAACACTCTCATGAGAGGACTCCGGGGTGTCGGCGAGGGAACGATGCCCATCCAGGATAGCGACAACCGGCCCTCCGAAGGCAGGATGGGCCGGTTCTCCCCGCCCGGATGGGGACATCGGCCCGGTTGCCGGGCCGCGCCGGTTCTGACAGACTGACGCACCTCCCGGAGGCCGGGCGGGCCCGGAGGGCGGCGATCATGGCCAGGCGAGCGCGGGCCGGAGCTGAGATCCCGGACGAGGTCCCGAAGTCGGCCGACGTCCTCCGCCCGGAGGCGGAGGTGCAGTACGTCGACGAGCTTCGGGCGCTGGCCGATGCCGACACCGGCCCGAAGCCGCCGGGCTGGAAGCTCTCGCCCCGGGCGGTCCGCACGTTCCTCTGCGGCGGGAAGTCTCCGGACGTGCGCCGCAAGTTCTACGGGGACGACATCCTGGTCGAGCGGGCGATCATCGGCCTGAGCGGCAACCGGGGCCTGATGCTGGTCGGCGAGCCGGGGACGGCCAAGTCGATGCTCTCGGAGCTGCTGGCAGCGGCGATCTCGGGCGTCTCGACCCACGCCATCCAGGGGACGGCCGGGACCTCCGAGGACCACATCAAGTATTCGTGGAACTATGCCCTGCTGCTGGCCGAGGGGCCCTCGACCCGGGCGCTGGTGCCGTCGCCGCTGTACCTGGCGATGCGGGACGGGCTCCTGGTCCGCTTCGAGGAAATCACCCGGTGCCCCCCCGAGATCCAGGACGTGCTGGTCAGCGTCCTGTCGGAGAAGATGCTGATCGTCCCCGAGCTGGAGGGGCCGAGCCGGGTCCTCCATGCCCGGCCCGGTTTCAACGTGATCGCCACGGCGAACGTCCGCGACCGGGGCGTCCACGAGATGTCGAGCGCCCTGAAGCGGCGGTTCAACTTCGAGACGGTCCACCCGATCCGCGACCTGGAGCAGGAAGTCGACCTGGTCGCCCGCGAGTCCGACCGCCTGCTCCGCGAGGCGATGGCCCCGGCCGCCGTCGGCCGCGACGTGGTCGAGCTGCTGGTCACGGTCTTCCACGACCTCCGCGAGGGGGTGACCGCCGAGGGGATCCAGGTCGAGCGGCCCGGATCGGTGATGTCGACGGCCGAGGCCGTCTCGATGGCGATGGCCGCCGGCCTCGACGCCTACTATTATGGGGATGGGAAGCTCGCCCCGTCGCACGTCGCCCGCCATCTCGCGGGCGCCGTGCTCAAGGACAACCCCGACGACCTGAAGAAGCTCAAGCATTACTTCGACGTCGTCGTCCGCCGCCGGGGTCAGCAGGGGGTGGGCCTGTGGGGCGAGCTGTACGAGGCGAGGAAGGACCTCCCCTGAGCGTGGACGTCGACCTCGGGGCCCGGGTCGTCTTCCTCCCCGTCCGGCACCACAGCCCGGCCTGCGCCTGGCACGTCGACCGCCTGATCCGCGCGATCCGCCCCGACGTCGTCCTGATCGAGGGCCCGCGCGACGCCACCCCGATGATCCCGCTCCTGACCCACCCGAAGGCCCGGATGCCGGTGGCGATCTACACGACCTATGTCCGGAGGGGCCCGGACCGATCCCACCCGTCCCGCCACGCCGCCTATTACCCGCTCTGCGACTATTCGCCCGAGCTGGCCGCGATCCGGGCCGCCGGGGACGTGGGCGCCCGCGCACGATTCATCGACCTGACCTTCCCCGAGATGGTCGCCGCCGGCCGCGACCCGGAGGAGACGAGGGCCGCCAGCCTGCTCGACGAGCGCGAGTTCTCGCACAGCCGATTGCTCCGGGAGGCCTGCGCCCGGGTCGGCGCCCGCGACTTCGACGACCTCTGGGATCACCTCTACGAGGCGGACTTCCGCGACCGCGACCCGGCCGACTTCTTCCGGGGCGTCCTGGCCTACTGCGACCTCGCCCGCCGCGACTCGTCGACCGGGCGACTGGCGGCCGAGGGGTGCCTCGCCCGCGAAGGGGCCATGGCCTGGGCCGTCGCCGAGGAGCCGGGCCGGGTCGTGGTCGTCACCGGCGGGTTCCACACCGTGGCATTGCCCTCGACCGACCCGGCCCGACCCGTCCCGGTCCCGTCGGCCGAGGGCGATGCGCTGGTCGCCCTGATGCGGTACGGGTTCGAGCAGCTCGACCGGCTCAACGGATACGCCAGCGGGATGCCGTCGCCCGAGTTCTACCAGCGGCTCTGGGAGGGGGAGGACGTGTCCCGGCTGGTCGTCGAGCTGGGCCGGGAAGGCCGACGGCGGAAGATGCCGCTGTCGGTGGCCGACGAGATCGCCGCGACGGATCAGGCCCGGCGGCTGGCGGCCCTCCGAGGCCACCCCGCGCCGACCCGCGAGGACCTGCTCGACGGCGTCCGGTCGGCGTTCATCAAGGGGTCGGACGACGTCGAGGGCGTGGCCGTGCTCGCCCTGGCCCGCGAGCTCCTGGCCGGCGACCGGGTCGGCGACGTCCCGCCCGAGGCCGGGAGCCCGCCCATCGTCGTCGACTTCCGCCGCGAGGCCGGGGCGCTCAAGGTCGAGCTCGACCGCGTCGACGCCCGCGACCTGGCGCTCGACCTCTACCGGAAGGCCCGGGGCCGCCGGGCCAGCCGGTTCTTCCACCGGCTCCGGTTCCTGGGCGTCCCCTTCGCCGAGTGGACCGGCGGGCCCGACTACGTCTCCGGCGAGGACCTGGACCGGGTCCAGGAGCACTGGAAATACCGATGGACCCCGGCCGTCGAGTCGACCCTGATCGAGCGGTCCCTCTACGGCGCCACGCTCGCCGAGGCGTCGGCCGCGATGCTCCTGGAACGGTTCGACGAGGCCGACGGCCGGGGCGTCGGCCGCCGGGCCGACGGCGCCTCGGCCCTGATCCTGGAGGCGTGCCGGATGGGCCTGCACGCCCGGGTCCCCGAGCTGCTGGGCCGGACCGCCCGCCTGGTCGCCGAGGACGGTTCGTTCGCATCGCTGGTCCGGGCCGCCGAGATCCTGATCGGCCTGCACGTCGCGCGCGAGCCCCTGGAGGCCCACGACCTGGAAGGGCCCGCCGAGCTGGCCGCCGCCGCGATCGACCGCGCCTGCTACCTCCTCCCGGCCCTGACCTCGACCGCCGAGGCGGACGAGCCCGAGGCCCTGGACGCGCTCAACGCCCTCGGCCAGGCGGCCCGGACCCTGGGCGACTCCCCCGACCGCCGCGACCTCCGGTCCGGGGCCCTGGCCGCCCTGGCCGACGCCCCTGGCGGATCATCGGCCGTCCGGGGAGGGGCCGTCGGCCTCCTGTTCGGCGAGGGGCGGATCGGCCCCGAGGCGCTGGTCGACCGGCTCCGGGGCCACCTGCTCAGCCCCGTGGACGACGGCCGGGCGGGCGCGGGCTTCCTCCGGGGCCTGCTCCGGACGGCCCGGAGCGTCCTCTGGACGGTCCCGGAGTGCATCGACGGCGTCCATGACGCCCTCCGGGGGTGGGACGAGGCCCGGTTCGTCTCGCTCCTGCCCGAGTTGCGGCTCGCCTTCGCCGACCTCACGCCCCGCGAGTCCGACCGCCTGGCCGCCGCCGTCGCCGATCGCGCGGGGGCCGGGGGCCTGGCCGTCTCCTCCCTCGGCGATCACACCGAGGCGGACCTCCTCCGGGGCGTCGAGGTCAATCGCCGCGTCCTCGAAGAAATCCGGCGGGAGGGGTGGGAGGACATCGATCGGGCCGATCCCGCGACCGCGCCGGGTTGACGTGGCACCAGATCGGTTCATCCGATCTCGATGAACTTCGCCAGGTCGCCCAGGCCCCGGTAGCGGTCCTCATGGCAGGTGAAGATAATTAACTGGAGCTGGCCGCAGAGCGAGACGAGCATGTCGAGGGCGGATTTGAGGCGGGGCGCGTCGGTGTGGGCCAGGGGGTCGTCGAGCAGGAGCATGTGGCGGAATCGGTCCTTGCTCAGCAGGAGCCCGATCTGGAGGCGGGACGCCAGGGCGACCTGCTCGCGGGTCCCGCGCGAGAACTGTTCGAGGCCGGGGTTGAAATCGAGGCCGGGGACCTTGGCGGCGAACGGGGCGAGGGTCCTGGGGTCGAACAGGACCTCGGAGGCGGTCCCGGCCGTGAGCTGGCGGATCGCCCCGGTCGCCAGCGACTGGATCTGGGCCGCGACGTTGCGCGACTGCTCCTCCTCGACCTCGGCGAGCAGGTGGTGGAGCAGCGCCCAGGCCGAGGCATCGCGGCGGGCCTCCTCGGCGCGGGCCTCGGACCGGGCGAGCCGCTCCTCGGCGCGGGCGAGCTGCGAGTCGAGGCCGTCGGCCCCCTTCTCCGAGATCTCGGCGTTGAGCCGGACCATCTCCATCTCGCCCTCGCGGCATCGGGCCTCGGATGCCGCGACCAGGGCCTCGAACTGCGATTGATCCGCCGAGGGGTCGGGCGGCAGCGCGTCGCGGAGCAGGCCGGCCTCGGCCTCGGCCCGGAGTACCTGCGATTCGCGGGCCTTCAGCGAGGCGGCCCGGGCCCCGGGGTCGGGCGCCGGGTCGAACTTCCGCCGGAGCGGCACGAGCGCGGAGGCCAGGTGGTCCCGGGCCTGCTCGGTCAGGCGATGTTCCTTATCGAGCGCGTTCCACCGCTCCCTGGCCAGGGAATCTGTCCCACGGGCCTCGCCGATCGCGTCGTCGAGCTGCTTCTCGACGAACTGGACCCAACCCCGGGTCTCGGCCCCGGGATGGGCGACCCCGAGGGCGGCGAGTTCGTCGCGGGTCGCGTCGATCTCCGACCGGATGTCGGCCGCGAGGCCGTCAGGGTCGACGCCGCCCGCGACCTCGTCGAGCCCCCGCCCGGCCTCCTCGCGGCGGTCGGCGGCGTTGGCGAGGTCGGCCTCCGCCCGGGCCAGGTCGAGCGCCGCGGCCTTCGCCTTCCGCTCGGCGACCTCGACCTCCACCCGGGCGAGGTCGGCGAGGCGTCGGGCCTCGGCCGGTTCGGGGTCGCCCTCGTCGGGAGCGTTGCCCCCGACGTCGGGGGGACAGGCGGCTCGGGCCTTCGCCAGGGCGATCTCGGCCTCATGCTTCCGGGCGGCGAGCCCGGCCAGGCCGGGCCCCGGGGGGGCGGGTGGGGCCGGGTCGTCGACGTCGAGCCCGAGGGATTGCAGCTCGGCGTCGAGGGCGGCCAGGGACGCCTCCAGGTCGGCCATCGTCTGGCCGCCGAGCAGGGCCTCGCCCATCTCGCGGAGCCCTCGCCGCTCCTCGGCCCTCCTGACCCGCCGCTCCAGCCCGGCGACGTCGGACGCACCCCAGGCCCGGAGCCTTCCGGCCACCTCCTCCCGGCCCCGGAGGAGCTGCTCCCGACGGGCCGAGGGCACTCCCGCCGCCCGGCCGACCTCGATCCGCCCGACCCCCTCGATCGCGATCGAGAACGAGGTCGTGCCCCGCCCCTCGGCCGACCGCCCGGGCGCCAGCTCGTGGGCCTCGGAGGACCCGCCGTCGCCCGTGAGCCGGGCCGTGATCGGGGCCTCCGCCACCAGCCGGACCGTGATCGCGTCGGCGTCGAGCGTCCCGGACAGGCCTTCCAGCCGGCGATCCTCGGCGACCAGGGCCTCCAGCTCGACCGGCGAGGGGACCGGCCCATCCCCCCCGTCGGTGCCGAGGGCTTCCCGCCGATCCGAGAGGGCCCGGGCCCGGTCCCGGCGGTCGCGGAGGGCCGCCCGGGTCGCGAATCGGTCGGCCGCCAGGGCATGCCGATGGGCGGCCTCGGCCGACCGATGCCCTTCCTCGGCGGCGCGGAGGTCGCGGAGGAGCTCCGACCGGACGGCGTCCTCCAGGCCGCGCGTGGCCCGATCCCACCCGGCCCGGGCCTCGCGGAGTCGGGCCTCGGCCCGGTCGTGGGCGGATCTGGCCAGCCCACATCGGTCCCGGGCGGCGTCCTCGGCCGCCCGACGCCCGGTCAGCGCCTCGGAGGCCGACGCCAGCCGGGCGTTCCGGTCGAAGGCGTCGACCAGCCGGTCGAGCATCGGCCGGGCCAGGGCGAGCCGGGACTCGGCGGCCTTCAAGGCCCGGGCGGCCCCGACCCGGACCTCATCCGCCCGGCCCAGCTCGGGGGCGAGGGCTTCGAGCCGGGCCTCGGCCGATGCCAGGTCGGCCTCGGCGCGGGCCAGCTCGTCGTGTGCATCGCGGAGGGCGTCGTAACCTTCGCGGAGCCCAGACGCCTTCTCCTCGGCGATCCGGAGGGCCTCGGCGCGGGTCCGGTAATCGTGGGCGAGCCGGTCGCGATCGACCTTCCGGCGGTGGAGGTCGTCGCGATCCCGGCAATCGTCGCCGTGGCGGCACGATCGCCCGCGGAACTCCTCGACTTTCGAGGCGAGGTCGGCCTTCTTCGCCAGGAGGGCGTCGCGGTCTCGGCGGGCGTCTCCGAGGCGACGGAGGGCCTCGTGCAGGTCGGAGCCGGTCTTGATGGCCCGCTTTTCGGGGGTGAATCGGGCAGCGTACTCGTCGGCGACCTTCTTCTTGAGCGAGCCGAAGGGCCCGGCGGCGTCGGGCCGGGAGGCCTGGGCGATGGCCTTTTCGAGGAGCGTGCCGAGCGAGTTCGGCTTCGACCCGGGGACTTCCTGATACAGGGTCGGGTCGTTCTGGTTGCTCCAGAGGGTGAGGATCAGCCGGCCGGCCGCCCCGTCGCCTTCGAGCCATCCGTCGAGGTGTTGCTCGGCCACCTGGCCCCTGGCCTTGAATGATCCCGCGCCGCGGTCCTGTTCGAGGAGGCATTGGGGCGAGTGGAGATAGGTCTTGGTCAGGCTCCACGTGCCGTCGTCGCGGACGATCTCGATCGACGCGGTGGGCCCGAAGCCGTCGCGACCCCAGCTCCGATATGCGTGGATCTTCTGATCCTTGGTACTGTGCTTGACCGTCAGGGCCGCGACGATCGCGTGGTAGAGGGTCGACTTGCCCGCCCCGTTGGGGCCGATGCAGACGTTGAGGGCCTCGCCGAACTCGACCGGGAGGTCGTCGTGGCAGCCCCAGTTGCGGAGGTGGGCGGACTTCAGGTACACGGCGGGCGGTCCCTCGTCAGTGCAGGAGGCCCCGGAATCGGCCCATCGCCCGGGCGATCACCTCGGCATCGGGGGCGGGAAGCTCGCCGGGGAACCGTTTCGGGACCCCGTCGGCCGGGTCGTCGGCGAGGCGGAGGAGGCGCCGGTGGGCCTCTCGGAGGATCGAGTCGAGCGGCAGGTCGACGTCGCCGTCGGCCACCATCCGGAGGCCGGAGAGGTCGAGGATCAGGGAAGCGAACCGGCCCCGGAGCCCTTCCACGGCCGACTCCAGCTCGGCCCGGGCCGCGAGCGGGAGGCCCCCGGTCGGCGTGACCCGGACGATCCGGTCGGACGAGGCGTCCTCGCCCAGCCCGGCGACGAGACGTCGGACGTCGTCGACCGAGAACAGCCCGGGGGACAGGTCCGACCACGCGTGGCGGCCGACCCGACGCCGGGCGACGGCCGGATCCGCCCCCGCTTCGAGCGTGACCTCCAGGGCGAACCCCGCCCCCGTCTCGTCCCAGCCGCCGACCTCAGGCGCCCCGGCGTAGTACATCCGGCCGTCGGGCCTGGCGTCGGGGTCCGGGGTCGGCCGGTGCCAGTCGCCGAGGGCTACATAGTCGAGCCCGAACCGGCGGGGGGCGTCGGCGGCGATCGGATAATTCGGCCCGCCCGCCTCGCCCTCCTGGACCGGGAGCGACCCGTGGGCCAGGGCGATCCGGAGGCCCTCGCCCCCGGCCCGGGGCGGGATCCAGGCCATCGGATCGTCGCCATATCGCGCCGTACACGGGCACGGGTAGAGGGTTGCGTCGAGCCCCGGGAGCGGCACCGGGCGGGCCCGATCGTGGTAATGGAGGTTGGCCGGGCGCTTCCGGAATTCCTCCCGGACGTAGACGGATCCGGGCTGATGCGGGTCGTGGTTGCCCGGGATCATGTGGACCGGCGATTTCGAGCCGCCGATCCGATCGAGCAGTTCGCGGACGAGCCGGGGGTCGGGCTGGGGCCCGTCGAACTGGTCGCCAGCCGCCAGGACGAACGCCGCGCCCGACCGGTCGGCCTCTTCGAGGACCCGGCCGATCGCCTCCAGCCGGCCGGCCCGGAGCCGGTCGGCGAGGTCGACGTCGAACTGGCGGTAAGCCTGGCCAAGATGCCAGTCGCCCGTCTGGAAGAAGCGAAGCATCGGCGCGACCGGATGGTGAGGAAAGGGATCGCCCGTCGACCGGGCCCGGCCTGTATCATCGCCGGAACCGGGGATTTCCTCAACGCGTGAATCGGCGGCGGGGGATCCCGGATCCCTTCCCTTTCAATGGCCGAAGAGGAATTCCTTGGAGTTGACCAGGGCCCAGGACAGGTCCCGGAAGACGGCCTCGCGGCCGTCGCCGGCTTCGAGGGCGGACTTGATGGTCAGCCATTGCGACTCGGTCGGGCGGCGGGACAGGGCGGCGAGGAAGAGGGAGTCGACAACCTCCCGGTTGGGCTTGCCGGACCGGAGGAGCCCGGCGAGCCGGCCCTCGCCGTCGGCGAGGCGGCGATTCAGGGCGTCGCCGTTCATCAGGTGGAGGACCTGCGGCATGGTCACGTCGGCGGTCCGCTCGCAGGCGCAGGCCGAGACCCGACCGGGGCGGCCGAAGGTGTCGAGGAGGTCGTTCCGGACGTCGGGGTCGGGGAGCTGCACGGCCCGGACGCCGACGGCGTGGCCTTCGTAGGCCTCCGGGACCCCGGTCACCTCGGCCAGCGCATCGGCCAGGACCTCGGCGGAGAGCCGGCGGGGGAGGTAGTGCGAGAAGAACGTCCGGTCGGCGGCGTTGGTCGGCAGGGGGTCTGACGACAGGGCGTAGGTCCGCGACGTCGCGATCAGTCGCATCAGCCGCTTGAGGTCGTACTTGTGGGCGATCAGGTCGTCGGCCAGGGCCTCCAGGAGCGGCTCGTTCGAGGCCGGGTTGGTGGCCCGGAGGTCGTCGACCGGCTCGACCAGGCCCACGGCGAAGAACCGCTTCCAGACCCGGTTGACGATCGACCGGGCGAACGTCCGGTTGGTCGGCGCGGTCATCCATGCCGCCATGGCGTCGCGGGGATCATCGCCGGGCTCGATCGCGACGGTCGAGCGGTCGAGCGGCCGGGGCGGGAGGAATTTCCCGGTCCTGGGCTGGCTCACCCCGACCTGCTGGGCGTCGACCCTGGCCCCGCCCCCCCTCCGTCGGCCGGGCGAGCCGACGTCGACGGCCGGGCCGCGATCGGTCGGCTTGCCGTCGGTCTTGACCCGGCTGAAGAACGCCGCCATCCCATAATAGTCGTCCTGGGTGTAACGTTCGAGCGGGTGGTTGTGGCATTTGGCGCACATGATCCGCGTGCCCAGGAAGGCCTGCGCCGCAGCCTCCGCCAGGTCCTCGGGCTTGCGGTTGACGATGAAATAGCCGCCGGCCGGCTCGTCGACGAGCGGCCCCCGGGCGGTCAGGACGTCCCGGACGACCTCGTCCCAGGGGCGGTCGCCCCGGACCTGCTCGCGGATCCAGTGGGCGAAGCCGCGGACCCCCTTGCGGCCCCGCTTGTCGTTGTCGCGCTCGCGGCGGTTCTGGAGCAGCTCGCCCCAGGCCAGGCTCCAGTAGTCGACGAACGCCGGGCTCGCCAGGAGCCGGTCGACCAGGACCTCCCGCCGGGTCGGCGAGGGGTCGGCCAGGAAGGTCGCGGCGACCTCGGCCGGGGGCAACTCGCCGGTCAGGTCGATCGAGGCCCGGCGGAGGAACGAGGCGTCGTCGGCGGGCGGCGAGGGCTCCAGCCGCAACTCCCGGAGCCGGGTCATCACATGGTCGTCGATGAAGTTCGACCGGGCGACGAAGGAGGCCGGGTCGACCTGCTGGTCGTAGGGCCGGGCCACGACGTGGACGGCCACCTCGCCCATGAAGCTGGCCATGACCGAGGTCGCCCCCGGCCGGAGCGCCTCGACCCGGCCCGACTCGTCGACCCGGGCCAGCCCCTCCTCATTCGACTTGAACAGGGCCAGCCGGGTGACGTCGCGGACGCCGCCGGCCGAGTCGCGGGCGCGGACGGTCAGGGCGACGGTCTTGCCGGGGGTGTATGTTGCCGAGGGCGGCTCGATCTCCAGACGGGTGATGACGGGTTCCTTGCCGGTAGGCCCGGGGGCACCGGCCGCGATCCAGGCCAGGAGGGTCTGATACTCCGGCGTCCCAGCTTTCAGCCTGTGGCCCCCCTGGTGTGGGACCCGCATCAGCGGCTTGGCCAGCAGGAGGCTTTCGCGAGGCCGGCTCCGGGCGAGCCTCCGTCCCCGGGCGTCCCGGGTGATGGCGACGTGGTCCAGCTCGGGGGCGTAGCCGCGGAGGCTCAGCTTGAAACCATTCTGACCGGCGAGCTTGCCGTGGCAGCCGCCCGAGTTGCAACCCAGCCGGGTCAGGACCGGTACGACGTCGTTGACGAATGACGGGGCCTCGGGCCCATCGGCCGCGATCAGGGCCAGGGCCGCCAGGGCCGTCGCGATCGGCGGGAGTCGTCTCATGTCGCCCCGGGGCCCGGTAGAGGGACGGTCCGGCGACATCCCCCCGCCGCCCGATCCGGTTCAGACATTGTAAGACAACAGACCCTGACATCCAAGCTACCGTGCGAGAATCCGACCGTCAGTATTCAACCATTGTCGAACGAGCGGGGAGAGATCATACTGGAGCCATGATCGGCCGACCCTGCGCGAGCCGACCTGCCGTGGTATCGAGGGGATGAATCATGTTCCGAATCTCGTTCGGCCCGACCTCTCGCCGGTGCGATGGCGTGACCCGGCGCGACTTCCTCCGCGTCGGCGGCCTGGCCAGCCTCGGCCTGCCGGCGCTGCTCCGGGCCGAGGCGAGCGCGGGCGAAGTCGCGTCGGCCTCGGCGACGGCCCGGTCGGTGATCCTCCTCTACCTCGGCGGCGGCCTCTCGCACCACGACAGCTTCGATCCCAAGCCCGACGCCCCCGCCGAGGTCAAGGGGAAGTACGGGACGGTCGCAACCCGGCTCCCGGGGGTCCGGTTCTCGGAAATGATCCCGATGCTGGCGGCCCGCAATGATCAATTCTCGCTAATCCGCTCCGGGGCCCACGGCAACGACCACCACGAGACGGCCACCAACTGGGTGATGTCGGGCAAGTTCGGCTCGGCCTTCGGCGACTACCCGGCCATCGGCGCCGTGGTGGCGCACGAGCTGGGCTATCGGGGGCCGATGCCGCCCTATTTCGCGGTCCCCAAAAATCCGTCGTTCACCTGGGAGCTGGGCAAGAGCGCCTTCCTGGGCGGCCGGTACGAGTCGTTCAAGAGCGGCGACCCCAACGCCCCGGATTTCCAGGTCAAGGACCTGGCCCCGGTCGGCGAACCGTCGGCCGGGCGGCTCGGCCGCCGCCAGTCGCTCCGATTGGCGGTCGACGACCTCGCCCGCCAGGTCGACACCGACGACGGCCTCCGGACGATGGACGAATTCCAGCGCCGGGCGATGGATCTGGTCGTCTCGCCCGAGGCCCGCCGGGCCTTCAACCTCAAGGGCGAAGACCCCCGGCTCCGCGACCGATACGGCCGGACCACGACCGGTCAGGGCTGCCTGCTGGCCCGTCGACTGGTCGAGGCGGGCGTCCGGTTCGTCACGATCAACAGCAGTGGCTGGGACCACCACTTCAACATCTACACCTCGCTCGACCGTCGCCTGCCCGAGTTCGACGCGGCGCTCTCGGCCCTGATCGGCGACCTCGGGGCCCGGGGACTTCTCGAATCGACGCTGGTCGTCGCCATGGGCGAGTTCGGCCGGACGCCCAAGATCAACGACAAGGCCGGTCGGGACCACTGGGGCCACGCCGCCAGCCTGGTCTTCGCCGGGGGCGGGGTCGTCCCCGGCCGGGTGGTCGGCAGGACCGACGACCAGGGGGCCCACGTCACCGACCGCCCCGTGAGCCCCGGCGACGTCGCCGCGACGATCTACCGGGCCGTCGGCGTCGACCCCACCCGCCACCTGATGACCCCCGAGAATCGCCCCGTCCCGATCCTCGACGAGGGCTCGCCGATCGACGAGCTTTTCGCCTGAGCCCCACCCCGCGAGACCGCCGATGTTCCGACCGATCGCCTCGGCCCTGATCCTCCTGGCGCTTTCCGCCCCGGCCCGATCGGGCGACGAGACGCCGGTGAGCTTCGGGCGGGACGTCGCGCCGTTCCTGGAGGAGCATTGCCTCGCCTGCCACGACGAGGGGTTCGCCACCTCGGACCTCTCGCTCGCGGACGTCGAGGCGATGAAGAAGGGGGGCCGGCGAGGACCCTCGGTGATCCCGGGCGACGGGAAGGCAAGCCCCCTGGTCCAGTTCATGGACGGGACCCGCCAGCCGCAGATGCCGCCCAAGACGTCGATCCCCCGCGACCGGATCGACCTCCTCGCCCGGTGGATCGACCAGGGGGCCCGGGTCGACGACGCCGACGCCCGCCGCCAGGAGCGCCGGAAGGCCGAGGCCGAGGAGGCGGCGACGTTCTCCTCGGACGCCCCGCCGCCCGTCACCGCCATGGCCTTCTCGCCCGACGGCAAGGCCCTGGCCGTGGCGGGATACAAGGAGGTGGTCGTGGTCGACCCGGCGACCGGCAAGACCCTCCGACGCCTCGCCGGCTTCCCCGACCAGGTGACGGCCGTCGCCTACGGGCCCGACCGCTCCCTGGCCGGCGCCAGCGGCACGCCCGGCCGTTCCGGCGAGGTCCGGGTCTGGGACGCCGAGGGCCGCGAGCGCCGGGCGATCCGGGGCCACTCCGACACGATCCTCGCCCTGGCCTGGCGGCCGGGGACGGACCAGGTCGCCACGTCGAGCCTCGACAAGAAGATCACGATCTGGGACGTCGGCACCGGCCGGGAAGTCCGGACGATCAAGAACCACGCCGACGTCGTGACCTCGCTCGCGTTCAGCCCCGACGGCAAGCGGCTCGCCTCGGGATCGGCCGACAGGACCGCCAAGGTCCACGACGTCGAGACCGGGCTCCAGGTCGCCTCGATGTCCGGCCACCTGGACGCGGTCTTGCAGGTCGCCTTCAGCCCCGACGGCGCCCTCCTGGCGACCGCCGGCGCCGACAAGGCCATCCGGACCTGGAAGCTGTCCGACACCACCAACCCCGAGAAGGGGTTCAACCACACGGGCCCGGTCTACGCCCTGGCCTGGCGTCCCGACGGCTCGGCCCTGTTCGCGGGCGCCGGCGGCCGGCCTTCGCTCCTGTCGTACAAGAAGGAAGACGGCAACCGCGTCGTCGACATCCAGGAAGACACGATGCCCCGGGATTGGGTCTACGCCGCCGCCGTCGCCCCCGACAACCAGTCCGTCGCCGCCGGCGGATGGGACGGGGCCGTCACCATCTGGAGCCTCAAGGACGGCGCCCGGCTCCGGACGTTCGTCCCCGGCCGGGTCGAGTGACCCGGATGAGGGGCGGGCCGGTCGGCGGGCCCGCCGGCCGGCCGAGCGATCTCGGGCCGGTGCAGCCCGGCCACCATCGCAGGTAGGGCATGGGGCGACGATCGGGCGTCGACCTCGCCCGATCTGGTCGAAGTCCCCGAGGGTCCTGACGTGGGAAGTGATCGCGAGATCCGGGTCGCGGACCGGCCCCCGATCCCCCTGGTGGTCTTCGACGGCGACTGCGCATTCTGTCGGCAATGGATCGATCGATGGCGTGGGATGACCGGCGAGGCCGTCGAGTATCGGCCCTCCCGGGAGGTCGCCGGGCGGTTCCCGGAGATCGGCGAGGGGGGATTCCAGGCCAGGGTCTGGCTGATCGAGCCGGGTGGCCGGGCTTCGGGCGGGTCGGGTGCGGTGCTCCGACTGTACGCCCGCGCGGGGGAGAAGAAGCCGGTTCTCTGGATCTATGAGCATCTGCCGGGATTCGCCCGGGCGGCCGAGGCGGCCTATGACCTCGTGGCCGCACACCGGGACGCGGCGATGGTCGCGGTCCGTTGGCTCTCGGGGACGATCGACCAGCGGCCGAGGTATCGCCGGACGCGGTCGATCCTCCTGCGGGGCCTGGGGGCGGTCTACGTGGTGGCGTTCTGGTCGCTCGCCGTGCAGGTCGACGGGCTGATCGGGAGCCGGGGGATCGAGCCCGCGTCCCGGTTCCTGGACGGCGAGCGGGCGATCCTGGGGGACCGCTGTTACGGGCAGGTCCCGAGCCTGTTGTGGGTCGACTCGTCGGACCACGCCTTGCATGCGCTCTGCTGGGGCGGGGTGGCCGGCGGGCTGATGCTGGCGGCCGGCATCCTGCCCGGGGCCTCGCTGGTCTTCCTCTGGGCGGCTTACCTGTCGCTCACGGTCGTGGGACATCCGTTCATGGGTTACCAGTGGGACGCCCTTTTGCTGGAAGCCGGCCTCCTGGCGATCCTGCTGACGCCGTGGGGACTCCGGCTTGGCCGGGCCCGGGACGAGCCGTCGGGGCTGGCAATCTGGCTGATCCGGTGGCTCCTCTTCCGGCTGATGTTCCTGTCGGGCCTGGTGAAGCTGGCCGGCGGCGACCCGACCTGGGCGGCCTGGTCGGCGATGAAATACCACTATGAGACGCAGCCGCTGCCCGCCTGGACGAGCTGGTACATCCACCAGATGCCCCCGTGGTTCCAGGCGCTCTCCGTCGGATTCACGTTCTGGGCGGAGCTGATCGTGCCGTTCTTCGTGTTCGGGCCGCGACGCGTCCGGATGGCGGGCTTCTGGAGCCTCCTGGCCTTCCAGGCCCTGATCGCGGCGACGGGCAATTTTGGCTTCTTCAACCTGCTGACGGCCGTGCTCTGCCTGATCCTGGTCGAGGATCGGGACTGGGGCCGGGACGCCGGCGACCCGACCGGGCCGGGGCCCCGCCCCTGGCGGCGGGCGTTCCTCGCCGCGGCGGGATCGTTCATCGTGCTGGTCACGACGATGGAGGCGGTCGACCGCCCCGGGAGGGCCCTCGTGACCTTCCCCGAGCCCCTGGAGGCGTGTCGGAGGTGGGTCGCGCCGTTCCGGAGCTTCAACGCTTACGGCCTGTTCGCGATGATGACGACGGATCGGCCCGAGATCGTCATCGAGGGGAGCGAAGACGGGAAAGTCTGGAAGCCCTATACGTTCCGCTGGAAGCCGGGCGACCCGGGGCGTCACCCCCGGTTCGCGACCCCGCACCTCCCGAGGTTGGACTGGCAGATGTGGTTCGCGGCCCTGGGCGACGATTGCACGACGCAGCCCTGGTTCCTCGACTTCGAGGCCAGGCTGCTCGAAGGCTCGCCGCCGGTGCTGGCACTCCTGGCCAACAACCCGTTTCCCGGCCGTCCGCCCCGATATCTCCGGGCGCGGCGGGAGCTCTATCGGTTCACCGCCTGGGGAGATCGGGACTGGTGGCGGAAGGAGGACGCGGGGATGTTCTGCCCGCCGGTCGGGCTCCCGGGCCCGATCACCGCCGCCCCTGCCTCTGGAACTCCTTCTCCGTGACGATATCCCGCGTCGACTCGAGGCGGTCCAGGAAGACGATCCCGCGGAGGTGGTCGTCCTCGTGCTGGAAGACCCGGGCGATGAAGTCCTCGAAATCCCGGACGACTTCCGCGCCGTCGAGGGTCCGATACCGGGCCCGGATCCATCGGTGGCGGGGGACGAACCCGCGGATCCCGGGGATGCTCAGGCATCCTTCCCATCCCTTGACCACCTCGTCGGACCGCCCGACGATCTCGGGGTTGACGACCACCTCGGGCTCCATGAGCGGGGCGTCGGGATATCGGGGATTGGGCCGGGAGGCGACGATGAACAGGCTCGCCGACTCGAAGACCTGGGGGGCGGCGATCCCGACCCCATCCGCGTCGCGCATCGTGGCCATCATGTCGCCGGCGAGGGCCCGGAGGGCGTCCGACGCGGGGAGAATGGCGGGCCGGGCGGGCGCCCGGAGCGCGGGGTGGCCGAGCTGGGCGATCTGGCGGAGCAGGGGCATGGGGGGCAGTCCCTCAATCAAGCCACTCGTCGGCGGGATCGAATTTCGGGAAGACGACGATCAGGACCTTCATCCGACCGATCGCCCGATGCCGGACCCCGGGCGGGATCATCACGCAGACCCCGGGCCGGAGCGGGATGAGGTCGTCGTCGAGCTGCATCCGGGCGTCGGCGGCGGATTCGAGGACATAATAGGTCTCGGTCAGCGTCCGGTGGTGGTGCAGCCTCGCGTCCTCGGCGATCTCGGTGACGTGGATGGTCCCCGGGAATTCGGGGGCGTCGGCGAACGCCCGGCGGGCGGTCCCGCACGGGCAGGGGACGCCGGGGACCTCGGCGAAGTCGACGACCCGGTACGACCCGGATCCGGCGCTGGCGGGCATGACGTCTTTCCCCGGGTCGCTTGAAGTGGGCCTCCCGGCCGTCGACAATATCGCGGCCCGCGCGGCCGGGGAATCGCGATCCCCGACGACCGCCCCTCGACGGGCCCCTTCGAGCGGAGTCACCGGGGATGAAGATGCGGCCGATGGGAGCCGGACGACGCGGATTCGTGGCGATCCTGGCGATCGCGGCCTCGACCCCGGAGGGGAGGGCCGGAGAGCAGGACCGACTGAGATCCTTGCCCGGCCGGGCCCGGTTCGAGGCGATGAGCAAGGAAATCCCCGGGGCGATCAAGTCGGGGTCCCTGGACGTCTCCTGGAGGGACGGCGGCAAGGCGTTCGAGTTCCGGAAAGACGGCAAGTCTTACCGATACGACGTCGCCGCGAGGAAAGCGACCGAGGCCCCGCCGACGCCGGCCCGGGCGACGGCCCCGTCCGGGCACGGCGGCCGGGGCGGCGTGGATCGCGGGCGGCAGGCCGACTCGGCCCTCTCGCCCGACGGGACGCTCCGGGCCTTCTATCGCGACCGGAACCTCTGGGTCGGCGACCCCGGCGGCGCGATCGAGGCCGCCATCACGACCGACGGCTCCGAGGGGCGCCGGACCAAGAACGGTAAGGCGAGCTGGGTTTACGGCGAGGAGCTGGAGCAGGACACCGCGTTTTGGTGGTCGCCCGACGGCCGGAAGCTCGCGTACTTCCGGTTCGATGAATCCCGGGTCGCCGACTACTTCCTCCCGCTCGATCAGACCCACGTCCAGGACCGGCTCGACATCGAGCCCTATCCCAAGGCGGGGACGCCGAACCCGGTCGTCGACCTCTTCGTACGCGACTTCAAGGCGAAGCAGACCGCGCGGGTCGAAGTCCGGGACGGCCGGCCGGGCGACGACGAGGGGATCGGCCACTACGTCTACAACGTGGCCTGGTCGCCCGACGGCAAGCTCCTCCTGTTCCACCGGACCAACCGATGGCAGAACGTCCTGGAACTCGTCGCCTGGGACGCCGACGCGGGGAGATGCCGCGTCGTCGTCCGCGACGAGTGGCCCGAGAGCTGGGTCGCCAACAACCCCGAGATGCGGTTCCTCAAGGACGGTCGCCGCTTCCTGTGGGCCTCGCAGCGCACCGGATGGAAGAATTACGAGCTCCACGACCTCGACGGCCGGAAGCTCGCCGACCTGACCGCGCACGACTTCGAGGCCGACAAGATCGTCCGGGTCGACGAGGACGCCGGGATCGTCGACTATCTCGCCCACGACGGCGACAACCCGCTCAAGCTCCAGCTCCACCGGGTCGGCCTCGACGGCAAGGGGGGCCGTCGCCTGACCGACCCGGCCTTCCACCACTCGGTGGACGTCGCCCCCGACGGGGCCCACTTCGTGGACGTCGCCCAGGCCCACGACATCCCGCCCACCACCCGGCTCCTCGACGCCGAGGGGCGGACGGTCGACACGCTGGCCGAGAGCGACCTGGCGAGGTTCGACTCGATCGGCCTGAAGCGAGCGGAGCTCCTCCGTTTCAAGTCCGCCGACGGCTCGACCGAGCTGTACGGTCTGCTCCACCGGCCGTCGGACTTCGACCCGGGCAAGAGATACCCGTTGCTGGTCTCGGCCTACGCCGGCCCCGAGACCGAGGGGGCCCGCGAGACGTTCGTGACGCCCAGTACCCTGGCCGAATACGGCTTCCTCGTCGCCTCGTTCGACGCCCGGAGCGCCTCGGGACGGGGGAAGCGGGCCCTGGACGCGATCTACCGGAAGCTGGGCCGGTCCGAGGTCGACGACCTGGCCGCCGGGGTCCGGTCGCTCCGCGATCGGCCTTACGTCGACCCCGGCCGGGTCGGGATCTTCGGCACGTCCTACGGCGGGACCGCCGCCCTGCTCTGCCTGCTCCGCCACCCCGACGACTTCCAGGCCGCCTGCGCCTCGTCGGCCGTGACCGACTTCCGCCACTACGACACGATCTACACCGAACGATACATGCGGACCCCGCAGGAGAACCGCGAGGGGTACGACGCCGGGAGTGCGGTCGCCCTGGCGCCAGAACTGAAGGGCCGGCTGATGATCTATTACGGGACGGCCGACGACAACGTCCACCCTTCCAACGCCCTGCAGCTCATCCAGGCGCTCCGGAAGGCCGGCAAGAGCTTCGAGATCCAGGTGGGGCCCGACCTGGGACATTCGGCGATCCCCCGCGATCGGATGATGGAGTTCTTCGTCGAGGCCCTGGTGATCGGGAAACCTTGAGCGTGGAACCTCGGGTTGACGACCCGGTGATTTTCGAAAACAATACGGCCCCTCCCGACCGGCCCGACGTCGCTCGGGACGTGACGGGCCCGATCCATTTCCAAGGATGGGAAATGATGGACTTTTCGACCCTCCCGGTCGCCTATCTGGGGCCGGAGACGATGCTCCCGGTGACCTCGGCCGTGGCCGGGGTGGCGGGCCTCCTCCTGATGTTCGGCCGGAACGCCCTCCGGATCACCGGGGGATGGATCCGGCTCGTCGGCAATCGGCCCCGGTCCCGGCCCTCGAAGGGACGCCCCGTCTCGATCCGCGACCTGGCAGGTCGGGCGAAGCATTGAATGGGAGAAGGGGAAGTCGAACCGCCAAGACGCCAGGGTCGCAGAGATAAAACAGAGAAATGCAAATTATTTATAATATAATTATAGTTTAAACAATGTAAACTTCTGTCCTATTCTCCTCCTCTTGCTTCCCTGGCATTCTCGGCGTCCTGGCGGTTCGATTCTTCGTCTTTCGATGTTATATCGCGAGGAGGGGGCCATCGATCGGGTCATCGTGATCGGCCTGGACGGGCTGGAACCGTCGATCGTCGGGCCGATGCTCGACTCCGGCGACCTGCCCCACCTGGCCCGGATGCGGGCATCGGGCGGTTACTGCCGGGTCGCGACGACCTCGCCCGCCCAGACTCCGGTGGCGTGGTCGACGTTCGCGACCGGTACCAACCCGGGCGGCCACGGGATCTTCGACTTCCTCCGCCGGGATCCGGCGACCTACCGCCCCGACGTCGCCCTGGTCCGCCACGAGGCGTCGGCCGGATTCCGGCCGCCCCGGGCGGTCAACCTCCGGGGCGGGACGGCGGTCTGGGACCTCCTCTCCGATCGCGGGGTCGAGTCGACCGTCCTCCGATGCCCCGGGACCTACCCGCCGGCCCCGATCCGGGGCCGGATCCTGGCCGGGATGGGCGTGCCCGACCACCGGGGCGGGTTCGGGACCGCCACCCTCTACGCCCCAGCCGGTGCCGTCGAGGCCGGCGAGGGGGAGCGGCTGGAGCAGGTCGAGATCGACGCCGATGGGATCATCCGGGCCGACGTGATCGGGCCCCGGGACCCCGGGGGTCGCTCCGACCTCCGGTTCCCGATCGCGATCCGGATCGACCCGGCCGGCCGGTCGGCGACGATCCGGTCCGACGGGACGCCGGGCCTGCTGGAGATGGGCGTAGGCCGGTGGAGCGACTGGCTCCGCGTCACCTTCAAGGCTGGCGCGTTCCGGTCGGTCCGGGGGATCGTCCGGTTCATCCTGGTAAGTGCGGGGCCGGAGCCGGTCCTCTACGCCTCCCCGGTGAACTTTGACCCGGCCACGCCGCCGTTCCCGATCAGTTCGCCCGCCGGCTTCGCGGGCGAGATGGCCGATGACCTGGGCCTGTTCCACACGACCGGGATGGTCGAGGACCACGGCGCCCTGAACAACGGCCGGATCGACGAGGCCGCCTACCTCGATCAGTGCGACCTGGCCTGGCGCGAGCGCGAGGCGATGCTCCTCCGGGCCCTGGACGACCCCGCCCGGGGCCTGCTTTACTGCCTGTTCGACACCCCCGACCGGGTCCAGCACATGTTCTGGCGCCATCGGGATCCGGGCCACCCGCTCCACGAGGGCGGCGACCGGGCCGGCGTGATCGAGGACCAGTATCGCCGGGCCGATCGGATGGTCGGCCACGCCCTCGACGCGGCCGACGACCGGACCATGGTGATCGCCCTGAGCGACCACGGGTTCGGGCCGTTCCGCCGGGCCGTCCACCTCAACGCCTGGCTCCGGGAGGCCGGCCTGCTCGCCCTCAAGCCGGGCCTCCGGCCCGGCGCCGAGGCCGGCGACCTCCTCCGGGGGGTCGACTGGTCGAACACCCGGGCCTACTCGATCGGCCTGGGCGGGATCTACCTCAACCTCCGGGGCCGCGAGGGCGACGGGATCGTCGACCCCGCCGACGCCGACCGGCTCAAGGCCGAGATCGCCCGGGGCCTGGAAGGGCTGGTCGACCCGGTCGACGGCTCACCGGCGATCCGGGGCGTCCCGACCCGCGAGGCCCTGTACCGGGGGCCGTCGGTCGGCGAGGCGCCCGACCTGGCGGTCCACTTCGCGGCCGGCTACCGGGCGTCGTCGATGACGTCCATGGGCGGCGTGGCCGGCGTGACCTTCGAGGACAACCGCAAGAAGTGGAGCGGCGACCACATCGTCGACCCCGCCCTCGTCCCCGGCGTCCTGTTCCTCGACCGCCCGTTCCGGGGCGACGGGGCGCGGCTCGAAGACCTGGCCCCGACGATCCTCGAAGCCCTCGGGGTGCCCAGGGGGGCCTCGATGGAAGGGAGTTCGCTCCTCCGATGAGAACACTGGTCATCGGCCTCGACGGCGCCACCCCGGACCTCCTCCTCGGCGACGACCGGCTCGGCAACATCCGGGCGCTCATGGACGCCGGCTGCTATGGGCGGCTGGAGAGCATCATCCCGCCGATCACCGTCCCCGCCTGGCTCTGCATGGCCACCTCGCGCGACCCGGGCTCGATCGGCGTCTATGGCTTCCGGAACCGCGTCGACCGCTCCTACGGCCGGCAGGCGTTGGTCGACTCGCGGTCCGTCGCCGACCTGACCATCTGGGACCAGGTGGCCCGCGAGGGGAAGCGGTCGATCCTGGTGGGCGTCCCGCCCGGCTACCCCGCGCGCAAGGTCAACGGCGTGGCCGTCGGCTGCTTCCTCACGCCCGACCCGGCGAAGAACGTGTTTACCCACCCGGCCGGGGTCGGCGGGGCGATCGCCCGGCTCGTGGGCAACTACCCCGTCGACGTCAACGGGTTCCGGTCCGGGGACAAGGCGCAGCTCATCGCCGACGTCGACTCCATGACGCGAAAGCAGTTCGCCGTCTTCCGCCACCTGCTCGCCGGGGAGGACTGGGATTACGCCCAGATCGTCTCGATCGGCCTGGACCGCCTCCAGCACGGCCTCTGGAGCCACCACGACCCCCTCCACGTCCGACACCCGGTCGACTCCCCCTTCCAGGACGCCATCCGCGACCACTACCTTCACCTCGACGACGAGGTCGGCCGGCTCCTCGAAGGGCTCGACGACGAGACGGTCGTCCTGGTCCTCTCCGACCACGGCGCCCGGAGGCTCGACGGCGGCTTCTGCCTGAACCAGTGGCTCGTCGACGAGGGCCTGCTCGCCCTGAGGTCCCGCCCCGATCGGCCCACCACGTTCGCCAAGCTCGACGTCGACTGGGGGCGGACGACCGCCTGGGGCGAGGGCGGCTATTACGCCAGGATCTACCTCAACGTGAAGGGCCGCGAGCCGGACGGGGCCGTCGACCCGGCCGATTACGACCGGGTCCGGGACGACCTCAAGGCCCGGCTCGAAGCGACCACCGACGCCGACGGCCGCCCGTTGGGGACGCTGGTTTTCAAGCCCGAGGACGTCTATCGCGAGGTCCGCGGCGTCGCGCCCGACCTGATCGTCCACTTCGGCGGGCTGGCCTGGCGTTCGGTGGGCGGCGTGGGCTATTCCGGGATCCACGTCCAGGAGGACGAGACCGGCCCCGACGACTGCAACCACGACCAGCACGGCGCCTTCGTCCTGGCCGCGCCCGGTCTGGCGATCGCCGGGGAGGTCGAGGGCGCACACCTGCTCGACATGGCCCCCACCCTCCTCGAGCTGGGAGGATACGACGTCCCCCCCTCGATGCAAGGGACGTCGCTCGGGTCGGGCCGGCTCGACCCCGGCGGCCTCTCGGATGACGAGGATGCGCTGGTCCGGTCCCGCCTGGGAGGCCTCGGCTACCTGTCCTGACGGGGATTCATATGAGGTTTTGTATTTAAATTGAGCGGGAGCGAATTTCACCACGGCCGATGGTGCCCGTCCGGTGGGTTTCGCTCCCGCCCACGATACGACCGATAGCGTCCCCAGGTCTCATTTCCAGGTGGATCCGAGCTTGTCGACCTCGATCGATCGGATCCGGACCCCCTCGCCCTCGATCGTTGGGGGCTCCGGGCGACCGCCTTGGGTCCGGGCCCTCGCCCCCGAGAGGGCGACCCGGCCGTTGTCGCCGAAGACCTCGACCGAGCGACGATCGGCCAGGATCCGGAGCGTCACCGTTCCGCCCGACGGCGACAGGGGGGCGGTGAAGCCCGCACAGGCGATCGTCCGCCTCCCCGCGTCATAGGTGATCGCGGCCCCCGGGATCCGGAGCGTGAACTTGCCGGCCGTCCCGACCTCGGCCGCGATCCGGATGTCGAGCAGGTCGCCTTCCGCGCCGTCGAGCGGCCGGGCTTCGGGCCCGAGGTCGAGGTCGCGCCAGGCCTTGCCGCCGGACCGGAGCCCGTCCAGCTCGACGACCGGACGCGCGAACATCCGTACCCCGTCCCCGGTCGGCCGGAGGGTCAGCTCGCACGGGACGGTCATCTGCTGGTTGAACGGCATCCCGGGGAAGGCGATCCCGCGGGCCCAACCGATCTGGACCCGCCGGCCGTTGGGCTCGTTGCTGAAGGTCTGCGCTGCGTAGAAGTCGCCGTGCCAGGTCCGGTGTCGGCCCGGCTCGGGCGCGAAGGTCCGGCCGTCGAACCGTCCCAGGATATATTCGCCGTCGGCCCCCGACAGGACCCAGAGCGACCGGCCGGGCTCGCCCTCGACGGGCAGTTCGAAGAGGTCGGGACACTCGTAGAAGCCGTCGATCTTGCTTTCATAGGTCCACGCCTTCAGGTCGGGCGACGAGTAGAAGGCGATCGCCTTGCCGCCCCCCCCCTCGTCGTATACGGCCATCGCCCACTTGCCCGAGGCCGGAAGCCGGAGGAGTCGGGGGTCGCGGCCCTGATGGCGGATGACCGGGTTCCCAGGATACTCGGACCAGGTCCGGCCCCGGTCCCGGCTAAAGGCAATGCACTCGCCCCGGCCCGTGCTGGTGTAGGCCAGGACCATCGGCGCCCCTCCTTCGCCGAACCCCGACGTATTCGCGTCGTCGACCACCGCGCTGCCGGAGAAGCACCAGTCGTCGTATCGGCGGGGATAGAGGGCGATCGGAAGCTCGGCCCACCGGACCAGGTCCTTGCTCACGGCGTGGCCCCAGTGCATGTTCCCCCAGTCCCAGCCGTAGGGGTTGTGCTGGTAGAACAGGTGATATTCCCCGTCGTGCCAGACCAGCCCGTTGGGGTCGTTCAGCCATCCGCGACGCGAGGTGAAGTGGAATTGCGGCCGACCGGCCTCGCGGTAGAGCCCCCCGGCGTCGGGGACCTCGTTCGATCGGGAGATTTCTCCCAACGCACCCGATCCTGCCGGCAGATCCGCCTCGATCCGGAGCCGCTTCGATGCGAACGGCGACAGGTCAAGGAAGGCCGAGTATGCGGGCTGGCCCGCGGCCAGTTTGATGTCGAACTCGCGGGCGACCGTCCCGTCGACCGCGACCCGGACCCGACGGATCGGCGCATCCTCCCGGATCGGGAGGTGGAGATATCGGGCGTCGGCAGCGAGGTCGAAGGCGGCCGGCACGACGCCGCGCGGCCGGTCGGACTGGACGATCTGGTCGACGGTGATGTGGCCCCAGCCGCCGGTCCGGCGGTCGACGACCCGGAGGACGGCCTCCTTGCCGACGAGCGCGGATACGTCCCATGAGGCCCAGTCGAGCCGCTCCGAGCCGCCCGGCCGGTCGTTCGGCCCGGTCGCCGTCCGGACCGTGGCGCCGTCAACGACGAGGTCGAGGCAGTTCTCCCCGGGGTACTTGCCGCCGCCGATCAGGAAGTTCAAAAACGGCCGTTCGACCCGGATTGGCGGCGAGGTGAGCGTCCCCGTCGAATCGTCGCCACCGACGAACGAGTTGACCAGCCCCCGGCCCAGGAAGCCGGAGACGCCCATCTGTCCCGGCAAGGCCCCGCGGGCCGGGCCGACGCCAAAGGCTTCGCCCTCGGCGACCCACGGGAGATAGGTCTCCCCCTCGAAGTCGGCCACGATGATCTCGTCGCGGTCGGGGGCGGCCGGGAGCAGGGCCAGGATCGCCAGGACCGCGTGCAAGCCGGGTGGAATCATGATCATTTCGCTCCGGTACGTGGTCGGCCATAGGCTTCCGGGGGCGCCTCGGCCGGGACCTTGAGCTCGGCCCGGAGCCGCGCGATCTCGGCCTTGAGATCGGCGACGACCCGCGCATTGGCCGGGTCGTCGTGGATGTTCCGCAGCTCGTGGGGGTCGGTCTTGAGGTCGAACAGTTCCCAGTAATCGACGTCCGACCGGATGAAATGGACGAGCTTGTATCGATCCGTGACGACCCCATAATGTGGGCGGACCCGGTGCGGGATGGGGTATTCGTAATATTCGTAATAGAAGGAGGACCGCCAGTCGGCGGGCTCTCCCCCCTTCAGGAGCGGGACCAGGCTCCGGCCCTGCATGTCGGCGGGGATCGGCAGGCCGGCGGCTTCGAGGAAGGTCTCGGCGAAGTCGACGTTCGACACCAGCCTCGGGCTCACGCCCCCGGCCCGGGCCACGCCCGGCCACCGGACCAGGAGGGGGGCCCGGAGCGACTCCTCGAAGATCCACCGCTTGTCGAACCAGCCGTGCTCGCCGAGGTAGAACCCCTGATCGGCCGAGTAGACGACGATCGTATCCTCGGCCAGCCCCTCGTCATCCAGGTACTTGAGGAGCCGCCCGACGCCCTCGTCGACCGCCTTGACGCAGCCCAGATAGTCATGCATGTAGCGTTGATATTTCCACCGGACGAGGTCCCGGCCCTGGGGATTATCCCGGCGGAAGGCGGCGTTGCGGGGCTCATAATAGGAGTCCCAGGCGCGGCGCTGGTCGGGGGACAGATCCGCGGGCGGGGTGAGCTTGAGGTCCCTGGCGGTCATGGTGGCCGCGATTGTCATATCCTGGTCGCGCTCGGCCTTGCCCCGGCCGGCGTAGTCGTCGAACAGGGTTCCGGGCTCGGGATATCGGCGGTCGCCGTCGTGGCCGAGGTGGCGGAGGGCGGGCTCCCACTCGCGGTGGGGGGCCTTGTGCTGGACCATCAGGAGGAACGGCTTCGACCGGTCGCGGGCCTTGAGCCAGTCGAGGCTGAAATCGGTGATCAGGTCGGTGACGTAGCCCTGATGCCGGACTCGCTCGCCGTTCCGGATCATGGGCGGGTTGTAATAGGCCCCCTGGCCGGGGAGGATGTGCCAATCGTCGAAGCCGGTCGGCTCGGTGACGAGGTGCCACTTGCCGATCAGGGCGGTCTGGTAGCCGGAGGCCCGGAGCATCTTGGGGAAGGTCGGCTGCGAGCCGTCGAATCGACTGTTGGTATTGTTGTAAAATCCGTTGATGTGCGAATACTTGCCCGTGAGGACCGACGCCCGGCTCGGCCCGCAGATCGAGTTCGGCACGACGCAGCGGTCGAACCGCATCCCCTCGCGGCCGATCCGGTCGATGTTCGGCGTCTCGACGGGCCGGCGGGGGTCGTTGTACGCCCCGATCGCCTGATAGGCGTGGTCGTCGCTGAAGATGAAGACGATATTGGGCCGTTTCCGATCCGCGGCCCGTGAATCCGTCGGTGCCAGGATGGCCCCGACGATCGCGATGGCCGCCGCGAACAGGCCGACCGGGGGCAAGAACTGATCCGCTGGATTTTCGCGCATGGTGTCCGCCTCCGACCATCCTCCCGGCCATCACCGGGGCCGATCGCCCCTGGATCCTCGCCCGACGATCGGCTCCAATGGGCCCCACGATCGACCCGACCCGCCGCCGGCCGAGGACCCGTCATGCCACGCCATCGGACCGCCCTGCCGACCTTCGCGATCCTCGGGATGGCCCTGGGCCTCGCCCCGGCCGGTGCGCAGGAACGTCCCGCCCCCCCGAAGGCGGCCGCCCGGGACATCCTGCTCAGGCCCGCCCGGGTTTTCGACGGCGTCGCCGACCGGCCCCATGACGGATGGGTCGTGCTCGTCCGGGACGGCGCGATCTCCGCCTTTGGGCCGGAGGGGGAAGTGAAGGCGCCCGAAGGGTCCCGGACGATCGACCTGCCGGGGACCACGCTCCTCCCGGGGCTGATCGACGCCCATTCGCACCTCCTGCTCCACGACTACCGCGAGGCACCCTGGGAAGACCAGGTGCTCAAGGAGGCGGTGGCCCTGCGGATCTGCCGGGCGACCAATCACCTCAAGCTCGACCTCCTCGCCGGGTTCACCACGCTGCGCGACCTGGGGACCGAGGGGGCGGGCTATGCCGACGTCGGCCTGAAGCAGGCGGTCGAGGAGGGGATCGTCCCCGGGCCCCGGCTCCTGGTGGCCACCCGGGCGATCGTCGCCACGCGGACCTATGCCCCGGGCGGATATGCCCCCGAGGTAGATGTCCCCCAGGGCGCCGAGGAGGCCGACGGCGAGGCCCTCCGCCGGGTGGTCCGCGACCAGATTGGCCGGGGGGCCGACGTGATCAAGGTCTATGCCGACAACGCCCGGGGGGCCACCTTCTCGGAGGAGGAATTGAGGAAGATCGTCGAGACCGCCGGGTCGGCCGGCCGGCCGGTCTCGGCCCACGCCACCACCGCCGAGGGGATGCGCCGGGCGGCCTCGGCGGGGGTGTCGACGATCGAGCACGGCGAGGGGGGCGACGCCGAGGTCTTCCGGCTGATGGCGAGCCGGGGCGTGGCGTTCTGCCCGACCCTGACCGTCTTCGAGGCGTCCGCGAAGGCCAAGGGCTACCGCCCCGGGGTCGACCCCGAGCCCGCCCGGTTGGCGAAGGCCCGGACCGCGTTCGGGCACGCCCGGGCCTCGGGCGTGACGATCATCAACGGCAGCGACGTCGGCGCCTTCGCGCACGGCGAAGGGGGCCGCGAGCTGGAGCTGATGGTCGACTTCGGCCTGACGCCCGCCCAGTCCCTCCGAGCCGCGACCTCGACGGCCGCCCGGGTGCTGGGCCTCGACGACCGGATCGGCCGGGTCGTGCCGGGCCTCCGGGCCGACCTGATCGCCGTCGACGGCGACCCCACCCGCGAGATCGCCGCCATCCGCCGGGTCAAGCTGGTCATGAAGGACGGGGTCATCTACCGCGAGCCCTGAGACGGCCCGGACGGACGGCCTCATCGCGTCGACTCCGGGAGAGCCGGGCCGGCGGCCGTGCCCGCCTTCGGGACGAGGTCCGCGACGGTGTCGAAAGGATGGGATGCGGGGCGGACCATGCTCTTGTGGTGGAGGAGTGCGCGCCGCTCGCCTGCGAATAGTCCCGACCCGTCGGGGAGCACGACGTCGAAGCCGTCCGCCCGCCCCGCCGCGACCTCGCCGACCCGGGCGATCCCGCCGACCGATCGGGCCGCGACCCCACCCCGGGCCGCGCGTGCGGCGGCCGATCGGTGGCCGGTGACGTCCTGGTCGCGGGGATCGGCGTCCTGCCGGAGGGCCCCGGTCCTCGCGGTCACGATCAAGGCCGGCGCGGACGGCGACATTGCGGCGACTCCCGGCGAGGTCCCGGGGCGGCGGGCGATGCCCCGGACCTCTATCCAATCCCACCCCGGGGCCTAGGTCCAGGGAATTCCACCCTTCACGGACGGGTGACGTCCGCCTTGGCCGGGACCACCACCGAGAACCCGGGCGAGTCGACCCCGAGCACGTCCGGAGACCCATCGAACCAGGCCCGGGCCGAGAGCGTGACCGACCGGGGGGCGGCGTCGGCCTTGGCCTTCAGGACGATCGAGGCGGATCCCGCGTCGGCGGCGACGTCGATGTCCTTGGCCGGCTCGAACAGTTCGAGCGCCTTGCCGGCCGCCTGGAGGCGGACCTTGAGCGGCTTCTTCTCGCCGCCAGGGCGGCGTTCGAGGGCAAACCTCAGCTCGACCTGCCCACCGGGCGGGACGACGACCGGGCCCGTTGGAGGCGTCAGGCCGATCGGGGCCCGGCCGGTGACGGCCAGGATCGGCCGGTCGGTGTCGACCGTGGTCTCGCGCGGGCCTTTCTTCGGATCCCCCTCGCGCGGGACCTCGTCGATCGGCCCGCGCTCGCGGAAGGCGAAGTTTGCCGGCGCGGGGATGTCGCGGGCCGTCAGGAGGAAGGGGAACGGGCCGTCTGGGGCGCCATCCGAAGCGGCGACGAACAGGATCCCGCCCGTCTCGCCCGGCGGGATCGTGATCGGGGCGGCGGCGACCCCCGCGGGCAGGGGCCCGGCCAGGACCGTCACCGGTCCGTCGAAACCCCGGCGATCGACCGTGACGGGCACGGCCAGGACCCCCGATCGCGGGACCGTCCGGTTTGCCAGGTCGGCAGTGATCGTCACGGACCGACCGACGGGCTCGACCTCGATCCGATAGAGGAACCGATCCCCACCCCGCCCGAAGGAGTCGCGGACCGAGATCAGCAGGCCGTCGCCGGAGTCGACCCGCCGGACGATCCGGTCGGCCTTCGTGTCCTCGCCCTTTGCGTCGGCCAGGGCCAGCACGGGGTCGGCCGCCGAGCCGAGCCGGGCGGCATGGACGGTGATCGCGTAATCCCCCTCGCGCCCCGGGGCCGCCTTGAGCCGGAACACGTCGACGTCGGCCCCCCCGGCCCCCGGGGCGCCGAAGGTCCCGTTGATCGCGGCGGGGACGGCCACTGTCGGGGCGGACTTCGCGTCGTCGTTTGGTTCGGACTCGACGAACTCCACGGCGTCGCCCACGCGAAGGGTCAGCGCGTTCGAGTCTCCGAGCGGCCCCCGGAGCGTCGCGACGAGGTCGCCCTCGGCCGCGTCGGGCGGGACGTCGAGCCGGCCGGGCGGGAGGTTGGCCCCGATCAGGCGGAGGTCAATCCCCCGGCCGCGGCGGGCCCCGAGGGGATAGGCGGAGGCGACCAGCGGGATCCGGCCGATTTCGAGCCGATATGGCCGGGTCATCTTCTGCTCGATGGCGTTGTCGCGGCTCCTGCCGTTGGCGTCCTGGATCGCGACGAGGTGGAGGCCCGTGCTCGGGACGGTCGCCCACGCGGCGGCGTCGCGGCCGAACCGGTCGTCGTCGGCCGCCAGCTCCCGGCCGTCGGGCGAGAAGATCGTCACCCAGGCATCGAGCCTCGACCCCGCCCGTGCGGCGATCGCCTCGGCAACCAGGGTCTCGCCGGCCTTCATCTCGACCGCGAAGACGTCGACATCGTCGCCCGGGGAGATCGACCCTTCGACGGCCACCGGCCCGGTCACCACCTGGGGTTTTCGCAATCGGTCGTTCGGCTCGACCTCCGGCGTGGACGGGATCGACCGGCCGACCAGGATCCGCCCCGGGTCCGACACCCCGCCGTCGGTCACGACCCGGAATGTCAGAGGCCCCGTCGCGGCCGGGACCGTCACCCGGGCCTTGAAGGTCCGGATCCCGTTCCCCTCGGCCTTGTCCAGATCGATCCCCTCGACCCGGACCCGGGGATCGTCGAAACGGACCCAGGCCCCGTCGCGGACGTCCGACCCCCGGACCTCCAGCGCGACCGATTCGCCGGGCGAGGCGCCCAGCGGCCTCGAACCCCGGATCATCGGCGGAGCGAGCTGCGCCGAGGCCATCGGGCCGGGCCAGGCGATCAGGGCGAGGCAAGAAGCGAGGGCCATCCACCCGGAACGGTCGATCATCGCGGCCTCTCCGTTGCTGCCGATCCGGGCGGTGTACCGGCGGTCCCGGGTCCGACCGACGAGGATCGGTCCCGTCATCTTCTCCCGGGTCGGGTTGTCGAGCGAGAGGAAATCCTCCGAGCGATCGTCCGCAACGGATGTTGTCGGGAGTTTCGCTCCCGCTCATCAACCCCGCGAAGGAGTCTCCCGGTCCAGCAGCTCAGGGCGTGAGCACCACCTTGATGCAACCGTCCTTCTTGTCGCGGAAGGTCTTGTACGCCCCGGGCGCGTCCTCGAGCTTGAGCCGGTGGGTGATGACGAAGGACGGGTCGATCTCGCCGGCCTCGACCTTCTTCAAGAGCGGCGCGAGGTAGCGTTGGACGTGCGTCTGGCCGGCCCGGATGGTCAGGCCCTTGTTCATCGCGGCGCCGAACGGGACCTTGTCCAGGAGCCCGACGTAGACGCCGGGGACCGAGACCGTCCCGCCCTTCCGGCAGCACATGATCGCCTGGCGGAGGACGTGCGCCCGGTCGGTCGCCAGGAAGGCCGCCGCCTTCACCTTGTCGAGGACCGCGTCGATCGCCCCGCCGGCGTGCGCCTCGCAGCCGACCGCGTCGATGCAGCGGTCCGGCCCCCGGCCCTTGGTCATCTCCATCAGCCGATCATAGACCTTGACCTTGTCGAAGTCGATCGTCTCGGCCTTGCCGTGCGTCTCGGCCATCTTCAACCGCTCGGGGACCCGGTCGATGGCGATCACCCGCCCGGCGCCGAACATCCAGGCGCTCTGGATGACGAACTGGGCGACCGGCCCGCACCCCCAGACCGCCACCGTCTCGCCGGCCTCGATCCCGGCGTTCTCTGCGGCCATGTATCCGGTAGGGAAGATGTCGGAGAGGAACAGGACCTGTTCATCGGAGAGCCCCGACGTGATCTTGATCGGGCCGACGTCCGCATAGGGCACGCGGAGGTACTCGGCCTGGCCGCCCGCGTACCCGCCCAGCATGTGCGAGAAGCCGAACAGCCCGGCCGGCGACTGCCCCATCGCCTCCCGGGCGATCTCCGCATTCGGGTTCGAGTTGTCGCAGAGCGAGAACAGGGTCTTCTCGCAGAACCAGCAGGTCCCGCAAGAGATGGTGAACGGGACGACGACGCGGTCCCCCTTCTTGAGCCCGGTGACCGCCGAGCCGACCTCGACGACCTCGCCCATCGGCTCGTGGCCGAGGATGTCGCCCTTCTCCATCGTCGGCTGGTAGCCGTCGAAGAGGTGGAGGTCGGAGCCGCAGATGGCCGTCGCCGTGATCTTCACGATCGCGTCGCGAGGGTCCTCGATCCTGGGGTCGGGGACCGTGTCGACGCGGACGTCTTCTTTGCCGTGCCAGCAGAGCGCTCTCATGGAAGACAACCTCCTGGTCCGATCCGGTTCGAGTCGCGGCCCTTCGCGAGCAAACGGCAAGCCGATCCGGGACCGGGGGAGGTCCCACCGAAACCCTCGACCATTCCGGCGAGACGAAGCCAACGGACCCGGCCACGAAACCTCGTCGGGACGGGCCGGTTTCGGGTCGGCGGGCCGCGTCCGGGGTCGAGGATACGATTCGGGGGCGGTCGGGTCGCTTCATCCCGGCGATGGGGTGCGGTAATTGATTCTGGTCCGACCGGGTAGTCTCGGCTACCTTGGCGGTCTTGAAGTCGTGCCTTCTCCACGGAGGTTGCCATGTACCCTCGCCTCATCGAAGTCCGGAACGCCGCCGAGG
>JAABUK010001057.1_pt1 | contig 54251 bp, 33 predicted proteins | sample 5559141 | NCBI WGS metagenome assembly JAABUK01 (sample SAMN10711869, study PRJNA513367) | rock metagenome | isolation source: Antarctica rocks | place: Antarctica: Victoria Land, Pudding Butte nord | collected 2016-01-03 | reverse complement strand
TCAGCTGGAGATGCTGCGCGGCGAGTGCGCGCGCTTCATCGGCCTGATGGACGCCGAGATGGAGCGGCTGGGCGTCGAGACGCTGGGCATCACGCACAAACACAACCGCTACTTCGTCGCGCTCAAGCACCGGGAATCGCCCTGCCTGGGCGAGTTTCTGTTCGGCGAAGTCATGGCCGCGGTCTGCCGCGCCACGTTGGGGCCGGACGCGGTTCTGTTCCACGAGCAGTTCGTGGTCAAGGCCGCCGAGCGCGGCATGAAGTTCGGCTGGCACCAGGACTCGGGCTACGTGAACTCCGAGCACGAGCCGTATCTTTCCTGCTGGTGCCCGCTGGACGATGTCTCGGTCGAGAACGGCACCGTGTCTCTGCTGCCCTACTCCGAAGCCGGGACGCGCTCTTGGGTGCGGCACAGGCACGAGGAAGGCTCCAACGATATGATCGGCTACTTCGGCGACAAGCCCGGCCTGCCAGCCATGGTGCCCGCCGGCAGCGTGGTCGCCTTCTCCTCGACTGTGTTCCACCGCTCGGGCGCCAACACCACTGATTCGATGCGCCGCGTCTACCTCGCGCAGTACGCGCGCGGGCCGATTCTGGGAGCCAACGGCGAGCAGTCCGGCCTGGCCGAGCCGTTCTTGAAGGGCGGCCAGATCGTGGCGCATCCAGAGTAGAACGCGGCCCGGCCACCCGACTTGGTTCAAGCAGGCGGGTTTGAAGCAGCGCCCAAGTACTTGTGGCGCGGCGTTGTTGCATGAATCAGCGGTTTGTGCAAGTTCACGTTTCAAAGCTGCACAAACGACTGTTGCGCGCTTGCAGCTTTTGCGGCCAGAACTACACAGAAACTGATTCATGCAACAACGCCTTGTTAGAAGTACTTGCGCGCTGTTTTCTTGTGGCGGGATATTCAACGCAGCAGGATGCGAGAAGGCGTCAGGCGGGCTTGCCTGGCAACACGGGCAACTCGAAAACGCGGCCTGAGTGGGTTTGACATAATTCCCTTCATGTCCCGTTTGCCCAAGACCTTCGCGCGCCTGCGCCAGTCCAACGAGCGCGCCTTCATCCCCTTCGTCACGGCGGGCGACCCCGACCTGGCGACCACCAAGAAGCTGCTGCTCGCCTACGTGGAGGCCGGAGCCGACATCGTGGAGATCGGCATTCCCTTCACCGATCCCCTGGCCGATGGCCCGACCATCCAGCGCGCCTCGGAGCGCGCCCTGGCCGCGCGCACCACGATGGACGACGCGCTCGATTTGATCGCGGATGTACGGCGCGAGTGCGAGGTGCCTCTGGTGCCCATGACCTACATCAACCCGGTCTTCCAGATCGGCTACGAGGAGTTCGCGCGGCGCGCTTCGCAGGCTGGGGCCGATGGCGTCATCATCTCTGACTTGCCGCCCGAGGAGGGCAGCGAGTGGATCGAGGCCGGGGCCAATTTCAACCTGGACACCGTGTTCTTGCTGGCTCCGACCTCGGACGAGGCGCGCCTGCGGGCTGTCTCGAAGGCGGCCTCGGGCTTCGTGTATGCCGTGGCTCGCCTGGGCGTGACCGGCGCCCGCAGCGACGTGCCGCCCGAGATCGGCGGCCTCATCGAGCGCATCCGCGCCCACTCCGAGACGCCCATCTGCGCGGGCTTCGGCTTCTCCTCGCCTGAGCAGATCCGCCAGACCTGCGCCTCGACCTCAGTGGACGGCATCGTGGTCGCCTCCGCGCTCATCGACCGCTTCGAAACCGCCGCAGGCAGCGTGGACGAGCGCATTCGCGCCGCCGCGAGCCTGGCCCGCGAGCTCAAGCAGGCCACCCGAGCCGCGTAACCCACTTCGCCCGAGCTGGATGTTCGAGGCGGCGGCAGGGCGAGAGCACCTCGTTCCTGCGCGGTGATGCTCGCGAAGCCGGACCGAAAAACTGGCGCGACGGAAGAGGATTCGCGGGCGGCGGGGCGTGGGCAAGGGCGCGCGCTCGGGTTAAACCGAGGGCATCACGCAGCGAGAGGAACATTTTATGAGCACGGCCCCATTGAACGCGGGCGCTCCGGCAGCGGGCGCGGCCCTGAGCGCAGAGCAGAACGGTTTCCTGAAAGAGAACGGCTACGTGGTCTTGCCCCAGGCCGTGCCGCCCGCGCTGGTTTCGCGCGCGCGCCAGAGCATCAACCACGCGATGGGCCAGGGCATTCCGCAGGACGAGCTGCAGACGTGGAACTCGCAGAGCTTCTTCCCCGGCCTGGCGCGAACCGAGGCCATCTCGGACTTGTTTAACCAGTCGCAAGTACTGCCCACGCTGCGCGCCTTGATGGGCGAGGACAAAGTCGCGCGGGTCGGCGGCGGCCAGATCGCGCTGCGCTTCCCGCGCGAGCCGGGCACCCGGCCCAAAGCTCCAGGCGCGCACGTCGATGGAATGTATTCGCCCAACAACGGCGTCACCAAAGGCACGCTGGGCTCGTTCACCGCGCTGGCCGGAGTTTTCCTGAGCGAGGTTTCGAGCCAGGACGCGGGCAACTTCTGCGTGTGGCCCGGCACGCACCGCCTGTTCTCGGAATACTTTCGCGAGCACGGGGCCAAGTGCCTGCTTGAAGAGAATCAGCTGCCGCCCGTCGCCCTGCCCGCCCCGATTCAGATCGAGGCGCGGCCCGGCGACGCAGTGCTGGCGCACTATTTACTGGCGCACGGCGTGGCCTGGAACGTGTCGCCGGACGTTCGCTACGCCATCTTCTTCCGCGTGCAGGTGCCCGAGCACAAGGCGCACAAGGTCGAGGTGCTCACCGACATCTGGCGCGAGTGGCCCGGCCTGCGCGCCTGAAGCTGCTGCAAGGCCGCGTCAAGTACTTGCTGGCCCCTCAAGGAAACCGTGAAAACAATTCTTCTTCTCGCCGCTTTGCTGCCCTGCGCCTGCTCGCACGCTCAGGGCACGGGATCGCTGGGCGCGGGATCGCTGAACGGGCTGATGCGGGCGCGCGCGGGCAAGATCGCGCACTACGCCTCGACCGATCTCAAGGGCGGCAACGAAGATTTCGCGCGCATCGCGCCGGGCCAGACGCTGACGCTGGTCGATCATCGGGGCGCGGGCATCGTGCGCCGCTGGTGGGTCACGGTCGCGCCGCGCAACAACGTCGAGCTGCAGCGCAGCCTCATCGTGCGCTGCTGGTGGGATGGCGAGTCCAGCCCTTCGGTCGAGGTGCCGCTGAGCGACTTCTTCGGCGTGGGCTTCGGGCAGTGGAAGCAGTTCGTCTCGCTGCCGCTGTCGATGACTTCAGGCGGCTACAACTGCTTCTGGCCCATGCCCTTCTCACGCCTGGCCCGCATCACAATCGAGAACCGTGCCAAAGTCCCCTGCGAGGCGCTCTACTACAACATCGACATCCAGGCCCTGCCCTCGCCTCAAGTACTCAGGCGCGAGACGGGCGACCCTCTGCTCTACTTCCACGCCCAGTTCCGCCGCACCAACCCAACAGTGCGCGGGCAGGACGTGCCAATTTTGGACGCCCTCGGGCGCGGCCAGTACGTGGGCACCCTGCTCTCGATGCAGAACCGGCGCTCGCACGGCATCGGCTTCCTCGAAGGCGACGAGCGCGTCTGGGTCGATGGCGAGCCCAGGCCGTCTATTGTTGGGACGGGCACCGAAGACTACTTCTCCTCGGGCTGGTATTTCGACAGCGGGCCGTATTCCTCGCCCTACAACGGGCTCACCATCAAGGACGAGGACGCGGGCCGCATCTCGGCCTACCGCTGGCACATCGAGGACGCGATTCCCTTTGCCAAGTCGCTGCGCTTCGCCATCGAGCACGGGCCCGGCGACGACGCCGACGCCGATTATTCCTCGGTCGCCTTCTGGTACCAGACGCACCCGCACGCTCCGTTCCCGCCCCTTCCCCTCGACCTGGCTCCGCTGCCTCCGGCTGTCGAGATGCACATCGCGGGGCTCCTCGAAGGCGAGGAGCTGCTGCGCCACGCCAGGATGGGCGGCCCGCCCGGAGGCGCGGTGGGCACGCAGGGCATGGACGCCTGGCCCAGCCAGTGGAGCGGCGACGCTCAGGGCTGGTGGCAGGCCACGGCAGCCGGCCAGACGCTGGATGTTGCGCTGAGCGCGCCAGAGGCGGGCGAGTATGAGATCGTGGGCTACTTCACGCGCGCCAAAGATTACGGCAACGTGCGCTTCCAGGTCAACGGAGCGGAGCTGCCGACCGAGCTCAAGGGGTTCAACGCGACGGTCGTGGCCTCGGGGCCGGTTGTGCTGGGGCGGGCGACGCTCAAGGCGGGCGAGAACACGCTGACAATGCAAGTCACGGGCAAAGACGCGCGCTCCAGCGGCTACTTCCTGGGGCTCGACGGCATTCAGCTCAAGAAGCCCGCGCCTTGATTTTGGTTGGCCCTAAACCGAGATGCCTCAAGTACTTGCGGCCTGGCATCGAGAACGGAGCAGCATGAGAACAGCGGCATCGGCCCCCTACGCGGCGCGGGGCATCGTGCTGAGGACGCGGCCCCTGGGCGAGAAAGACCGCATCGTCGAGATGTTCGGGCCGGGCATTGGCCGCTGGAGCGCGGTGGCTCGCGGGGCGCGCGGCGGCAAGTCGAAGCTGAGCGCGCTGTCGCAGCCGTTTGTGTGCGCGCGCCTGCTGCTGGCCAGAGGCCGCTCGCTGGATGTGCTCACGCAGGGCGAGATCGAGAACGCGCACTTCCACATCCCCAGCAACCTGCTGGCGGCGGCCTGGGCCTCCTACTGGTGCGAGGTCGTCGCCTCGCTGCCCGAGCGCCACGCCGAAGACGAGGTGTTCGAGCTGCTCGAAGCCGCCCTGGGCACGCTCGACTTGCTGTGCGCGCACGCTGAGCCCAACCCAAACCCGGCGCCAAATCAGGCGGCCCAGACGACCCAGGCGGCCTCGAACGAACCCGCAGACGAGCCGTTAGCTGAGCCGCTGGACGAGCCTGAGCCGCTGCCGGCGAGGATGATGCTGCTGGGCCACTGGTTCGAGGCGCGCTTCCTGGCGGCGCTGGGCTTTGGCTCGGTCGTGGGCTCGTGCGCGCGCTGCGAGGCCAAGATCGTGGTCAGCCGCGAGCACGCCGAGGCGCGCGTGGCCTTCTCGCCCGCGATGGGCGGCACGCTGTGCGCGAGCTGCGCCCCCAGCGACCCCGAGCGGCTCAGCCCGCGCGCTCACACCCTGCGCCTGCTGCACCGCCTGCAGCGCACCGAGCTGCCCTCGCTGCTGCCGCCCGCAAGTACTTCGGCCCGCCTCGAAGCCGAGCTGCGCACGCTGCTGCGCCGCTCGCTGCTGGCTCACCTCGACATCAGGCCCCGCTCGCGCCGCTTCCTCGACGACTTGGCCGCGCACCCGAGCTAAAGCCCCGAGCTGAAGGCCCCAGCTGAAGGCCCCAGCTGAAGGCCGGCGCCGCGTGAGCAGGCGCGAGGCGCCAGGCAGCGCAACTTCTCTGGACAGGGAATGTTCCAACTGCGATAAATTCGTCTATAATGAGCGAACCTGCCAACGCTTTCGCGACGGTTTAGAAGGCACGGAGCGGGCGCTTGAACTTGAGTTGAGTAGGAGGGACATGGAGAACTTCTCTGTAGTGGACGGAGCGCCCACCGCGCCGGATGCTGCCCGGCCCGTGGCGCCGCTGCAAGACCCGCTGCACCACGCCGCGCCGGGCCACGCGCCCTCCGCGTCGCAGGCGGCGGGAGCGGCGGGAGCGGCGGGAGCGGCGGGAGCGGCGGGAGCCGAGCCCGAGGCGCGCGCGGCGGGCGAGAATCAGCTCGACTGGGTGTGGCGCGAGGTGCGCAAGCGCGTGTTTCTCAAGCTGCCCTTCTCGATCGGCGTGGCGGACGCGATGGAGGCGGCGGTTCCGATTTCGCTGGAGGAGGCCGCCTTCGTGGTTGGGCTCAGCTCGAAGAACTTCCCGCTCTCCTCGCACCTGCTGTCCGACCACGTCAAGAAGACCATCGAGAACATCCTGCGCGCTGCGGCGGGGCGCATCATCGTGCTCGAAGTCGTCGAGGGCACCGCGATGGAGGACTGGCACCGGGTTCGCGACCGGCGGGCCAAGGCGCAGGAAGCGGTTCTGGCGGCGGCGCGCCACCACTCGCAGACGCACCACCTGGACGATATGCTGAACCAGATCGTGGGCGAGATCCGCCAGCGCATCACCCGCGTCAAGGATCGCAACCTGCCCCAGGTGCGCGCCCAGATGCTGCTCGACATCGCGCCCACCCTGGCCGACGCCGAGGAGATGCTCTTCCCCGACCCGGACGCTCACGATGCTCGCCGCACCATGTCGCGCGCCCTGGACCGCGTGGCCGGGTTCCTCGACGTACAGCCGATCGTGCTCGCCATCGAGGTCGAGCGGTGCCGCCGCCAGCCCAGAGCGCCCGGCGAGCGCCCGCCGAGCGAGCGCGCCAACACCCTGGACGACGACCTCAGCTGAACCCAACGAACTCCCGGCGAACTCCTCACGAACTCCCAGCGAACCGTCCAACGCCCGCCAGATTTTGATCTGGCGGGCGTTGCCGTGGCGCGCCACGGCAACGCCTGCAAGTACTTGCAGGCTCAAAAGCTACCGCCGCAGCCGGGGCGCTGTAAAATGAAACCGCTCTTTTGATTTCGCTCTTCCAGCGCGCAGACGCCTGCCAAGGACTGGCAAGTCTTCGCACGCCGCCGCCTTCGCGCCCCGCGCCCACGCCGCCCCATGAACCGCTCCACCGACCAGGCCGGCAGCACGCCCGAGCCCAACCCAGCCGAAGCCGCTCCAGCCGAAGCCGCTCCAACCGAAGCCTCGCCGCAAAACGACGCCGCGCCCGCAAGCTCCCCGAGCGAGCACCTCCTCAACGGCGCGAGCAGCGAGAACGCCAACGGCAGCGCGAGCAGCCGGAGCAATCAGCTGAGCCATCAGCCGGGCGGCCAGGAACCGAGCACCGCGCCGAAGCCGCCTGTCAAGCGGCGGCAGGTATTGTGGGCGGGATTGCTGGGAGCGGGCGTGCTGGGAGCGGCAGGAGTCGCGCTGTGGACGCGCTGGGGGCAGGCTCCGAGCGCGCCCTCTGCGCCGCGCAGCACGCCGGGCGCGGGCTCATCCAGGCCGGTTCCTTCGCTGTTCGGGCTGCCCGAAACGGGCGCGCCTCCGGCTTCGAGCACGCCGCTTTTCCCTGGCCTGGGGCAGCTGGGCGCGGCGGGCGAGGGCCTCGCGCCGGGCCAGGGGCAGCCGCTGCCCTTGGGAGCGGCGTTAGCTAAAGGCACGCCGGACGCTGCGACGGGCCCTTCGTCGAAGGTGCCGCCCGCGGTTCAGGCGGCCTTTGCGGGGGCGCTGGCGGCGCAGAAGGCGGGGCGCATCGAGGAGGCGGTGCAGCACTACCGCGAGGTGCTGCAGCTCAAGCCGGACGCCGTGGAAGCGCGGGCCAACTTAGCCGTCCTGTTCGAGGGTCAGAAGCAGCCCGAGCGCGCCATCACGCAGCTCGAAGCCGCGCGCAAGCTGGCTCCGCGCGAGCCCGCGATCGTGTTCCAGCTCGCGCAGGCTCAGCTGCAGGCCAAGCACCCCGAGCAGGCCGTCGAGCCGCTGCAGGCCGTCGTCAAGCTGAACCCCAAGAACGCCACGCCTCAGCTTTTGCTGGCTCAAGTACTTTCTCAGCTGGGACGCCCGGCTCCGGCTCTGGCGGCCTGGGAGCGGCTGTGCGAGCTCGATCCCAAGAACAGCGCGGCGGCACTGGCAGCGGGCGCGATGGCTCTGGAGGGCCTCAAGCAGCCGGCCCGAGCCGTGAAGTGGCTGCGCAAAGCCGTCGCGCTGGCACCGCCCGACCCGCGCGAGCCCTTGCTGCTGGGCCGCGCGCTGCTGGCCGCGCACCAGCCCAAAGAGGCTGCGGCTGCGCTCAAGAAGGGCTTCGACCAGTTCCCGCAGACCTTCGAGATCGGCACCCTGCTGGCCGACGCGCGCGTGGCCTCGGGCGACCTCAACGGAGCCCAAGGCACTCTGCGCGAGGTTCTCAAGCGCGTGCCCGAGTCGCAGGGCAAGGGCGTGCCCTCGGGCCAGCTCCACATCGCGCTGGCCAGGATGCTGGCCACGCAGAAGAAGTTCGAGCCCGCCCAGGCCGAGCTGAGCCAAGCCGCCCGCCTGCTGCCCCACGAGGCCGATGTCAAAGGCTTGTCCGTCGATATGGCCCTGCGCGCGGGCGACTGGACGACTGCAGCCAAGAGCTTGGACGAGATGATCGCCATCGACCCCAAGAGGTTCCCGGCGCGCGTGCTGGTGGCGCGCCAGGCCGCGCGGCGCAGGCAGCTGGGGCAGGCCGAAGCGCAATACGCCAAGTACCTGGCGCGGCGCTCGGACGACACCGCGATCATCGCCGAGCGCGCCGTGGTGCTCGAACAGCTGGGCCGCACCGACGAGGCCGACGCCCAGTGGAAAAAGGCCCAGATTCTGCTTCCCAACAGTCCGCTGCCCGGCCTGCAGCGAGCGCGCGCCCTGCTGCAGGCCGGGCGCGAAGCCCCTGCGCTGGACGCCTTCCGCTTCGTGCTGCAGAACTGGCCCGGCGACCCCAACGCCCTGCTTTCAGCCGCCGAGCTGGAGATGAAGCTGGGCCAGCCTGCGCGCGCCATGGCCCGCTGGCGGGCGCTTATCGGCGTGCGCCCCGCCTTCGAGCCCGCCTACGCCGCTCTGCTCGAAGCCGCGCGCCAGGTCGATCAGCTGCCTTCGGCCCTGGGGTTCTTGAAGCAGCAAGCGGCCCGCGACCCCGAGCGCGGGGCGATCTACGAAGCCGTGCTCAACGTGCACGCCCGCCTGGGCCGCGCGCGCGAAGGCCGCGCCTGGGTCTCGAACTCGGCGCGCCTGTTCCCAACAGCGCGCGCCCCCAAGCGGGCTCTCTCCGAGTTCGCCCGCCGCTTCCCCTCGCTGGCCAGAGACGAGCCCACAGGCAGCTCTAAGCCCACGCCCGCCGCCAAACCCACGCCCACTCCCAGAGCCACGGCCTCAGCCGCAGCGCCCACCGCAACCGCCGCCCCCGCAACTCCCACGCTGAAGCCCGCGCCTGCGGCCTCAGCCCAAGCAGGAGCCGCGAGCACCGGTGACGCCCCAAGCGGAGCCGCCGGCAAGCCCTGACAAGCTGCAAGTACTTGCAGCCACCGGCGCGCCCGGCGGTCGAGGAACCTCACAGCACGCCGCCTGAAAACGGTTTGCAAGCGGAGGAATCGAGGCAGAGGCCAGCCCACGGGCGGGCCAGAGGCGGCCCGTCGCTTCCTCTGAAAACGCCCTTAAAGAGCAAAGGCCGCGAGTACTTGTAAGTACTTGCGGCCTCGTTTCTTGGCTGGCGCGTGTGGAAAGAATCGTGGCTCGGGCCGGCGGCTCGGGCCAGGTACCGCGCGTGCTTCCTGTGGCCCGCGCGCTCGCCGACCCTTGAGCTGAGCTTGAGCCTAAGCCGCTTTGCCTTTGCCTTTCTTGCCCGCCGGCGACGCCTTGGCCTTTGCTGCGGGCGCTGCGGGAGGCGCTGGAGCGGCGGCGGGCGCGGCCTTGCGCGTGGTGCGAGGGCCAGCGGCGGCGCTCGCTGCGCCGGAGCCCTCGTCCTCCTGGAGCTCAGCCGACTGGCCCGGCGGCAGCGGCGGCGTGGGCGGGATGTCGCGCATCATCAGGCCGCCGTAGAACTCGCGCTCCTTCTGCTGGCGGACGCGGCAGGCGCGCCTGAAAGCCTCGTCCTCGCCATACTTCTTGATCGAGACCGTGGTGCGGTGCACCTGGCCCGGAGCCGGGCTCCACGTCACTTCGTAAGCGTAGCCGCCGGCCTTGGCCACCCGCTTGACACCCTGCACGCCCGAGGTGTTGCGCGACGAAACTGCCGTCACCGTGCGATCCGTGCGCGGCTTGCCCAGCTCGCGCTCAATGGAATTGCGGTGCTTGACCGCCTTCTGCAGCGCCTTCTGCTCGCCTCCGTGAGCCGAGTCGGAGAAGAACTTCGCGTGCGTGGTGCCCAGATACTGCACCCGCACATACCAACCGTGCGTCTTGTTGGCCTCGCTGTCGATCCGGCTGATCCCTTTGTGTCCACTCTTGCCCACCATGTTTTTCTCCTCGTGCCTTGCCCGAAGGCCTCTCACCACACGCCGCTGCGCACGCGCCGGGATGGTTCGCTCGTTCGCCATCAAGCAAAGCTACGCGAGGCAGCCGCACCTCGGCTGAGTCGCGCCGCCCCACTCTGCTGCAGCGGTGGCCCAGGCCAGCCGGGGCGAGCGGGCTTGCCTTGCCTCGATCGCGCGCCGTTTACGCTGGCCCAGCCTTTGTTTAACGCATCCAGCAACTTACTGTGTTGGGAATCCTCTCGCAAAAGCTGAGCCGAGCCGCAAAAAGCTTCGTTTGTGAGCTTATCTTGAGCTTCTCGAAGCTGCCAGCATCCAAATCCGACCTCGCACGCCGAACGCGCCCCGAATGAATGCAGCAGAAGGCCAAACAATGCTCACGCTGAAAAGTTGCGCCCGCCTCCACGCGATTCTATGCCCAGGCGCAGCAGTGATGGCATTTAAAACCACAATGAGCGACTTCAACCTTGTGTTCGACGCCTCACCTTGCGCGGCCATCGAAGGCGTTTCGCAAGAGCAGCCCCGGACGCTGCAAGTACTTGAGCGCGCCACCTACGAGCCCGGCGCCAGCGAGGTGGCACGCGACCTCCTGGGGCACTGGCTGCTGCGGCGCGTAAGGAACGAAGGTGGCGAAGAGTGGTGCGGCGGCGAGATCGTGGAGACCGAGGCGTATCTCGCGGACGACCCTGCCTGCCACGCCTACGTGCACGAGACGCCGCGCAACAAGACGATGTGGGGCCGGGCCGGGCACGCCTATGTGTTCAACATCTACGGCTCCTACAAGTGCTTCAACCCGGTGTGCGGGCCGCGAGGCGTGGCCGAAGCGGTCTTGATTCGCGCCCTGCGCCCGCGCTTTGGACTCGCGCGCATGGCGCGGAACCGTCCCTGCCCACGCGAGCGCGACCTGTTGTCCGGCCCGTCCAAGCTGTGCCAGGCGCTCGAAATCGGGCGCGACTTGGATGGAGCCGACCTGTGCGACCCGCGCGGCCCGATCATCGTGGCGCGCAACCCCGAGCAGGCGCGGTTCAGGCGCGACAGCGGCCCGCTCGTGGTCTGCACGCGCATCGGCCTCACGCGAGGGGCCGGCCTGCCGCTCCGGTTCTACCTGCAGCACGACCCCAACGTCTCGAAGAAGGCCGCGCCCGCGCAGATTTTCGCGCGCGACGAAGCGGGTTCCTGACGCTTCGCGGCTCAGGTGCAAGTACTTGCACGAGGAACCGGGCACCAAAAGCAACAGCAGCCGCTCAGAACGAGCGGCTGCTGTTGGTGCCCTGGGCTGAGGTTAGGTGGGCTGGGTTGAGGAGACGCTGACGGTGCGGACGGCGGCCTGGAGAGCCGCCAGGTCGTCAAAGCTCTGCAGCGAGGTCGGCTTGGTGACGTTGCCGGCTTTGTCGGTGGCGATGGCCAGCAGTCCGTAGTTTCCCGAGTCGGTGGGCAGGCCCGAGGAGCGCGTCCAGGTGACCGAAGCGCCGCCTGCGGTGGGGCTGAGCGTGGTCGAGACCGAGGGCAGCGAGGCGATGACGGTGCCCAGCGTGAGCGTCTGGTCCAGCACGAAGCTGGTGCCGTTCCAGAAGTCGGCCTTGTAGGAGATGAAGCTGTCCTTGTGCAGGTTGCGAATCACGTACAGCTTGACGCTCGCCACGCCCGAGCCCGCGTCCGCCGCGTTGCCCGCGACCGAGGAAAGCGAGGGCACCGAGATGGGCGAGGTCGGGGTTCCCGCGCTGACGTTGGTGGTGCCAACCGTCAGGACGCTGGCCGTGGGAGGCGTGGTGTCCTTGGTCGTGGGAGGCGGGGTCGAGCCGATGGTGAAGGCGCGGCTGACGATCGCGCTGCGACGCAGCGAGCCGTCGATGCCGGCCATCGAGAGCTGGTAGGTGCCGGCCAGGAGCGGCTTGGGCAACGCGATGCTGAAGGCGCCGCGAATTTCGGTCGGGAAGGCCGCGCCCGGCGGCGTGAAGCGAACGCCCGTCACCAGCTTGACGGCGTAGTAATCGGGGTTGAGCCTGGGGTCGGTGATCTTGGGAAGGCCGATGGGAGTCGGGGGGGCCTTGGGCACCTCGAAGGCTCCGGTGTGCCAGTTGTACACGTTGATCGTGCCGCCCGCTGTGCGGTAGATCGCCGCTCCGACACCGAGCGGCCCGCCCGCGGTGCGCGGCGTGCCCGAAACGGGGTCCGTCAGCGTGCCCTTGATCAGAGGCAGCGAAGGGATGCTCGGCTTAGCTGAGGTGGGAGCCGCAGGCGTGTCGATGGTGAGCACGGGGTTCGAGACATCCACAGCCGCCTTCTCGAAGTTGGCCGTGAGAGCACCCGCCGTGCTGGTTTCCACCACAACAACGGGCGACAGCAGGTTGCTCTGCTTGTTGACGCGGTAGATGGTGCCCGGCGTGTACGGCCCGAGGAAGTAGCGCCCCGGCTGCACGCCGCTGAGAACGTAGTGGCCGCTGGTGTCCGTGAAGACGACCTTGTAGCCCGCGTTGGTGGTGAGCACCGGGCCCAGGTTGGCCTGGTTGAGCAGCGCGACCGGAACGTGCACCAGGGGAACAGCCGCGCCGCCCACAGTCGTGCTCGGCTGCGTCACGGAGCCGCTGATGGTGACGCCCGTCGTCACAGCCTGCGCACTGGCGCCAGCCCACAGAGCCGCGCACAGCACCATCCCCTGCGTCATGCGGCCCAAGCGCGCTGTGTTGGGAATAAAAGTCGTTGTCATGGAAACTCCTTGCCTTCAAATTCGCCTCGCCTAACCCTAACGTCCTTGCCTTCAACGGCTGCGCTGAGGCTACGGCGGCTAAGCACCCTCATTGTAAACGGTCTCGCGCTTTTTCTGGCATTCTTAGCGCGTTCTTTTTTAACAATGAGCCCTGTAAATTCGTAACACATGACTTGGCCAAGTTATGGAGGCCGTTCCGCAGCGCAGCAACGGCAGCGCAGCAACGAAGGGGCGACGACGAGGCGCTGCAAGTACTTGAGGCACGGCTGCTACACTGTCGCCGCTTTGCTTTAGCCCCTGTATCCTCGCATGGAGATCGAACTTCAACTGCAGAATCTGGAAGCGCGCACGCTCGAAGCCATCGCTGCGGCGGCTGAGCTGAGCGCGCTCGAAGCCGCGCGCCTGGCCGTCTTCAACAAGACGAGCGGCAGCCTCACCCTGCTGCTGCGCGGCATGAAGAGCGTGCCCGCCGAGCAGCGCCCGCGCGTGGGAGCCCTGGTCAACGAGGCGCGCGACCGCATCGAGGCCGCCGTCGCCGCGCGCAGGCAAGTACTTGCGGGTCAGGCGCAGCAGGCCGCGCTGCAGGCGGAGGCCATAGATGTCACGCTGCCCGCGCCGCCGCTGGCGCTGGGGCGGCGGCACCCGATCATGGCGACGTGGGACGACATCGTGCGCATCTTCTCGAACCTGGGCTACGCGGTCGTCGATGGGCCCGAGGTCGAGACCGAGTACTACAACTTCGACGCCCTGGGCATCGACCCCGACCACCCGGCGCGCGACGAGCGCGACTCGCTCTTCGTGGGCTCGAACCTGGTCATGCGCACCGAGACTTCGGCGGTGCAGATCCGCGTCATGGAAGGGCGCGAGCCGCCGGTTCAGGTCATCGCGCCGGGCCGCGTCTACCGGCGCGACGACGTGGATCGCACGCACTCGGCCATCTTCCACCAGGTCGAGGGGCTGTATGTCGCCGAGGGCGTCTCGTTCGGCGACCTCAAGGGCACGCTGTCCACCTTTTTGCAGCAGCTCTTCGACTCGGTTCCTCACAGCGCGGGCAGCGGCAACAGCGCCCTGCAGACGCGCTTCCGCCCGCACTTCTTTCCCTTCACCGAGCCCTCGGCTGAGTTCGATGTGTGGTTCAACGGGCGCTGGCTTGAGCTGGGCGGCTGCGGCATGGTGCACCCCAAAGTGCTCGAAAACGTGGGCTACGACCCCGAGAAATACACCGGGTTCGCCTTTGGCTTCGGCATCGAGCGCATGGCGATGATCAAGTTCAACATCGACGACCTGCGCCTCTTCTACGACAACGACTGGCGCTTCCTGAGCCAATTTTAAGATGAGCTGAATTTAAGGCCGAATCCAAAATTGCTGTATGCGAATTTCCAACGAGTGGCTGCGCGAGTTCGTCTCGCTGCCGCCCGAGGACAAGCTGGACGCGCTCTTCGAGATGGCCGGGCTCGGCGTCGAGGAGCGCAAAGACGGCGTGTGGGCGCTCGAAGTCACCTCCAACCGCGGCGACTGCCTGTGCGCGCTGGGCCTGGCGCGCGAAATCGCGGCCATGAGCCAGGCGCGCCTTCGCCTCGCCTCGCCTGCTCTTGAAGACGGCGCTCAAGTACTTGCAGGCGTCGAAATCAGCATCCAGAGCGCGGACGACTGCCCGCAATATCTGGCGCGCGTCATCGAAAACGTGAGCCTGGGGCCTTCGCCTGAGTGGATGCAATCTCGGCTCATCGCGGCGGGCATGAGGCCGATCAATGCGGTTGTGGATGTCACCAACTACGTGATGCTGGAGCTGGGCCAGCCGCTGCACGCCTTTGATGCAGACACTCTGCGCGGCGCGAACGGCGACTTCCACATCGAAGTCCGCCGCGCGTGGGAGGGCGAGACGCTGCAGACCCTGGACGGCGTGGAGCGGACGCTTGGCCCGCAAGTACTTGTGATCGCAAACGCGAGCCGAGCGGTGGCCGTGGCTGGCGTGATGGGCGGGGCTGAGACAGAAGTCACCGCTGCGACGCGCACCGTCTTGCTCGAAGCGGCTGTGTTCAACGCCAACGTGGTGCGGCGCGGCAAGCGCCTGCTGGACTTGCCTTCGGAGGCCGCGCGCCGCTTCGAGCGCGGCATCGACCCGCTGGGCACGCGGCGCGCGCTGGATCGCGCGGCCCAACTGCTCGCTGAAGTCGCCGGTGGCCGCGTGCTCGCAGGCGTGGCGCAAAATGTGGCGGCTCCGTTCGAGGCTAAGGCGGTTCGGCTGCGGGCGGCGCGCTGCAATCAGCTGTTGGGGCTCGGGCTCAAGCTCGAAGAGATGGCTTCGGCGTTGGAGCGGCTGGGCTTCGAGGTGAGCCGAGGCGAAGGCAAGGGCGAGGCCGAGCTGGAGGCGCGCGTCCCCTCGTGGCGGCGCGACATCGAGCGCGAGGTCGATTTGATCGAGGAAGTGGCCCGCGTGCACGGCTACTCGCGCGTGCCCTCGACGCTGCCGCGCACCGCCAACGAGACCGCAGGCCGCGCCCTGCCGCACCGCCTGCAGGAAAAGGCGCGCGAGCTGCTGGGGCGCTGCGGGCTCAGCGAAATCGTCACCTACTCGCTCGAAAGCGCCGGGGCTTCGGCTCGCGCCGGGCTTGAGCCGCGCCCGGCGGTTCGGCTGCGCAACCCCTTGTCCGAAGACTACGCTGTGCTGCGGACTTCGCTGCTGCCCTCGCTGCTGGGCGTGCTGGAGCGCAACGCGCGCGTCCCGGTGCGGCTGTTCGAGCTGGCCAAAATCTACCTGCCGCGCGACCAGGCCGCTCCCGAAGCCGCGCAGCCGGATGAAATCCTGACAGTTGGCATCGCGCTGCTGGACGCTGCGGCGCCCCCAGGCTGGCAGAAGCAAGGCACCAGCGTGGACTTCTTCACGCTCAAGGCCGTGGTCGAGAACCTCCTGCGCGGCATGAACTGCCCGCCCGCCGAGTTCCACGCCGCCTCGCTCGCGCCCTTCCAGCCGGGGCGCGCCGCCGTCGTCTCCATCGGCGGCCAGGAAGTCGGCGCGCTGGGCCAGGTGCATCCCGAAGTCGCGGAGCGTTATGGCCTGGGAGGGCGGGCTTACCTGGCTCAGCTCGACTTCCAGAGCCTGGTGCGCCACGCCGCAATCGCGCCCGCAGCCCTTCCCATCGCGCGCTTCCCGGCCTCGGAGCGCGACATCGCGCTGGTTCTGAGCGACGGCATCCCCGCCTCGCGCGTGCAAAGCGTGCTGCGCCAGGCCGCAGGCGAGCTGCTCGAAGCGGTCGAAGTGTTCGATGTTTACACAGGCGCTCCCATCGAGCCCGGCTCCAAGAGCCTCGCCCTCTCGCTGCGCTTCCGCTCAGGCGAGCGCACCTTAACCGAAGACGAAGTCCAGGCCGCCATGGAGCGCGTCCGGGCGGCCGCGCGCGACTCGCTGAGCGCCAGCCTGCGCGCCTGAGCGCCTGAGCGCCAGCGCACGCCTCAAGTACTTGCGGCGCTCAGCCCTGAGGAGGTGCAAGCATGGAAGGCCGAGACGATGATGATAAAAAAGCCTCGTCGCTGAGCCAGGAGCTTTCGAGCCAGGAGCTTTACGACTGTGCGTTTTGCGGCGAGGAAAACGAGGTGACGGTTGACGGCAGCGGCGCGCGCGTGCAGCGTTTCACGGAGGATTGCGCAGTCTGCTGCCGCCCCAACCTGCTGAGCATCACGATCCACCACGACAACTCCATCGAAATCGCGGTCGAGCAGGAATACGAGGCTTGAGCCGCGAGTACTTGCGGGCGTGGCGGGCGCTTGAGCCGCTGTGGAATGTGCGATGGAACGCGGCGGGCGTTATGCTTGGTTGAAGGCCGATTCGCTGCAGGTGAAAGCGGCTTGAGCAGCGGGAGCTAAGCTAAGGGCGAGCGAGAGCAAGCATGAACAGCAACACAGTGGGAGCCGGAGCGGGGTCGGGGCAGCAGGCGGCGGGCTGGCTGGACTTCTACGCGATGCTGGGCGTGAGCCCGCAGGCCGACAGCAACACGCTGCGCAAGGGCATCGGCGAGGCTTACGCGGAGGCCACGGCCAACATCGACCACCGCGACCTCAACCGCCGCCACTACTTCCAGACGATGGTCGAGCAGGTGCTGCCTCAGTGCCGCCGCGTGCTGCTCGACCCCACCCTGCGCTCGCGCTACGATGAGGAGAACGCGCGCCACGCGGCTGGCGACGCTGCGGCCCTGGACTACGTGAGCTTCATGGCCTCGATGCAGGGCGCTTCGGCGGACTCGGCGCGCCAGGCCGTGGCCCGCACCAACGAGTTCGACCTGCTGCCCGAGCGCGTGCGCGACGAGATCAACCTGGCCCGCGCCGTCATCGAGGCCGTGCAGTCGGGCTCCGAGTTCGACCTGCTGCCCGCACGCACCCTGTCGTCCGCCCCGGCTGCGGCCCAGGCTGCGGCCCAGGCTTCCACGCCGTTGGCCGAGCCCGGCGCGCCCCTGGCAGCTCCAGGCACGGCGAGCCCCGAGGACGCGGGCGAGGCGAGCCGGCAGGAAGCCAGCGCCCGCGAGGTCAGCGGGCTGAGGACGCGGCCCGCCCCGCGCCCACGCCCCCAGCCCGCCGCCGACGAATATATGCTCAACGCGGGCAGCGGCGCGCTCAGCGGCCTGGGCGACACCATGCCCGTGGACGAGGTCGCGCTCGCCAACCGCCCGGCGGCTCAGGCTTCAGCTCAGGCTTCAGCTCAGGCTGTGGATGCCTCCACTTCCGCTGGGCTCACTGGGCTTGATGAACCGGCGGCTAACCCGATGGCCGACCGCTTGGCTCAGCTCAGGGACGACGCCCGCAAGAGGCGGCGGCCCGAGGCGGAGCCGGAAGCTCAGCCCAGAGACGCCCACGCTGCGGCGCAGGCTGCGGTGTCCGGGGCGTCCGGGGCGTCCGGGGCGTCCGGGACGTCGGGGCGGGCGGTTACGGAGGTGCCCAACAGCAGCGAGCCTCAGATACGGGCCAAGGTCATCGACCTGGAGGTGCAGGGCAAGAGCGTGGCTCAGCTGCGCCAGGAGGCGCAGGCGCGGGCTGTCTCAGGCGATGTTGAGTTCGGCACGGCCAGGCGCGAGCAGGACAAGAAGCCTTACCGCTCGCGCGTCTCGGTGGACGAGGCACCGCGCGCGGCCAGGGGGCGCCGCGCCGTGCTGTCGCCCATCGCGACTCACGTGGCCACGGGCGTGGCGGCGGCGGCGTTCATCGGGATCATCCTGAGCAGCACGCGCCCCGTGCCGGCCGTGGCGCGCGCGCCGCTCAACGTCATCTATTCGAGCGAGCTGCGCCCGGTTCTCGAAGCGGCCAAGGCTCAGTTCGAGACGTCGCCCGAGGGCCAGGGCACCGAAGTCGTCCTGGTGCCGCAGGACTCGCGCTCGGCGATGAGCACGATCTTGTCGCCGGCTCCGGGCACCAACGCGCCCGACGTGTGGATTCCTTCGGAGGCCGTGTGGAGCAACCGCTTCAACGATGTCGCTCCCGGCTTCAAGCGGCGCCCCATCAGCGCGGGCTCGGGCCTGGCGCTGTCGCCGCTGGTTCTGGTGGCGCGCTCGGATCAGGCGAGCGCGCTGAGCGCGAAGTTCCCCCGCCGCCTCATCCCCTCGTGGAGCGTGCTGCGCCAGATGGTGGCCCAGAACTGCGCCCAGCACTTCGGCATGACCGACCCGGAGGAAAGCGGAGCCGGAGCCCTGGTGCGAACCGCCATGGCGCGCGAGTGGTGCGACGCCAGCAAGGTGCCTTTTGGCCCCCAGACCATGCGCGACCCGCGCCTGTGGAGCTGGATGAACGGCTTCGAGAAGAACGTGCCGCAGTACAAGATGGCGGGCGACATGGTCGCGGACCTGGCGCGCGGCACCACGGCCCAGTACTGGTGGGCCCTGGTCTACGAGAGCGACGCCATCTACTGGATAGGCCAGGGCAAGCCGCTCGAAGTGTTCTACCTGCCCTCGACCTTCTACGCTGATCACCCCTTCTGCCGCACCGAGCGCGCCGGAACCACGCCCGCAATCGGAGCCGCCGCCGCCCGCTTCGAGAAGTTCCTCCGCTCAGCCCCGCTGCAGCAAGCCTTCCTGCAAGGCGGCTTCCGCGCGCCCGAGATCGACCTCACCTCGAAGATACAGGGCAACCCGTTCCAGTCCGCCGACTACGCCAGGCGCGGCGTGCGCGTCGCCGGCTTCCCCGTCGGCGGACGCCTCGACTACGGCACCGTCAACGCCCTCGTTGCCGCTTGGAAAACCCGCCCCTCCTCCTGACAGGCCGCAAGTACTTGCTGCGCCTGGCGCTGTGCGCCTCATGCCGTGCGCCGGACGTCGCGGAAGGATTTGGCGCAGGCGAAGACAAACGCCGCGCAGATCAAGAACATCAGCAGCGTTTCCCAGGCGGCCAGGGGCAGCTCGACCTTTTCGCTCTGGCCGGTCAGGATCAGCGGCCACTTGGACGCGCCCCGGCTCAGGCCGCCCAACGCTCCGATCAAGCCGTCTACTGCCGCGAAGTGCATGGCCTGCTTGCGCCGCAGCGGGTTGCGCGCGACCAGCCCCAGCACCAGAATCGGCAGGCCGATCACAGCGGGAATCATCGCCGTGACCGGGTTGTGGCCCGGCTGAGCGTGGCTCACCGACAGCGCGTAGAACGCGAACCCCAGCGCCATCAGCACAGCGCCCGTCGCGGCGGCCTTGCCCGGCATATTGGTTGGCATCAGTTTGATTTCCCTTGAGCTTCAAGTACTTGCAGCGCCAGAACCGCTGCTGGCCTCAGCCGTTGCGCCGGGCGAAGTCGCGCATGAACTCAGCCAGGAAGAGCGCGCTCTCGGGCGGCACAGCGTTGTATAACGAGGCGCGCACGCCGCCGACATCGCGGTGGCCGGGCAGCCCCATCATCTGCTGCGCGGTGGCCTCAGCCAAGAAGCGCGGCTCCAAATCCTCGTCGCGCAGGCGGAAGGTCACGTTCATCTGCGAGCGCGAAGCGGGCTCGGCGTGGCCGCGATAGAAGCCGTCCGAGGCGTCGATCTCGTGGTAGATGAGGCCGGCCTTGTGCTGGGCTCGCGCTTGCATCGCGCTCAACCCGCCGAGCTGCTCGATCCACTGCGCGACCAGGTCGACCATGTAGATCGCGAAAGTCGGCGGCGTGTTGTACAGCGAGCCGGCCTTGAGCTGGACTCGGTAGTCGAGCATGGCGGCCAGCGAGCCGTCCGAGGCGGGCAAAAATTCCTCGCGCGCGAGCACGACGGTGACGCCCGAAGGCCCGATGTTCTTCTGCGCGCCGCCGTAGATGAGGCCGTAACGCTCGCTTCGGAGCGGGCGCGACAGGATGTCCGAGGAGGCATCACAGATCAAGGGCACGCCGTTGGTCGCGGGCTCGGATGGCCACTGCACGCCCTGGATGGTCTCGTTCGAGGTGAAGTGGACGTAGGCCGCGCCCGCGTCCAGTTCGATTTCCTCGGCGCGCGGCACGCGGGTGAACTGCTCGCCTTGAGTCGAGGCCGCAGCACGAGCCGAGCCGAACTTGCAGGCTTCTTGCAGGGCTTTGCGGCCCCAGTCGCCCGAGAGCAGGTAGTCGGCGCGGCGGCCCGAGCCCAGGAAATTCATGGGCACCTGAGCGAACTGCAGCGAGGCGCCGCCCTGCAAGAAGAGCACGCGCCAGGCTGAGCTAAGCCCCAGCAGCGACTTGAGGCGCGCCTCGGCTGAGCGCACGATGGCCTCGAATTCCTGGGAGCGGTGCGACAGCTCCATCACCGAAGCGCCGCAGCCGGGCAGTTCGAGCAACTCGGCCCGGACGCGCTCCAGCACGGGCGCGGGCAGGGCGGCTGGTCCGCCGTTGAAGTTGTGGATGCGTGGCATAGCGCCCATTTTACAAAAGCGCCCGCCCCCGATTTCCTACCGCTTGCTGCAAGTACTTGCCCCAAGCCAGCCGCCCGCAAGCCTGAGCTCAGGCGGCAGCAGGCTGACGGCGCACGCAGCGAGCTGAGGGCATGGCGGCTCATCGCTTGCGCGGCTCATCACTTGCATTGAGGGCGTTTGGCGAGCGCCTGAGCGGGCGCCGCAGCTTCAGGAGAAAATTCAATGGCCACGAGCCCGAGCACAGGCGCTTACGGCACCTACCAGGAGCGCGACATCACGCGCGCCGAGTACGACTTGCTGCCCGAGGCCGACAGGATGCGCGTGCAGCTCATCGAAGAGACGCTGCGCGTGGACAAGGAGATGCGGCAGAGCGGCGAGGTCGAGGTTTCCAAGCGCGTGGTTTCGGAGCAGGTGCAGGTTCCCGTCACGCTGCGGCACGAGGAAGTCACCGTGACGCGCCGCGCCGTAGACCGCCCCGTGGACGCCGCCACAGCAGGCGCCGCCTTCCGGGACGAGACGATCACGGTGCCCGTGCACGAGGAAGTCGCCGTCGTCACCAAGCAGGCGCGCGTGGCCGAGGAAGTCGAGATCGAGAAGCGCGCCGTGTCGCAGCAGCAGACCGTCTCGGACACCGTGCGCCACGAAGAGCTCGATGTGCGCGGCAACCCCGAGGCCCAGGCCCAGGCCAGCACCAAGCGCAACCGGTAACAGCCGCCTCAAGTACTTGCCCTTGCTAAACCTGGCGCGCCACGAAGCCGCGCGCAAAAAGCACTCGCTCTCAAGCGGGTGCTTTTTTGCTTCACGAGGGCGCGGGCACTTGTGGCGGGCGAGGGCGGGTTTGTAAAATAGAAGGCAATCCAATAAGGAGGTGGTCACTATTTCAACAAGCAACAGTGGATCAGGAGGGTGCGAGTCTTGACTCCGCCCGCGCACGGCCCGCGGTAACGCGAGCCGTCGCCGGGGTGAACTGGAGCCTCTTTGTTCTCGCCGCCCCAAGCCTTGCGCCTGGGGCAACGGTCGCAGCCAGGACAATCCAGCGCACCCGCCGCCCCGATTCATTTCGGGGCGGCGTTTCCTTTGGTGCTTCTTCTGGTTCCTCTACTCCGGCTTCGAGCCCGGCTCAAGCCACGGCTCAAGTACTTGCACGCCCAATTCGTGGCGCTTCGTGGAAGAACTTATACTCGCGCAGCGCGAAGTGGCTGGCGGTTGAGAGGAAGACGCAATGGCGGCATTGGCTCCGACGGTTCTGGCTCCCCCGGATGCGTGGCGTCCGTGGATGGTTTGGGTGTGGACGGGGCAGCTGGACGAGCAGCTCATCCGGCTGCGCGCGGGCGAGGTCGCGGCTCGTGGCTACGCGGGCGTCGTGCTGCGGGTTGGGCTGGGCTGCGCTCCGGCCTGGAGCACGCCCGAGTTCCACGCCCTGCTGCGCGTTGCCATCGCCGCCTGCCGCGAGCACGGGCTGCGCGTGTGGCTGGGCGACGATGGGCCGGGCGCTTTCCATGTGCCTTCGAGCGCGCCCGCGAGCGGCTCGCTGCTGCTGAGCGACAACGGAGCCGCGCGCTCGGGCAGCGCCGGAGGGCGCACGGCCCGCGAGTGGCCCGACCTGCGCGGCCACATCCTGCGCGTCGCCGTCCAAGATTTGGCCGCAGAGAACAGCGCGGCGAGCAGCTCAGCTGAAGGCGCGCTCAAGAATTGGAGCGTGCCTCTGAGCGGGCCGGAGCTACTGCTGTGTGTTGCTGTGCCGCGCGTCGAGCGCAGGCTGGATTTCGCGCGTGCCCTGCCGCTGCTCGACTACCCCGAGGAGAGGCGGGCGGCCTTGATCGCGCGGCTGCAGCGCGAGGCGGGCGGCGCGGGCGAGGTGCGCGTGCTGTCGTTCGCGCACGAGCGCGGCGGCTACATCGACTTGTTCAGCGCGCAGACTTCAAGCGCCTTCATCGGGCTCGCGCTGGAGCCGTTGCGCGACGGGCTGGGCGATGCGTGGGCTGAGGTCGAGGGGCTGTGGCTGCAGCAGCCTTCGCTGCGCGCCTCGGGCATGGCAGCCAGCGCCTCGCCGAGCGCACGCAGCGTTTCGAGCGCCAACAGCGAGATGTTCCTGCCCTGGTCGCCCACTTTCGCGGACGAATTCCGCGCCCGCGCGGGCTACGAGCTGCTCGAATGGCTGCCCGCTCTGGTCGCCGATCAGGGCGACATGGCCCCGCGCGTGCGCCAGGATTTCTGGCGCTTGGCCACGGCTCTGGAGCACGAGCACTTCATCCGCCCGCTGCAGCAGTGGGCGCGCGCCCACGGCAAGAAATACGGCGGCAGCACCTCGCACCCCCAGCCCATCAACGCCATCGTCTCGCACGCGGGCGACCTGTGGCCGCACTACACCACCCTGGACGCGCCCGCCGTCGATGCGCCCGGTCTGCAAGCCGGAGGCGGCGCGCTCGACCTCAACCGTGGCCTGCAGGCCCGGCTGGTCGCTTCCATCGTCGCCTTGCGCACGGCTGAGCGCACGGGTTCAGGGCCTGCGGAACCGCAAGTACTTGAGGCTCGCGTCGAGGAGCAGGTGCTGGCCGAGGTCGGGCGCGGCGCGGGCTGGGGCGCCACCCTGGGCGAGCGCGCCCACGTCTGGCACCACCTGCTGCGCCAGGGAGCGACCCAGCTCGTCGAGCACGGCGGCTTCCAATCGTGGCGCGACGACGCTCCCCTGGCGACCGCGCCCTCGCTGCTGCACCAGCCGTGGGCGCAGGCCGCAAGTACCTGGAGCGACTACGCGGCTCGGCTCGGCTGGGCTCTGTCACGCGGGCGCAGCGGGGCGCGCGTGGCGTTGCTGTGGCCGGTGCGCTCGGTGTGGGCGCACCACCACCCGCGCGGCCACCGCTTCACGCGCTGGGTCGAGGAAGACCTGCACGCCACGGCCCTGATGCTGGACGACCTGCACTTCGAGTTCCTCTTCGCGACCGAGGAGCTGCTGCTCGAAGGCCGCATCGAGAACGAAAACGGCAAGGGCGTCTGGAAGTGCGGGGCAGCCCGGCACCCCTTCGAGATGATCGTGCTGCCCTCGGTGACGGCCCTGGATCGCGCGCTGTGGAGCAAGCTCGAAGCCTTCCTCGAAAGTGGCGGCCAGGTCGTCTGCCTGGGCCTGCTGCCTCGCTACTCGGAGCGCGGGCGCGACGAGCAGTTCGAGGCCGCCATCTCGCGCGCCACCATGCTCACCGTGGCCGACCTTTACGAAAGCTACGCCGCCTTCGAGGACTCGGGCGGCCAGAGCACGCCGCTGGCCGGCTACCCGATCACGCGCGACACCGTGGCGGGCGGGCGGCTCTCGTGCTACCAGCCGCGCCTCAACGACTCGGTGCGCGATGCCCTGCTGCGCGTGCGCAAGCTGCTCAAGGAGAACATGGCGCCCGAGTTCGACACCCAGGCGCCCGACATCCTGTACGCCCGCCGCATCCTGCGCCCCAATGAAGACCTGCTGCCTCCTCTTCCGGCTTCGAGCCTGAGCTCAGCTGAAGCAAGGCCAGCCGAGCCGGACGCAGCCGACGCAGCCGACGCAGCGCCCGAGGACGACGCGCCCGCCGCCGAGGACGACTTCTCGTGGGATCGCCCCTTCGACTGGAACCAGGCACCGCCCGCCCGCCCGCAAGTACTTGCAGGCGCGCCCGCACACGGCCAGCCCGAAGGCCCCCAGGACGCGAGCAGCCAGGGCAGCGAAGGCGCCGCAGACGACCTGCCCGCCTGGAACGAGGTGACGGTTCGTGACAAGAGGATGCAGCCGCCTCCGTTGCGTGGCGGCGAGCTGTTCTGGGTCTTCAACGCGGGCGACACGCTGCAGCGCGCCAACGTGCGCCTGCGTCCGGCCCAGGATTCGACGCCGCACCGCATCGACGCCTGGAGCGGCGAGGTCACGCCGCTGGCTGTCTTCACGCGCTTCTCGGAGTTCGACGGCGGCGGCCTGAGCGTCTCGCTTGAGCTGGCTCCCGGTGAGGCGGCCCTGCTGTGGGCGCAGCCTGCCACCGAGCGCGAGGCCGCGCGCGCTCACATTGAGGCCGCGACCTGGACTGTCGAGGCCTTCGATGGCCGCCTGGCGCGCGGCTACGCCACCGAGGGCGGCCCGCCGCGCACTGCCATCCGCCAGGGCGAGAAGGGGCGGCGCGTCGAGGGCGACAGCCTCAGCGTGCCGCCTCCCCTGCTCCTGCCCGACGCCTGGCAAGCCGCGCGCACGCACCCCAACGTGCTGGCCCTGGACGCCTGGCAGTGGCAGCGCGGGCGGCACCTGCCTTCGACTCAGAAGAAGCTGTTCGGGCGCGAGCAGTGGGCCGCCCTGCCCGACAACACCTCGCCGGGAGCCGAGGCTTCGGGCATCCTGACCTTCCGCACCAGCTTCGAGGCCGCCGAAGTTCCATCCGAAGTGTTCCTGCCGCTGCCCGCGCTGGGCGTGCCGTGCGACGTGTTCCTGGGCGACGAGCTGCTCGATGTGGCGCGGCCCGCGTGGTTGGACTCGGCTCCGTTCAACGAGCCGAGCTGGAACTGGTTCGAGCTGTCGCCCTTCGTGCAGCCGGGCCAGAACACCCTGACCTGCGTGGCCGACTGCCGCGAGCGCGTGCTGTCCGAAGCCCAGGCCGCAGCGGGCGGCGCGTGGGCCGCGCACGCGCCGGTTCTGCCGCGCCTTGTTGGGGACTTCGGCGTCACGATGAGCGGCGCCCTCACCTCGGCTCCGGCGATGGTCTTGTCCAGCGGCTCGTGGCACGCGCAGGGGCTGCCGTTTTACGTTGGGGGCGTGGACTTGCGCCAGTGGATTCGGGCGGCGCCCGAGTGGAACCGCTGCCGCGTCTTCCTGGAGATTTCGGACTGCCGCGACGCGGTAGGATTATGGCTCAACGCGCGCCACGTCGGGGTGCGGCTGTGCCCGCCGTATCGCTTCGACGTGTCGCGCTTCCTGCTCAAGAACGCCTCGAACGAGGTGCGCCTGCGCGTGTGGAACACCGCTGCGCCCTTCTTCGAGCCGCGCGCCGAGCGCCCCAGCGCAGGCTTGCTCGGCCCGGCCCGCTTCGTGGCCTACCCGCTGCTAACGCCGATCTTCGAGTGAGGCGCGCGGCGCGGCAAGTACTTGCAGTTGCTAAAGCCAGGTCGGGCATAATTGCCAGCATGAAAATCACGTCGCTCGCGCCGCTGTCCGCCGCGCCAAAAGTCGCCGTGCTGGGAGCCTCGGGCATCGGGCGCAACCACGCCCGCTGGTTCTGGAAGCACGGCTGCCGCGTCGATTCCTTCCTCGGCTCCTCGCCGCAGTCGGTTCACAAAACCGCGGCGGCTTTGCGCGATGTGTTCCCTTTTGAAGGGCGCGGCTACGTTGAGCTGAGCGAGCTGCTGGCGGCAGAGCGGCCCGAGATCGTGTGCATCTCGACGCCTCCGGCCCAGCACGAAGGGCAGATTCGGGCCGCGCTCGAAGCCGGGGCGCACGTGCTGTGCGAGAAGCCGCTGCTTTTTGATGCGGCGCAAAGCCCCAGGTACTTGCAGGCGCGCGGCGAGGAGCTGCTTGAGCTGGCGCGCGCGAAGGACCTGCTTTTCGGGACGCAGATGCAATACGCGGCGGTCGTGGACGAGCTGCGCGCGGCGGCGGGGCACCGGGGCCCGGTGCGCGAGTTCGGGATGGAGATGGAAACCAAGAACATCAAGGACAACCGCGAGGGCGCGCAAATCTGGCTCGACCTCTCGCCGCACCCGCTTTCGGTGCTGCAAGTACTTGCGGGCCACGGCGCCGTCCTGGACGCGAGCAGCGTCGAGTGCCGCGTCGAGAAGCACCAGACGCACGCTTCGTTTCGCCTGATGAGCAGCCGGCGCGAGGAGCTGAGGGCCTCGGTCCTGGTGCGCTTCGACGCGCAGGCCAGCCCGCCGCGCCGCTGCTTCCGCTTCGATGACAACACGGTCGAGCTCGCCGGGCGCCGCGAGCCCGACGGCGAGTTCCGCGCCCTGCTCACGAGCGGCGGGGGCCTGCAGACCGTGCGCGACGACTTCGTGGACACCCTCATCGGCGACTTCCTGGCGGCAGCCCGCAGCGAGAAGAGCCTGCTCGTCAGCGGCGCGATGGGCCTCCAGAACGTGGCCTGGCAGCACGCCATTCTCGAAGCCGCCTGAAGCCGCCTGGAGCTGCCTGAAGCCGCCTGAAGCCGGCTGGAACTGCAAGCCCTTGAACGGCCCGCGCGACCGGTGAAGCCAGCAACAAAACAGGAAAGTCCCGCAAGCACAGGCGCTTGCGGGACTTTCCTGTTTTGATCTGCAGCTCAAGAGCCGGCAGCCGAGCGGCTTCGCGCTGCAAGTACTTGAGGGCGCCTGCTCAGGGAGCCGGGTTGGACTCGATGGTGATGACTCGCTGCGCTGCCGCAGTGTTGCCCGCCTCGTCCTGAGCGCGCACCAGCAGCAGGTAGCGGCCCGGCGGCAGGTTGGGGCCTGAAGGCAGCCCGCGCGTGAGCGACCACATGCCTGCGCTCAGCTGGGCCCGCACCAAGAAGGGCGCGCTCTGGTAGGTGCGCCCGTTGAAGTAGCCGCCGCTGCTGTTGCGCAGCGCCACCTCAACCTGAGTGGCTCCCGGAGCGCGCCCACTGACTGAGGTCAGGGCCGCCAGGTGCGAGGTGCCGTCGCTTGCAGCCCCAGGGCTGGTGATGCTCAGGACAGGAGGCGTGGCATCAACTAAGACGAACTGCTGAGCGCGGCTGCTGTTGCCCGCGTTGTCGGTGGCGATGGCGACCCAGCGGTAGCGGCCTCCGGGCGCTTGCGAGAGCGGCGGCATCACGCTCCGGGGCAAGGTGAAGAAGCCGCGCCCCAGGAGGCGCGTGGGCAGGTTGAAGGGCGCGCGCTGATACGAGTGCCCGTTCCAGTAGTCGCCGCCGAACCTCTGCAGCTGAACCACCACGCTCTTGAGGCCCGAGGAGACGACAACGCCCAGCCCGGAGCCCGTGCTCTTGAGCACGTACACATCCACCGCTGAGCCGCGCAGGGGAGACAGCACACGCTCGACGCGCACCCCACCTCCGGCCAGGCTCAGCAGCGGCGGCGTCACATCGGGCGAGGCGGTGACGTTGATGGTGACGCCAGTGGGCGCGCTCTGGCTGCGCCCATCGGAGACGGTGTAGTTGAAGAAGTCGCCGCCCACGAAGGTCGAGGCCGGCACGTAGACGAACGAGCCGTCGGGCGCCAGGCTCAGCGTGCCGTGCCGAGGCGAGATCACCAGCGTGACGCTGAGCGCGTTGCCATCGGCATCGCTGTCGTTGGACAGCACGCCCTGAGAAGCCGGCACTTGCAGCGGGCCGCGCGTGCTGTAGGAGTCCGCAACCGCGACCGGAGTGTGGTTCACAGCAACCGGCACCGGCGTCGGGCCGGGCGTCGGGGTCGGGCCGGGCGTCGGAGTTGGGTTGGGAGTCGGGGTGGGCGTGGGCGTGGTGCTGCTCAGCACTTGCACCGTGACGGTGGCCACGTTGGAGTCGAGCGAGCCGTCGTTGGCCTTGAAGGTGAAGCTGTCGCTGCCCACGAAGCCGCTGGTAGGCGTGTAAGTGCGGGTCGCGCCGCTGCCCGAGAGCGTGCCGTGAGCCGGGCCGGAGACAATCGCGAAGCTCAGGCGGGTGCTGTCGATGTCGCTGGCGCTCAAGGTGAGAGGAGCCGAGGTGTTGAAGGCGACTGCGACGCTCTGGCTCGCGGCCACGGGAGCATCATCGACGGCAAGTACTTGCAGGGTGAAGGTGGTGCTCGTGCTGCCGGTGCCGTCGCTCACGCTCACCGTGATCGTGGTGCTGCCGTTCGCGTTGGCTGCGGGCGTGATGGTCAGCGTGCGGCTGGCTCCGCTGCCTCCGAACGCGATGTTGTTGCTGGGCACCAGGCTCGTGTTGGAAGAAGTCGCGCTCACCGTGAGGCTCGACAGCGCCGAGTCCACGTCGCCGATGGTGAAGGCGATGGGCCCCGTCGCGGTGTCCTCGTTGGTGCTCTGGGCGGCGATGGCGCTGATGCTGGGCGCATCGTTGACCGGAGCAATGGTCAGCGTGGCGGTGGCCGGGGCGCTGGTCTGGGCGTCCGTGACCGTGAAGAGCACGCTGCGGCTCGAAGCGTTGGGCGTGTCGCTGGTGTTGTTGTAGGTCACGCTCGCAAGTACTTGGGCGTAGTGGGCCAGCGTGTCGCGCCCGCTCAGGGTCAGGGTGCCCGTAGCCGGGTCGTAGGTGGCCGTGATGCCGGTGCCCGAGACCGTCGCGCTCAAGGTTTCGGTCGCGCGGTCGGGGTTGGCGCTGATCTGGACAGCAGCTCCGCTCAGAGTGGCGGTGTCCATGTTCACCAGCGTCAGGGCGGGCGCGATGACAACCGGGGTCTGCTCGGTGAAGGCCGTCGTCACCGAGGTGCCAGCCGCCGCGCCGTTGAGGTCGATGCTGGGAATCTGCGCTTCAAAAGCGCCCGCGTCGGCCTTAGCTCCCACGGGACGAGCCACGCCGCGCTGGTCGGTCGTGATGCCGGTTACGGTCGGGGCGAAGTCCAGGGCCGGGCTGCCAGGCAGCAGTGCGTGCGTCAGGGTCGGGCCGCCGTTGTCGGCCAGCGGAGCCAGCCTGGCATCGACGGGAGCCGTGCTGGTGCCCGCGATGTCGGGCGTCGCAGCCGTCGCGGGCTGGAAGCCGGTGCTTGTTCCGACGTTGCCGATGACGTTGTAGCCGCCGCTGCTGAAGCCGGCGGAGGGCCCGCGCGTGTCGGGGTTGGTCGCGGCGCTGTTGCCCGCCACGATCGAGCGGCTGATGCTGCCCGTATCGTTGTTGCCCAGGTAGATGCCGCCGCCCTCGCCCATCGCGCCGGTGCAGCGGTTGGCGGTGACGGTGAGGAAGGTCGCGTTGAGGTGAGCGGGAGTCTGGACGAAGGATCCCAGGTAAATGCCGCCGCCGATGTTGGAGGCGCTGTTGCCCGAGACCGTGCTGTTGGTGAAGGTGGCCGTGCTGCTGGTGTAGCTGCCGCCGCCCTGACCGCTCGCACCACCAACAGTGCTGTTGCCCGTGACAGCCACAGCCGTGTTGCCGCTGATGGTGCAGCCCGTGAGCGTGACGGGCACGAACTCGTTGTACAGGCCGCCGCCCAGCGAGGCCGTGTTGCCCGACAGCGAGCAGTTGGCCAGCGACACGCCCTGGCCTCCGCTCGCGAAGATGCCGCCGCCCTCGCCGCCCACCGCGCTGTTGCCGCTGATGGTGCAGTTGGTCACAGCGACTGTGCTGGTGTTGTTGGGTTCGATGTTGAGGGCGCCGCCCTGCCCAGTCGCGCCCGTGAGCGTGTTGCTCGTGAAGGTGCAGTTCGTCACGGCGGTCGCACCGGATGAGTAGATGCTCAACGCGCCGCCCAGACTCACCGCGCGGTTGCCGCTGAAGGTGCAGTCCACGGCGCTTGAAGGATTAGTCTGGGTGCCGCGGGGGGAGTTGAAGAAGCCCACGGCTCCGTCTTCGCGGTCAGACACGTTGTTGGTGAAGGTGCAGCGCGCCAGCTTGAGCACGCCGTCGGCGTCGATGGCGCCCCCATAGGCTATCGAGTGGTTGGCGGTGAAGACGCAGTCGTTCACCGTGAGGATGCCGCCGTCCGAGTCGATGCCGCCGCCCTCTGCGCTGCCGCCCACGTTGCCCCTGGCGGCGTTGGCCGAGTTGCCGTTGGTGAAGGTCAACCCCGAAACCGTCGCCTCGCCACGCACGATCGCGAAGATGTTGCTCTGGGCGTTGCCGTTCAGGGTCAGCGCGCCCGCGCCCGGCCCGGTGATGATCATCTTCGCCGTGCCGCCGCGCGAGATGTCGATGTTGGTGCCGCTCAGCGTGATGGTGCCGCGCACGTTGGCCGCGAAGGTCACGGTGGGCACATCAGCCGTGGCGAAGGTGCGCGCGTAGGCCACGGCTTCGCGCAGGCTGGTCAGCCCGTCCTGGTCGGTCGAGGCGTCCGAGTTCGTGGTCACGATCAGCGAGGGAGCCTCCACCACGCGCACCACGAAGGTAGTCGTGGCTGTCTTGGTGCCCGCCGTCACCGTCAGCGTGATGGTCGCGGTGCCGTAAGTACTTGTGGGCGCGATCGTCAGCCTGCGGCTGGCTCCGGTGCCTGTAATCGAGAGGCTGCTGTCCGGGATGATGGCCTGGTCGCTCGAAGTCGCTGTGACGCCGCTGATGGCGGGCGTGGTGATGGCCACGTCGCCGATGGTGAAGGGAACGCTCGCGCCCTGGCCGCGCACGATGGTCTGGTTGGCCACCAGCGAGACGAAGGGCTGCGCTTCAAAAGCGCCGATGTCGGGCGTGCCGCGCATCTGGCCGCGCTGATCGACCGTGAGGGCCGTGGCCCCCGCGTTCAGGGCAGGCGAGCCATTGAGCAGGGCGTGCGTGGGAGTCGGCCCGCCGTTGTCGGCCAGAGCGCCCAGCCGGGGATCAATCGGCGAGCTCGCCGTTCCGACCTGGTCGCTGCTGTCGCCGTTGACGAAGCCGGTGCTGCCGTCGGCATTCGAGATCAGGTTGTGGCCGCCGCTGCTGAAAGCGCCCGCGATGTTGGTGCGGTTGGCGTTCTGCCCGCCCACCGTGTTCTGCCCGATGATCGTGTTCGACACCGCGACCGCGGACGGGGCCATGTCGTTGAACACGCCGCCCCCATCCGTGGCCGTGTTGCCCGCCACTGTGCTGTTCTCGATGCTGACCGGGCCGGTCGCGCCCGGCGCGTTGTAGATGCCGCCGCCCGCAGCCACGTTGCTGTTGCCGCTGACCGTGCTGTTCACGATGCTCAGCGCGCCGCTGTTAAAGATGCCCGCGCCGAAACTGGGTGTATCTCCCGTAGGAGCCGTGTTGCCGCTGACCGTGCTGCTGTTGAGGTTCAGCGTGCCCGTGTTGGAGATGCCGCCGCCGTTGGCGGAAGCGGCGCTGCTGCCGGCGGTGTTACTGGAAACCACGCTGTTGTTGAGCGTGAGCGTGCCCGCGTTCAGGATGCCGCCGCCGTTGCCCCCAGCGCCGCTGTTGCCGCCGCTGATGGTCAGCCCGTTGATGACGACGGTGCCGCTCGTGATGTCGAACACGCGCGAGGCGTTGCCGCCGCTCACCGTAAGTACTTGGGCGCCCGGCGCGTTGATCGTCACGTCGTTGGCGATGGCCAGCTCGCCCAGCGCCGGGTCCAGCGTGATGGTCTGCGCGCTGGCGAAGAGCGGCGAGGCGAAGGCGATGGTCTTCCCGCCACCCTGCGCCGCGTTCTCGGCGATGGCCTCGCGCAGCGAGCAGTCGGCGTCGCACGCGCCGTCGTTGGTGTCGTCGATCTTGGTGACGACAGGCGGCCTGCTTACGAAGCGCAGCGAGTTCGCCATCAGCTTCGCGCCGTCCGTGGTGGCGTCCCAGAAGGTAGAGTTCACGCTGCTGGAGGGCGGGAAGAAGTTAAGCCCCACCGTGCGTCCGGCTGTGAGCTGCTTGACGCCGACCAGAGGCTGGTTGTTGCTCCAGTGAGCCACCAGGGTCGCCCCGGTCGTGAGCGTGATGGGATTGTTGTGGAAGCTGGCCGACCCACCGTTGAACGAATTCACGCCGCTCAAGATCGGGTGCGCCGGCAAGTCCTTCACCAGGGTCAAGACCGTGCCCGAGCTATTGCCCGCGATGGTGAAGGGGCTGTAGCCGCCGCTCGCGAAGCGCCCCTTAACGTCAAAGCCGTTCCCAAAGGCGAACGTGGCGACCACCACGCCGCCGCCCGCGTCCTGGTAGTCGGCCAGCACGTTCCCCAACGCTACCGGGTCGGCAAAGCCAGAGTCCGGATACACCAGGACGGCGGCGTAAACCTGCAACTGCGCCAGCGTCGGCGTCGCCACGCGTACATCAATCAGATCGACCTGCGAGAAAAGTCCCGTGCCGCTGATCTTGCTCTGCACATCGGTGGCATAGGATAGACCGTCCGAATACAGCACGGCAACTTTGGCCGCCTGCGCGCCCTGCGCCATGCCTGAGAGCGCCAGGACGCACACCAGCAGCGTCCTGATCGCCCAGCCTCATACCCCGCGCCCTGCTCTTCTTCGATCGATTGTTTTCATGGTTTCTCCGTGCCGGGCGCTCGCCTCTCGCCCAATGCCAGCCATCATAACCGATGTTTCGTCCGCGTTGTGCAAGTACTTGGAAATTTAATTTTCCGTGGCCCACCCCATCCTTATCGCTGCTGCTTTGAGAAGCCGCGACGCCAAAGACTCCCACGCCGCGCAGCAACCGGCCACCCGCGCCCTGCACTTCGCCGCGCCCGCCGTCCAAGCCTCTGCGCCAGCGCCGGACGCCGCCGTGCCCCCTCTGGAATTTGCACGCAGCCGCCCTATATCCTCTGCGCGGCGGCTGGACGAAGCAGTGCGGCCTCCGTACAATGCTTTTCGTGCCTTGTCCGGTACTTGGAGAGCGTTGTCCATCGCTATATGAGCTGTGTACGCAACTAAACGCATCATGTACGCAACTAAATGCACGATGGACGGAACTATATGAGGCATGGACGGAACTAAATGTGCCATGTACGCAACTAAACGTGCGATGGACGGAACTATATGAGGCATGGACGGAACTAAACGAGGTGTGGACGGAACTATATGAGGCATGGACGGAACTATATGTGCGATGGACGGAACTAAATGAGGCGTGGACGGGGAATTTTTGCTCGTCCGAGTACAATTTGTGCTGCACTAAGTTAAAGTAGGGGAGAAGAGCGGCAGTTCCGTGACTTCACAATCTCAGTTCAGGGAGCACAAAGCGATGCCCATCACGTCCATAGGCAGTTACATTCCGACCACAGGCGAGTTCATGGCGAACTGGACTCTGGCCAACACGGAGCCAGAAGGCGCAGTTGCCCTCGGAGGCGGCTACACCTTCGACAACTTGCAGACCGACCGCACCCGTTTGATGGCCTTGATCAACCTGGTGCAGTCCAGCGCGTCCGACCTGCGTATCCAGACCGACGAGCGCGATAACGTCAAGGCTTTCCTGATGGAAAAGCACGCCCAGTTTCGCGGTATGGTGCTCGGCCTCATCACCGACGCGGACATTTTGAAGGCGCTGCCTGTTGCGCCGAGGATCAACGCGGATTCCAGCAAGTTTCTGGCGCCCTTGAACGCCACCGCTCTGGTGTGGGAGCGCATCAACGCAGCGCCGCCGACGTATGGGCTTCCGGGTCCGCTTACTCTGAGTGGCGACTACACGGTCGGGCAGTTTCGCGACAAGATCAACGATCTGATGCCTTCGTACAACTCGGTGCAGGTCGCCGAAGTCGTCCTGAGCCGGGCGCGCACCGAGCGCGATAACGCGATGGCCGCCATCTACGAGCGCATGAAGCAATACCGCGCCATGCTGCCCTCGGTGCGGCCCGCCCACAGCCCGGCCCTGATGAATCTGCCACGCTTGTCGCCCGCACCCTCGACCACGCCGCCGCCACTGCTCGTCTCGGGGGCGTGGGAGGCGTCCATCGGGGCCGCGCGCCTGGCCTGGGCCGCAAGCACAGCGCCCAACCTCGACAAGCTGCAGGTTCGTGGCTGCGTGACGGCGGTCTACAAGAGCGTCGAAGAGGAGATCGTGGCCGATCTGGACGCCGCCGCCACCGAATTCCAGACCACCTGGGGCCTGGGCGCGCCCGGCCAGACCGCCTCGTTCAAGGTGTACGTGATGACAACCACCGGCAACGAAAACGGGGGCAAAGCCGTCAAGATTTCGCGCCCGTAAGACGGCTGCCCAGCGGCTCCATCGGGCTGCTCAGAACAATTCCAGCAGATTTTACGCGACTGTCTGTCGCCGCAATCTGCTGCCGCGCGCATTGGTTAGCAGCAGCGCCGACGCGAGCGAGAGAAGTTCATCCGCCCAGCCAATAGACTGGCTCGTCCTTCGCTTCCCGAGAAGATTACAAGACGCGCCTTGTGCGTACCGCCGCTCGACTTGCACCGTCCAGAGCTTGGCTTGCGGCTTCCAGAGCTTGGCTTGCGGCTTCCAGAGCTTGACTTGTGGCTTCCAGAGCTTGGCTTGCGGCTTCCAGAGCTTAGCTTGCGGCTTCCAGAGCCTGGCTTGTGTCTTTTGGAGCTTGGCTTGTGTCGGCGAGCGGATTCGGGGGCAAAGCAAAAAGCGGGCGTGGATTGAATCCACGCCCGCTTCTTGGTTTTATGAGGCCGGCTCGGGCTGCTGAGCTGTTCCGGCACGGGTGCCGGGCACCAACGGCAAGGGCGCAAGCACCTTAAGTACTTGCGCCCTCGCTGCCTCGGTGGATGGAGGCTGTCCCACGGTGGTTTTTAGCCTGCGGGGTTGGATTCGATGGCCACGGAGCGCGTAGCCATGCCCGTGCTGCCCGCCGCGCTGGAGGCTCGCACCTCGATGGTGTAGCTGCCCGGCGTCAGGGCGGTGCCCGAGGGCAGGAGGCGCCGCACGCTCCACGCGCCGTTGCTCGGCGTGACGCGCACGAAGAGCGGGGCGCGCTGGTAGTAGGCCCCGTTGAAGTAGAAGCCGTCGGCGCGGCGCAGGGCGACCTCGACACGGTTGGCGTTGAGGCTCACGGTGCCGCTGACACCCTGCAAATGCGCGAGGTGAGCGATGCCGTCGTCGCTTTGGGGCGGCGTGGCGATGGTAAGGGCCACGGTGGGCGCGCGCACGGTGATGACCTGGGCGGCGCGGCCCACGTTGCCCGCGTTGTCGGTCGCCACAGCGGTGTAAATGTAGGGTCCATCGGGCACCGAGGCGGGCAGAGGCGCGGTCATCGAGAAGAACGAGCGGTCGTCCAGGCCGACGCGCAGGTTGAAGGCGGCCTTCTGGAAACCGTTGCCGTTGAAGTAGAAACCATCGGCGCGCTGGAGCCGCAGCACCACGCTCTTGAGGCCGGACGAGAAGACCACGCCGCACCCGCGCAGCACGTAGACATCCACGACCGAGCCGCGCGCCGCCCGCAGCTGGGGCAGCACCTGCCGGGCCGGGCCGGCGAGGAAAACGAGCGGCGGCGTGTCGTCCACGGGCGCGCCGACGCGGATCGAGACGGTGGCCGGGGCGCTCAGGAGCTGGCCGTCGCTGGCCGAGTAGGTGAACTCGTCGGTCCCGATGAAGACGACGGACGGCCTGTAGGTGAAGGAGCCGTCCGGGCGCAGTTCGAGCGTGCCGTGGCGCGGCGAGCCGAGCAGCACGGCGCTCAGGGGCGTGCCCTCGAAGTCGGTGTCGTTGCTCAGCACGCCGCGCGCTGCAAGTACTTGCAGCACGCGCCCGCGATTGGGCGTCGCGGGCGGCCCGTAAGAGTCGGCGGCGGCGAGCGGGGGCTGGTTGACGGGCGCGGCGGGCGCGACCTGGACCGAGACGAGGGCGTTGCCCGAGCCTGTGCCGTCGCCCACGGTGTAGCCGAAGCTGGCGGTGCCGCTGAAGCCGGCCTGGGGCGTGAAGAGCACGCTCTGGCGGTCGGCGCTGACGGCAGCGGTGCCGCCCGTCACGCCGTTGACGCCGGTCACGGTAAGCGTAGCGCCCGCTGCCGCGCTGTCGTTGGCGAGCACAGGGATGCTGACCGGGGTGTTGGCGGCGGTGGCGGCGCTGTCGTCGCGCGCGATGAGTCCGGGGCTGGGCGCGCCCACGGTGACGGCGACGCGGGCGGCGGCGGTCTTCTGGCCGTCGCTGACGGTGTAGCCGAAGCTCGTGGCGCCGCTGAAGCCGGCGGCGGGCGTGAAGAGCACGCTGCGGGAATCCTGGCCGATGGCGACGGTGCCGGCGGTGCCGCGCGCATCCACGCCCGAGACGGTGAGGGCGGGGCCGTCGATGTCGGTGTCGTTGGCAAGTACTTGCACGCTGACGGGGGTGTTCTGGCTGGTGGCCGCGCTGTCGTCGCGCGCCACGGGAGCGTCGTCGACGGCGGCGACCTGGACGGTGACGCCCGCCGTGCTTTCGAGCGAGCCGTCGCTGATGGTGTAGCTGAAGGCCGCGGTGCCGTTGAAGTTGGGCGCGGGCACGAAGCGCAGGGTGCCGTCGGCGTTGATGGCGACGGTGCCGTTGGCCGCGCTGCCCGCCGCCACGCGCACGATGCGCAGCGGGTTGCCGTCGGCGTCGAAGTCGTTGGCGCGGGGGTCGAAGGTGAGCGGGGTGTCCTCGGGCGTCGAGACGGTGTCGTCCACGGCGACGGGCGCGTGGTTCTTGCTGCCCACGGCGATGGTGACGGTGGCGGGGTTGGAGCGCCCGCCCTGGGAGTCCACGGCCTGGAAGACGAAGGAGTCGGTGCCCGCGAAGCCCGCGCGCGGCACGTAGCGCACGCTGCCTGCGGGGTCTGCGGGCTGGGGCGCGAAGGAGCCGTTGCCCGGAGCCGCGATGACCTCGAAGCGCAGGGTGCTGTCCTCCACATCGGTGGCCGCGAGCTGGATGAGGACGGGCGTGTCGGCGGCGGTGCCCACGCTCTGGCCCTGGGCGACGGGCAGGTCGTTGACCGCGCGCACCGTGACGGTGAAGGTGCGCGACGTGGTGTCCACGCCGCCGTTGGCCGTGCCGCCGTTGTCGCGCACCGTGACCGTGATGGTCGCCGTGCCGTTGGCGTTGGCCAGTGGAGCAAAGGAAAGCGAGCCTGTGCTCTGCGGGCTGGTGTAGCGGACGGTCGGGTTGGCGATCAGCGAGGGGTTGCTTGAGGTTGCCGTGACGGTGAGGGCCTGGTTGTCGCCCGCGCCCGCCGTGATGCCCGAGAGCGCGACGGTCTGGGTGGGCGCGTCCTCGTCGATGGCCAGGTTCGGGATGGCGTCCAGCGTGGGAGTGATGTTGACCGCAGTCACGGTGATGGTGAAGGTGACGGAGGTGGTGTCCTGGCCGCCGTTGGCCGTGCCGCCGTTGTCCTGCACCGTGACCGTGATGTCGGCCGTGCCGCTCCTGTTGGAGGCGGGAGCGAAGGAGAGCGAGCCCGTGCTCTGCGGGCTGGTGTAGGTCACGGTGGGGTCGGCGATGAGCGAGGGGTCGCTCGAAGTCGCGGTGACGGTGAGGATTTGGTCCTCGCCCGCGCCCGCCGAGATGCCGGAGAGGGGGATGGACTGGGGCGAGGCGTTGCCGCGGATGCTCTGGTCGGCGATGGGGTCCAGGGTGGGGGCGTCGTTGACGGGCAGCACGGTGATGGTGGTCTGCGAGGGCGCGCTGGTGGTGACGCCGTCCGAGAGCACGAAGGCCGCGATGCGGTCGGCGCTGCTGGGTTGCTGGCTGGCGTTGTCGTAGACGACGCTCTTAAGTACTTGCAGGTAGTTGGCGAGGGTGTCGCTGCCCGAAAGGGTGAGCGTGCGGGTGGCGGCATCGTAGCTCGCCGAGATGTCGGTGCCGGTCGTGGTGGCCGCGAGCGATTCGAGGCTGCCGTCGGGCGTGGCGTTCAAGGTAACGGTGGCGCTTTGCAGGTTGGGCGAGCCGCTGTTGACCAGGGTGGCGTCCGGGTCGGAGAGCACGATCGCGCCGCCGTCCTCGGTGAAGGTGGTGCTGTAGTCGAGGCCGGGGTCGAGGCCGTTGAGGTCGATCGAAGAGACCTGCGCTTCAAAGGCGCCGATGTCGCTGCCGTCGCCGGCGGCGGCGGTGCCCACGGGCCGGGGCGCGCCGCGCTGATCGGTGGTGAGGGTGGTGTTGCCGGTGTCGAGGGCCGGGCTGCCCGACAGCAGGGCGCGGGTGGGCGTCGGGCCGCCGTTGTCCTGCAGCGGGCCCAGCTTGAGCTGAGCGGAGGTGACGCCGGTCTGGTCGCCCGCGGCGGAGAAGGCGGCGCTGTCGTTGCTGGTGCCGATCAGGTTGTAGCCGCCGGACTCGAAGGGCGAGGTGTTGTCGTCGGTTTGGTCGGCGTCGCTGTTGGTGTTGCCCGCGATGATACTGTTGGTGACCTGAGCGAAGGTTTGGGCATCGCCGAAAAAGCCCAGGCCGCTGCCCTGGCCCCCAGGCGCTGTGTTGGAGGTCAGCGTGCAGCTGTCCAGAATCGTCAGGCCGTTATTGTTGTCCACCCCGCCGCCCACGCTCGTCGCCGTGTTGCCGCTGAAGGTGCTGTTGCGAATCGTGGTCGGATTCGAGCGATTAGACGGTGTATTGGAGTACACGCCGCCGCCCCTGGAAGCACGATTTCCCGCGAAGGTGCAGCTGTCAACAGTAAGGTTGCCTGCGGTGCTGATGCCGCCGCCATTGGTGCCGGTGTTGGCGGTGAACACGCAGTCCTTCACCGTGAGCGGCGTGCGGCTGCTGTGGGCGACGGCGCCTCTCGTGGCGTTGGCGAAGGTCAGGCCCGACAGCACGTCGGTGCCCGAGGTGACGCGCAGGATGCTCGTCGTGTTGGCGCCGCTGATGGTGAGGCGGCCGGCTCCGGTTCCGTTGATGGTCAGGCTCTTGGTGATGGCCAGCTGCCCGCTCGTCAACGTGATGGTGCGCTGGCCGGCAAAGAAGGTGGGGTCGAAGTTGATGACGTTGCTGGCGTCGCTCGAAGCTACGGCGTTGGCAATCGCCTGGCGCAGCGTGGGTGGCGAAGTGACGGTGGCGTCGCCTGCGGCTGCCGGCCCGTCGGCGTCGGTCAGCACGGTGAAGGTGGCGGCGCGGGCAGGCAGCAGCGCGCTGCCCAGGCACAGCGCAAGGGCCAGGGCGCGGCGCGCAAAACGCGCGCGCGGCGCGGCGCTGGAACAGCGGAACGGGGGGAACATAGATCTCCTTTGGAACGACGCCACGGACTTGCGAGGCGGGCTTTGCGGGGCAGCGGCCTCGCCTCCCAACGCCACACGGCACTTAAGCTCAGCCTCGCGCCGCAGCCATTGTAACCCTTTTCGCACCGCATTTTGCATAACCCCGCCGCGATCTTGCGGGGCCCGCCGCTGCCCGCGCCGCGAGCCGTGCCCACGGCAGCCGTGGCGGGCAGCACAAAGCAAACGGCCCGCGCCTCCAAGCACGGTGCAAGTACTTGGAGGCGCGGGCCGCGCTGCGCGATCTGCCGGCGAGCGGCTTCAGGATTTCAGGGCGCGCACCTGGCGCAGCACGTCGGCGGTTTCGAGGGCGGCGAGCAGGCAGTCAGCGCCCTTGTTGCCGGCTTTGGTGCCCGCGCGCTCGATGGCCTGCTCGATGCTCTCGACGGTCAGCACGCCGAAGATGACCGGCACATCGGTTTGCAAACCCGCGTTCATGATGCCTGAAGCGGCCTGCGAGCAGACGTAATCGTAATGATCCGTGGCTCCACGGATGACCGCGCCCAGGCAGACCACGGCGTCGAACTGCTGGCTCTGCGCCATGGCTCTGGCGACGATAGGCAGCTCGAAGGCGCCAGGCACCCAGGCCACGCTGCAAGTACTTGGGTCGCCGCCCGCGCGCTCGAAGGCTTCGAGCGCGCCCGAAAGCAGCTCCTTGACGATGAAGTCGTTGAAGCGCGCGGCAACGAACGCGAGGCGCAGGTCGGTGGCGAGCAGGCGGCCTTTGATGGGATTCATGGGAACTGTGAGGCGAGGCGGCGTGGTGAAGGCGTGCAAGTACTTGCACGGCTGGCGAGCGTTCAGGAGGTAGTCTGCGAGGCGAAGAGCGAGGCTGCGGGCATCTTCCAGCCAGGCACGGCGGGCTCGGCCTCAGCGACTTCGCCGCGCTTGAATATGTGCGGCGCGAATGGTGCGCCCGCGCTGTATTTGGCGATGACTTCCTCGTCCTGCAGGTCTACATCCCACACCACGAGCGTGCCCGCGGCGAAGTAATCGGCGCGCTTCTGGGCCATCTGGCGCTCGGCGTGCGGGCCGTAATCGTTTTCGCTACGCACTTCGACGGCGAAGGCCGGCGCCTGGGGAAAGAAGCCCATCTCGCCGCTTGGCCCATCGTAGAATGCGGCATCGGGCGAGAAGGATTGGCGGTTGGGCAGGTCGCACAGGAAGCCTGCGCCATCTTGGACGGCGCGCCCTGTTCCGGTCTCCTGCACGTACTGGCGCAGCGAGAAGAAAACTTCACCTGCCGCGTAACCTGGCTTGTCTCCAGTCATTTCGATTTCCACGATCTGGCCGCCGATGATTTCGGCCTTGCCCTCGGCGTGCATGAGTTGCTCGACCAGCGGGCTCGAGGTGGTTAAGGTTGCCATAGCGCCTCCTGTGGCCAAAAGTCTACGCGGGATGAGAATGGAGCAGCGCCTTGCCCGCCTCAAGTACTTGCTCCTGCCTGGCGGTCCGTATCTTTTGCTCTATCGGTTCCAGAGGGTGCTCGACGCCATTGCCCCACATCCCCGCGTCAAGTACTTGAGCGGTGGGCGCGGCGGGGAAGGTGAACTCGCCCAGCTGCAAATCCAGATGCGCGATGGAATCCGTGGCTGAAGTGTTCGAGACGCGCAGCTTCAGGCGCAGCGCATCGCGAGATGTGCTGAAGGCGCAACTCACCGTCCCCCACGAATACACCTGGCGCACCGTGCGCGAGGCCGCGTCCAGGCGGCTCGAAGTCGCAGCCTCGTCACCTATTGAAGAACCGGAAGCTCCAACCTTGAGAACGGGCGAGCTGTTGACGGGGCGGATGCCTCCGCTGCCCGAGGGCGCGAGAAGAGGCTGGCCATTGTAGTTGAGCGCGGCCAGGCCCTTGTCGTTGAGCGAGAAGGCCAGCGCGGGCCGCTCAGGTGCGGGCGCAGCCACGCCGCGTGCGCAGGAGGCGGCAAGGGTCAGGGCAACCAGAGCGAGGTGTCTCATAGGGTTCTGCATACAGTTTGGCGAAGCGCCTCAGCTCTGCTCGCCGCCGCCTTCATCGGCCCGGCGCTTGGCGTGGTCGAGCACCTCGATGATGTGGTTCATCTTGTGCTTCTTGGTCCACAGGTAGAACTGGTTTTCGCTGTGCACGGTGGGCTGCAGCGGCACGCGCTCGACGAGCTCCAGGCCGTAGCCTTCCAATCCGATGCGCTTGTCGGGGTTGTTGGTGAGCAAGCGCATCTTGCGCACGCCGAGGTCGAAGAGGACTTGCGCGCCGGTTCCGTACTCGCGGATGTCGCTGCCAAAGCCCAGGGCGTGGTTGGCCTGCTCGGTGTCCAGACCTTCATCTTGCAATGCGTAGGCGCGCAGCTTGTTGAGGATGCCGATGCCGCGCCCTTCGTGGTGGTGGATGTACAAGAGCACGCCCGCGCCCTCGTCGTTGATGCGGCTCAGCGCGGTGTGCAGCTGCTCGCCGCAGTCGCAGCGCAGCGAGAGTAGCGCGTCTCCGGTGAGGCAGCCCGAGTGCACGCGAACTAAAGCCGGCACGTCGCCCTTAATCTCGCCCTTGACCAGGGCCACGTAGGGCGTCTTGTCAATGATGGACTCGTAGCCGATCGCGCGGAACTCGCCCAGCGCGGTCGGCAGGCGCGCCTCGGCGACGCGGCGCACGAGCTTCTCGGTCTGGCGGCGGTAGCGGATGAGGTCCGCGATCGAGATCATCTTGATGCCGTGCTCGCGCGCAAGTACTTGCAGCGCGGGCAGGCGGGCCGGGTCGCCGTCCTCATCCATGACCTCGCAAATGACGGCAGCCGGAGCCACGCCCGCGAGCACGCAGAGGTCGACGGCGGCTTCGGTGTGGCCGGCGCGGGCCAGGACGCCGCCCTCGCGGGCGCGCAGGGGCTGGGTGTGGCCGGGGCGCGAGAGGTCGTCGGGCCGGGAGTTGGGGGCGACAAGTACCTGGATGGTCTTGGCGCGGTCGGAGGCGCCGACGCCGGTCGAGGTGCCGTGCTTGCGCGGGTTGGCGTCCACGGTGGCGGTGTAGGCGGTGCCGTGGCGGTCGGTGTTGCGCTCGGTCATGGGCGCCAGCTGCAGCTCGTCGAGGCGGGCGCCCGTCATGGGCACGCAGATCATGCCGCGCGCGTGGCGCAGCAGGAAGTTGATCGCGGCCTTGTCCACGAACTGGGCGGCCATGATGAGGTCGCCCTCGTTCTCGCGCGCCTCGTCGTCGGTCACGAGCACGAACTTTCCGGCCTTGAAATCGGCCAGCGCTTCTTCAACGGAGGTGAACATAAAGAAGTAGAGCCTTCGCGCGCGCGGGCGCTCCCTGTTGTACGCGCCGGGCCTTTGCGCGGCACCGGCTAAGCTCAGGCAGGCTCGGCTAAGCTCAGGCAAGTTGGGCCGTGACTTGTTGAACTAAGGGCCATGACTTCAACCAGAACACGCGCCGTGCTGCTCGCCGCCGTCCTGTTGAGCGCGGGCGGCAGCGCACGCGCCAACTACCGCGTCAAGGCCCAGGCTCAGACCGACTGGATTCAGAGCAACCTCTTCGACGAGAAAGCGGGGCTGTACCATGCCTCGTTTCCGGCTGACCCCAAGGCGTTGCCCTACGACTTCATGTGGGCCAACGGCGTGCAGTTCTCGGCGCTGGTCGGGGCCACGCGCTACAGCGCACCCAAGTACAAGCCGATCCTGGACGCCTTCGCCGTTGGGCTGCAGAAATACTGGGACGCGGCGGCTCCGGTTGCGGGCTTCGACGCCTACTTTTCCTCGCCCAACGGCGACGACAAATACTACGACGACAACGCCTGGCTCACGCTGGGCTTCGCCGAGGCCTACCGCGTCACGAAGGACACCAAGTACCTGGACTGGGCCAGGAAGACGCACCGCTTCGTTCTCTCGGCCTGGGACGACAAGCTGGGCGGAGGATTGTACTGGCACCAGCAAGACCTCAAGAGCAAGAACACCTGCGTCAGCGCGCCCGCAGCCACCGGGGCTCTGGCCCTGTACACGTTGGGCGACCGTGACCAGCTCGCCCAGGCCCAGCGCCTGGTAGCCTGGACCGACAAGAACCTGCAAGACCCGGCTGATGACCTGTTCTGGGACAACATCAACCTGGAGGGTAAGGTCCAGAAGGCCAAGTGGACCTACAACACCGCGCTGATGATCCGCGCCAACCTGGGCCTGTGGCAGGCCACCAAAGCCACCAAGTACTTGCAGGAAGCCCGTCGCGAGGGTGACTCCTCGCTGAGGTACTGGGTTGACCCGGCGACAGGCGGCTTCAAGGACTCGGCGCGCTTCAACCACCTGCTCAGCGAAGCTCTGCTCGGGCTCTTCGAATCCACACACGACCTCAAGTACCTGAACGCCGTGCGCCGCGACGCCGACTTCGCCTACCGCTACGTCCGCGACCCTTCTGGCGGCTACTGGAACGACTGGAAGATCAAGCCGCACGCCTCAGACGAGCGCAAGGCCCTCATCGAAAACTCCAGCGTCGCCCGCCTCTTCTGGCTGCTCGCCCCGTACGCCGATACCGAGGAGCTGAACGCTCAGGCGAAGGCGGCCGAGGCCAGGCAAGATTGGAAGCGGGCCGCCGAACTGCTGCGGCAGGCGGTCGAGAGCACCTCGTAGAACGAAGTGGGAGCTGCGGCCTCGGCAAAAAACAGCGCGCCTCAAGTTCAAGTACTTGAACTTGAGGCGCGCTGCTTTCTTGGTGCCTGGCTTCTCAGCGCCCGCCCAGGCCGCTGAGCGAGACGCCTTCGATGAAGTATCGCTGCGTAAAGAAGAACAAGGTGATGATCGGCAGCACCATCAAGGTTGAGGCAGCCATCAGCAGGCCGGGCTCGCCGCCGTGCTGCTGACCGTACAGCTGCAGCGCGTAGGCCAGGGGCATCTTCTCGGGCGAGGACAGGTAAATCAGCGGGCCCATGAAGTTGTTCCACGAGCCCAGGACAGCCATGATCGAAATCGCGGCCAGCGCGGGCTTGACCTGGGGCAGCATGATGTGCCAGTAGGTTCCAAACGGCCCGCAGCCGTCGATTTTGGCGGCGTCTTCGAGCTCGTTGGGAATCGACAGGAAGAACTGGCGCAGCAAGAAGATGTTGAAGGCCGAGCCGAAGAAGGCCGGCACCCACAGCGGCTTCAAGGTGTCGATCCAGCCCAGGCCACGGTAGATGAGGAACTGCGGCATCATGGTGACCGCGCCCGGAATCATCATGGTGGCCAGCAGCATCCAGAACAGCAGCTGGCGCCCCGGCCACCTCAGCCGCGCGAACGAATACGCCACGAGCGAGGACGAGAACACGGTTCCCAGCACGGACATCAGGGTCAGGAAGAGCGTGTTGCCCAGGAAGGTGAGGCCGTAGTGCGTCTCGGGCGGCAGGAACTCCAGCGCCTCCACGTAGTTCGCCCAACGCGGCGCACGCTGGCGAATCTTGGTCAGGTCGTCGCGCGACGCCTCGAAATCGCCTGGGCTGGCGGGCAGGACGCGAACGGGCGGGCTCGCGGCGTCCTGCGAGGCGGCGCTGGCCCCGGTCGAAGCCGTGGTGATCTGGCCCTTGGCGTAGGCCTCGGGCACGGGCCGCACGCGCACGCTGCCCGAAGGCAGGTCGGCGACCTCGGCCACAAGTACTTGCCGCCCGCCGCGCGCGATGCGAGAGAGCGGCGCGGGCTTGCCCTCGGCGTTTTGCAGCCGCTGCGTGGCGATTTGCTGGCTGGGAATCCACACTGGCGGGAAGGCCGCCATCTCGTCGTCCGGCTTGAGCGAGGTCGAGATCAGCCAGGCGAAGGGCACCAGGAACAGGATCGAGCCCAGCACGAGGACGACGTGAGCTGAGCTCAGCTTGGTCACCTGAGCCGCCTGCGCGCTCGACTGCGAGGCGCGGCGCACCACGCTCAGGCACAGCGGCGCGCTGATGAGCGCCACCACCAGCATCACGATCGGATGATGCACGATGAGCGCGACGCTCAGCAGAGCCACCATCGCGCCCACGCCCAGCAGGACGGGCATCGTCTGGTGCACGCGCACGCCGGCGATCACAGCCGACAGAGCGCACGCAGCCGCAGCAAACGTGGCGAGGATGGCGAGCAGCCAGAGAAAAGCAAGCATTGATTTTCGTTTCTTGAAGCGCCTTCAGTCGCTCGGCAACACGCATAAAACGCCAGGCTGCGAGCTGCAAGTACTTGTACTACTTCTCGGACTCGTAGTGCACCCAGTATTTCTGCGCCTGCCACTGCAAGAGAGTCAAGCCGAGGATAATCACGAACAAGATCCACGCGATGGCTGAGGCGTAGCCCATCTTGAAGTAGCGGAAGGCGTTGTTGAACAGGAACAGCATCGGCACCAGCAGCGAGTCCAGCGGCCCGTTGCCTCCGGTTCCCCCGGCCAGCACATACACGCGGTCGAACTCCTGCAGCGAGCCGATGGTGCCCATAATCAGGTTGAAGAAGATGTAAGGCGAAAGCATCGGCAGCGTGATGTGGCGGAACTGAGCCCAGCCCCTGGCGCCGTCGATCTGAGCCGCTTCATACAGGCCGCGCGAGATTCCCTGCAGGCCGGCCAGCCACAGGATCATGCCGCCGCCGGCCCCCCACAGGCCCTGGATGATGAGGCCCGGCTTGGCCCACTCGGCCACGCCGAACCAGCCCGGAGGCTGCCAGCCGAACCACGGCGTGAAGGTCGCCTGCCACAGCGCGTTGAGTAGGCCACGGCTGGGGTCGCCCGCCAGAATCCACTGCCACAGCACCGCCGAAGCCACCGCAGGCACAATCGACGGAATGTAGAACGCCGTCCGGTAGTAGTTGAGCCCCTTGACGTTCATGTTCAGCAGCATCGCGATGGCCAGCCCCGTGCTCATGCCCAGCGGGATGCCGATGATGGCCAGGTAAGCCGCGTTGCCCAGCGCCTTGAACAGCATCGGGCGGTCGTCGCCCATCAGCTCCTGGAAGTTGCTCGCCCCAACAAAGCGCGGCGCGTGCAGCACGTCGTAGTCGCAAAACGCGAAGATCAAGGAGGCCAGGATCGGCCCCGCCGTGAGCAGCAGGAAGCCCAAAATCCACGGCGCGGCCATCAGGTAGCCCGCGATGGCGTCGGTGCGCGCCAGGCGCGAGTTGCCGACCGCGCGCCGCACCCGCATCCCGCCAAAGGCCAGCCCGCCCAGGCCCAGGATCGAGAGGATGGCTACGGTGGGGCCAAACGAAAAGTTGGGCAGGCTCTCGCGCGCGAAGCTCTTGTCCAGCTCCTTCTGCACCAGGACGCGGCCTTCGGCAAGCGCGGCTTTGGGCTCCTGCTGGTGCGAGGCGGCCTGCTCGAAGGCGCGCACATGGGCGTCCCACAAGGTCTGGCCGATGAAGGTGACAGGCCGGTAGCGAGCTGCGGGCAGGATGTCGAGATACGCTTTCTGCGCCTGGAACAGGCGCGGCGAGGCGGGCGGAAACTCGCGCAGCAGAGCCGCGTTGATCCTGGGCTGGGCCGTGAAGTTGAAGACGAAGGGGCGGCCCTTGGACTCGTTGTAGGCTTTGTCGGCGCGGTTCTGCATCCGCGTCGCGTCCAGCGAGGTCATCCACTTGATGAAGCGCCAGGCGGCCTCGGTGTTGCGGGCGTTGCGCGGGATGGCGAAGGCGAAGCCTCCGGTCCAGGTGATGTAAGGCGGCTGCCCCGCGAAGCGCCCCCGGCCCGACTTGACGCCTTCGAGCCGCTCCCTGGGCACAGGCGGCGGGGCCACGGCGAAGTCGAGGCCCGGCGCGTAGCGGGCGATGCTCGACAGCACCCAGTTGCCGTTGACGACCATGCCGATCTTGCCGGTGTAGAACGGGTCCTGCTCGTTGCTCTGGAACGAGGACTGGAACACGTTCACCTTGTCGTAGCCGCCCAGCTCGTCGTACAGGCGGCTCATGTACTTGAGCGAGCCAGTCGAGAACTCGTTGTCCAGCGTGCACTTGCGCCCGCTCGAATCCATGAACTCGCCGCCGTTTTGCCACGAGTACAGGTACAGCCACGAGTTGCCGTAGTTGGGGATGAAGCCCAGCCGCTCAATGCTGCCGTCCGGGCGCGTCTTGGTGATCTTGCGCGCGTCGTCTTCGAGCTCCTCCCAGGTGCGCGGCGGCTTGTTGGGATCCAGCCCGGCCTCGCGGAAGACCTTGCGGTTATACAGCAGCATCCTGTCGTCGATGCCGTTGGGGATCGCGTACACGTGCCCCTGATAAACCGCTTCCTTCCACGCCGCAGGGTAAAAATCGGCTTCCTTGAGCCCGCCCGCAGCGCCCGCCTCGGCCTTGAGGAAGCCGTCCAGCGGCAGGAAGGCGTCGCGCGAGGCCCAGTCGCCGATGGTGAAGCGGTCTTGCAAAATCACGTCGGGCGCCGCGCCGCCCACGATGGCGGTCATCAGCTTCTGCGGGTTCATGCTGCCCGCGCCCATCGAGAGCAGCGAGGGCTCGATGTCCGGGTTGCGCTTGCTGAACTCAGCCACCGTCGCGTCCAGCCCCCTGGTCTCGGAGCCGGACTGCAGCCCCCACACCACCAGCTTGCGGCGCCCCTGAGCCCAGGCGCGGCCCGCAGAGGCCCCGACACAAACCAAAAGAGCCAGGCACAACGCCCAGGCTCGAAAAACGCGGGGCTGCGGCTGGCTGAAGCTGTTGCTCATCGTAATCCAAATAATGCCCGAAACGTTCCGAAAACAACCGCGCCGGCGCCACCACCCGGAGCAAGCGCCTGCAAGTACTTGCGCGCACTTCAGTGGCTGCCGGGCGTGCTCCACTTCATCAGCCGCTCGACGTACTTGGCGATGATGTCGGCCTCCAGGTTGACGCACGCGCCTTCGATCCACTCGCCCGCGTTCGTCACCTCGGCCTCGCGCGTGTGCGGAATCAGGGCGACCGAGAACTTCGCGTACGAGACGTTCGCGACGGTGAGCGAGACGCCGTCGATGCAAATGGAGCCCTTCTCGACGATGGACTTCATCATCTCGAACGGAGGCTCGAACGTCACCCACAGGCCGGCGCCCTCGCTCTTGGTGCCCACGACCCGCCCCACGCCATCGACGTGGCCCTGCACGATGTGCCCGCCCAGCCGCGCGTTCGCTCTCAGCGCGCGCTCCAGATTGACGCGGCTGCCCTGAGCCTTCTGCCCCAGCGTGGTGCGCCGCATCGTCTCCTCAACGGCCTCGACCCAGAAGGCCGAGCCGCTGATCTCGGTTGCGGTCAGGCAAGTCCCGTTAACCGCGATGCTCTCGCCGACCTGAGCGTCCTGCAAGTACTTGAGGTCGCCGCAGTCGATCAAGAAGCGGCTCGACAGGCCATCCTCGCCCCGCTTCTCCTCGATGCGCGCGATGCTCCCGACGCGCTCAACCAGTCCCGTGAACATAAGCGTTAGCTGCTGGGCTGGGCTCAAGCGCCACCGGAGCGGCGCTGAATCTGGACGCGCTGGTGCGGCCCTTCGCTTGGCCCGGCTTCTTCGGAGCGGCCCGCGCCCTTGCGCGCTCCCTTCTGGCGGTTCTTCTTGAGCGCCTCCTGCTGCGCTCGCACGCGCTGCAAAGGCGTCATCTTGGCTTCTTCAGCGGCGGCCTCGGCGCTCGGTTCGGCTTCAAGGGGCTTTTCTTCTGGCATAAAATTCCTCTGTTCCTGCAAGTACTTGCGGCTTGGCGATTACAAATGCGGCGTCTCGTCCTGGCGGCCCAGCTTGCCTTCGCGCACGCGCTCGATGAAGTTGACCAGGTAGTCGAGCGAGGGCGAGCCGGGAATCTCGGCCCGGATGCGCTCCAGCGCCTCGGTCGTGCTCAGGTTCGAGCGGAACAAGATGCGCACCGCCGTGGCGACGTGCGTGCGCTCCTCGGACGACACGCCGTTGCGACGCAGGCCGCGGATGTTGAGCGAGCGCGTCTTGGCCGGACGGCCATCGGCCATGCAGAAGGGCGGCACGTCCTGCACCACTTTGGACACGCCGCCGATCATGGCCATCTTGCCGATGTGCACGAACTGGTGAATCCCCACGAAGCCGCCGATGACGACCTTGTCCTCGATGGTGACGTGGCCCGCGATGCCCGTTGAGTTCGAGATCAGGTTCTGCGAGCCGATCAAGCAGTTGTGGCCGATGTGCGCGTAGGCCATCAGCAGGTTGGCGTTGCCGATCGAGGTCGCCTCTCCCTCGCCGGTCGCGCGGTGGATGGTGACCATCTCGCGCAGGATGTTGTCGTCGCCGAGCACGAGCAGCGAGCGTTCGCCCTTGTACTTGCCGTCCTGCGGGTCGCCGCCGAGCACGCAGTGCGGGAAGACGCGGCACCGCTGCCCGATGCGCGTGCCGCTCTTGACCGCGACGTGCGACTCCAGGATGGTGCCCGCGCCGATCTCGACATCACCCTCGACCAGGCAAAACGGCCCGATCCAAACGCCCTCTTCGAGCTTAGCCGAAGGGTCGACCAGAGCCGTCGGGTGGATGAAAGTCGCGCCCCGATACGAGCGGGGCACTTCCAGCGGCGTGCGCCCGTTGTGCGCGAGGCTGGTGGGCGCGAGGCTGGCGGACGCGAGGCTCGAAGCGGCTCCGTTTTGCGCTGAGGGCACCGCGCCGGCGCTGCCGTTCGAGCTGGCGGTACTTGCAGGCAGGGCGGGCGCGGGGCCGGCGGGCGCGGCGTTGAGCGGGGGCTGCAGCGGCGTGATGCAGCTCTCGGGCGTGGTCGAAACTAAAGGCGGGTGCTGCCTGGTCTGGTTGGCCACGATGACCGAGGCGGCGGCGGCGGCGGCCTCATCGGTGCTCGTCATGAAGCGGTAGGTGGCTTCGACGACGACCTGGCCATCGACGCGGCCAATGACGTTGACCTTGCAGTAAGGCCCGCGCAGCACTTCCAGGATCGCCTCGGTGACGACCTGGTCGCCGGGGCGCACCGGCTGGCGGAAGCGCGCGTTCTCGATGGCGGCGAAGTAGCTGAGCGCGCCCGGCGTGTTGCGCGACACCAGCGTCAGCACGCCCGCGACCTGAGCCATGGATTCGAGGATCAGGACGCCGGGCATCACGGGGTGGCCGGGGAAGTGGCCCTGCACGAAGTCTTCGCTGGCGGTCACGTTCTTGATGCCCACGCAGCGCACGCCGGGCTCCAGTTCGGTGATCTTGTCCACCAGCAAGAATGGGTAGCGGTGCGGCAGGATGGCGCAGATCTCGTCGTAGTACATCGGCAGCGGCACCGCGCCGAAGGGCTCCTTGGACATCTGCACCTTCGGGTTGCGCTTGCGCGGGCCGGTCTGCGGCTCCTGGCCATGGGGTTGGCCCTGGGGCGCCTCGTCGTCGGGCGGCGCGGAAGAAGTCGGTGGCATGGGCAAGGCGTGGCCGTTGGACGGCCCGGCAACAGGCGGGGCGGAATGCGGCGATGAATGCTGGGGCGTTGGGTCGGACATCGAAAGCGCAGCTCCTTCTCGATAGCCGGGGCGCAAGTACAAGTACTTGAGGTGCAGCTTTGGCGCGGCGGCTGTATGATTGTAGCGTTTTCCCCGCGCCCTCTGCCATTTCGCGCCCGCCGCCGCGCCCGCCAACGCCCGGCAGCCCAAGTACTTGCGCGCCGTCCCCATGCTCCCTGCAGGCCCCATGATCGCCTGCCGCCCCAACGCCCGCCTCGCCGCCCCCTGGCTTGGCCTGCTCTGCCCGCTCGCCCACGCTCAAGCCGTCGCGCCGCCCGCAGCTGCACAGCTCGCAGCTCGCAGCTTTGCAGACCGCGCCCTCAGCTCCCCTCGCCTCATCAGCACCAGCACCCGCGCCCGCGCCCGCGCCGACCAGGTACTTGCTGCGCTGGAGCCCGCAGCTGGGCGAGACGCGGCTGTTTCGCTTGAAGAGCACCCAGGCTTTCCCGCCGCCAACCGGAGCCACGGGCGCAACCGGAGCCACGGGCGCGCTGACCCAGAATTTCGAGGTGGATTTTTCGCAGAGCATCACCGGCATCGAGGCGGACGGCTCGTTCCTGGCGCGCACCAGGTTCCAGGCCGTGCGGTTTTGGCGCGAGTCGGCCACAGTGCACGAGCGGTTCGACTCGTGCGCGCCCGCCCCACAAGCCCTCGCCCGAGGTCGCGATTTACGCGGCCCTGGCCGGCTCGCAGGTCACGATGCACTTCGACGCGCGCGGCAGGCTGCTCGAAGTCCGCGACCTGAACGCCTTCATCAACCGCATCCTGCAGGCGCGCGGCGTCCGGCCCGCCGAGCAAGCCCAGGTGCGCACCGCGATGGCCCGCAGCCAGCAGTCGAGCGAGGCCTTCCGCAGCATCGGCAACGCCATCGCCTCCTTCCCCGAGCCCGCAGTCGCTCTGCTCGGCTCCCGCCCAAGCTCGACCCCCTGGGCACCAACGCGCGCCTCCTGCTCGATGGAAGCTGCACGCTCAGCAAGATCGAAGGCAATCGCGCTACCATTTCGCTGCAGTCGGCTATTGTCCCCAACACCGCCGACCCCGACGCTCCGACCAACGCGACGGGCACCCAGCAGGGCGAGTACGAGGTCGAGCTTTCGAGCGGCTGGACGCGCTCGGCTCACCTCAAGCAAGAAGTCACCCTCAAGAGCGAGGACATCTCGCTCACCGTCACCAGCGAGATCTCGCTCAAGATGCTCGGCTACAAGCCGCCCGGCGAGGAGATTGTGGCACAATAAGCCTCGCACCGGCGCTCCCGGCACTATGGCCGGGCAGCCCCTTTAAGTACTTGCAGCTTAAGCCGTTAGGCAAAGAGGAGCACCACGATGAAGACACACGCGATTGCAGTTCTGGCCGCCCTGACTCTGGGCGCCGCGCCCCGAGCCTGGAGCGCGCCCTCAGCCCTGATCCAGCAGGCTCCGGCCAAAATTTACGACTCGATCAAGCTCAAGAACGTGCCGCCACTCTTGATGGCGCGCTTTCTCGGCCCCGTTCCCGCCGCGCAACCCGAGATTTTCTACACCCGCGCCGAGATGGAAGCCGTGCTCAGGAAAGGCGTCTCGCAAGCCGAGATCGACGCCATCCTCAACAAGGGCCAGTCCGCCAAGCCCACGCCGCACATCCTCGACGGTCGCGGCCGGTTTTCCTTGCCCGAAGGTCTGGAGAGCATCACCCCCGTCGATCCGCAGAACGCGCTGCTCGTTTTCGGCACTCCCGAGAGCATCGCCAAGCTGCGCGATATCGTGGGTTTCATGGACAAGCCCGTGCACCGCGTCGAGTTGGAGTCCAAGGCCTTCGCCGTAAACCGTGCGGACCTGGAACAGTTGACTCCGCATGAGCAGGCCCAGAAGTTGGACGGCACCGCCGTGATGTTGCTCCCGCCAACCTCTCTCAACATCCCTCTGAAACTGCGGGAGTTGGTGAATTCCAATCGTGCGCGCCCGCTGTGGGAGGCTCGCACCACGCTCATAAATAATATGCCCGCCATTCTGGGGCACTCGGAAGAGCCATTTGAAGAGCTGCTTGACAAGGAGATGATGGCGGTTTCTCCCGGTGTCGCGGCACCGGCTCCGCTGCGCGTGACGGCCACGATCAACAACGACGAAAGCATCACGCTGGTGGGCGAAGACCCGTTGGCTGCGGCGCCCAACACCCCGGCGCACACACACGCCAAGACAACGTTCGTGGCCAACGTCCGCGATGGCGAGTCCATTATCCTGGTGAGCTCGGACCCCGACCCCAACTCCTTGCAAGTCAAGGCAACGTTCTTGACCACGCGGATTATCCGCAACGCCAACGGAGCCAAGTAGCCGCCCAAGTACTTGCCCGCCGCTCCGCAACTTTCAAGAGGCGCGCCCCGGATCATCGGAGGCGCGCCTCTTGTCGTCCCGGAGCGTCTCAAGTACTTGCGCGCCTTGCGGCTTGCGGGCCTTGCGGCTTGCGGGCCTTGCGGGAAGCGGGCGGCGCGCCTAAAATCCCTCGCGCCACCCTTTCAATTTCAGGAGAAATCAATGAGCGACTACACACCAGGGCCCCAGGACAAGTTCACCTTCGGACTGTGGACCGTGGGCAACCAGGGCCGCGACCCCTTCGGCGAGGCCGTGCGTGCCCCGCTGGACCCCGCCACTTCGGTGCGCGAGCTGGGCAAGCTGGGTGCATACGGCGTCAACTTCCACGACAACGACTTGATTCCCTTCGACGCCACCGCTGCCCAGGCCGAGCAGATCAAGAAGTCGCTGCGCGCCGCGATGGACGACTCGGGCATGAAAGTCCCGATGGCGACGACCAACCTGTTCACGCACCCGGTCTTCAAGGACGGCGCGTTCACTTCCTCCGACCCCAAGGTGCGCGACTTCGCCCTGCGCAAGGTGATGCGAGCGATGGACCTGGGGCACGAGTTCGGGGCCGAGTTCTTCGTGTTCTGGGGCGGGCGCGAAGGCACCGAGGTCGACGCCGCGAAGAACCCGCTCGACTGCCTGAAGTGGTTCCGCCAGGCGCTCAACTTCCTCAACGCCTACCAGGAAGACCAGGGCTACGGGTACAAGATCGCGCTGGAGCCCAAGCCCAACGAGCCGCGCGGCGACATCTTCCTGGCCACAACGGGCAATATGCTGGGCTTCATCGAGACGCTGGACCGGCCCGAGAACGTGGGCGTCAACCCCGAGTTCGCGCACGAGACGATGGCCGGCCTGAACTTCACGCACCACGTCGCGCAGGCTCTGGACGCGGGCAAGCTGTTCCACATCGACCTCAACGGCCAGAAGCCGGGCCGCTACGACCAGGACTTCCGCTTCGGCCAGGAAGACCAGAAGACCAACTTCTTCCTCGTCAAGCTGCTCGAAGACGTGGGCTACGCGGGCCCCAAGCACTTCGACGCCCACGCCCTGCGCACCAGCAACCTGGGCGACGTGTGGGAGTTCGCCAAAGGCTGCATGAGGACGTATTTGATCCTCAAGGAGAAGGCCGCCAGGTTCAACGCCGACGCCGAAATCCAGGGCATCCTGAAGGAGCTGCACCAGGGCGGCGCCTCGATCGCTGCGGCTGGCTTCGACAAGTCGCGCGCCCAGGCGCTCAAGAGCTCGGAGATGGACGCCGACGAGCTGGCCAAGCGCCCGCTGCCCTACGAGAAGCTGGATCAGCTCACCGTCGAGCTGCTGCTGGGCGTGCGCTGAAGCGGATTTGTGGGGGCGATCAAGCCGGGCGCCCCCACCGAGAAGCGCGACGA